>Ga0187894_10001332_pt1 | contig 31939 bp, 23 predicted proteins | sample GBC1701081metaG_FD_136650 | JGI IMG/M metagenome (GOLD analysis project Ga0187894, IMG submission 136650) | White microbial mat communities from a lava cave in the Kipuka Kanohina Cave System on the Island of Hawaii, USA - GBC170108-1 metaG ...
ACGTCGCATCCGAGCTTTCCGGCTGACGAGGGCGATGTTAAATATCATCAAGGCGCGGAAGGGACGCGTGAAACAAAATCGGGCAACGAAATAAAAATCAATCTTTCGTCCAATCCGAGCCATCTCGAAACCGTAAATCCCGTCGTCGAAGGCATGGTGCGTGCGCGTCAGGACGAAATTCGGAACGGCGGACAAAAGACGCGCGAGGACGGTTTTAAAAGCGTATTGCCGCTGCTGATTCACGGCGATGCGGCGTTTGCCGGACAAGGCGTCGTGATGGAAACGCTACAGCTCGCGGGTCTCGCGGGTTATCGCACCGGCGGCACGATTCATCTAATTATCAATAACCAAGTTGGTTTTACGACTTCGCCCGAGAACGGTCGCACTTCGGTTTACGCGACCGACGCGGGCCACATTACGCGCACGCCGATCTTTCATGTCAACGCCGACGATCCTGAGGCCGCGTATCGCGTAATTCAAATTGCACTCGATTATCGAGTGAAATTTCAAAAAGATGTTGTGATCGACCTTGTCGGATTTCGTCGGCTCGGTCACAACGAGGGCGACGAGCCGAGCTACACGCAGCCGGTGATGTACGCCCGCGTGAAGGCGCATCCGGGAACGCAAACGATTTACGCGCAGCAACTTATCCGCGAGGAAGTTGTCTCCGAGGACGAACTCGCCGCAATGATCGCAAAGACGAACGATAAATACGAAAGCGTTCTCGCAAAGGCAAAGGAGATCGCCGCCGGCAAACAAACTCGTGCCGCCGCGCCGCCGCCGATCACCGACGAAGACGGCTCGGCGATCATCGAGACCGGCGCCCAATCCGACATTTTGAAAAAAGTTGCGGACAAGATTTCGCTCGTCCCCGACGCCTTTCACATCAATCCGAAAATGGTCGGCCAACTCGCGCGTCGCGCAAAAATGGGAGCCGGCGAGCTGCCGATGGACTGGGGTTTTGCCGAGGCGATGTCGTTCGGCTCGCTCGTCGTCGAGGGCTATCCGGTTCGCGTCAGCGGTCAGGACAGCGGTCGCGGAACATTCTCGCAGCGTCACGCGTCGATGTATGACACGATGACCGGCGAGCGTTGGACGCCGCTCTCGGAACTCACGAATGAAGCGAATCCGGCCGCGCGATTTTACGTTTTCGATAGTTTGCTCTCGGAATACGCGGTGCTCGGTTTTGAGTATGGCTATTCGGTGATCGCAAAGCCGCAGCTCGTCGCGTGGGAAGCGCAGTTTGGCGACTTTTCGAATGGCGGTCAGATCGTCATCGATCAATATATCTCGTCGAGCGAAGACAAATGGCAGCAACGTTGCCGTCTCGTGATGCTGTTGCCGCACGGCTACGAGGGCCAAGGGCCGGAGCATTCCAGCGCGCGACTCGAACGCTATCTACAGCTTTGCGCTGAAAATAATTTACAAGTTTGTTATCCGACGACGCCGGCGCAGTATTTTCATCTACTGCGGCGACAAGTAATGCAAGATGCGGTGCGTCCGCTCGTCGTCATGACACCGAAAAGTTTGTTGCGCCTTCCGGCGGCAAGCTCGTCGATCGGCGAATTACAAACGGGCGGCTTTCAACCGGTGATCGACGACGCGCGCATTTCAGACAGAGGACAAGTCAGACGTATCGTCGTTTGCAGCGGCAAAGTTTTTTACGATCTCGACACCGCACGAAACGCAGACGGCTCCGTTCGAACAGATGTCGCCGTCATTCGTCTCGAACAATTTTATCCATTTCCCGCGACGAGACTCGCCGATATCTTCGCGTCATACCCGAACGCCGCCGAGATCGTCTGGACGCAGGAAGAGCCCCAAAATATGGGCGGCTGGACATTTGTCGAGCCGCGTATCGAGGCGATCTTGCCTGCAAACGCAACGCTGCAATACATCGGCCGTGATGCATCCGCATCGCCCGCGACCGGAAGTTACGCGATTCATAATCTCGAGCAAGCTAAACTTGTAAACGATTCGCTGACCGTTGACGTCGAAACGTCGGCGGCGATGTGATGAGAAAACTATTTATGACCTACACGAAGATTTTGTCGATCATGCTCTCGGTTCCGCTTGTCTTTTTAATGCTGCTCGCGTGTCAGACAAAAACGGTGAACAGCGAAAACTCACCCGATGGTTCGCTGCCTGCCGTCGAGCCGACGCCAAAAAATAATGAGCCGATCACGATCGCGGCGGTCGGTGACATAATGATGGCATCGCCGTATCCAAACGATTCACGCATGCCGCCGAATGACGGCGCCGATCTGCTGACGCCGTTTAAGAGTGTGCTGACCTCTGCCGACATCGCGTTCGGCAATCTCGAAGGGCCGATCGTCGATGGCGGGGCATCTGGGAAATGTTCGCCCGGTTCGACACGTTGCTTTGCGTTTCGCATGCCGACGCGTTACGGAAAATATTTAAAGGACGCGGGCTTTGATGTGATGAGCGTTGCTAATAATCACGCCGGCGATTTTGGATTTGCCGGACGCGCTAGCACGCAAAAGGTTCTCGACGAACAGGGCATCAAATACGCCGGCAGTCTCGAACCTCTCGCGACAATCGCTTATCTCGAAACGCGCGGCAAGCGTGTTGCGTTTATCGCCTTCGGCCACAACAACGGCATGCCGAGCATCAATGATCTCGAAAATGCGCGAGCGTTAGTGAGTGAGGCTGCAAAAAAAGCACAGCTCGTCGTCGTGTCGTTTCATGGCGGAGCTGAGGGAACAAACGCGCAGCATGTGCCGCAACGCAACGAGATCTTCCTCGGCGAAAATCGCGGCAACTTGCCACTGTTTTCACGCACCGTGATCGACGCCGGTGCCGATCTAGTGCTTGGTCACGGGCCGCACGTTTTGCGCGGAATCGAGATTTACAAAGACCGACTGATCGCCTACAGCCTCGGCAATTTTTGCACTTACGGTTGGTTTCAATTAGCGGGCGAGACGGCGCTCACTGCGGTATTAGAAGTGAAGATCGATGCGGACGGTAAATTTATAAGCGGCAAAATTCACCCCGGCAAACAAGAAGGCCGCGGTCTGCCCGTGCCCGATGTAAGTAAAACTGCGATCACGCTGCTTCGCAATTTATCGACGACAGATTTCCCGACATCGGCGCCAAAGATCGCCGACGACGGCACGTTCACCGCTAAATAAAATCACATCACCGTGTCGGCGAGATTGGATTTGTATTTTTTGTTTTCTTGCCGGTCATTCATCTCTATGTAGATGTAACTCGGCGGAATCTCTTCGACTGGCAAACCAAACCAGATGGTGTTCAGATCGCTCGCACGCCCAAGCGCGCAAAATCCGTAAAGGCGTTTGCCAGTTGACGTGAAAAGATCGACCCACGTGCGCGCAGAGTTTGTGTTTGCGCCGCACGGCGGCAGCGTCGGAGCCGCGGCGAACAACGCGTCCGGGTAAACATCCGAGTTGAAAACAAAATACTTGTATCTCATAAACTGTCCGCCGCTCGCCGTGTACGGCTCGGCACCGGAAAAGACGAGCACCGGATTTGGGTAGGTCTTTTGTGCCGACGCCACACTAGCCGCGACGAACAGCACTACTATACAAAAAACGAAAACGACCTTTTTAACGAAACATCTCTCTTTCATAAACCGTCTCCTTAAATTTTGGTGTGTTGACACCGACGAATATACTCCTGACGGAAGTGAAAGACAAACGACAAAATTCGTTCAAAATTCTCAGTAATGTCCAAATATTGTGGTGTTCAGCCTTTGTGCCCTTTGTGTCCTGCCTTCGTGACTCTGTGATTAAAACAAGGAAGTAATCACAGAGTGCACCGAGCGAGGACACAAAGAGCACAAAGGAAAAATCATCGGACACCACAAGTTTAGGACACTAACAAATTCTCGCGCTACTTCTTCGCGGCGTTTTTCTCGATCTTTTCGATGATCTTGCGGACGTGGTTGCGGGCAATCAGCGGCAGGCGTTCGTCGGTCGAGAGACCGTTGAGAAATGGCAAAAGGTGCGGCGGGTCGGCGATCTCGTTGCGGCCGAGGTAGCCGTCGAGCGCGTCGATGAGGCCGGGCGTGAAGAGCGGTTGGTTTTCGCGGGCCAAGGTAAATTCAAACTTCCAAGTGTATTCGTTTGCGATTGCGCGATAGATGTCCATCAGCAACTTGGCGTGTTTGTTGTCTGTCCAGTTGTATTTTGCAGTGCGTGTTTTGCCGTCACGGTTCATTGTGACGCTCACGTTGCCGAGGTTCGAGAAGTCGCGTTCATACTGATAGTCCTCGGTCGAGTCGAGAAAGTTTAGCGCGGTGAAAGCGGCGTTCAATTTTTCGAGCGTCGGAGGCGAGAGTTCGATCGGGTCATCGAGTGTCTCGTCAAAGCTGTCCTTCTTAAACCAAATTCGCCCTTTGCCTTTTTCATCGTGCTCGATCTTTAGATTCGAGTAAACAAATCCGGGCCGATCAAACGTGTAAACATAAACCGGTTTGTAAGTTTGAGTTTTGTTGATCGCCTCGCGGGAATTCGTCTTGCCGTCAGCTTCACGCTCATTCTTTTTCGGCGGCGTGTCGGGAATGACTTCGGGTGTTGGTTGAGGCGTTGCGGTAGTGGTTGTTTTTTTGGAAGTAGATTTTTTTGTCGGTTTGCGTTTGCTCGTCTGCGCTGCGACCGCGAGCGGCATCGCAGCGATGAGCGCAAACAAAACGAATTTGATCAAACGCGGATTCATCAGCTTTAGTCTAGCGAAATTGGGGAGAATGCGAAAGAATTAGCCACAGAGAACACAGAGCCAAATGAGATCGACTCCGTTTAATCACAGGAAATTCAAAGAAACTTGTCGAAAAAACTGAAAACTAAAAGGTTAAAACTGAAAACGAACGGAATTATCCTTTTTCGGTTTTCAGTTTTAACCTTTTCACTTTCAGTTTGTTCGGAGGTCTCTGTGGTCTCTGTGGCTAAATGTTTATTCAAACTTCACGGACACGATCTTCGAAACGCCGGCTTCCTGCATCGTGACGCCATAGAGTGCACGTGCGGCTTCCATCGTGCGTTTGTTGTGAGTGATGACGATGAACTGCGTTTTCTCCGCCATCTGCAAGATCTTTTCGGCAAAGCGGCCAACATTGGCGTCGTCGAGCGGTGCGTCAACCTCGTCGAGCAAGCAGAATGGCGATGGACGATATTTGAAGATCGCGAGCACGAGCGCGATCGCTGTCATCGCTTTTTCGCCGCCTGAGAGCAGCAGAATATTTTGCAGACGTTTGCCCGGCGGCTGCGCGACGACTTCGATGCCGGCCTCGAGAATGTCGTCCGATTCCATCAGCGTCATCTGGCCTTGACCGCCGCCAAAAAGCTCGATGAAATATTGTGAAAAGTTTTCGTTGATCGCCTCGAACGCATTCTTAAATCTCTCACGTGAACGCTGTTTGATCTCGCGCAAGGCTTCCTCGGTCGCGGCGATGCTCTGAATAATGTCCTCGCGTTGCGAAGTGAGAAAGACGTGACGCTCCTCGGCCTCGCCGAGCTCTTCGAGGGCGAGCATGTTGATCGCGCCGAAATTCTCAAGCTTTTGTCGAAGCTCGTCGGTGTGTTCGCGAGCGGTTTCGAGCACGAAGTCTTCGGTCGGCAGAGTTTTATCGACAAGCTCGGTGAGCGACATGTTCAGCTCCTGCTGACAATGCTCGGCGATGTTTTGCAGCTTGGTGACGGCCTCGGCCTGTGCGACCTCGATCTCCGCTCGCGCGTTACGCGCATCGGCAGCTTCGCGATTAAGTTCGCCAAGCTCTTCGCTCATCGCGTCCGACGCTTCGCGCGACTTAGTCAGTGAATTGACGGCGTCGGTAACCTCGCGTGTCTCGCGCATCATCTCGTCACCGGCCGACGCGATGCGATCGGTGATCGTGGTGATCTCGGTGTGAAGCGTCTTGATCTTTGTGTCGGATTCGGTGAGTTCGAGATTTAGGATCGCGAGCCGCGACTCGAGCTCACGGCTTTCATTCTCGACGCGGCGAAGCGCCGAGCTGGCGGAGCGACGACGTTCGTCGGATGTCGCGGCGATCATTCGTTTTTCGTTGAGAACGGAGCTCGCATCGCCGGTTTTTGTTCGTGCGATCGTAACTTCGCCTGCGCGTCTGTCGAGCGAAGAAGTCGCCGCGATACGCGCGGTCTCGGCTTGCTGCCTTGAGTCGCCTGCTTCACTTTGTTTGCCTTTTAATTCGGCGATCTCGCTCGTCACTTGCGCGGTTTCGTCCGCGACGACTTTCCGATGTCTTTCTGCGCGCCCGATCTCTTCGTGTGCGGCGTGCGACTGGATCTGCAAACCGTGAATGCCGCGATCGACCTTGATTATCAACGACTGGAGATCGACCGTTTTGCTTTCAAGATCGACGAGTGAGGCGCGTGTCGTCTCGGTCGCGGCGAGAGAAGTTTCGACCGCTGACGTGAGCCGCGCACATTCCGCGTCGAGCTCGTGCAGCTCGCGTTTAAAGGCGAGCAGCGATTCGTTTTTGCCCTCGGCGTTCGCGTTGCCGCCGATCAGCAGATGGCCGCCGAGAAGAAGATCGCCGTCAAAATTTACGAGTGTCTCGCCGCTCGACTCGTTAAAATCGCGAACGAGACGCGCCGACATTTCACGTGGAAAAATTTGTCTGAGAATATTTGCCGTCTCGTGTGAGAGGCCGAGATGTTCCGCGATCGTGTCGCCGGAGTTTGCGGCAAACTTACGCTCGCCTTTTTCTCCTCGCGGCAAAATCAACAATGCCGTTCGGCCAACGTCGTTTGATCGCAGCCAAGCGGTGACGCGACGCGCGTCGTCGAGCGACTCGACAATAACGGCTTCGAGCAGCGAGCCAAAAAGCATCTCGACGGCGGTCTCGGCCTGCAGCGTGACATTCAAACGGTCGGCCAAAACACCCGCGAGCCGAACGCCGATATTTTCGGCTTCGGCAAAAAGTTTTTGCACCGGCGGCGTGTAAACCGCGCGTTTCTCTTCAAGCTCGACGAGTGTTGCGAGGCGATGTTTCTTTGCGGAATGCTCGTCCTGCAATTCGAGCAGCTTGCTCTCGGCGTCTCGAAGCGATGCGCGTGCATCGACTGTCGAGGTAAGAAGCTGCTCTTTTTCTTCATTCAACTCGACGAGCTTTTTTTCTTCGGTGGCGAGATGTTCGGCAAGTTCGTCGGCGTGTTTTTGATTTGCGGTAAATGTTTCGTCGGCGTGCTTTCGTTCACGCTCGAGACTGTCGAGACGCGATTGCAAACGCTCAAGATTGCCGCCCACTTGTCGACCGATCTCGTCAAAACGCTCGGCCGCGGCCGTGTGCTGCACGAGGTCGTTGCGTAAATTCTCTATCGACGCTTCAATCGCCGCGAGTGCTGTGGCTTCGCTATTGTAAGCGTCCTCGGCTTCGCGCAAACTGGCTTCGGCTTTCGCGTGCTCGGCGCTTTCGTGCTGCTCTTCTTCTTTCAATCGCTCAAGCTCGACGGCGAGCAACTTGAAACGCTCTTCGGAAGCCGCGATCTCGGTGCGCAAGGTTTCGCAACGCGTGTTGAGGCTAACGATCTGATCGGATTTGTAAAGATGTTCGCGCTCGGCGCGGTCGCGCTCGAGTGCGTTGTTTGCGTGAATCTTGCGAACCTCCGCGAGGTTTTCTTCGGCGGCGCGAGCGGATTGCGTTGATTCGCGAACGGCTTCTTCTTTCGCCGTGACTTGTTGGTGAAGATCGGTCTCGATAGCCTCGGCAAGCCCAAGTTGTTTCTTTAGCTCGTCGGAAAGCTCGGCGAGATGCTTGCCCTCGGCGGCATAAAGCTGATGCAGCAACTCGCGAAATTCTTCCTGCAAGATTTTATAACGACGCGTCTTTGCAGCCTGCCGACGCAGCGAATTCACGCGCGTCTCGACCTCGGAAACGATGTCGAATATTCGAGCCAAGTTCGATTTGGCAGATTCGAGCCTTGTTTCGGCGGCGCGTTGGCGAGCGCGAAATTTTGAAATGCCCGCGGCTTCCTCGATCAAGCTGCGACGGTCGGCGGGCTTTGCCGAAAGAATTTGTCCGATGCGGCCTTGTTCGATTATCGCGTAATGTGCGCCGGACAAACCGGTGCCGGCAAAAAGATCGGTGATGTCGCGCAGGCGGCAGGTTTTGCCGTTGAGCTGATACTCGCTCTCGCCCGAAAGATAAAGCCGACGCGTGACCGACACCGCTTCGCCGGGTGCGAAGTCGAGCGCGAACGAACGTGGCCGCCAATGACGTTTTGTTTTAACTTTTGTTTCGAGTGGAACGGTCGCGCCGACGGCCATCGCCTTGACTGTCTCAACGGATTCGGTTTCGATCACCGTGTCGTCGTGAAAACCATTCTCCTCAATGCGGATTGCGGATTGCGGATCGCGGATTTCTTCAGATTCAGAAATGGCTTCGGGTTCGATGCCTTCGATCTCAGCCATGTCAACGGCCGATTCGTCGATGTCGGTTAAGCTGGCGTCGATGTCTTCGAGCTCGTTCTCGTCGATGTCAAAAACCGAATCGTCGCGCACCAGATGCAGCACAACCTCGGCCATGCCGCCGGGTTTGCGCGTCTTTGTGCCGGCGAAAACAACGTCCTTCATCTCGCCGCCACGCAGAGATTTAACACGTTGCTCGCCGAGTACCCACGAGATCGCGTCCGAGACGTTCGACTTGCCGCAGCCGTTCGGCCCGACGACCGCAGTGATGCCGTTGCCGGTGAAAACGACCTCGGTGTAATCTGCGAACGACTTAAAGCCGGTGATCTCTAAACGCTGGAGCTTAAACATTCTATAGTGCTCTAATTTCGCGAAAGCACTATATTTTGTTGTATTTTGGCATTAAAAGTCAATTGGTTGGTAGTGTCTGTTTTTCAATGTTAAATGGATTACGGGGGTAAATTCTCAAAAGGCGAGCGTAAAAATGCCGGTGTCCCCGTCGTAAACGAGTAGGCATCGATCCAAAATATCTCGTCCAATCAGAGCGTGAATCCCTTGCACCGAAAGATGGGCGGAGAGAACTGGTAGCACTCTTAGGGTTAACGACAGCGAGTGCGGATGTATGAGTGAAAGGCTCACATCGTAGACATCTTGCTCAACCGCGACGCCCCCGGTCGAGGGCGTGTGAGTCGGAGCCTTTCCTTTTGGCGTGAGCTGTAGTTGTTTCAGAATATCCGGATCGACACAGGTGCATGATGCACCAGTATCGACAAGGGCGCGAATGATGGCATCTGGCGGCACCACTTGCCCGGCTTTTTGCAAAGCATCCTTACGCGGTTGGCTCACACCAATCCGCACGTCCATTACAGGGCCGTTAGTAACTTGAAGGGTTAAGTAGGGCATCCAGCATCAAACAAACGAGTAATATACTGCACTTGCTGGACTGCTTGGATTTGACGAACTAAGAACGGGTCTAGGCCGAAGGTTTGGTATCCCTCTTTCACGGCATCTTCGTAGGTGCCGTAAATGCCGTGGATTGTGTTCCCTTGAATCAATACAAACTTACCGTTCTCCGCTAAGAGATTCGGCAATTCCCTGTTGTATGTTTCAAGCTCTTTTTCTAGTTCTGACATTTTGTCACCTCTTGGTCGCATAAGGTTTGGTGACGCGCCCTGTGGTCAATCCAGCGATCAGCTCATTTGCTAATCGCAATAGAATCGGTGAGATGCAAACAATTATCGATGCGATGTCCTTTCAGGGGAACGCGCACAACACTGTTGCGCCCTTCTGATTCTATGCCTCAACGTGCTAATAGTCAATCATTATTCGCCAACTTAGCGATAGTGTCAAGGCCACCCGTAAATACGCTCAACCCTTGAAAAGGTTCGCGTTTCGTCTTTGATAAATGGCCAAAACACATTTTGAAAATCTTCGAGTTTATCAACTCTCCGAGACGCTGAGTGATAAGATTTGGGAAATTGTTTTGAAGTGGGATTATTTTGCTAAAGACACGGTTGGTAAACAACTCGTGAGATCAGCGGACAGCATCGGCGCCAATATCGCGGAGGGAAGTGGTCGAGGCAGTGATCTTGAATACAAAAGATTTATCAAAATCGCTCGCGGGTCTCTCTATGAAACTCGCCACTGGCTACGCAGAGCCTACAAGCGTAAGCTTCTTACAAAAGAACAAATCGATTCGCTAACTGTTTTACTTAATGAACTAACGCCGACCTTAAACGCTTATCTACGTTCGATCGGGACGTTTAAGAAAAAAGATCAAGACGAGAACTAAAATACAAAAACCAAAAACCTAATACCAAAAACCACGACCTCAAATCATCTCGCGGCCGACATCGCGAAGGCCTTGCTTTTCGGCGCGTTCGTGATCGAGCTCGGTGAGCACGTCGAGCAGGAAGTTGGTGTTGTTTGTAACGGTAATTACGACAGGGAACTCGTTTGCCGACGTCGAGAATTCAAACGTGCCGCTGTTTATCTCGATGATCTCGCGAAAAGCCATCACGCCGTTATGACCGTTACATTCGGCATCGACGATCTTGCCTTCGTTAAAGGCGACGTTCGCGAGATGCAGATCGGATTTTATGACGAGCAAGCCCGTCATCTTCGAGTTTTCGATCACCTGCACGGCGTCGAAAACACTTACATAAGCAAGGTTGCCGGCGAACGTGACATCGGTTCGCACCATCTGCGGCGAACGGTCGCGTTCGAGGGCAAAATCAGGGCGGCGAGCACGGCGAATGGCTTCGAGGCCCGGAGCGACCGATATTCGCGGGTCGAGCAGTTTCGCTTCTTGCAGACGGTCATGCGCGAGATCGAAATCTTCGCGGGCGATATACAGGCTGACGAGCGCGAGACACTGCCGAGCAGCCTCATTCAAATTCTTTTGCTTTACACAGATGTCCCGCATCTTCTCGCGTAGCGGCACCGAACGGGGCGAGCGTTCGAGCGACGTTCGCAGCAGTTCAAATGCCTTCTCCGGCGACGAGTATTTTACAAACAGATCTGCGTCGAGCAACAACGATTCGATCGTCGTCTCGGTAATCGGCACCTGCGGGTCAGCTAAAACCTGATTCATAACGGATTTGGGACAAAGTCGAACGAAAAGTCCAACTTCTTAAATTTAGCACACGACGCAGCACGCCGTCACCAAAAATTTAAAAAATGAAGGACCGCCCAAAAGCAGTCCTAAAAGTCCGAATCTACCGGAATCTGCCTAAAAATCGACCCGAAGCCCAAACCTAATGTCACGCGGTCGCATTGCGCGCGTAGGAACAAGAAAATCCTTCTCAAAGGTCATTTTGCTCGCTAAGTTCGCGTTAGTGGGGCCAAAAGTTGAATAATCGATGAAGCCTGATCCGAAGCTCAGCACGACAGCGTTGAAAACATTTCCAACCTCCATATTCGGCCGAACTCTTAGCCGCTCACCAAACTTAAACTCCCTTGTAATTCCCATATCGAATATGTAGAGACTCGGTCCATTACCAGCGTTTCGCGGAAGATTACCTCCCTTCGCTCCAATCGGCTGTAGTGGAAATTGCGACAGAAGCTGCGTTGGAACGGGTGATCCCGGCTTTCGCCAGCGGATGTCACTAAGATTGCCGGTGAAATTAATGCGGTCGTTGGAGAGATCATCGAGGTTGCGGTCGATACCGCTATATCCGAGATTGAAAGGGGCGGAGCTTCCGTAACGAAATATTGGCGAGAAACTAAGCTTTCCGAGCCAATTAGGCAACTCAAATGTCCCTGACAGAGCGAATCGATGGCGACGATCTTGCAATGCGCGTGACCATTCGCGATCAAAATCGCCGTTGGCTTCGGCGTCGGAAGTATTGTTTAATCCGTCGTCCATTAGCTTTGAGAGGGTGTATGCAGCACGTAATTTCCCGCTAAATCCGTTCCCAAATCGCTTGTATCGGCTGCGAAATTCGAGGACCAATCCCTGGTAGAAAGAATTACGAACCGAGGCGAGCAATTCTTGTTGGTTGAGGTTCGGGAAAAGCGGTCTAAATTGGTTTATAGCCTGAAGGGCCAGTCCGAGTGGAGCACTTGCCGCTTCGCTTGGGTTGATCGTGTTCAAATTAACGAGGGTGCAGGTTCCTACCGCCGGACAACCGCCTACTCCAGCGGTTCCGGCACTGGTTCCCACAGCATCCGTGGTCGAACCAAGAACGAAGTTGTAGGTGGTAGTGCCGATAACAAAATTGTTCGCATCGAGATAGCTCGTCCAGTCCTGATAGTTAGTTCCGAGTAGTCGATTGGCGATTACCAAACTCGGTGCGTTGGGATTTGATTCGCCCCAAAGATGAACTGTTTTGTTCCAGGTGTAATTGGCTTCGAAAACAAAGCCCTTCAATACTTCGCGCTCAAAACCCAGGTTGAACTGATAGCTCTCAGGAATCTTGAGCGTGTTGACGTCCACCAGTCTGGTTTGAAGCCCATTGAAGGTCGTAAATCCGTTCCCTGTGATCGTTCCACTACCGCTGTTAGCCGCCAAAACCGGATTGATCAAATCTCTCACCGCTTGGGCAGAGGCAAATCTCGTCGGAAATACCGCTGAAAATGCTCTCGCTACGGCCAACCTGAGGTTTGTGCTAGTACATGTACCTCCTGTGCATGCAATATTCGCGGTGTCGAAAAGATCCTGCTGTCCTTCTACGATGAAGTCGTCGATCGTGCGAAGCAATACCCGATTAAAGAATCGGCCGGCGCCAAAACGGATCACGCCCGTTCCCTTTTTAAATGGATCCCATGCTATGCCAAGCCGAGGCCCCCAATTATTTTTGTCGTTCAGTATTGTCTCGCGTTCATACCTGGTGCCCGCGCTGAGAGTTAAATTCTTACTAAGGCGGATTTCATCATTAAAGAAGAAACCGGCATATGTGTTAATGATCGTTGAGCCGGTCCCAAAATTCTGTCGGAAACGCGTAACTTGATTTAGCGAATAATTTCTTATTCCGAGTGGTGAAACGGTCGCGGGTGTGCAAGGCGTCGGGGCGCAAGGCATCGTGTAATTAGCGGTTGTGACTCCAGCTCCTGAGTTTCCAAAATTGTATGTTCCGGTGCTATCCGTCGGATCAAGATTTTTCGAGTTTACCCGTTGAACATCAAAGCCGGTTCTCATCGTTTGTCGTCCGACGATAAATGTCAGCGAATCCTGAAATTGCATGCGATTTTCTTTTCGCTTGCTTGAGAATATGCCGCTAGCTGTGAGCGATGCCGATGAGTTTCCCGCAATCAATGTTCTAACTGTCGATGTGGGTGTCGTCGGATCGGAATAACTTACCAAAATAACCGGGTCTTCTGGATTTTCGGATTCGTACGCGGGTTTATAGGTTGACCACTGGAAACGGAATTGATTCACCACATTAGAACCGAATACATGATTGTCGGTCAGATTGTAGCCGTCAGTATCGGCGCTGGTGCCTTGCAGTGCCTCTTCCAGCCTGGTCGTGAAGGCTATGTTCTGTCGCTGATTTTTTCTTCGTCCGAATTGGTAGCCAAAAGTAAGATCATTATTCTTGAACAATTTGTGGTCGATTCTGGCTGTGATCGTATTGTTCAAATTGGGCGTACTGATAAGCGTCTGATAAGGCACCATCAAACCTGCTCCGCCGTTAGAGCACGTTGACGTTGACGTTGAATTGAAGTTCTCGCAGACCTGCGTGCTGCCTGTTGGCGTTTGTGAAAAGGGAAAGCGAGGATTACTTACGACTGGAAGATAGGTTTGTATCAGTGTCGTATCTTTCAGGTTCTGATTTTCGTATGTTACCGAGAAGAATGTTTTATTACGACCGTCGTACGATTTTCCAATAAAAGGTATCCTTAACGGGCCGCTCAAAGTAAAGCCTGGATTATATTCCGTAAACGGTGTTCGAGCCAGTGGAAGTCGAGTCACGCGGCTCACGAATTGACTCGACGGCGTATCAAAGACGATGCTCGTAAAAGTCTGATTGTTGTAATAGGTGTTCGCGTTGAGATTGTCGTCACGGAAGAACATAAAAAATCGTCCGTGAAACTTGTTGTTTCCAGCACGAGTGCGCAGATTTATACGTCCGCCAGATGCGCGACCATATTCGGCCGAGAATTGATTGGTGATCACCTGGACCTCGGCAATCGATTCCAACGAAGGCTGAAATCTATCTCGTGCAGCACGGTCGTCATTATTATCCAAACCGTCGATAGTCAAATTATTCGAGTAAGAAGCTCCACCTGAGAGCGAAAAATTACCCTGCTCAGTCGGTGCAACGCGATTTGCGGCATTTCTGTCTTCAGCGAGATCGCGAACCGACAAAGCCTCCTCCGACGTTCCCCCAAGCGTAAGTACTAGGTCGAGCGCGTTGCGCGAGTTGTTTGGTAACTCTTCGATCTCACGCTGTGTGACTGTGCCGCCGACGACGGTTCGTGTTGTGTCGACGGCGGGGCCGTCTTCTTCGGTGACGGTGACGGTGGTTTCGGCGCGGATGTCGGCGGGTGAGAGTTTGAAATCCTGCTGCACGTTTTGCGCAGAGATCGTCGTGATAGGCGACGTTTCCTGCGAGCCAAAGCCGCTCTGAGCGACCTTGATTTTATAGGTGCCGGGCTTAAGCTGGACGATCTTGTAGCGTCCGTCATCATCTGTGACGACGGTGCGTTCGGTGCCGGTTTCGACCGAGGTCGCGGTCACGGTTGCACCGACGACGGCGAGGCCGTTGGCGTCGGTGATCTTACCGGCGACGGTCACGTTGTCGAGATCCTGAGCGAAAGCGGTTAGGGCAAATACGCTGATTACGGTAATGAGCGCAAAACTTCGAGACAAACTTCTAAATAACATCATAGACTCCTGCTTTTGGTGATTATAATTCGATTGCAGAAATCGTAACGCAGAAGGCAGGCGAAAAGCAATCGCAAAGCGAGCTAATTGCTACTTGTCGTCAGAAAAAATTTCACGCGTTCGGGTGACGCGAATACGCGAAACAGGAATCAGTGCCTCGCTCGACGAGAACGCTTCGCTGTGGCGTGAGAATTCGTTGGCGTGGGTTTTGAGATACTCGAAAAACTGTTCGAATTCACGCTGCATCTGACCCATCTTTTCGCGCATGTTGAGAATGATCTCGACGCCCGCGAGATTGACGCCAAGTTCGCGCGTGAGCGAGAGGATAACTTCGAGACGTTCGAGATCAGAGTCTTCGTAGAGCCGCGTGTTGCCGACCGAACGCGACGGTTTTAGCAGACCCTCGCGCTCATACAGCCTCAGCGTCTGCGGATGAATTTCGTAAAGTTCCGCGACGGCGCTGATCGTGTATGTCTTTATCTTTCGCTTCATTTCGTCTCAACGAAAAATTAGAAAACAGCTGTTAGCTATTAGCTGAAAGCTATTAGCTGTTTTCTAAACCCATCACCTTTCTCGGATTTTCGGGATTCAGTTTTTCAAACTGCTTCAGCACGTCTTTAGTCTCTTCAGAGATCACGCGCGGCAGCGTGATCTTGACCTCGACAAACTGATCGCCGCGAAGCGTCGGGTTTCTTAGAGAAGGAAATCCGCGCTCGCGCAGGCGAAACTTCTGTCCGCTCTCGGTTCCCGCCGGAATTTTGACTTGAGCTTTGCCTTCGACGGTCGGCACCTCGATCTTTGTGCCGAGAGCTGCTTCGCTGACGGTGATCGGCACCGTGATGTAGATGTTGTCGCCGCGGCGATCGAGAAATTTGTGTTTGCCGACGTTCGTCAAAATAAAAAGATCGCCTGCTTGCGCACCCAAACGGCCGCCGTGACCTTTTTTTGGAACACGAACACGTGAACCTGTATCGACGCCAGCGGGAATTTTGATCTTCACCTGCTCGGTCTTTGGCGTGACGCCTTTACCGTTACAAAGCGAACACGGCTGACGACGACGGCCCGAGCCTTCGCAATCCGAGCACGCCGCAGAAAATTGCAGACGTCCGCCGGTTCGCATAACCTGTCCCGTGCCTTTGCACGTCGAGCATTGAACTACGGGGCCGCCGGTGTCGCCCGCACCCTGACAGCGTGAACATTGCTCACTGCGATTTACGGTGATATTGCGCGTAAGGCCGGTGAACGATTCCTCGAAGCTCATCGAAAGCGGCATCTCGATGTCGCGGCCTTTTTTTGGAAGAGGACGCGGCGGTTCGGGCTGCGCAGTTTTTGAGCCGCCGCCAAAAAGGTCGGCAAAGATGTCGCGAAAACCGCCGCCGCCGCTGCTCGTCGAACTACTCGAAAAATCAAAACCTGAAAAATCAAAACCCGGCGGCACCCCGCCCGCACCGGCGCTCGCTCCGCTTGCAAATGGCGAGTCCGCGTCGAGATTGTCCGCGTAGTAACCAAACCGGTCAAAAACCTTGCGCTTCTTATCGTCCGAGAGAATGTCGTATGCCTCTTGAACCTCTTTGAATTTATCCTCGGCGGCCTTGTCGTTCGGATTTACGTCGGGGTGATATTTGCGCGCCAGCCGGCGATACGACTTCTTTATGTCGTCGGCCTTAGCGTCCTTTTTTACGCCGAGAATGTTGTAGTAATCTTTTTTGGCCACTTATCTTCGCAATGGTTCAAAACCGTTTGAAGTTGAAAACGAATTCGATTGCGTAACGAACCTCGCTCCAACGGTCCGGTGTAAGATGCGTTATCAGCTTCCCGATTCGAGACTTAGGAATTGTCTGAATGTTGACGAAATTCACGACGCAAAATTCAGGCACGCCCTCAGAGGGTTCGAGCCACACCTCCGCATCGTTATTGCGAGTTGAAGTGGTTATCTCTGCAACCGTGACCGTATTTAGAAGCGGTATCAGATCGCTGCGAGTGAGAATCAGGACTGGACGTTCCTTGTTGGGTTCTTTGAACCTGTACCAATAGACATCTCCCTGAATCATTCATCCTCCCAGACCTGTTCATCGAGCCAGATTTCGACTTCGGCGGCTTTTTGGGGAAAAGTGGAATAACTCTCAGCGAATCGCCGAATCTTATCTTCATCCGATCTTTCCGCGTTCTTCTTTCTGAGCAATTCTTTGACGGCCGAATTAACAAACTCGTTTAGCGTTCTATTTTCAGCGCTTGCGACCTTACCAGCCCAGTCTGCGAGAGTTTCGTCGATTTCAACTGCTTGCATATGTCCACACCTGGTTTGGAAAAAATGAGCGGCTTCTTCGTGTCACCGCTCATTCTTTATAACACAAACGTTAGTCTTTCTTCTCTTCCTCGACATCGACATACTCTGCGTCGATGACGTTATCGTCGGCTGCCGAAGCAGCCTCACCATCGGCTCCGGCGGTTGCTGACGAAGCTTGTTCTTCAGTTGCTGGTTCTTCACCTTCGGGCGGTGCAGCCTGGCTGTAGAGAACTTCGGCCAGCTTGTGCGATGCCGTCTGCAGTTTTTCGAATGCGTTGTCCATCGCTTGCGAGTCTTCACCGCCGAGAGCGGTTTTGGACTCGGCGATCGCGGTTTCGATATCGCCGACAGACGTCGCGTCGAGCTTGTCTTTGTTCTCGGACATCGTCTTTTCGACGCTGTAAACAAGACCGTCGAGACGATTGCGAGCTTCGATCGCTGCTTTCTTTTTCTCGTCTTCGCCGGCGTGCGACTCGGCGTCCTTCATCATTTTGTCGATCTCTTCTTTCGACAGACCCGACGAAGCCGTGATCGTGATCTTCTGCTCTCGGCCAGTTCCGACGTCTTTTGCCGAGACGTTGACGATGCCGTTTGCGTCGATGTCGAATGTCACCTCAACCTGCGGAACGCCGCGCGGTGCGGGCGGAATGCCGACGAGGTGAAACTTACCTAGTGTTTTGTTATCACTCGCCATCGGCCGCTCGCCTTGCAGCACGTGGACTTCGACGCTCGTCTGGTTGTCCGACGCTGTAGAAAATATCTCGCTCTTTCGCGTCGGAATCGTCGTGTTCTTTTGAATCATCGCCGTCGAAACGCCACCAAGCGTCTCGATGCCGAGGCTCAACGGCGTCACGTCGAGCAGCAGAATGTCAGTCTTCTCGCCACCAAGCACGCCAGCTTGAACAGCCGCGCCGAGAGCGACGACTTCGTCAGGATTAACAGACTTATTCGGCTCTTTGCCAAAATAGTCTTTGACCATTTCCTGAACCTTCGGGATACGCGTCGAGCCGCCGACGAGGACGATCTCTTCAATATCCTTCGGCGTGAGACTGGCGTCTTTGATCGCCTGTTCAACGGGCGGCATCAACTTTTTAAGAATCGGCTCGGCAAGCTGTTCGAATTTTGCTCGCGTGAGCTTCATCACGAGATGCTTCGGGCCGCTCGCATCGGCAGTGATGAACGGCAGATTGATCTCAGTTTCCATAGCAGACGACAGCTCGACCTTTGCCTTTTCACCGGCTTCCTTGAGTCGCTGCAACGCCATCTTGTCGTTGTGCAGATCGATGCCCTGATCTTTTTTGAACTCGTCGATGATCCAGCCGACGAGCACTTCGTCAACGTCGTCACCGCCGAGATGCGTGTCGCCGTTGGTCGATTTGACCTCGACGACGCCTTCGCCGACTTCGAGAATCGAGATGTCGAACGTTCCACCGCCAAAGTCGAACACCGCGATCGTCTCGTCCTTTTTCTTATCCAGACCGTAAGCCAACGCAGCCGCTGTCGGCTCGTTGACGATACGCAAAACTTCCAGCCCGGCGATCTTGCCAGCGTCTTTCGTGGCCTGACGTTGTGCGTCGTTAAAGTAAGCCGGAACAGTGATGACGGCCTGCTCGACCTTTGAGCCGAGATAATCTTCGGCCGACTGCTTCAGCTTTTGCAGCACCATCGCCGCAACCTCAGGCGGACTGTATTGCTTGCCCTCGGCGTCGATCTTCACATCGCCGTTTCCGGCCTTTTCGACCTTATACGGCACCTGCTTGATCTCGCCCTGAACCTCGTCATACTTGCGTCCCATAAACCGCTTGATCGAATAAAGCGTGTTCTCGGGGTTTGTCACCGCCTGACGCTTTGCGACCTGGCCGACCAGACGATTGCCGTCCTTTGTAAACGCCACGACCGACGGCGTCGTGCGGCCGCCCTCGCTATTTGTAATAACGACCGGCTCGCCGCCTTCCATAACAGCGACGACTGAATTTGTCGTTCCTAAATCAATTCCTATAATTTTGCCCATAATTTAATCTCCAAAACCTTATGATTGCTTGGCTAAAGTGAAATATCAATAACTTGAGCCGTGTCAAACTATAATATCTGAGTGTGTTACTGTCAAGTATAAAAGAGGAATTAGCCGCAGATAAACGCAGATCACGAAGATAAAAAGAAATTCTCTTTATCTGCATCATCTGCGCAAATCTGCGGCTAATTTCTTACGAAGCTGACCGTCAACTCACGCAGGCGGTTCCGACTCGCGCATTAATTTGGCGACGTGGAAGATGTAATGAATACCTGAGAACACGGCAAACGCGGCGACTGTCGTGTAAACCGTCGGGAGATAGAAGCCGCGAAGTTCGGGATAAACTGCGGCGACGAGGATCAGAATTACGGCGACGACCTGAACGAACGTGCTGGCCTTACCTAGCCATGACGGTTTGAAGCCGCGAAAGCCGGTCATCATATTTATCGCACCGGCGACGGCGATGATCGCGATGTCGCGGCCGATAACCGCCGCCGTCACCCAAAACGGCACCGGCAGATGTCGCGGCGTGCCCATTACGCTCTCAAGCGTTAGCATGACAAACGCCGTCGTCATCAGAAGTTTGTCGGCGATCGGGTCGATTATTGTGCCGAGCTCGCTCTCCTGCTTCATTCGGCGGGCGATAAATCCGTCGATGCCATCCGACACGCCGGCGATCGTAAAGACTGCGAGCGCCCAGCCCGTTCGGTGATAGACAAGCAAGATCGCGAACAGTGGAATCAACGCCATTCGCATGAATGTCAGGAGATTGGGGATTGTGATGATGCGGGTACTGATTGCGGATTGCGGATCGCGGATTGCGGATTCGTGGGGTTTCATGGCTTATTTCTCCGCGCAGTAATGACCTAAGTGACGCCAGGTTCGATAAGGCGCAATCCGCAATTCGCAATCCGCAATTACAAACATTTTAGCTCCAGCAAGCTTATCTCCGGCGGGCATTGGTAACGCATCGGAACGACGACGGTGCCGATGCCGCGTGTGATGTAAACCTGTGAATTGCGGCGTTTGTGAAGACCGGCTTTCAAGCGGCGTCGCGGCAGAATGCGCTTTTCGTCGTCACGCAATTTTATTTGCCCGCCGTGTGTGTGGCCGCTCAGAGTGAGATCGATGCCGAGACGTGCGGCTTCGCGAAAGATGATCGGGTTGTGGGCGAGAAGCAGCTTCATTTCGTCGGGGTATGAGCCGAGCAGCGATTGGGGCACATCGGTTTTGCCGACCATGTAATCATCGACGCCGGCGAGCCAAAAAGCGCCGCGGCGAGTCTCGATGCGAAAGCCTTCATTGATGAGCACGTTGATTCCCTCACCGCGAAAAAGATGCGTGACGAGCTCGGCGTCGGTCCAGTGATCGTGATTGCCGAGACACGCGTGAACGCCGTGCTTTGCTTTTAATTTCGCAAGAGCAGCGGCGACCGGTGCGATGTATTCGCTGTGGTGTGAGACGTAATCGCCGGTGAGCAAGCAGATGTCGGGCTTGAGGCGATTTGCAATTTTCACCGCACGCTCGATGTGCGCGAGACCCGTGAGCGGACTGTGATGCGTGTCCGAAAGATGAATGATCTTAAAGCCGTCAAGTTTATTTGGCAGACGTTTTAACGTGATTTGAATATGTTCGAGCGAAAGGCTGTTAGCTTCGTCGATCGCCGTCTTCGCAACCTTAGACACGCTGCCGGCCAGGTCGCGTAACTTAAACTCGCCACTAACGTAGCCGTTAAATTTTTCGCTAATTCGTTTGCGTCGTGTCGCTGTGTCAGCCATGTTTCGTGATTATAACACAGCAGTCGGAACCGCCTGCTGAAGCTGGCGGTTTAACATTAGGCACAAAAGTCGATGGTTTTTTCTTCAACCACCCGCTACCGCAGGTGGTTCTGACTTGATCTTGAGGAATTTGCGTTTCCCAACTTGCAGGATAACGTCTTCGGAGGTTATCGCGATGTCAGTGTTTGCAGCGGTCGCTTTTTCGCCATTCACCTTTACGCCGCCTTGTTCGATCAGACGGCGGGCTTCACCTTTTGAAGCGGCCAAGCCAGCGTCGGCGAGAAGCTGCGCGAGATTGTAGGTTCCGGCGGCAATTTGTTTTTCCTCGATCTCGTCAGGAATCTCTTTCTGCACAAAGCGGCGGTTGAATTCGTCTTCAGCCGCGTCGGCGTCGGCGGATGAATGAAAATCTTTTACGATCAGCTTCGCAAGATTAACTTTCACGTTGCGCGGATTTTCGCCGTTTGCAATTTTAGATTTCAAATTTGAAATTTCAGATTGCGAGAGGTCGGTCAGCAGCTCGTAATATCGCCACATCAGTTCGTCCGAGATCGACATAACCTTGCCAAACATCTCGCCGGCCGGCTCGTCGATGCCGATGTAGTTGTCGAGCGATTTCGACATTTTTTGCACGCCGTCGAGGCCTTCGAGCAGCGGCGTTGTAATGATGACTTGCGGCTCTTGGTCGAATTCACGCTGTAAGTTTCGTCCCATCAAAAGGTTGAATTTTTGATCTGTGCCACCGAGTTCGACATCGCATTCGAGTGCAACCGAATCGTAGCCTTGCACCAGCGGATACAAAAGTTCATGCAGCGAGATCGGCTGCTGAGCGTCCATTCGTTTTTCAAAATCGTCGCGCTCCAGTATTTGTTTGACGGTCGTTTTCGCACACAGGCGAACAAAATCTGCGGCGGTGAATTTGTCCATCCACTCGCCGTTGAAACGCAGTTCGGTTTTGTCGGCGTCGAGCAGCTTGAACATCTGTCGTTTATACGTCTCGGCGTTGGCGTTGATCTCTTCGCGCGAGAGCGGCGGCCGCGTGACATTTTTGCCCGACGGATCGCCGATCATTCCCGTAAAATCACCGATCAAAAAAATAACCGTGTGTCCAAGTTGCTGAAAAGCCTTGAGTTTGCGAATCACGACCGTGTGCCCGACGTGAATGTCCGGTGCGGTCGGATCAAGCCCGAGCTTTATCCGCAGAGGCTTTCCGGTCTTTGCAGATCGTTCAAGTTTCGAGCGAAGATCTTCCAAACGCACAAAATCGACCGTGCCTTTTTTCAAAAATTCAAGTTGTTCGTCGATCGTCATCAAAAGTTAAGTTAGTATTTCGGCACGCTCGGATCGACGTCGTTCGACCAAGCGGTGATGCCGCCGGCGAGGTTGATCAGATTGCCGGCAAAGCCGCGTTGCTGCAGAGCTTCGATGGCGCGGGCGCTGCGACCGCCCATTTTGCAATGGACGACGGCGTCGCGTGACGCGTCTATCTCGCTCATTCGATTCAAAACTTCGCCGAGCGGAATCAGCTTCGCACCTTCGATCTTTGCAAACGCATACTCGTCGGGCTGACGCACGTCGATCAGTTGAATGTCCTCGCCCGCATCGATTCTTGTTTTCAATTCGGTAGCTGTAATTTGGTTCATAAAAATAAAGTAAAAGCATTTTAGCAACTCGGCAAAGATTGACAAAACTTTACACACACAACACTTTCGAGCACGGCCAAGTATTGTAAAATCGATAGTTAGACGACAATTATGAGGATCAGACGCGTCAAAGTTTTAACGTGCGCCGCTCTCGCAGTCGCGGCTGTTTCGTGCGCTTCGGGCGGAGCCGACCGTCAACCGACCAACGTTAATGCCGATCAATCGAGCGCGATCTCGATAACCGTCGGTCGCAGCGAATCGCGAGACGTTGCTTCGACGATCAACGCGACTGGCACGCTCGTCGCGTTGGAAACCTCAGACGTCGCACCAAAAGTTGCCGGCAAGATCGCAAACATTTATACGAACGTCGGCGAGTTTATCGGTGCCGGCGCCACTATCGCGAAGGTCGATGACCGCGACGCGCGGTTGCAACTTGCTTCGGCACAGGCGGGCGTAAAACAGGCACGCGCCGCGGTTAGCCAGGCTGAGGCGCGCCTCGGCTTGCTCGGCGGCGGAAGATTTGAGGCCTTGACGATTCCCGAGGTGCGGGCGGCAAACGCAAACTATCAGCAAACTCTCGCCGAACAAAAACAAGCCGAGGCAAACGAAAAGCGTTATCGCGAACTCACCGAGACCGGTGATGTCGCGATGGTAACTTACGAAACTTTTCGCACGGCCCGCGACACGGCGCGTGCACGCTCAGTAGCCGCAAAGCAGCAGCTCGATGCGGCGGTCAACACGGCGAAGCAAAACAATCAGGCCATTGCGAGTGCGCAGGCGAGCGTCGATGCGGCGCTCACGCAGGTTGCCGAGGCGCAAAAGGCGATCGCCGACACGGTTGTGCAGGCTCCGTTTGCGGGTTATGTTTCGAGCCGACCGACGGCGGTCGGCGAATACGTTTCGTCGTCGTCGATCATCGTCACGCTTCTTCGCACAAATCCGATCAAGGCCGAGATTCAGGTCGCCGAGGCCGACGTGCCATACGCCGTCATCGGTCGCGGCGTTTCGCTCGAGGTCGATGCTTATAAAGATCGCAAATTCGCCGGCAGCATAACGGCGGTGAATCCGGCTGTCGATCCGAACTCGCGTTCCGCCACCGTCGAAGCGATGGTCGAGAACGACGGCAACGCCCTTCGTCCGGGAATGTTCGCAACCGCCAAAATAACCCGCGAAGGCGGCGGCAAAGGCGTCTTTGTGCCAAAGTCCGCGATCTACAACGATCAGGCGACACAGGCCTACCGCGTGTTCGTCATAGTCGAAGGCGTCGCAAAACTTAAAGTCGTTCAACTCGGTAGTGAAGAAGGTGACTTCCAGCAGATCGTTACCGGCGTCGAAGCTGATCAGAACGTCGCAACGAGCAACCTCGAACAACTTTACGAGGGCGCCAAAGTGAGTTTCTAGTTTATGCAGTGGCTGGCTGAAATTTGTGTGCATCGTCCGGTTTTTGCGACCGTGATCGTTATGTTTTTGACGGTCGTCGGCGGTTTTAGTTTTTTTACGCTCGGCGTTGATCGGTTTCCTAAGATCGATCTGCCGACGATCTCGGTGCGCACGTCGAATTCCGGCGCGGCTCCCGAAGAGATCGAGACCGAGATCACCGACATCGTCGAAGGCGCGCTCAATACCGTTCCGGGCGTCGAAGAAATGCGCTCAAGCTCGTCGCGTGGTTCGTCGAATGTCACGCTCACGTTCAATCTTGAAAAAGATCCGGACGTTGCCTTTCAGGAGATACAGCAAAAACTCAGCACTATCGTCAACCGTCTGCCCGAGACCGCCGATCCGCCGGTTGCGCAAAAGTCAGACTCTGATTCGCAGCCGATATTGATGTACACGATCAGCGCACCGCGTGATGTGATCGAGTTGACCGAACAGGTCGAGCTGCTTATTCAAAAACGCATCGAGAGCGCCGATGGCGTCGCCGAAGTTTTTATGTGGGGATCGCGAACGCCGCAGATTCGCATAAATGTTAATCCCGATCGGCTGCGAGCATTCGATCTCGCGGTGACGGAAGTTACCGCCGCCGTGCGTTCGCAAAATCAGGAGCTGCCCGGCGGCAATATCGTCGAAGGCCAGCGCACGCTCGGCGTGCGAACGATGAGTAAACTTACCGAGGTCGAGCAGTTTAACGAGATCGTCGTCGCGACGCGCAACGGCTTTCCGATTAAGATCAAAGACATCGGCAGCGTTGTTAAAACAGGTGGCGAACCGTCATCGGCCGCTTCCCTAGACGGCGTGACGAGCGTGTCGGTCGGTGTGCGCAAACAGGCCGGAGCAAACACGATCGCCGTCATCAACAACGTCAAAACGCGAATGGCGACGATCATTCCAAATCTGCCGTCGGATATGAAAGTCGCGACGATTCGCGATCAATCCGAGTTCATCAACAACTCGCTCGAGGCGATCGAGGAGCATCTCGTGCTCGGCGGATTGTTCGCCGCGATCGTCGTCTTTTTATTTTTGTGGAATTGGCGCTCGACCATCATCGCGGCGCTCGCGATTCCGGTTTCGATCATCGCTGCGTTTGCGGCGATCGCAGCGTTTGGTTTTTCGCTGAATCAAATGACGATGCTCGCGCTCACGCTGATGGTCGGCATCGTGATCGACGACGCGATCGTCGTGCTCGAAAACATTTACCGATTTGTCGAAGAGAAAGGCATGAACCCGTTTCAAGCCGCCGTCGAAGGCACACGCGAGATCGGCCTCGCCGTGCTCGCGACGACGCTCAGCTTGCTCGCTGTTTTTATTCCAGTCGGTTTTATGACCGGCATCGTCGGACGATTTATGTCGTCGTTCGGCTTAACATCAGCGGCGGCGATCGCCGTGTCGCTCATCGTTTCGTTCACGCTGACACCGATGCTCGCGGCGCGGTGGATAAAGAGGAAAGAGGAGGAGAAAAGAAGAAGAGGAGAAGAGGAGACTTTTGTCGAAACTCACGAAGTTGACGACGACGAAATCCGCAATCCGCAATCCGCAATCCGCAATGATTCGACGTCCGCAATCCGCAATGACTCAAAGTCCGGTTGGTTCTGGCGCAAGATCGACGGCACTTACACGTGGCTGCTGCGATTGGCGATGCGTTTTCGCTGGGCGGTTGTTTTGATCTGCATTTTAACGGTTGCGTCGATCGTGCCGTTGTATAAATTTGTCGGCATGGCGTTTTTGCCCGATGAAGACGAGTCGCTCTTTCAGGTAAATTTGCGCGGGCCGCAGGGCACGTCGCTCTCGGCGACGCAATCGATTCTGGATCGCATCGCACGCGACATTCGCGCCGAAGTTCCCGGCGTAAATAACACGCTTGTGCTCGCAGGTTTTGGTCGCGGGTCGGGTTCAAATAACGGTTTTATCAACGTCGCTCTGCTGCCTGTCGCCGAGCGCGAAAAATCGCAGGCCGATCTGATAAATCAGGTGCGCGGCATCGCAAAAAAATATTCGTCTAAAGATTATCAGGTGACGGTTTCGGCGGCGTCTTCGATCGCGGGCAGCATCGGCCTCGGCCGCGGCGGTTCGGGCGTCGGTTATTACATCGCCGGACCCGACATGGCGAAACTCACCGAGTACGCAAACGCGATGGTCGAAAAGATGAAGCAGGATCCGATCTATCGCGATCCGGACACATCGATCGAAGTCGGCAATCCTGAGGTTCGCGTCACGATCGACCGTGCAAAGGCGGCCGATCTCGGCGTTCGTGCCGGCGATGTCGCACAGGCGCTAAACATCTTGTCCGCCGGACAGATCACATCGACATTCAGCGAAGGTTCAAAACAATACGACGTCATCGTTCGTGCCGAAGAAGAGTTTCGGCGCGATCGCAGCAGCTTTCAATACTTCACCGTCGGCTCGTCAAAGGGCGGAACGGTCGATCTTTCACGCGTCGTCAAGATCGACGAAGGTCTGTCGCCTTCGTCTATCAACCGCCTCAACCGACAGCGACAAGTCACGGTCTCTGCAGGCTTGCCGCCTAACGCATCCGAGTCCGACGCAGTCGCTAAAATGGAGCAGTTTGCAAAAGATATCAACATGCCCGCCGAGTATCTGACCGGCGTCACCGGCCAATCAAAGGAATTGCAAAAGGCATACGAGGCGTTCCTTTATGCGTTTTTGTTGTCGTTCGTTTTCATGTATTTGATACTCGCCGCACAGTTTGAGTCGTTCATTCACCCGATAACGATCTTGCTCACTCTGCCGCTTTCCGTTCCGTTTGCGCTTCTCTCGACGGCGATCGCCGGGCAGACGCTGAACATCTTTTCGGCACTCGGAATTTTGCTTCTCTTCGGTATCGTAAAGAAAAATGCGATCTTGCAGATCGATCACACAAACACGCTGCGCGAACGCGGGCTCGCGCGTTACGACGCGATCATTCAGGCAAATCGTGACCGGTTGCGGCCGATCTTGATGACGACGCTCGCGCTCGTCGCGGGTATGATTCCGCTGACTTTAGGAAGCGGCGCCGGTGCGGCGACAAATCGTTCGATCGGAATTCTCGTCGTCGGCGGACAGTCGATGTGTTTGCTGCTAACGCTGCTCGCGGTGCCCGTGTTTTACTCGCTGTTCGACGACGCGAAAGAGTTTCGCGTCTTTCGAAATATCGGCTCGGCTGGCGATAAGTTATTTTCGATCTTTAGGAAAAAACGGTCGAGCGAGGAGTTGGTCGAGAACTAAAGCTGATGATTTTTCGCTTTGCGTTCTTTGCGTCTTTGCGTGAAAAGATCTTTCTCACGCAAAGCCGCAAAGAACGCAAAGGAGTGTCAAGACGAATGCGTTACTGTTACAGATGCTTTTTTTGAAAGTTACAGATATTTTTTTTGCGTCGATCTTTGCGACGCTTATTTTTGCGGTCGGCGCGTTTTCGCAAACTCCGACGCCGACGCCGGTCGAGATGACGCCGACACAGCCGACGTTTGCAAAGCCGCTGCCGCCGATGCCTGACGCGACGCGAATCGGCGTGCGTTTAGGCGAAGACCTTCCGCTCACGCTCGAACAGGCGATCGAGATGGCGCTAAAGAATAACAACGACATCGATGCGTCGCGTAATGACGCGCGCATTGCCGAGTTTGCCTTGCGTGCGGCACGCGGGATCTACGATCCGCTCGTGAATTCGCAAACATATTTCGAGAACCGCACGACGCCGACGGCTTCGATCATCGGCGGCACGACGACCGACTCGATAACGCAGCGACAGTTTTTTGGCGACGTCGGGTTGACGGGTTTTGTGCCAAAATACGGCGGTTCGTACGACGTTGTTTTAGGCGCGTCGCGCCTCACATCGACGAGCCGCAATCCGACGCTCAATCCGCAGTTTCCGTCAAGTCTGACAGCAACATTCGTGCAGCCGCTCGTGCGCAATCGCAGCATCGACAGCAACCGCCGCACGATCGAGATCGCGAAAAAAAACATCAACATCTCAGATTCGCAGCTCAAGCAGCGTGCGATGGACATCGTCGCGGGCGTCGAGCAGGCGTATTGGGATCTCAGTTTTGCGCTGCGCAATTTGCAGGTGCAAACCGAGACGCTGATTCAGGCGCGCGAACAGCTCGAGAGCAATAAGCGGCTTGCCGATCGCGGCGTGCTGGCGCCGATCGAGATCGTCGCCGCACAGGCGCAAGTTTCCACTTTCGAACAGGCGGTTTATCTCGCGCAAGAAGCCGTCACTCGCGCCGAGAACGTGCTGAAAACTTTTCTGCTGCCCGATCGCGGTGCTGCCGAATGGTCGCGTCCGCTGACGCCGGTGACGGCGACCGAACTCGATATTCCGCGCATCGGATTAGAAGTTGCGATGGGCGAGGCGTTTAAAAATCGTCCCGAGATCGAGCAGTTTGCACTTGGCGAAGACATCAACCGCATCGATCAAAAGTTTTTTCGCAATCAGACAAAACCGCAGATCGACATCGTGAGTTCGTTTACCTCGGCCGGACTGGCGGGCACGCGAAATCCGACATCGACCGGCACGCCGCCGCCAAGTCTGATCGGCGGTTTGACCGATTCGTTGGGAAGTGTTTTTGGGCTTAATTTCCCGACTTATCGTGCCGGCGTTCAGATTTCGTTTCCGCTTCGCAATCGCACGGCGCAGGCGAACTTAGGACGTGCGATCGTCGAGGGAAATCGTCTCGCAAACCTTCGCGCACAAACCGAACAGGTGATCGAGGCCGAGGTGCGAAACGCGCTTCAGACGCTTCGCTCGGCCGAGTCGCGGCTTCGGGCTGCCACCGAAGCTCGCGCCGCCGCCGAGGAACTTTATGCGAGCGAACAGCGACAATTTCGCAGCGGCACGACGACGTTTTATCTCGTCCAACTACGCCAGATCGATCTCACCACCGCCCGCGGTCGCGAGCTACAGGCCCGCACCGATCTCAACAAAGCGATCTCCGAATTTAATCGCGCGATCGGCAAAACGCTCGACGTGAATAACGTAACGGTTTCCAAGTAGAAAAGTCCGCTTTGCGGACGGCGGATTATAGCTACACGCGTAAGCGTGTAGTGAGCGTAAGGAAGTAAAAAGCCCGCTTGCGGGCGACAGAAAAGCTAAATAGTTTCTGCCGCCCGCAAACGGGCTACGATTTTTACTCGATACAGACTCGTCGAAGCCGGTGCGGTCGCAGTGATATTAAACTGAGAACCGTTTTCGAGTTCGAGGTTGTCGCGACCTTGTAAGACGACGGTTCCGGCACCTGCACCGGCGCCGACGCCCGCACCGATGGCCGCGCCTTTACCGCCGCCTGCGATTGCTCCGATGATGGCGCCGAGAGCGGCGCCGATACCAGCCCGTGTGACCGTTTTAGTCGTCTGACTGCCGTCGCGGATGACGCCTTCGTTATTGACGCTCACGGTGTCGCCGTCGGCCTCGGTCACTCGGTCGACGATTCCGGCAAAGCTATATGTTTGTCCGTTTCGCAGGCGAATCGTGTCAAAGCTCAGCGACAAATTCGCACGTCCCGAGATAACGCCCGAACGCTCGCCGATGACGCTGCCCTCGATGATCGCGCCGTTATATTGCGACGGCGATGTCACCGTCATTGCAAAACGATCACCGTCTCTCGCCGTCTTGGTCGAGAGCGGCGTGTTCAGCGTTGCGACAATAGCAGTGTTATTCGGAACGATAAATTTCCCGTTCGACACGTAACCGCCGGTATTGTTGTTATTCGGATAACCAACCGCATTCCAATCCGCGACCGAGTTTGTCTTATCGTAGAAACTTGTCGTCGTGATAGTTTCGTTTTGATTCTCAAGATAAACGCGACGCGTGACTCGCAGTCCGTTATTTATCGGCGCGAACGCAACGTAATAATCGTTGATCCGATCGCCTTCGTAGTTGATCGTCAGATCGCGGGTCGTCGAGGTGACTACTGTTCTCACCGTTCGTCCGTTTGGCGAAGTTTCATTACGCGAAACGCCATCCGCATTTAGCATTATCGACGGAGCGTTCGTCGATGCGAGTGTGACGTCGCGACCGCGCTTCTCGATCACAAATGTATCGGGCGAAGCGAGTCTTCGCTCGAGTTGTCGGCGAATGCGCTCGCGCTGATTCGCGTTATAGCGGCTATTGTTCACCGCGCGGTCGATAACGCTGTTCAGGTTATCGCTGCGCGATGAATTGAGTCGATACGTGCCGCTAAGCATCGCGTCAAATCCGCCGCTCGTGGAGCCTCCCGGCCAAGTATTGTTGTTCCAATCCCAGTTCATCGAATAGTAACCGCCGAGCGTGTTGAGATCGTTGCGGATCAAATTCCACTGACTCGTTAGCGAGTAATTCGTTTGATTGGATCTGATGTAGCTGTTGATCGTCGACGCGCTGCGCAGCACGGCGTCGGCGGACGTATTTCGATTGGCGAAATTTCGTCTGAGGTCGTCGACCGCGCGATCAAATGCGCCTACGTCCTGAACGATCCCGGTCGAACCGCTACGATTCCACCGCTCAAAATTACGGCGAAAACTTGAACTGCGATTTTGCAAACGATTGAGCAAGGTACGCATTTGCGCGTCACTCACGGTGTAACTGTCGCCAGGATCGTAAACACCGCCCGTGTTCCAGTTTGTACGCACTCTGTAATAGCTTGCGAGCGTGTCGAGATGCGTGCGAATCGTTCGCCACTGATTCTCGACAACATTCGGAAAGCGGTTATTTGCGACAATGCGGTTCACATCGGCACCGCTGTTTAGGACAGTCTGCACGTCGGACGCGGTCGATCGGCGCGCGTTAAAATTGTCGCGAAGACGATTTGTCGCCGTTTCAAAATTACTGACGCGGTTGTTTATCGAATCTTCGCGATCCGTGCCGTCCGCCACGCTGCGATCAAGCGAGCGGTCGATAGTCGTCTGAAAACGATCGGTCTCGCTCTCAATACGATTGAGTAAATTCTGTACCTCTCGATCCGAAACGTAATACACGCGTGTCTGCGCGATCACTATCGAACTCGAAGAGATCAGAAAAGTTATGATTGCTAAAAATGTAAGTCGTGTTAATTTGTTTTTCATTGTAATTTCCCCCTCATTTATAAAACTCACACAAGGTTGTTTGAGTTTTTCGAGGAAAGTGTGTGATACGATGTTCTCTTTCGAGATTCGCGTTTCCTAAAAATTAAAATGAGTCTGAAGCATTGATGCGACCGCTACTCTTACCGTCGATCACGTTCGATGCTTTCTTAAGCCCTTTATCGGCCGCGTTGCCTGCGTTTTTTGCAGCGTCATCAGCTACGTTTTCGACACGTGCTAATTTGGAGGCGGCGAAATCGTAAACATCGTCCTTTTTCTCCATCAATGCCTTATAAAGATCGCTTGACTGATCCTTGAGCTTACGTGCGAGATCGAGCGTTTCGTCATAGCCCTTAAGCGTGATCTCTGAGATATCATGCCGCAGCTCCGATCCTTTTTTTGGTGCAAATAGCAACGCAAGAGTGGCACCGATGCCACCGCCTATCAGTAGGTAGCCGAGATTGGTGCCAACATGGCTGACGCCGTTTGTTCCGTTTCCTTTTGTAAATCCTGTCATAAAAATTGCCTCCGAATAAGATTAAAATTTGCGGCTCGGGAGATTATGAATTACGTACCGAGACGCACTACCTTAGTTTGTAACACGTGTAAAAAAATCACTGTCTTCCAGCATACTCACTCGCTTTTTAGTGTATTTACGTATCAAATACAGTGTTATGAAGTTTGATCGTGCATCCGGTATCCTGCTGCATCCGACGAGTTTGCCTGGCGAGTTCGGGATCGGCGATCTTGGCGGCGAGGCGTTCAAGTTCGTCGACTTTTTACATAAAGCCGGTCAAACATATTGGCAGATCTTGCCGCTCGGACCGACCGGCTTTGGTGACTCGCCGTATGCATCTTTCTCAGCTTTTGCCGGAAACACGCTCCTCATTTCGCCTGAGAAACTTGTCGATGAAAATTTTTTATCGGAATTGCCTGCTTTAGCAACGGATCTAACTCAGCAAACAGAAACGAAAGTCGATTACGGCGCAGTTTATAGATCGAAGAACGAAACTTTGCGAC
>Ga0187894_10001333_pt1 | contig 31938 bp, 23 predicted proteins | sample GBC1701081metaG_FD_136650 | JGI IMG/M metagenome (GOLD analysis project Ga0187894, IMG submission 136650) | White microbial mat communities from a lava cave in the Kipuka Kanohina Cave System on the Island of Hawaii, USA - GBC170108-1 metaG ...
CACTGGACTTCGCATGCAGATCCACGCCACAGTAGAGCATCGGCCATCCTCCTCTGAAGATGAAAACCAGGCCGACGCTATCACGGCGCCGGCTGGAGGATGGCCGCCTTCATGACATCTAGAGACGGAACGGACCCTCGACGACAGTGCGGTCGATTCTGCGGCGATCGTTGGGCGACTCGCGCTCGCGGAGCTTTTCGGGAAGTTGCTCGGCCGATCCGGGCTTGCCGACCGCTGCCATCGCTTCGACCTGATAATCGTCCGGCACGTCGAGCGCTGTCCTGGCGCGCTCATAGTCGAAGCCCTGCATGCCATGCACCACCAGGCCGCTCAGCGTTCCCTGGAGCGCCAGGTTTTCCCACGCGGCGCCGGCGTCGAACGAGTGGGTGATCGACGGCTTGCCGTTGTGATCGAACGTCTTCTTCGACAGGAACACCAGCAGCGCCGCGGCGTTGGCGGCCCAGACCTTGTTCTGCTCGACCAGAAGGTCGAAGAAGCGCGGCCAGTGGCTGCTCTCACGGCGGGCGTACAGGATCCGCCATGGCTGGTTGTTGAATGAGGACGGCGCCCAGCGCGCCGCTTCAAAGAGGATCAACAGCTCCCTTTCCGGGATCGCTTCGCCCGACATGGCCCGCGGCGACCAACGGTCCAGAAACAGCGGGTCGATTGGATGGTCGGCCTGCCTCTTGTCGCGACCCCTGATCGGCTGTGACATGTTAACTCCACTAGGAGCTGAACAGCCCCGAGAGGGTTTCCGTGTAGGGGGCCCTGGCGACCCCCTTCTCCGTGATGATCGCCGTGATGTAGCGGTGCGGCGTGACATCGAAAGCCGGATGCTCCGCGGGCACGCCGTCGGGAGCCAGCTGCGCGTCGCGCAGGTGGGTCACCTCGCGCGGGCTGCGCTGCTCGATCGGGATCCTGTCGCCGCCCGGCAGCTTCAGATCGATCGTGGAGAGAGGCGCCGCTACGTAGAAAGGGATCCCGTGCTCGCGCGCCAGCACAGCCACCGAGTAGGTGCCGATCTTGTTGGCCGTGTCGCCATTGGCGGCGATGCGATCAGCTCCGACCACCACCGCGCGCACTTCCCCCCGGCTCATGAAATGCCCGGCCATGCTGTCGGTGATCACGGTTACGGGGATGCCGTCCCGGGCAAGCTCCCACGCGGTGAGGCGGGCTCCCTGCAGGAACGGCCGGGTCTCGTCGGCCAGCACGGCGATCTTCTTGCCTGATTCCACCGCCGCGCGGATCACCCCCAGGGCCGTGCCGTAGCCGGCAGTGGCCAGCGCCCCGGCGTTGCAGTGGGTCAGCACGTTGCCGGTATCGGGCATCAAAGCCGCACCGTGCCGGCCCATGGCGCGGCAGGCCCCTTCATCTTCGCGCCGCATCGCCCGGGCTTCCTCCACCAGACGCGCTGCGATGGCTGCCGGCGCCTGCGAGCCGGCGCCGCGCCACACGCCGCGCATGCGCTCGATGGCCCAGAACAGATTCACCGCCGTCGGGCGCGTGGATCCGATCAGGTTCGAGACCTCCTCGAGGCGCGCCACGAACCGATCGTGAGGCAGCCCCGCTGCCAGCCGCGCCCCCTGCGCCACACCCATGGCGGCGGCCACGCCGATGGCCGGCGCTCCGCGGATCACCATGTCGCGTATTGCCGCGGCCACTTCTTCGGGAGTCTTCAGGGTGAGATAGATCTCCTGTGTCGGCAGGAGGCGCTGATCCAGCATGACCACGCCGTCGTCGGTCAGCTCGACGGTGAAGAAGCTGGAGGACATTCCAGAAGATCTCCAGAGGAAAGGGACGCGGAAGGCCGATGATATACTCGCTTTCCCATGGCTGACAAACCGCCCCCCTGGCCTGGTTTGACCGATCGGGCGGCGCAGCCCGCTCCGCTGTACGGCAGCGAGAGCACCGCCGCCATCGACCCGCAGCGCGACATCGGCTACCCCGGCGAGCACCCCTTCACGCGCGGCATCCACCCGACGATGTACCGAGGGCGGTTCTGGACGATGCGCCAGTACGCCGGATACGGGACAGCGTCCGAGGCCAACCGGCGCTACCGCTACCTGCTCGATCAGGGACAGACCGGCCTGTCGGTGGCCTTCGATCTCCCCACGCAGATGGGATACGACTCGGATCACCCGATGGCGGCCGGCGAGGTGGGGCGCAGCGGCGTGGCCATCGACTCGATCGAGGACATGGAAACGCTGCTGGATGGGATCCCGCTGGATCGCGTCTCAACGTCGATGACCATCAACGCCACCGCCTCGACGCTGCTCTGTCTCTACGTGGCGGTGGCGCGCGAGCGCGGCATCGGACTGGAGACGATCTCCGGGACGATTCAGAACGACATCCTGAAGGAATACTCCGCCCGCGGCACCTACATCTATCCTCCGGGTCCCTCGATGAGGCTGGTGACCGACACGCTGGCCTGGTGCGCCGCCAACCTGCCGCGGTGGAATCCGATCTCCGTGTCGGGGTATCACGTGCGGGAGGCCGGCTGCACCGCGGTGCAGGAGGTGGCCTTCACCCTGGCCAACGGCATCGCCTACCTGGAAGCGGCGCGCGCCGCCGGCGTGGACCTGGCCGATCTGGCGCCGCGCATCTCATTCTTCTTCAACGCGCACAACGATCTGATCGAAGAGGTGGCCAAGTTCCGGGCGGCGCGCCGGCTCTGGGCGCGCATCGTCAGGGATCACTTCAAGCTGGCCGATCCGCGCTGCCAGATGCTGCGCTTCCACGCGCAGACGGCCGGCTCCACGCTCACCGCGCAGCAACCGGAGAACAACATCGTGCGCGTCACGCTGCAGGCGCTCGCCGCGGTGCTGGGCGGCGCGCAGTCGCTGCACACCAACTCGATGGACGAGGCCCTCTCGCTGCCCACCCAGCAGGCGGTGACCATCGCGCTGCGCACGCAGCAGATCATCGCCGAGGAGTGCGGCCTGCCCAACACGATCGATCCGGTGGGTGGCTCGTATGCCATCGAGTCGTTCACGTCGGCCATCGAGAACAAGGCGCGCGAGCTGATCGAGACGATCGCGCAGCACGGGGGTGCGGTGAAGGCGATCGAAGAGGGATTCGTCCAGCAGCAGATCGCCGAGTCGGCCTACCGCTACCAGATGGAGATCGAGACGGGGCGCAGGGGGATCGTCGGGGTCAACCGTTACAGCGATGCGCCGCAGGCCTGCCAGGCGGATGTCCCGCTGCACCGGCTGGATCCGGAGCTGGAGCGCCAGCAGGCGGCCCGAGTGGCTGCGCTGCGCGCGCGCCGCGATGCGGGCGCGGTGCGCCGATCGCTCGCGTCGCTGCAGGAGGCGGCCGGCGGGAAGGAGAACCTCCTGCCGCGCATCCTCGACGCCGTCGAGGCGCGCGCCACCCTGGGTGAGATCGCCGACGCACTGCGGCGGGTCTTCTCCACGTACCACGAAAGCCTCACGGCCAGCTAGGAGACCAGGGATGCCATCTGACAGCACCGCCGGCTGGGAGTACCTGCTGGAGGTGCGCGGGCTGCGCACCAGCTTCTTTGTTGAAGGGGGGGTCGTGCGAGCGGCGGACGATGTGTCGTTCCGGATCGCCAAGGGCGAGGTGCTGGCCCTGGTGGGAGAGTCCGGCAGCGGCAAGACGATGACCGCGCTGTCCCTGATGCGGCTGGTGCAGCCGCCGGGACGGATCGTGGGTGGCGAGATCCTCTTCAAGGGGCGCGACCTTCTCACGCTGTCGGAAAAGCAGATGTGCGGGCTGCGCGGGTCGGAGATGGGGTTTGTCTTTCAAGAGCCGGCCGCCGCGCTCAATCCGGTCTTCACGATCGGATACCAGGTCGGCGAGTCCCTGATGATCCACAGGGGGCTGTCACGGCGCGAAGCGCGCCGCGAGGCGGTCCGGATGCTCGAGGAGGTCTCGGTTCCCGATCCGGAGCGCCGCGTGCTGGAATACCCGCATCAGCTCTCTGGCGGGCTGCGCCAGCGGGTCATGATCGCCGCGGCCCTCATCTGCCGTCCCGATCTGCTCATCGCCGATGAGCCCACCACGGCTCTCGACGTCACCATCCAGGCGCAGATTCTCGACCTGCTCCGTCGCCTGCGCGACAAGCACGGCCTGTCAGTGCTGCTGATCACCCACGACCTCGGCGTGGTGGCCGAGCTGGCCGACCGGGTCGCGGTGATGTACGCGGGGCGCATCGTCGAGGCGGCGGGCGTGCGCGACCTGTTCGCGGCGCCGAATCACCCCTACGCGCGGGGTCTGCTCAAATCGATCCCGCGCCGGGGCGCCGCCGGGGGCCCCCGGGGGCGCCTGCATGCCATCGAGGGCGCCGTCCCCGACATGCTGAAACTGCCCGGCGGCTGCGCCTTCCATCCCCGGTGCCCGGATGTCATGCCTCAGTGCCGCGCCAGCGCGCCGGCGCTGCTGCCGGTGCCGGCAGGGGAGGGCCCCCGCCGCGTGGCCTGCTACCTGCATGCGCCGCTGGCCGAGCCGCCGCCTCCGGTGGAGGGACGCGGCTGGAATGCCGTCACTGGACAATGACGCAGAGGGAGATGACCGCTTGGCCGAGCTGATGGAGGTGCGGGGTGTCAGGAAGCACTTCCCGATCCGCACGGGACTGTTCTCCCGCGTCACCGGATCTGTCAAAGCCGTGGATGGAGTGGATCTCACCGTCCCGGCCGGAAGGACCCTCGGGCTGGTGGGCGAGTCGGGCTGCGGCAAGACGACGCTGAGCCGCTGCATCCTGCGGCTCATCGAGCCCACGGCGGGCGAAGTCCTCTACGAAGGGCGCGACCTGCTCAAGCTGGACTCCAGGGCGATGCGCGCGGCGCGGCGCCACGTCCAGATCATTTTCCAGGATCCCTACACATCGCTGAATCCCCGCATGAGCGTGGGCTCGATCGTGGGTGAGCCGCTGGCGATCCACAAGATCGCGCGCGGCGCCGAGCGCCGCCGGATGGTGGCCGATCTGCTCGCCACGGTCGGGCTGGAGCCGGCCGCGTTGAGAAAGTACCCGCACGAGTTTTCCGGGGGACAGCGCCAGCGCATCGGCATCGCCCGCGCGCTGGCGCTCAAGCCGGCGTTCATCGTGGCCGACGAGCCGGTCTCATCGCTGGATGTCTCGATCCAGGCGCAGATCCTCAATCTCATGATGGATCTCCAGCAGCAGCGCGGCATCGCCTACCTGTTCATCGCCCACGATCTGCGCATCGTGGAGCGGCTGGCCGACACGGTGGCGGTGATGTACCTGGGGCGGATCGTGGAGCAGGCGCCCACGGACACGCTGTTCGCCTCGCCGCTGCATCCCTACACGCAGGCGCTGCTGGAAGCGATCCCGGTCGTGGACCCGGCCACGCGCCGCCATCGCATGGTGGTGCCCGGGGAGCTACCCAGCCCGGCCGCGCCCCCGCCCGGCTGCCATTTCCATCCCAGATGTCCCGTGGCGGTGGATGCCTGCCGGCAGGTCGAGCCTCCGTTGATCAGCATCGCTCCCGGCCACCAGGTGGCCTGTCACCTGGTGAAGCCGGAACAGTAGCCGCCGCCACGACGCGGCCCCGCCCCCGGCGGCGCCCCCTCCACCGGGGCTTGACTCCACGGGCAGCCCGGTGCAAACATCGCGCCTCTCGCATAAGTGACAGGAAACTCTTGCGTCTAGCTGCGCGTATGTAGGCAGACTTGCACAGACCTGCAACGCCGCCGCCACGGCGGGGCAACAGACCAGGAGTCCCAGCAGCATCCGGAGAGGTATAGATGATGAGAGTGCGTATGTGCGTGCGGGCGGTGGCGCCTTGCATGCTCGCCCTGTTGATGGTGGTCACGCAGGCATCGGCCAGGCAGGATCCCGCTCCGCAGAGCATCCCCACGATGGACCTGTCATTGTCCGAGGCTCTTCAGCTGAGCCTGCAGAACAACCTGGACATCAAGGTGGCCCAGGTGACGCCCATGGTCCGCACGCAGGACACGCTGGTGCAGGAGGCGTTCTTCGATCCCAACGCGGGCGGATCGATATTCCTGGCCGACAATACCTTCCCCACCACGAACGTCTTTGACGTGAGCCTGGCGAGCCCCGGCACCTTGGTCTCCATCGAGCAGGACATCAATGACTTCACGGCCGGATTCAGCGACAGGCTGCGCTACGGCGCCGAGTATTCCGCCGGGATCGATTTCAGACGGGTCAACACGACGTCGGCCAACGCCCTCTTCACGCCGTCCTATTCGACATCGCTGGTCCTGGCCTACAGCCAGTCGCTGCTGCGTGGCCTGGGGCGCGAGGTCAATGAGACGGATATCGTCATCTCGCGCACCAACGAGCAGATCAGCAGGAGCGAGCTGAGGGAATCGGCCCTCAACTCGCTCAAGGCCACCGAGGACGCCTACTGGGAGCTGGTCTTCGCCCGCGACGATCTGGCCGTGAAGCAAGAGTCGGCGCGGCTGGCGGAAGAGCTGCTCAAGCTCAACCGGATCAAAGTGCAGGTGGGGACGCTGCCGCCCATCGAGATCACCACCGCAGAGGCCGAGGTGGCGGCGCGCGATCAGAACGTGATCGTGGCCGAGAACGCCGTGCGCGACGCCGAGGATATCCTGCGGCGGTCGATAAACATGCCCAAGGCGGACAACGCCTGGTCGCGCGAGATTATCCCCTCCGACAAGCCCGATTATGTCGAGCGGACCCTCAACGTCGAGCAGGACATCCAGACGGCGATGGAGAAGCGGCCCGACATGCAGCAGGTCCGCCTGGAGATCCAGAACGCCGACTCGCGCATGCGCTTCGAGCAGAACCAGCGCAAGTGGGACCTGGGATTCAACGCCAGATACATCGTGAGCGGCCTGGGAGGCGATATCGTCCTGACCGACCCCAACGGGGTCGTGCTGTTCCAGCAGAACCAGGACTTCGGCGACTCCCTTGATGTGCTCACCGACGTGGATTTCGACTCCTGGGAGGTGGGGCTGAACCTCAACGTGCCGCTGGGCAACAACGCGGCCGACGCGCGCTTCGTGGGACGCCGCCTGGAGAAAGAGCAGAGCGAGATCCGCTACGAGAACGCGCGCCTGCTGGCCGAGGTGGATGTCCGCACCGCGGCCCGCGCCATCCAGACCAACAAGAAGCGCATCGACGCCGCCGACAAGAACGTCGAGCTGCAGAAAAAGAAGGTGGAGGCGGAGCAGAAGAAGTTCGAGAATGGCATGTCCACGTCGTTCCAGGTGCTCGATTTCCAGGAGGATCTGACCAACGCGCTGGGGGCGCGCTACCGGGCGCTGGTGGACTATCGCAAGTCGCTCACCGCCCACGAGCTCGCCCGCGGCACGCTGGATGACTATCTGAGGGTGCAGGTCCAGTAGGCCACTCTTTGCAAGGGGGGAGGGACGGATGGCCGACACAGTGCAGGCAGCGGCAGGGGCCCCGGGGACGGGCAAGGGGGTCGCGGCGCGGCTGATCGGGGTCATTACCTCGCCGGGCGAGGCGATGCGTGAGATCGTGTCGAAGCCCAACGCGGCGCCGCCGCTCGTCGTCTATCTGGTCTGCATCAGCCTCCTGCTCATGTTCTGGGGCATGAGAGCCAACTGGGAGGTGATCGTCACCGACCAGATCGAGAACTTTCCTCTGATGCAGATGGCGCCCGATCAGGCGAAGGATCAGGCCGTGCAGCAGGCCGTCGAGCGTATCAGGCTGCAGACACGGACGCAGCTGGCGATCGGTAATGCGACCAACGCACTGCTGTTCATCACCGCGTTCTTCCATCTCATGGCGGTCTTCTATGCCACGTTGTTCGTGCTGATGGGGTCGCTGACCAGCCTGCGGCTGGGACGCGCCTGGCTGCAGTTCGGGCTCTGCCTGCTGCTGCTGATCGGATGGGGAATCGTTCAGTTCATCGCCGGCACGGCCTTCGGGCCCGAATCACAGAGCGCGACGATGCTCGCAGTCACCTCGACGCTGCTGGCGCTGGCGGGCTGGATCTGGCTGATGATGCGTCACGCCCGGACAGACGAGGCGTTCCACAAGATCCTTTCGGTCTGCACCTATGCCACCGCCATAAGGCTTGTGGGCATGGTGGTGGCCGCCACCATCATCCTGGCCAATCCGGCCACGTCCGAAATCCCCTTCGAGAAGCTGATGAAGTCCAGCGTCGGATCCTGGGTGTCGCTCAAGATCCCGATCCTCGACGCGCTGCTGCGTTCCCTCGATGTCTTTACCCTCTGGCTGCTGGCGATCCTGACCATCGGATTCCGTGCGGCGACGGGGCTGTCGGCCGGTGTGGCCGCCATGGTGACGCTGCTGCCGTGGGGCGTCATTGTCCTGATCAAGCTGGCATGGGCCGCGGCCACCGGAAGCTGAGCGTGTCGCAATGAAAAAGATCCTGATCCTCGCGGCCCTGCTGGCGGTGGTGATCACCGTGGTGGTCGTCAGCGTGAAGCAGGCCGCCAAGCGCGGAGAGAAGGTCTACGAGGAGGAAGCCCGCAAGGTGGCGCTGCTCCACTCCGTGGTCAAGGCATCCGGAGAGATCCAGCCCCGCGTCTACGTGAACATCTCTTCCCAGGTGATGGGCGAGATCGTCGAGCTGCGCGTGGAGGAAGGGGACCGCGTCCGCAAAGACGAGATCCTTCTGCAGCTGCATCCGGAGCAGTACCGGGCCCAGGTGGAGCGTCTGGAAGCCAGCCTGCGTCTGGCCCGTGTGAATCTCGAGCGCGAGAAAGTGGCCCTGGCGCAGCACCGCATCACGCTGGAGCGCACCGAGCAGCTCGCGCGGGAGAAGTACGCCTCCGCCGAGCAGCTCGACCTGGCGCGGCTGGCCATGGACTCCAGCGCGATCCAGGTGAGGGCGTACGACGAGCAGATCCGGGGGGCCGAGGCCGAGCTGCGCAACGCCGCCGACAACCTGTCCAAGACGACGATCCGCGCGCCGATGGATGCGCTCGTCACCCAGGTCAACGCCAAGCTGGGCGAGCAGGTGATCGTGGGGACGATGAACAACCCGGGCACCGTCATCCTGGTGCTGTCGGACATGAGCGAGCTGCTTGCCGAGGTGCGCGTGGACGAGACGTCGGTGGCAAGCGTGCAGGCGGGCCAGAAAGCGACCGTGACGGTGGACGCGCTGGAGCACCGGAAGTTCGAAGGCGTCGTCACCGAGATCGCACACACCGCGATGAAGGAGAGGGATGTCTCGCGATTCACCGTCAAGGTCTCCCTGACGGGCGAGTCGGCAGGCGAAGGAGGGCCCTCGGCGCGCGAGCTGAACCTTCCCGAGAACGTCAAGCCGGGCGCGTCCGCCATGGCCTCGCTGCGGCCGGGGATGTCCGCGCACGCGTCCGTCAGGGTGGCCGAAACCCGCGACGCGCTGGTGGTGCCGATCCAGGCGGTGCAGACCCGCACCCGCAAGGAGCTCGAGGAGCTGCGACGCAAGGCGGCGGGCCGGAGCGGCAAGGCCGCGTCCACCGGGAGCGGCGCGGCGGAGGCGGCCGACGAAGAGACTCAGGCCTCGTCGGCGCAGATCCCAGATTCCGAGCGCGAGGCCGAGGAAGTGGACATCGTTTTTGTCGATCGCGGCGGCGTGATCGAGATGATCGAGGTCAAGACGGGACTGTCCGACGAATTCAACGTCGAGGTGCTGGATCCCTCCATCAAGCCGGGCGACAAGGTGATCGTCGGACCTTACCGCACACTCAAGAAGCTCAAGCCCGGCGACGCCGTGCAGAAAGTGTCGCGCGACGAGGAACTGACGGAGGAGACGTGAGTCAGAGTCCAGGCGCCAACGGCCCGCTCATCGAGGTGTCCGATCTGCACAAGATCTACGAGATGGGCTCCGAGCAGGTGCGCGCCCTCGACGGCGTGACTTTGAGCATCAACCGGGGCGAGTACATCGCCATCATGGGGGCTTCCGGCTCGGGAAAGTCCACATTGATGAACCTGATCGGCTGCCTCGACACGCCCTCCTCGGGAACCTACCTGCTCAACGGGCGCGAAGTTTCCAAGATGGACGACAACGAGCTGGCGGCCATCCGCAACAAGGAAATCGGGTTCGTCTTCCAGACATTCAATCTGCTCGCGCGTACTACCGCCTTGGGTAATGTCGAGCTGCCGCTCATCTATGCCGCGGTCCCCCGGACCGATCGCCTCAAGCGGGCCAAAGCGGCGCTCGAGGCCGTCGGCCTGGGCGACCGGCTGACCCATCGCCCCAACGAGCTGTCGGGCGGCCAGCGCCAGCGCGTGGCCGTGGCGCGCGCCCTGGTCAACAATCCGTCGCTGATCCTGGCCGACGAGCCCACGGGAAACCTCGACTCCAGGACCGGAGCCGAGCTGATGGTGCTGCTCGACGAGCTCAACAGCAAGGGAAACACGATCGTGCTGGTCACCCACGAAGAGGAGATCGCCCAGCACGCGCGCCGCGTGGTCAAGTTGATGGACGGCAAGGTGATCTCGGACGCCGCCGCATCGCGCACTGCGCACGGATAGGTCCCCATCATGTTCGGCGAAAACCTCGCCATCGCCTTCCGGGCCCTCTGGGCCAACAAGATGCGCTCCCTGCTCACCACGCTGGGCGTGGTGATCGGGGTGGCGGCCGTCATCGCCGTGGTGTCGATCGTCCAGGGGTTCTTCTTCGCCGTCAACGATCTGTTCAAGAACATGGGCTCGGGGTGGGTCCGGGTCATTCCACAGCGGCCCGACGGGCCCGAGTTCGAAAAGAAGATCATCAGGCCGCTGTACCGCGCCGATATCGAGTATCTGAGGGATCACGCGCCGATGGTCCAGGACGTGGCGCCGGCGATGTACGGCACCCTCAACATCAAGCACGGTGACCGGCAGTCCTCCACGGTGGTGCTCGGAACCACGGCGTCATGGATGGACATCGTGAACTTCTACGTGGAACGGGGCCGTTTTTTCACAAGCATCGACGACCGGCAGCGCCGTACGGTCTGTGTGATCGGCTCCAATATCATCGAGAAGCTGGGACTGGACGAGCCAGTTATCGGCGCCAGCATCCAGGTCGGCACCGACAGCTTCACGATCATCGGCGAGATGGAGTCACGCGGCGAGCTGATCGGCTTCAACCTGGATGACTACATCTTCGTCCCCTACAACACCGCCCGCAACCTCTACGGCGAGGAACAGGCCTTCAATACGTTCTGGGAATTGAGCGTCTCGGACCCCACGAGGATGACGCTTGCCAAGGGACAGATGACCGATGCGCTGCGCAGGCTGCGCCGCACGCCCGCCCGCGAGCCCGACGACTTCCAGCTCTTCACGCAGGCCCAGTTCACATCGCTGCTTGGGCAGATCTCCGGCTACGCCACGGCGATCGTGGGCGGCATTGCGGGGGTGGCGCTGTTCGTCGGGGGGATCGGCATCATGAACATCATGCTGGTGTCGGTGACGGAGCGCACGCGCGAGATCGGCGTGCGCAAGGCGATGGGGGCGCGCCGCTCGGCCATCATGCTGCAGTTTCTGATTGAGGCGGCCATCCTGACGATTGTCGGGGGGGCGCTCGGCATCGCCATCGGTGTGGGTGCAGGGTTTGGCGTCGCGGCGCTCATCCCGAACTTCCCCTCCGCCCACGTCCCTGCGTGGGCCGTCGTGATGGGATTCACCGTGTCGGCCCTGGTGGGAGTGGTGTTCGGCGTCTACCCCGCCATGCGCGCGTCGCGCCTGGACCCGATCGAGGCGCTGCGGTACGAGTAGCCGGGAGTGAATCACGCCGCCAAATTGATCTTTGCCGGCGGGGCTTCCTCAGGTATGATGCGGACACTCCAGGGAGAACAGGCGATGAGAGGCAGATTGGCGCTCTGCATGGCGTTGGCGTGCGTTCTGGTTTCAACGGCGGCCCGCGCGGCGGAGATCACGAAGCGGGTTGATCGGCGCTTCCCCGTCTTTTTCTTCTGCCCGCTCGATCATCTGTCTTTTGACATGACGTTCTTCGCCGACGGCGACGCAGCGGTCATCACGTTTGCCGCCGACAACAGGAACGCCTCGGGCGCCTTCAACGGACACAAGATCGACAACATCGCCATCACCGACCAATTCTCCTTCTCCAGCAACCTGGTGGTGACACCCGGCTTCGAGACCTGCTACGCATCTCCCGGTCAGAGCGACACGCCCGCGTACGATTTCGACGCGTTCTTTGCGGTGAGCGCCTACCTCGAGCTGTTCGATACCAACGCCGGAGGGTGGAGCACCTCGTCCGGGGCGGCGTTCCTGCCCGGCTCCAGCGCGCCGCGATTTCCGGTCAGCGGCTCCGGCCAGACGGGCGGCTCGCTCGCGCTGGGATCGAGCGGCCTGGGGCCGGTCCGCATCAGCACATCGAAAACGATCACCGGCCTCACGGCGGGCACCCCATATGTAGTAACAGGCTGGTGGTCCGCGCAGGAGCTGGTGCCACTGGACATCACCATCCAGACCTTCTGCACCGCGCCCGATGGAGATGGCGACACCTTCTGCAATCTCACCGACTGCAACGATGCCAATCCGGCGATCTGGAGCACCCCTGGCGAGGCGCGCAACCTGGCGCTGACGCAGGCGTCACCGGGCGCAGCCACCTCGATCGGATGGGACGTGGCGATTCCCGCCGGCGGCGCGGCGCCCGTCTACGACACGCTGCGCTCCACGGTTGTCTATGACTTCTTCGACAACACGACCTGCCTGGAGACCAACGGCACGGACCGGCTCAGCTCGGACTCCCTGAGGCCTCCTTCGGGCCTGGCCTTCTACTACCTGGTGCGCGCCGAGAGCGCCTGCCGGAACAGCCTGGGGCCCCTGGGCAACGACCGGGTGGGACTGTGGTGCAAGCCGGGGGCTGCGTGCCCCCACAATGTCTGCACGCCGGGCGCGCCGCTGGATCGCTTCTGCGACTTCTGCACCGAAGTTGTCTGCAACAACGATCAGTATTGCTGCAATATCGGGTGGGATGCCCAATGCATCGCCGACGCCAACCTCTACTGCGGCGCAGGCTGCTGAGCGGCGCAGCTCCGTTGACGGCAGCGTCAGTCTCCAGGCGGGCCTTCCTCTACAGCCTCGGGGCCGGATCGCTCGTGGGAGCCCTGGCCTCCTGCTCGGACCGGCCAGCCGGCACGGGGGGCGCCGGCGACGCGGCCGAGCTGATCACCCGGCCCGAGCAGGCACTGGACATCTTCGAGCTGGAAGAGGTGGCGCGGGCCCGGCTGCCTGCCGCGCACTTCGGCTACCTTGCCTCCGGGTCCGACGGAGATCGGACTGTCCAGGCCAATCGCGATGCCTTCGACGAATGGTACCTGCGTCCCCGCCGCCTCGTGGACGTCACATCGGTGGACACCAGCGTCACCCTGCTTGGTGAGAAATGGCCCACGCCGATCGTGATGGCGCCGGTCGGGAGCCAGAAGGCGTTCCATCCCGACGGGGAGCTGGCCAGCGCGCGGGCCGCGCGCGCCGCGAATCATCTCCAGATCCTCTCCAGCGTCACGTCGACGCCCATCGAGGAGGTCGGCGAGGCCCGGGGATCCCCGCTGTGGTACCAGCTCTACCCCACGAGCCGGTGGGAGATCGGCGCGCCTATCGTGCGGCGCGCCACCGCGGCCGGGGCCGCGGCGATCGTCCTGACCGTGGACTACCCGGGCCTGCCGAACCGCGAGACCCAGCACAAGGCGGCCCGGCTGGACACCCGCAACTGCAAGCAGTGCCACACGGACCCCACGGGCGACATGCGCCGCAAGCCGATGTACGCCGGCACCGACATCACCTACGAGGAGTTCTTCGCCACCAACATGACATGGGATCTGATCGGCAGGCTGCGCGAGGTGACGCCGCGGCCGGTGCTCATCAAGGGCATCCTCACCGCGGAGGACGCCGAGACCTGCGTGCGCCTCGGCGTGGACGGGATCATCGTCTCGAACCACGGCGGGCGATCCCTGGAGACGGCCCGGGGCACGCTGCGCTGCCTGCCCGAGATCGCCTCCGCCGTGGGCGGCAGGATCCCCGTCCTCATCGACGGCGGCTTCCGTCGCGGGACAGACATCCTGAAGGCGCTGGCGCTGGGTGCCGATGCGATCTGCGTGGGCCGGCCCTACATCTGGGGGCTGGCGGCGTTCGGCCAGGCTGGCGTGGAGCGGGCGCTGGCCATCCTGCGCACCGAGCTGGAGCAGGGCATGCGCTACACGGGCGTCACGTCGCTGCAGTCCATCACCCCCGGGTTGGTGGGCGCGGCGTGACAGCGGGTTGGGTCAGGGAGCGCCGGTCAGGATGAACGGGGCCCAGTAGAAAGGCGCGCTCCATCGGGGATCGTTGCGCACCTCGCGGCGCGCCGCGGCCAGGGCGCGCGCGTACTGGATCTCGTGGCCGCGCGCCACCGCGCGTGCCACCTGCGCGAACATCGTGGAGATCAGCCGGGCCGTGGAGAGATCCTCCACCGGCCAGAGACTTGCCACCACCCGCCGCGAGCCGGCGGCCAGGAAGCCGCGCGCCAGCGCCATGGCCCCTTCTCCTTCCATCTGGCGTCCGTACTGCGTGGCGCAGGCTGACAGCACCGCCAGGTCGCTGCGCAGCCGCAAGTCATAGATCTCGAACAGATGCAGGCTGCCGTCGTTTTCGGGCAGTGTCGCGCCGGTGGGCGCGGGGGCGAGCTGCAGCGCCGCGAAGAGATCCGAGCCGCGCCGATCCACTTGGGCGTGCGTGGCCATGTGAATGAAGCGCGCCCCGGGCATCTCCGCGCGGACACGCGGCTCGGTGGCATCGCTGCCCGAGAGCGACGAGATCGCGGCGGAAGGAATCCGCTCGCGCACCGACGCGGCCACCTGAGCCGACTCCATCGCCGACCCCGGCAGAGGGGTCTTCCCGGCAGAATCGGTCCCGGGCGCCGGGTCTCCCACCGTGAGCAGGAACGGCCCCGGCCGGGAATCCATCGGAATCACCTCAGCGCGCGGAACAGCCAGATGCTCCAGCAGGCTCAGCGAGGCCGCATAGCGGATCGTGGGGCCGTCATCCAGCCAGTAGCGTGCGGGCCGCCTGCCTTCGGCCGGCCGCACAACGAGAGCCTCGAAGGGGATCGCGTGGAGTGGCCCATCGGGGATAAGAATCACCTCGCTGGTCCTGCGCACGCGGTCCCACATCGCCGGCGGCAGGAGCGTCGTGAAGGCGGCGGCCAGCTTTGCTTCGAGCTGCCCAAGAGTGTCGTCAGCCTCCTCGGAGAGTCCCGGCAGGGGAGGCGGGGCGGACAGCTCGCGCACCAGCTCCGGCACGGATTCGGCCAGCGCGACGCCACCCGGCACGTCACCCCAGAATGGGGGCGCCGGGGCCGGCGGGACGGCCAGGACCACGCTGCGCTCCTGCGTGACCAGGTAGAACAGGATCAGCCCCCGGCGCGGCGCCAGGCTCTGCTGCGCCTGCGCAAGGGTCGCCGGCTCGATTCCCTGGATGCGCCGCCAGACGAGGCTGGCGTTGCGCATGGCTTCATACGCCTCCCGGTAGGCACCCGCCGCGCGCGACACCTCCTGCTCGAGCCGCCCGGTCTCGCGCCGCCGGTCATCGGGATTCGCCGACTCATCGGCCCGCACCATCCGGAGCCGCTCCTGGGATTCCGCGAGCTGCACCGCCGCCTGGCGCTGCCGAAGCTCGAGCTGCTCGCGCTGTGCCTGCGGCATCTCGGAGCGCACGTCGACGTGCGCCGCTGCGAGCTGATCCAGAAGCGAGCGAGCCCGGCCGCGCTCCGCGGCCACCAGCGCGTCTGCCGGCTTGCCCTGGTCGAGCAGCCAGATCGCCAGTCTGTCGAACTCGTCGGCGTGGCGCCTGAAGAAGCCGGCGCGCGTCCACTCGCTGCCGCCGGCGCGGGGCCGCAGCGACTCAAGCGTATCCACCGCTTCCCGCTGTGACGCGATCGCGGCGTCACGCTGGCCCAGCTTCCAGAGCTGCACGGCCTCCAGCGAGAGCATGCCGGCTTCCTGCTCGGGGTAGAGGCTGGTGGCCCGCAGCGGCGCCAGCGCGGCGCGGGCCTGTTCGAGCACAAGAGAGGGCGAAGCCGAGGCAGAGCGGCCCAGGCAGGCAGCCCGGGCTGCAAGAGTCGACGCCGTGTCGGGGTGCGTCTCTCCCCACGCCGCGGCGCGGATGGCGCGCGCTCTTTCGTACAGGCTCCCCGCCTCGTCGAACCGGCCGCCGTCGCAGCGCAGCTCAGCCATCTCCTGGAGCGCGACGGCATTCATCGGGTCGGCCTGGTCCAGCGTCCGCTCCAGCAGGGCCAGTGCCTCGCTGACGTACGGCTCGGCACGCTCCAGCCTGCCAATCTGCCGCAGGTGCGCGCCGCGCTGATTCAGAAACCAGAACAGCTCGGGGTTGTCCGTGCCCATCGACTCGCGCGCGGCCGCGATGGCATCATCGTAGAGCGACCCGGCGTCTTCCTCTCGGCCTTGCAGCCGCCGCAGCTCGGCCAGATTGAGCAGCGCGGTGGCCACGTCGGCCGAGCCCGCCCCCTGCTCGCGCCGCAGGCGCAGCGACTCGGCCAACAGCGGCGCCGCCTCGTCGTAGCGGGACTGATCCTTGAGCACGCCGGCCAGGTTGTTGAGGGCCGCCGCGGCGTCCATCGTCTCGCCGATCCCTGCCGCGCGCGACACCTCCACGGCCCTCCGGCAGGATGCTTCCGCCTCCTCGAGGCGATCCTCCAATCGCAATAGATCGCCAAGTGCGCCGAGCGTCTCGATGAGCTGCACACCGGCGCGCGCACGGTCTTCCTCGGACGCCGCCCCCGATGTCGCGGATGCAAAGCTCTTCTCGCGGATCGCCAGAGCCCGCGTCAGCTGCGCTTCGGCCTGCTCGAAGCGGGCGCGACGCGTGTTGATGAAGCCCAGTCCCTGAAGACTTGACGCCGCCTGCGGGCTCTCCGCGCCGAAAGTCTCCGACCTGAGGCTCAGAGCGCGCTCCTCGGGGGCGGCCGCCTCGTCCCACCTGTCCTGGTAGAAGAGAACCGAGGAGAGGTTGCTGAGCGTCTCGGCCTGCTCCGAACCGGCCGCGGGTCCGATCGCCTCCCAGCGTTGCGCCGCATCGCGCAACAACACCTCGGCGGCGCCCCAGGCTGCCGCGCTCTGCGACGGCGCCATGAAGAACTCCACTCCGAGATCAGCCGCGCGCGCCGCCGCCTTGCGCGGCCCGCCGTCCGGCCCGCGGTGCAGCGCCACGATCTCCTCGCGGGCGAGGGCCAGCGCTTCGGCGATGCGGTCGGCTTCGAGCAGGGCGGCGATATTGGTCAGGACGCGCTTCGCCGGGTCCTCACCGCCGGCAGCAATGGCGGTACACGACGCCAGAAGCGTGGCGCAGAGGGCAGCTGTCATCATTGAGCGCCGGAACAGGGAGCGTTGGGGGCGGTGTGGTAGCATCGAGGTCCTTCAGTGTATTGCCTGGAGCACGAGATGAGCGACGCTCCGACGCTGCCGGCCGACGCCCGGCGCCTTCCTCCAGTCCCTGACCTGCCGGCGGGAACCACCATCGGGCACTTCCGGCTGGCTCAGGTGCTGGGACGCGGTGCCGGCGGGACCGTCTATCTCGCCGAGGATGTCGAGATCCCCTCGCGGCGCGTCGCTCTCAAGCTGATGCGGCGCGACGGGCTGACAGCCGATCTCGATGCCCTGCGCCAGGAGGCGTCGATGCTGGCCTCCCTGCAGCATCCGCACATCCTCGTCGTGCACGAGATAGGCACATCGCCCCAGGGGATCTATCTCGTCACGGAGCACATGCCGGGCGGATCGGTCGGCGCGCGGCTGCGCTCCGGCGCCTGCTCCATGGATGAAGCGCTGCGCATGGCCCGCGCGGCGGCCGACGCGCTGGGCGCCGCGCACGACGCGGGGATCGTCCACCGCGACATCAAGCCGGAGAACCTGCTGCTGGATTCCGAGGGAAGACCCAAGCTGGGTGACTTCGGCCTCGCCTGGGCTCCGCAGTCCGGCGGCGCCGCCGTGGCGGCCGGCACGCCGGGCTACATCGATCCGGATCTCTTCAAGGGACAGCCTCCGAGCGCCGCGTCGGATCAGTACTCATTCGGCGTGGTGCTGCGCGAGCTCATGGCCAGCCTGCGGCCTTCCGCGGACATCAATGGGATCATCGCGCGCTGCGTCGACCAGGATCGGACACGGCGCCATGCCTCGATGAAGGAAGTGACGGCGGCGCTCGATGCCGCCATCGCGCGCCGCTCGCCGGAGCGGCGCGGTCACCAGCGGCGCTACGCGGTCCTGGCAGGAATCATCCTGACGGGAGCGGCGATCTGGTTCGGGCTGGCCTCGTACCGCTCCCGCAGGGCCCTTGCCCTGAACGAGGCGGGCCGTGCTGCCATGGAGCGCGGCGATCTGCAGGCAGCGCGCGAGGCGTTCCTGGCGTCGCTGCGCACCGATCCCTCCTACCTGCCCGCGTGCGCCAACCTGGGCGCTCTGGCAGGGCGCGAATCCAACCCCACGTGGGCGGTGACGATTCTCAAGGAGTGCGCCGAGACATTTCCGGGATCGGCCGCGGTCCTGTACAATCTCGGCGCGACAATGCGCGTGGTAGGGGACGCCGCCGGTGCGGAAGAGCAGCTTGTCGCGGCGCGCGCGCTGGCGGCGGGCTCCGGTCTGGAGCCGGTGGTCATCAATGAGTTGGCGATGGTGATGATCGCCCGGGGCCGCCCCGGTCCGGCCGGCGCGCTGGCCGCCGAAGCGGCGCTCACGCGCGAGGGGACGACGGAGGGAGCCATCCTGCTCAAGACGGCCGGGCTGGCGATGCTGGCGGAGGGCAAACATCGTACTGCCGGCGAACAGCTCGAGCGCGCGCTGCAATGGCCGCTGCCGGTGACGCTGCGGGCCGTGGCTCTCGAGGCGCTCGGCCGGTCGCGGGAGGCGCTGTCCGATCCCGGCGGCGCGATGGAAGCCTACAGCCTGGCGCTGCTTTCTTCTCCCGATGAGGAGATCGAGCAGGCTGCCCGCAGCGGTCTCGAGCGGGTGGCGGGCGCCCAGGCGATGCCCATGGAGCCTCAGCGATGATGACGTGCCGGACGATTCTTGCTGCAACACTCGCGACGTGTCTCTGCGCGGAAGTGGCGGCCGGCGCAGAGCAGGGCAAGAGAGCTCAAGCGCCCGCGGCGGCGGCGATCCTCGCCTCGGCCGGCGGGGCCGTCTCGGTGGAGCGCAAGGGCGCCGCGCCGGAGCCGGCGGCCATCGGCATGCGCCTTCAATCAGGCGATGTCGTGGTGACGGGGCCCGCCGGCTCGGCCACGATCTACTTTCCCGGCGGATCGCTGCGGAAGCTGTCCGGCTCCGCCCGTCTCGAGATCAAGGGCGAGCCGTCGGCGCGCGCAGCCTCACCTGATGCGCGTCTGTCCAGCGACACGATGGCCGTGCTGGAGAAAGGGCTCTGGATCCTCAACGACCCGGAGGGCAGCATCCTGATCAGCGCCATGCGCGGAGACGATCCCGGCTGGAGCGCGGAGGAGGCAGAGACAGCCACGCCGCTGTCGCCGCGGTTTGAGACGACGGCGCAGGCCCGGCCGATGTTCCGCTGGTCTGGCGGCGCGAAGGCACGAGTGGTTGTCGGCGGGGTCGCGGATTCGGTCTGGAAGAGCCCTCCGGGCGAGCCGCCGCCGATCATCTACCCTGATTCAGCTCCCGCGCTGGATCCCAACGCGAAGTACTGGTGGAGGCTGGAGCATCCCACCACCGCAACGGCCATGAGCGAGAAGGTCCCGTTCCGCGTCCCCTCACAGGATCTGCTGGCGCGCATCGGCAAGTTCGAAGCCGAGATCGCAGCTCTTGTCAATGAAGACGCGGTGGCCGCCGACCTCATGCGCAGCGGCTTCTACCTGCGCACCGGCTCGTGGACCCCGATGCTGGCCGCGGCCGGACGCTTGCGCCTGGTGCAGGCCAGAGCCGAGGTGGCCGCCCGCGCCTTCGAGGGCGCCTGCCGCCAGATGCGCCTCACTCCGGATGCGGCCGAGAGGCTGCTCGATCAGCTGGCTGCCACGCCCGCCTCCTCCACCTCCCGATGACGGGCGCCGAAGGCACAGCGCTCCCGCCGGACCGGAGCATCACGCCGCTCATGCTGGACCACCTGCGCGGCACGCGGCCGTGGCTGAGATTCCTGTCGATCCTGGGATTCGCGACGAGCGGGCTGCTGGCGATTCTGGCCGTCGGCGTGGTCGTCTTGTCGGGGTCGTCAGGCGAGCTCGGGCTGGTCTACGGCCTTTTCATGGCCATCCTCTATCTGTTCATGGCCGTGGTGTACGTCTTCCCATCGTGGATGCTCTATCAGGCGGCTGACGCTCTTCTGCATCTCGAGCGGACCGGCGAGCTGAGCTGGATGGCGCTCTCGCTGGGACATCAGCGGCGGTTCTGGAGAACGGTCGGCATCCTCGCGATCGTGATGCTCTGCCTCTACGCCGTTGCTTTGCTCATTGGCGCGGGAGTCCTCATGCTCGGACTGCTCGCGGGTCACTGATAGGTCTCGCCCGCACGCCCCCACCGGGCGAACAGCCCGTGCCGGTCGCACTTCTCGGTGGGCTCGGTGCCTTCAAGGAAGGCCACGTAGCGTGACTCGGGGCAGGACCACCGGGCCAGCCCGCCGGTGGTCGGATCGATCTGCTCCCAGACGATCCCGTCGGGCTCGTCGAAGGTCTCCCGCGGCTCTCCCACTTCCTGCATGAAGTCCACCCAGATCGGCAGCGCTGCCTGGGCGCCGGTCATCCCCGTGGGCTTGGCGTCATCGAAGCCGACCCAGGTCAGCGCCAGCAAGTCGGGCGTGTAGCCGGCAAACCAGGCGTCACGGTAATCGTCGGTGGTGCCGGTCTTGCCGGCGGCGGTGCCGGTGAACCCCAGTGCCCGCGAGCTGCGGCCGGTGCCTCGATCCAGCGCTCCCTGCAGCGCCACCGTGATCAGGTAGGCGCTCTGGGGCGACATCGCCCGCTTGGAGCTGCGCCTGCGCTCGAACACTTTCCGGCCGCCCACTTCCTCGATCGATTCCACCAGCCCCGGCTCGCAGTAGACGCCGCCGTTGGCGATGGTGGCGTAGGCCGACGCGATCTCCAGCGGCGTCACCTCCTGCGCCCCGAGCGCCAGCGAAGGAAACGGCCTCAGCGAGGACCGGATGCCGGCCGAGCGCGCCATCGAGACCACCACCGGCAGACCGATATCCATCGCCGCGCGCACCGTGGGAACATTGAGCGACTCTTCGAGCGCCATCTGCGCGGTGACCGTCCCGCGGAACTCGCCGTCGTAGTTGGCGGGCTCCCAGCGCTTGCCGGCCACCGCCATCGACAACGGCTCGTCTTCCAGAGGCGTGCCGGGAGTGAACAGCCCGGCCCCCCAGCCCCCCTCCTGTGCGGCTTCGTACCCTGCCAGGTAGACGAAAGGCTTGAAGAGCGAGCCAGGCTGGCGCTTGGCCTGGGTGATCCTGTTGAACTGGCTGGTGGCGTAGTCGCGGCCTCCCACCATCGCCAGCACCGAGCCGTCGCGGCGATCCAGCACCACCATCGCTCCCTGGATCTTCTGGCTCGCGTCCTTGCGGCGCAGAGCCGGATAGGTTCGCTCGAGGGACGCCAGCCCGCGGGTGAGCGCCTCCTCTGCCCGGCGCTGCATCGCCGGGTCCACGGTGGTGAAGACACGCAGCCCCGCGCGCGACAGGTCGCCCGCTTCCGGGCCGATCATCTGCCGCACGTAGTCGGCCAGATAGAGGATGCCGCGTGTGCCCGCGCGGGTCTCCCCGTTCTTGCGCAGCCGCAGCGGCTGGCGCTCGGCGGTCTTCCTCTCCTCGGAGGTGATGGTGCCCGCCTCCTCCAGCATCGCCAGGACCTGGTTGCGCCGCTCCACCGAGCGCTGGGGCTGGGTGAAGGGGTTGTATACCCCCGGCGCGCGGATCAGTCCCGCCAGCGTGGCCGACTCCGAGAGATCCAGGAACGCCACATCCTTGCCGAAATAGAAGGCCGCCGCCTGCGCGAAGCCGCGCACCGACACGGCGCCGCGCTGACCGAGATAGGCCTCGTTGAGGTACGCCTGCAGGATCCTCTCCTTGGAATAGCGCCGCTCCAGGATCAGCGCGACCACCGCCTCCTGGGCCTTGCGCGAGAAGGTGCGCTCCTGCTCGAAGAAGAGGTTCTTGGCAAGCTGCTGCGTGAGCGTGCTGCCCCCCTGCCGGATCTCGCCGTTGTGCACGTTGGCCGCGGTGGCGCGCAGGATGCCGACCGGGTCGATGCCGTAGTGGCGGTAGAACCGCCGGTCCTCGATGATCAGCACGGCATCCACGAGATGCCGCGGAAACTCGGAAACCTGCAGCACCTTGCGATCCTCGAGAACCTCTCCGTACAGGGATGTCAGGACCTCGGGCTCAAGCTGCAGCCGCTCGATGGAGTCTCCCGTGAGCTCGTCCTCGATCGCCGCGATCGTCTCATCATCGAACTGCAGCCGCACGAGCCGCGAGGCAACGGTCCCGCCGGGCGCCTCGAAGGTGCGAGTGTAGACGGTGAGGCCTCCGGCCAGCCTGAACTCGCCGGGCTGCGCCGGCTCGGAGCGGGTCTGCCGGTAGGCGAGACGCTTCAGCAGCGCTGCCACCGAGGCCCGCGACGCGCCATCGCCTTCGCCAAGCGTGATGATCCGGCCGTAGATTCGGGTAGGAGCTTCGCGCTCGCGCGCCTCGAAGCGGGCCGCCACCCGGTGCGAGACGACGGTGAGGACCAGCAGGCCCACCAGGCCGGCGAGCGCCAGCGGCACCAGGGCCAGGCGGATCCATCCCCACCAGCTGCGTCGGGAAGGTCTGCGTCCCCGAGGCGGGCCTGGCGGCGAGGACCTTGGGTGTTCGGCGGACATGGCCCGAAAGGTCCCTCCTGGCCGGGGCAACCAGTCGCGTCATCATAGCAGGTTGCCGGGGTGGAACGCTTAGGCGGCCTGTGACAGCATGGGGCCTCGAGGTCCTGCATGTCCAATGGCAAGCGACAGTTCCATCTGGGCGCCGAGCTGGAGCCCTCCACCGGCAAGGATGCGGGACGCCGCCTCGCATACGACCCCGACGATCTGACCACGCACGGGGTCTGCTTCGGGATGACGGGGAGCGGCAAGACCGGGCTCTGCCTGGTCCTGCTCGAAGAGGCGGTCCGATCCGCGGTGCCGGTCTTCATGATCGACCCCAAAGGGGACCTGGCCAACCTGCTGCTGACGTTTCCCGGGCTGACGCCGGCGGAGTTCGAGCCGTGGATCGATGCCGGCCGGGCCGCGGCTGCCGGCCAGACCCCCGCGCAGTTCGCCGCTGCTGCCTCGGCAAAGTGGCGCGAGGGGCTCGCCGCCAGCGGCCTGGGAGGCGCCGATGTCGCCGCCCTCAGGCAGGCCGCCGCCTGGCATCTCTACACGCCGGGCAGCACGGCGGCCGCGCCCCTCAACGTGCTGGGAGGGTTCGCCCCTCCCGAGGGGCTCGAGGCCGCGCAGTGGGAAGACGATCCCGAGCCGCTGCGCGCCCGCATCGCCGGGACGGTGGCGGCGCTGCTGGATCTTGTGGAGGTCAAGGGAGACGCCGCGCGCAGTCCCGAGGGGATCTTTCTGGCGAAGCTGTTCGAGCTGGCGTGGAAGGAGGGCAGGCCGGTCACGCTCGAGTCGATGATCCGCGAGCTGCAGGATCCGTCTTTGCCGATGCGAACGCTGGGGGCGATGGACACCGAAGCGATGTTGCCGCGGAATCGCCGGATGGAAGTGGCCACAGCGCTCAACGCGCTGATCGCCTCGCCGTCCTTTGCAGCGTGGACCAGAGGAGATGCCCTGGACATCGCCGGCATGGTGCGCGCCGGCGACGGCAGGCCCCGGGCCAACATCTATTACATCGCGCATCTGTCCGACCGCGAGCGGGCCTTCTTCGTGGCCAGCTTCCTGCATGCGCTGCTGGCATGGATGCGCCTTCAGCCCGGCACCGGCTCGCTGCGCGCGCTGTTCTACATGGACGAGATCTTCGGCTACTTCCCTCCGCTTGGAGATCCTCCCACCAAGGAGCCGCTGCTCACGCTGCTCAAGCAGGCCCGCGCCTTCGGGCTGGGCGCGCTGCTGGCCACGCAGAACCCGGTGGATGTCGACTACAAGGGCCTCGCCAACGCCGGCACCTGGTTTCTGGGCAAGCTGCAGACCGAGCAGGATCGGGCGCGGCTGCTCGACGGCCTGTCGGGCACCGGGGCGGACCGCGCTGCAGTGGAGAAGTCGCTGGCCACACTGCCGCCGCGCAGCTTCCTGGTCCACAACGTGCACGAGCCGGGGCTGAAGCTGTTCCGCACCCGCTGGGCCATGTGCTACCTGCGTGGCCCGATGACCCGCGAGGAGATCAGGAAGCTGGCCGGCTCGGCGCTGGTGGAGAAGGATGCCGCCGCGGCGTCATCCACTGGGCGGGCCCAGCAGGCGCCGGCGGAGCCGCCATCGGAGGGGCGTCCCGTGCGCGAGAAGCCGCCCGGCGGCATCAGCGAGCGCTTCCTGCCGGCGGCGCCCGGCTGCGTGATGTCGCCCGCGCTGCGCGCGCGCGTGCGTATCACCTTCGAGGAGGCCGGCATTCGCGACGTGCGCGAAGAAGAGCTCGTGCTGCCCCTGGAAGGGACATCCGGCGCGGCGAGCCTCGAGTGGGCAGCGGCACGGCCATCTGAGATCGCCGCCGGGCCGGAGCCGCCGCAGGGCGTGTCCTTCATCGATCTGCCCGATGCGTTCCGCTCGGCTGCTGAATGGAAAACCGCCGGCGCTGCTCTCAAAGGGTGGCTCGCCGCGGAGAGGTCGCTCGCCCTGATGCGCAACACGGCGCTCAAGCTGGCCTCGCAGCCCGGAGAGACTGCCGAGGCGTTTGGCGGACGCTGCCGGCAGGAGGCGGAGCGGCGTCAGGAAGCCGAGGCGGCGGCGCTCAAGTCGAAGTACGAAGCCAGGCTGGCCCGGCTGAAAGCCCGTGTCGAGAAGGAACGGCGCGAGCTGGAGATGGACAAGCAGAGCCTCGAGGCGCGCAAGATGGACGAGATCGTGTCGGCGGGCGAGACGCTGCTGGGGATGTTCATGGGAAGGCGCCGATCGATCTCGGGGGCCATCACCCGGCGGCGCATGACCAGCACGTCGGGCGCGCGTCTGGAGAAATCCTCGGCCGAGCACGCCTCGGCCGTGCAGGAGATGGAGGCGCTTCAGCGGGAGGCTGAGGCGGCGCTGGATGCTCTTGACGCGCGCTGGGACGAAGCCGCCGGCCAGGTGGAGGAGATGCCTCTGCGCCCGAAGAAGTCCGGGATCGAGATCCTCGAGGTCGGACTGCTGTGGGCACGGAAGTAGTGGCTAACATCATGTTTATCAGCGGTTTCGTCGCTGAAAAGAAAGTTCGCTTTCGCCCTTGACGCGTTCTGGCACACGGCGTACAGTCACTGCGAATGCCGATACAGCATATGTACTTGCGGTACCGGCAAGCACGAGGGTCCTAGGGCCCCTGCCCGAACCCTCCTCTGGTCCAACCGGACCTCACCTCTGTCAGTAGCTCTGTCGCATGTTCGACGGGCAGGGGCCCACGGACCCTCTTTTTCTGTCTGCCCGGCCTGAGTTTCAGCCTCCGCGATTGCCTGCAGATCGGGAATCAATTCCTAATGTGCAAGTGGCTGCCTGGACGGTCGGTCTGCTGCGCTACCAGGCCGGCGGTAACGGGGAGATGACCGGCGCGGCCCACGTGCTGGCCTCGGGGTCGAAGTAGCTGCTGAGCAGGGAGCCGCCGTCGCGCCAGGAGATCACCGGGATTGCTCCGCCTGGAGCTCCCACCTCGCCAATCTGGACTCCGAGCGAAAGCTCGTCGCCGGCGGTACGCAGGAAGAAACGCCCCCAGGGATCCGAGCCGCGCTGGGGGGGCCGGCGCGGATCCACGGGGGGCTCTTCCAGCACCACCACCGACGTCTCGCTGGCGGCGTTCCGCTCCTGGGCGGCGATGAACGTGCCCCAGGGGCGCACCGTCCGGATGTCGGGCCGCGAGGTGCTGACTCCTTCCTGCGAGATCCTCGAGGGGAGCCACCACTGGGTCTCTCCGGCGGGCAGCCGCGTGAAGATGATCTCGTTGATCCCCTGCGGGCCGAGTCGCCACCAGGTGACGTGCCGGGTCCCCAGGTGGTCAATCCAGAGGCGCGGATCGAGATCCTGACTCTGGTTGTCGGTCAGGAACTCGAAGTCGGGGCCCGCCGGCGTGACGACCAGCTTCCAGGACGTGCCGTCGAAGCGGGACCACGCGATCTCGTAATCGCCACCATCCCAGTACGACCAGACCGCCTCGGGCCAGCCGGTCACGGGATTCATCACGACGGAGGGGCGGCCGTCCCGGAAGGAATCGCCGGCCGGATTCAGCAGCAGCATCTGATCCGCGTTGCCGCGCACCGGTGTCCAGTAGCGCGGCGGCGCTGTCGAGCGGTCGTAGCTCTCCAGCGTGCCCGTGCAGCGGCCGGCCTGATCCTTGAGCACGCTGACTTCCGCGACGGCTGCCGCGGCGCACAGTGTCATGCAGGCGGCCGCGGCGAGCGCGAAGGGGCTCCGGTGCGGCGTCATGAGGGGACTCCCCCGTCATCGGAAAGCAGGGCGGCCTCGTCGGCCGCGCGGGTCATCTCGTCGAAGGCCTTCACCTCGGGGGTGCCGTTGTCCACGCGGGCGCGCACGTATCTCAGGCTGCGCAGCAGATCGGCCGCTTCCGCGGTCCGGCCGGCTTTCATCGCCAGCTCGCGCAGGTACCATGTGTTGGAAAAAACGATGTCGTGGTAGGCGGCATCGCGCGCGATCCTGTTGGACTGGAAGAAGTGTTTCTCGGCCCGCTCGAGGTTTCCCTGCAGCCCGTAGGCCTGGCCCAGGTAGCCCAGGATGTCGGCGACCTGGCGGTTGAATCCCGATGAGCGCGCCAGCGCCTCGGCCTCGTGCAGCATCCGGATCCCCTCGAGGAACCGCCCGAGACGGACGTAGCAGTTGGCCAGGTTTCCCATGTTGACGCACAGCGACGCGGCGTCGTGCTGGGTCTTGAACGCCCGTACGGCCTTTTCGTACAGCGGCGTGGCTTCGGTGACGTTGCCCATGTCGAACAGGGCGTTGCCCAGCAGGCAGGCGGCGTGCGCCTCCTTGACCACGTCGCCGAGCCTCGCGGCGCGCAGCATGGCTTCGCGTCCCATCATGGCGGCGATCGGCAGGCGCCCCATCTCGCGCAGCACCTCGGCCAGCAGGATCAATGCGCGATCCATCCGGGCCGCATCGAGCGCGATGTTGCCGGTGTCGGAGAGAATCTCTTCGAGCAGGTCGCGCGCCGTGTAGTGGCGCGACATTCTCTTGAGCACGATCGCCATGTCCATCTTCAGGTCGGCGCGGGCGCCTTCCACTTCGGCGCGCGCCGCGGCGTCTCCGGCGGCGGCGCGTGCCGGCCCGATCATCTCCGCGGCGTGTGCAAAGCACGCATACGCCGCAGCCAGCCGTCCGGCCTCCGCCTCGGTGATGGCCGCCGCGCGCATCTCGCGCCAGGTGGAATCCGGGCCCAGCTCGATCGGCGCCACCGCGCCGCGATCCAGCTCCACTCTCTCGATGAACTGCTGCAGCGGGACGCCCAGGACCTTGGACAGCGTGATCAATTTGTCCAGCGACGGGAGCAGCCTGCCCGTTTCGCAGTAGGCGAGGTAGGAGTTGGAGACTTTCTCGGGATACTCGCGCGACAGCCGTTCGACCTGCCGCAGCGACAGGCGGCGCTGCACGCGGCAGCGCTTCAGCCAGGCGGCGAAGCTGTGACGGGATGACGCGCTCCCCGCACCGCGCGTGGCGCGCTCACGATCTTGAGCGGAATCCTGCAACGCCCCCGTCCCCCCTTGCAGGCCTGTGCGCGGGGCCGGCCAGAGAGAGGCCAGCGGCCGCCCGCCGCATCCCCCTAAGTGCCTTTCCCCCAAACACTTGGCCGAATGCAACTCAATTCACTCGGACCCGCGGGTGAAGCGGACCACGAAAGATACCGTGAGCAGGCCCCGCGTCAATGCCCCACCTTCATGGTTGCTGCTGTAGCGACCGCTGGCGAGTATGATCCAGACCATGCGATTCCACGTAGCGATGGCCGCATCGGTCTGCGTGTTGATGGGAGGCGGGCTGCCCGTCCTGACATCTGCCCAAGGGACCGTCGTGATCGCCGTGGGGGGCGACGTCGACTCGTTCAACGAGTACGTCGCCTCCTCCACGCTGGCCCTGGATCTGGCCGACCAGCTCTTCCTGAGCCTCCTGGATGAACAGCCTGGCGCCGACGGCGCGCCGCGCTTTGCCCCGCGTCTCGCGCGGGCATGGACAGTGGCGCCCGACGGGCTGTCGGTGGAGTTCGTGCTGCGCGACGATGTCCGCTGGAGCGACGGCACGCCCACCACCGCCCAGGATGTGCTGTTCACCTGGCAGGCGCAGACCGATCCGAAGCTTGGGTGGGCCGATGCCGACCTGAAGGCCAACATCTCCGATGTGAAGGCAACCGGCCTTTATCGTGTTGTCTTCACCCTCAAGCGGCCCAGCCCCTGGGCTCTGCTGGACATCAACGAGGGTCACATCCTGCCCGCCCACATCCTGGGGCAGCTCCCACGCGAGCAATGGGCCACGACAGATTTCACCAAGCAGCTGGTCACCAACGGCCCGTTCCGGCTGGCGGCGTGGAAGCCGGGCCAGGCGATCGAGCTGGCGCGCAACCCGGCTCACTTCGAGCCGGGCCTGCCGTTGCTCGAGCGAGTCATCTTCCGGGTGGTGGCCGACCCGGCCATCCGCCTCCAGCAGCTCCTGGTGGGAGAAAACGATCTGCTCGAAGGGGTCGCCGCCGAGTCGCTCGACCGGCTCGAGAAGACTCCTTCGATCAGGATCGTTCGCTTCGATCAGCGCATGTACAGCTACATCGCCTGGAACAACCGCCGGCCGATGTTTGCCGATCCACGCGTGCGCCGCGCGCTCACCCATGCGCTCGACCGCGCCGAGATGCTGCGCGTCCTGGACCGTGGCATGGGGCGCCCGGCGGCCGGGCCGATCCCGTCGTCGCTGTGGGCCGCGCACCGCGGCCTGACGCCGCTGCCGTTCGATCCCGCACAATCACGCCTCCTGCTCGCGCAGGCAGGCTGGAAGGACACCGATGGCGACGGAGTCCTGGAGCGTGATGGCCAGGCCTTCCGGTTCGACATCGAGTTCAACACCGGCAACAGCTTCCGCGAGCTGGTGGCGCTGCGGGCGGCGGCGCAGCTCGCGCAGGTCGGCGTCAAGGCCACGCCGCGGGCGGTCGAGTGGGCGGCCTTCCAGAGCAAGCACCGGGAGGGAAACTACGACGCGTTCGTCGCGGCGCGGATCGTCTCCACCCGCGTGGACATGGACAGCTTCGCGACGGGGGACGCGGCCAACTACAGCGGCTACTCGAACCAGCAAGTAGACCAGCTCGCGCGGCGCGCGGCGCAGGCGCCCGATCTCGCAACGGCGCGCGAGGCCTGGATGCGCGCGCAGGAGATCGTGGCGCAGGACCAGCCGGTCACGTTCCTCTTCGAGCAGGACCGGCTCTACGCCGCGAACCGCCGCGTTGAGGGTCTCGAGCCCGGGTCGCTGGGGATCCTCAGCTCTCTGAGGAAGTGGAAGATCGCCATAGCCGCCCCGGGAAGCTGAAAGCGAGCCGCGGTTCGAGCAGATCGCGCAGGCCATCCCCCAGCAGATTGAATCCGATCACCGCCAGCGCCAGCGCCAGTCCGGGAAAGACCGTCAGCCACCAGGCATCACCCAGATGCTGCATCCCCTGGCGAACCATGTCGCCCCAGCTCGGGGTGGGGGGCGTCACACCGAGGCCAAGGTACGACAGGCCCGACTCGAGCAGCATCATGTCGCCCACCTGGAGCGTCGCGGCCACCAGAACGGTGGAGGCCACGTTGGGGATCACATGACGCACGAGGCGCCGCAGCGGCGGCGCGCCGGCCGACTGCGCCGCCTCCATGAACGGCCGGCGTGACAGCGCGAGTGTTTCGGCGCGAACCAGCCGCGCCGTGGGCATCCAGGTGGTCAAGGCCAGCAGCCCGATCAGCGCCAGCCAGTTGTCGGTTGGCCAGAGCGAGGCCAGCACCAGCAACAGCACCAGGGTGGGAAATGCCAGCGCGAGATCGATGCCGCGCATCATCAATGAGCCGGCGCGGCCGCCCGCGCCCGCGATCACCCCGACGGTCACACCCAGCAGCGTGGAGAGCAGCGTGGCCATCGTGCCGATCGCCAGCGAGATACGGGCGCCGTGCACCACGCGCGACATCACGTCGCGGCCGAGCTGATCGCAGCCGAAGGGATGGAACTGGCTGGGAGAAAACAGCGCGAAGGCCAGGTCCTGATGGATCGGATCGTAGGGGGTCAGCGCGCCGGCCAGCACGGCGGCCGCGTAGAGCATCCCCAACAGGAGGCCTCCGAGGCCCAGCCGGCTGATCATGATGTGCGTGGCGTCATGTCGTCATGATGCCCGGGGGTGCCCCGGCTCGCGCAGCCGCGGGTCGGCCAGCTTCAATCCGACATCGGCGGCGAAGCTGCCCGCCACCACCAAAGCGGCCAGCAGCATCTGCAGCGCCAGGACAACAGGGTAGTCGCGCTTGAGGACCGCCTCCACCGAGAGACTCCCCATGCCGGGCCACGAGAAGGCCTGCTCCACCAGCACCGAGCCTGCAAACAGGAACGGCAGCGACAGCCCCGCCGAAGCGATGACCGGAGGCAGGGCGTTGCGCAGCGCGTGGCGCCAGAGAACCCGGGAGACGCCTGCGCCGCGCGAGCGGGCGGCGGTGGCGTAATCCTGCGCCAGGGCCGTCAGCAGCCCCGAGCGAACAAAGCGCGCGGTGAAGGCGGCCGAGCCCAGTCCCAGGCAGATGACCGGCAGGATCAGATGCCGCGCGCGATCGGCGATCTCGCCGGCCCAGCTCTGAGGCGAGGCGATCAGCTCGCGCGCGCCCGACGACGGCAGCCAGCCGAGCTGGATCGAAAAGATCGCGATCAGCAGCGCCGCCAGCCAGAACAGCGGCAGGGAATAGAGGATCAGCGTGCCGCCTGTCGCCACGGCCTCCGCAAACCGGCCGCGGCGCGCGGCGGCGAGCGCCCCCACACTCATCCCGGCGGCGAGCTGCATCGCGAACGCCAGGAGCGTGAGCTGGAGCGTGAGCGGCAGGCGCTCAGCGATCACCTGGCGCACCGGCCGGTGGTGCGATATCGACCAGCCCAGATCGCCGCGCACCGCGCCGCCCAGCCAGCGGAGGTATTGCTCCGGCAGGGGGCGCTCCAGCCCCAGCGAGGCCAGCACAGCCTGGCGCGCCTCCGGCTCCATCTCGCGCGAAAGGTAGAGGTCGACGGGGTCGCCTGGAGCAGCGTGGATCAGCACGAACGTCACCGTCACCACTCCCAGCACCATCAAAGCTGCGGCCAGAGCGCGCCTCAGCAGCCAGGAGAATCCGATCGCATCAGAGCGGGCCGGCATGCCGGGATGCTACGGGCCGCCCGGCGGGAGTGTCAACCGCGCGCGGCGCCGCGGATGATTGCTGCGCTGTCCTCTACAGGCAGGCCGCTCCGGCCATGACGAGCTGGCCGGCGTGGGGGCCTGGGGCGGGGCGCACGCCGAGCGGGTTGATCGCTCCCGCGGCCTGCGAGGAATGCGACACCTGGTACATGAACGAGGTGTCGGGGGCCGGGATGTCGGAGTCGTTCCTGCTCACGAGAGTACCCAGCGTGGCCTGGGCCACGTTGGGGGCGAAGCAGGCCCCGGCGAACAGGCCGGCCGGGAAGGGATCGACTCCGATGGCGGCACCGGATCCCCGAAAAGCACGCCGCGCGTGTCGGCCAGGCCGCTGATGGGCGCGATGCCCGCGAAGACGCCGGCTCCCGTTCCTTAGATGGCGCAATCGCTTTTTTCGAATCATCTGGACCGGCCTTGGCGCTAGCCCGCATTTCTCACCAGATTTCTGCTGCGACCGCGGATCTGCTCGCCATGCCGGGCGTCCTCGCGGCTCGGCCACTCAACGTATCGTCAAGATACGCCTCGCGGCCTCGCCGCTGCGG
>Ga0187894_10001335_pt1 | contig 31908 bp, 26 predicted proteins | sample GBC1701081metaG_FD_136650 | JGI IMG/M metagenome (GOLD analysis project Ga0187894, IMG submission 136650) | White microbial mat communities from a lava cave in the Kipuka Kanohina Cave System on the Island of Hawaii, USA - GBC170108-1 metaG ...
AGGTCGCTGTAGATCTTGCCGATGTTGCTGAGCGCGCTTCCCTCCGCAAATCGGGAACCTCCCTCACGCGCTAACTTCAGTGCTCGCTGAAAGTGGTCCAACGCTTTGCCAACGTCGCCGAGAATGTCGCGCATTCCGCCGGCGTAGGTGTGCGCTCCTGCTTCGAGACGTTGATCTTTGAGCGCGACTGCCAGCGTGAGTGTCTGGTCGAAATTCTCGAGTGCTTTGCGAACGTCATTCAAACGAAAATAGGTGATACCGATAGAATGAAAGGTGAGCGCGCGGCGATAGGTATCGCCGGCAGCTTCGAAGAGGGGCAGGGCTTGTTGAAACTTTTCGATAGCAGCTTGCTTCGGTGGCGCACCTTGTTGCGTTCGCAGCTTGGCGGCTTCGTCGAAAAGAAGCTGAGCGGCGGCATGGCCCTTGTCGGTCGCAGAGGCCTCGCGCCTGGCGACGATCTTGATATCGTAACGCCCGGCAAGAATCTGACTGTTTGGTGATCTAATGTCTACTCGATACTCACCGGAGACAGGCGCCACCAGCGTGATCGGTTCCGAACCCCAGCGGTCGTTGGGACTGTCGCTTTCGGTGAGTTGCTTGCCGTCAGGAGTGAAGACAGCAGTGACGATGTCGATGTCTTGTTGTTCGACCAGAGCGTGGAGGAATTCGCCGGCTGTGAGATTGATGCGATAGGAGTGAGTTTCACCGCCTTTCAGATCTCGTCTGACTGGTGCCAGCGCTGGTAATTCTTTTGCCGTTTGCGGAAAAACCGGTAAGGCACAGATCGCCAGCGCTGCCAACAGTCGCTCCAGAGTTTGAAATGCCCTCCTTTTCATTTTATTTGTTCGAGCTAAACCGATGCAGCCGAGGCCGTTTCTTCTTCGCCGAGGCCTCCGCCGGACTGAGCCTGGAAGGTTCCGTCCTCCGCGTTTTCCTTGGTCGGGGTTGACCAATCTCCGCTCGCCCTCTCGGGGTTGATCCTAAAGCGGGTAATGGTCCACTCGATCGAATCAAGCGGAAAGGAGAAATCGTTGTCGCTCGTTAAACCGCTCGCAAGCTCGTTGTCGTGCTTATCGAAGAGGGTGTACTCACCCTCCCCACTCGGCAGGAAGTAACCGTGCTTCAACTTTTCTCTTCTGCTGCCACCGTCGACGTGCTTGATCACGATTGCGTTCCTCGGTAGGCCCAACGAAACGGACTCATTGACCTCGTCTTCCGGAACGCCTCCGCCGGATTGGGCCTGAAAGGTCCCGTCTTCTGCGCCCGTGCGTGTGGGAGCATCGTTTCTCCAGTCTCCGTGTGCCTCGAACTTATCGATCCTGAAGTTACTGACATCCCAATGAAACTTATCGAGCTCAAAACAGAAGTCTTTACCGCTGACGATGTCATCCGCCAGGAGTTCACCGGACGGATTGTAGAAGTCGTAGACGTCTTTCTGGTCGGTGGGCAAGAAGAAGCAGTTTTGGAGCAAATGCCCGCTTTCGCCAGTAGTCTGGTCAATCACAATCTTCGACTCGATGGGCGTAATAGATGTTTTGTCGCTCATGGATATCTCCTTTGGAGTAGGTGCTGCTGTGTTGTTAGAAACACAATGGTTTGCGTCTGGGCTCGCGAACTAGCGCTGACCGGCTCGGGTTGCGCGGCGTCGCACTCTTCTCAATTTATTAACGCGAGAACTTTTTGAGAAAACCACCAAATCCAGCGCGTTGCCGGAAATTAGTCTGGGCCGCGTACAAGAGAGGGAAAGCTTCAGTCTAGGGAGAGCCATCTACCGTGCTAATGGCGGGAATCATATGCGCCAACCGCGGGCGCGTCAATAAAGATTCAAAATCAATGATGTTCCAGCCTGACGGGGTAAAGTAGCAGCTTGCCGGACGTTGTAAGAGTGGTCAGGGTGTCGCCTTTTCCCGCATTTGGTTTCTCGGTTGAGTGAGACGTCAGGAAGTCGTGCACGACCTTGTTCTGGGTCATGTCCGTGATGAGTCCTTTCGCCTGCTTATTGGCGAATTCTTTAACAGTCTCCAGTTCAGTGACGGCGTCCTCGGCAAAGACCAGCCATAATCTTTCCACGCCCTCCTGCGTATCGAAGATGAACCATGATTGCTCGGGAATCTGGATTTGCTGATCCGGCGCCAGGAGCGACGAACCTTTGTTTGCGGTCGGCGAGGGAAACAGAATGACAAACTCGGGCACGGCACTTCCGTCGCGTGGTCCTTCGCTGATAATGTACAGGTAACCGGCTTGCGGCGTGCGGATATTCAACCGAATCTGATCGTGGGCTTCGAAATTGATCTCCCCGGCGACCGTGTAAGGGTCCTTGTATTTCCCTTCCCTGAACTTCTGCACCGTGATCCAGTAAGTCAACCTGCGCTCCGCATCGGCAACAACCGGAGTTGCCGCCGGTACAATAACGGAAGGCCGCGCTCGCGAAGCACGCCAGACGTTCACCGCAAAGATCGCCGCAGTTGCAGCCACCATCGCAACCAGCGCAACGAAGAGCACCCGTTTCTTTTCCGATCCATTGTCCGTGTGATCCGTGTCATCCCTGGCTAAAACCTCTCCCAGATCCAACTGCTTCCGCAGGTTCTTCAGGTCCAGAGCCATGTCCTTCGCTGATTGATAACGCTCGTCGGGACTCTTGGCCATCGCCTTGCGAATGATCCGCTGCAACTCAGCCGGCGCTTCCATCATTCTGGTCAACGCCGGCGGCTCCTTCTCGATGATCTGAACGAGCGTATGACTGGTGGTCGGCCCGGCGAAAGGCATCATTCCCGTCACCATTTCGTAGAGCAATACCCCTACGCTCCAGATGTCGGTGCGCTCGTCAACCTCCAGCGTCCGCGCTTGTTCGGGCGACATGTAGTTGATCGTGCCCATCAGTACGCCCGGTGTGGTCTTGAATTCAGTCAGGGCTTCCGTGCTGAAGTTATGACCGGTCAGGGCGTCTGATCGCTTTTCCGTCACTTTAGCCAAACCGAAATCAAGCACCTTCACCAAATGATCGCGGTGGCGAATCATCACGTTTTCCGGCTTGATGTCGCGATGAACGATGCGTGCTTCGTGAGCAGCGTCGAGAGCCGCGAGCACCTGGATGGCGATATCGATTGTCCCGGCAACTTCGAGCCGTTTGTGGCGCAAGTGCTCGCGCAGGGTTTCGCCGTCGATGAACTCCGTGGCCAGAAACGTCAGTCCTTCAACTTCGCCGGATTCGAAGATCGTGAGGATGTTGGGTTGATTGAGTGACGACGCGACTTTCGCTTCCTGGCGAAACCGCCGCATGCGTCGCTTGTCGGCAGAGATGTCCGGCGACAAGACCTTCAACGCGACGGTTCTTCCGAGCCGCGAATCCTTCGCCAAGTAAACTTCGCCCATGCCACCGGCGCCGAGTTGATCGAGGATGAGGTACGCACCGAGTTGCTGGCCTTTATTAAGGTGTGCTTTTTGTTCTTCGACTTCGTCAACCAGCAAAACGGCGCCGTCATCAGCGGCGCGTCCGCCGATAAAACCCTCCGCACTCGCCTGCCGGTGCGACGCAAGCAACTTCTCCACTTCGGAGCGCAACAACTCGTCAGTGCCGCATTTGTCTGCGACATACGCCGCACGCGCTTCGCCGTCGAGCGAGATCGCTGATTTGAATATCCGGCTGATCTGTTGCCAACGTTCGGGACTCAATTGGCAGCACTTTCAGTGAGTTGCTGATAAAGCCAGGCTCGCGCCATGTTCCAATCGCGAGTCACGGTATTTTCAGAGACGTTCAAAACGCCGGCGATCTCCTCGTTACTCAGACCGCCGAAGTATCGTAATTCGACCACCTGACTGCGGCGCTGATCCATCTCCGCCAGAGTCTTCAGTGCTTCGTCCAGTCGGAGCAAATCCGAGCTGCGGGTGCTGGTAACGGTGGCGGCTTCGTCGAGTGAGACCTGCTGCGCACCACCGCCGCGCTTGGCATAAGCGTGACGGCGCGCGTGGTCGATCAGAATCCGCCGCATGATCTGGGCCGAGATGGCGAAGAAGTGCGAGCGATTGGCCCAATGGACGTTTTTCTGATCGACGAGACGGACGTAGGCTTCGTTGATTAGCGCAGTGGTTTGTAAAGTGTGGCCTTTTCGTTCCCGGCTCATGTAACGGCGGGCGAGCCGGTGCAATTCGTCGTACACGAGTGGATACAACTCGTCCAGAGCGGCCTGGTTTCCATCACTCCACTCAGCGAGAAGCTGGGTTATTTCATGTTGCTTCGGTGGTTGTTTCAATCCGTGGCTACGTTATGGCTGGTACTGCGCAATCTCGCCTGGCTTACGCAACATCTTGTTCACTTCACCGATGTGGAGCTCCTCTTCAGCTATCATGCGGCGAGCATACTCTTCGAGCAGCACAGAACGATCGCGCACCAAGTCCAGTAATTGTTTGTAAAGAGCCAGTCCGTCCTTCTCTGCTTTCAGCGATTCGGTAAGAATGTCGTTGATGCCGTGCTGGTGCGTTTCCAGCAAAGCGCCGATCTTCAATGACGGATGCTCGCCGAAATTAGTGACGAGCTCGCCGGCCTCGTTTGCGTGTGTTAGACAGGTGTTGGCCTCGTTTCGTAACCAGCTAACGATCGGAATCCGGTTGTGACCAAAAATCATCAGTGAATAATGCGTGTAACGGACGACGCCCGCGAGTTCGGCTTCCAATATCTGATTGAGAAGCTTGACGGCTGCCGCTTTATCGAAATCTTCTGCCATAGTCCTCCTTAAAGCCCTTTAGAACCTTAGTGACAAACAACTCAATCCGCCATCCATCTTCTGAAATTCCGACATGTCCAGTGCGACCGTTTCGTAGTTCAACTCCCGCAACTGTCGCTCTAGCGCCGGAAACCCGGATGCGATCAGGACCCGGTCGTTTATCAACACACAATTTGCGGCGTACGCCTCCTCAGGCTGAATGTGAACGAGATCGTAGCCCGCGAATGATTTCAAATGCTTGAGCTCGTCAATGACCAGCACTCGATTGCCGCCGAGATAAGCCAGTCCGCTTTTTAAGTGGAGGATATTACTCAGGTTGCGTATGTCAATCAAAGTCGAAGTATAACCAAAGTCCGCCAGGAACCCAGCGAGTTGAGTTGCACCCGCTTCATTTGTGCGGCGGGAGACGCCGATGAAGAAGTGTTCGCCGGCTTCGCAAACATCGCCGCCGTCGAGTGTTCCAGGCTCGCGAATCGCTTGCAGCCGCGGGTAATGGGCCAGTAAAGCGCGGGCGATCTCTTCGGTTTCACCGGCGCGGCTCGCCGTTCCCGGGCGCGAGATCACCGCGCCGCGCTCTGTCAAGACCGCTGTGTCTTCGACGAAAGTTGAATCCGGATAACGTTCATCCGGCGCCAGGCGCGTCAGATTCAAACCGCAATCTTCCAGCACCCGGCAATAGGCTTCATGTTGCTGAAGCGCCAGTTCAACCTCCGGCGCTCCCAAATCGACGCTCGTCAGACCCGAAGCAAAATTGGCGCCTGGCGCCCGCACAATCGCTTTCCTGAACATGGCACGGATACACGCGGTGTGGAATTTGAACGCCTTATTCCTGGGACCGCAGGCGTCCCAAATTCAGCAGTCTGTTGTTGACTTAATTCCGCCACTCCTTGGGAAACAATGTGCCCGCCTTTTCCGGATCGAGTTTTACTCCGAGCATTTCCGCCGCGCGCGCCAAAACCGGATCACGCTTTGCCGCGAGGTCTTCACCGGTCGGCAGCAGGGTTTCGTCAGGAGTGACTCCGGTTTTCTCGAGGCTCTTGCCGTCAGTCATGATCACGTCGGCAACGCTGATGCTGTTGCCAAAGTAGAGCACCTGACCGACTCCCGTCTGATGATCGTAGTAACGCGAGGTCATCACGGCGCCCATGCTCCGATCACCCAAAACCGTGCCGCGCTTCTCAAGTTGAATCGTGCGCGCAAACAGCTCCGAGGCTGAAGCCGACTCGCTGTCGATAAGCACAATCAACTGGCCTTTATAGATGCTGCCGCCGCGCGTTTTCGCCATCATTGGTTTCGACTCTTTGCGGCCCTTCAGGTCTGCAATTTTCAGGTCGCGGTCGAAGAAATAGCTAGTCAGCCGCGACAACGCGTTGGTATAGCCGCCGCCATTGCCGCGCAGATCGATCAGCAACGACTTAAACTTGCCTGCTCTGCCCATCATCGCGTCGATGTGATCGTCGTTGGTTTCAAACGTGGTCATCTGCCAGATAAGGAGCTCGTTGCCAAACTCGACGGCGCGATCCTTGCCCACGTCTCGTCGTTCTCGCAGGAAACGAATAAAGACGTCGCCCCAATCGACCACGTTTGCGCCGCGTTCGATCTTGGCTAGCACTTCAATTTCGCGGGGTTCCGCCTGGCCCGGACTGCGCACCATCAAACGCATTCCTCTTGCCGGCATGAGCGCGTAGTAGCGGTAGAACATCTTCCACATGTTCTCGCGAGATGGTGCAAAGCCATCGACCGACACGATCAGATCGCCCGGCTTCAGTCCTTTAGCTTCGGCGTCGGTCTTCGGTTTTACGCCGGTGATGAAGGCGTTGTCGCCGACCATCTGCATTTCCCAGCCGTATTCAACCTTGGCCGCGCGCGAGGGTGGAATGAAAAACGTGTGTGAGTCGTTGAAGTCGAGCAGTGTTTGCGCGACGGTGATGATTAACTGGTCGCGCGTGGTGGCCTGTTTCACGCGCTCCTTCGCATCTTTGAACTTCGTTTCTATGTCGATGCCGCGTAGATTCGGATCGTAGTAGTTCTTTTTCAGATCATCCCTGGCGGCGTCGAGCATGGCTTCGGAACTGTCGCGATCGAACTTGCCGAGGCCTTGAGCTGGTATGAACTGTTGCGTGCCTGCTCCGAACAAAAAGAGCAGCGCGAGGATTGTGAAGCGGGAGTTTAATTTCAAAGGGGGAATACGTCCTTTCTTTTATTAAGTAACTCTGCCCATCATTTTCCTGATCGACGGCGTAAACAAGGCCAGAATCCCGGCGGAGACGAGCAATCCAATAGCGATACCACCATAGAGCGTTGCCAGCCGGCCCGGATTGTCGCTCACAAAGAAACTGGACAGATAACCAGCGAGCTTGTTACCAAACGCAGCTGCCAGGAACCACACACCCATCATAATACCAACGAGTTTTATCGGTGCGAGTTTTGTGACTGTGCTCAGACCAACCGGACTCAAACACATCTCACCGCAGACCGCCAGAAAATAAAGACCCACCAGCCACCAAAAAGTGACTTTGCCATCAGCCGTTAATAGCGACGCCGGTACCATCAGCATGAACGCCAGGCCGATGAACACAAGCCCGAATGCAAACTTCGTGGGACTCGAAGGCTGGCGATCTTTCATCCGTATCCAAAGATACGAAAACACCGGCGCCAGCATGATCACGAATATGCCGGTCAGCGACTGAAGGAACGGAACGGGGAACCTCATTCCAAAGATCTCAGCCCGCACCAGTTTATCGGCAAACAGGTTAAGACTCGCGCCTTTCTGCTCGTACGCTCCCCAAAACAGAATCGTGAAGAGGAAGAAGATGAAGATAGCCACGATGCGTTTCCAGTCGTCGCGGGTCAAAGGCTCACGGAAAACAGTTTCAGTTTTGTTTGCAGTCTTGTCCTTGGGGGCTTTCGGGATTTTGTTTCCCACGCCTTTAAGCTGTTTCTGATACAAAACATAGATGATCAAGCCCAAGACCATGCCCACGCCGGCAGCGCCAAAGCCGTAGTGCCAACTGGAGTTGGGATCCTGGCCCATCGACGCCAGAAAACGCTTGAACGTCTCGCCTTTGGCGAGATAGCCCACGGTGAAGCCGGCCAGCACGGAGCCAATATTGATTCCCATGTAAAAGATGGAAAACCCACTGTCGCGACGCGGATCGTTTTGGCGATAGAGCCCGCCAACCATTGTGCTGATGTTCGGTTTCAACAGACCAGTGCCGAGTGAGATCAGGATCAGGCCCAGGTAGAACGTGGTCATCGAATGGAACACCATTGAGAAGTGACCGGCTGCGATGATGACGCCGCCGAGAAACACGGCCAACTTGGCGCCGGTCAGATAGTCGGCAATGAGTCCACCCGGCACCGCTGTCAGGTAAACGGACATGGTGTAGGTGCCGTAAATCCCTGCCGCATCTTTCACGCTGAACCCGAGACCGCCCTCTGCTGCGGGCGTATGCATGTAAAGGATCAGGATGGAGCGCATGCCGTAAAAGCTGAAACGCTCCCAAAGCTCGGTAAAGAAGAGCGGGCCGAGACCGCGTGGATGGCCCGCAACACCGGGCGTTTCGACGATGTTTGCTTCTTCGAGTTCGGTTAAGGGTGGTGTGGTTTGGGTCGTCATAAATGCGCGGCAATATATCTCGCCGGACCGGGAAACTTCAAACAATTTCCGGGCATCTATCCGTCAAATCCGTGTTACCCAAACGACTTACCCTACTTTTGCTCGCCGCTTCTTTGTTGTTCGTTCTAAATCTGCACGCCCAGTCGGGACGCAATAAGGTAACAAAGGCTGAACCCGCCAAGACCTCTCCTCCGGCTGCTGCTCCTGAGTCCGATGTAAACGAGTCGCGGATTAATCCGGAAGGCGAAGCAGTCGAAGGCGACGTAATTCGCACTGACACTTCGCTCGTCACCGTTCCCGTAACCGTACTTGATCGCAACGGCCGTTACGTGCCGCTCCTGCGCCGCGAAAACTTCCGGCTCATGGAAAACGGCGTCGAACAGAAGATCGCCTACTTCGCCACGACCGACTCGCCCTTCAGCGTCGTACTGCTGATCGATACCAGCGGCTCGACCCACTTTCGTCTCGACGATATTCAAGACGCAGCGATCAACTTCGTCAGCAAGCTCAAACCAAACGATAGCGTAATGGTGATGTCGTTTGACGACCGAATCGAGGTCTTGTGCAAGGCGACTACAGACCGCAACGAGATCACGAAAGCCATAAAACGCACCCGCACCGGCGGCGGCACGCGGCTTTACGACGCGGTCGAAAACATTCTTAAGAAACAGCTCAACACGATTCCCGGCCGCAAAGCGGTGGTCCTGTTTACCGACGGCGTCGATACCACCAGCCGGCGCGCTTCGTACGAGAGTACGGTCCGTCTCGCCGAAGAATCAGACGCGCCGATCTATTCAGTTGACTACGACACGTCAGGAACGGTGTCGATCGCGGGCAGCGGAATTCCTCAAGGCGGCGGCCCAACAATCTTCGGACTGCCTTTGCCGCGTCCGGGACTTCCGGGCAGTGGCCCCGGCACGTCGCCCGGTGATTACAAGCGCGCCGTGCGCTACCTGCACGCCTTGTCAGACGCAACCGGAGGACGTTTCTACAGCGGCGATTCATTGTTTGGGATCGGACAGGCGTTCACCTGGATCGCGGAAGAGCTCGGGCGGCAATACAGTTTGGGATATTACCCGAGCACGGCGGGCAAAGACGGCGAGCGGCGCCAGATCAAGGTGAAGACCACGCAGGCCGATCTGATGGTGAAGTCGCGCGAGAGCTACATCTATACCGAGCCACAAAAAGGCACAAAAGACGCAAAGTGATTTCGTAGTTCTTTGGCGCCCGTTATGTCGCGGGGTTGTTGAGGCGCGAGGAAGAGATCAACTGAACGGCGCCGGAATTTTTTGCAGAACTCATCGGCGACTTCCATTTGTCCTTTGCGCCGCGCCTTGCAAAAGCGGCACTGCTTCGCCGCGTCTTCTGAAACGACTCCGTTAATCAACAACTTCCGCAACGGCACCTTCAATTTTTCCAGCGACTTCGCCAGGTCGATCGTCTCTTCCAGACTCATCCGTTCCGGAATCGACACCGCCACAAATTCACACAACTCCCGATCGGTGAGTAACGCGAGCACCCGCTTGATGCTTTTCGACAACGCAACCAATTCTTCCGCGACTTCGCTCGCGCGCACGACGTTCTGATACTTCAGCAGCAACTTCATGAACGTCCTGATCCACGAGAGCGCCACTTGCGGCAGTTCGAGGAAACGAATCAAGTGCCCGGTCGGAGCAGTGTCGAGAATGATCGAATCGTAACGGTTCTCATCCAGCAGTTCGCTGATCGTGCCCAACGCGGCGATCTCGTCGATCCCCGGTGGGGTTAACTCAACCAGCTCGCGCATCGCTTCACGATCAAACTGGATCTCCATGCCCGAGCGCCCGGACAGCGACGTAAACAGATCATCCGTCCACGAGCGATAACGGTCCTTCAACTCTTCAAACCACTTCCTCGGATCGATCTCCATCGCGTCGAGGTTCTTATTGCCAGCAACGCCTTTCTTAAGTTCACCGATCTTTTCCGCAAAACTATCCGACAACGAATGCGCCGGGTCAGTTGAAAAGACGAGCACCTTTCGTTTCGGATCGGCTTGCGCGGCGGCGAGCGCGTACGACGCCGCGGCGGTCGTCTTTCCCACACCGCCCTTCCCGCCAAAGATCACAATCCTGTTCTTTATCGTTTCGGTTTCCAAATCTGCTTACCAATTCTCTCTAATTGCGCAACACCCCGAACCTCCTCCGCCATCAGCGGCAGATAATGCAGTCGCAGATCACCAAACGACTTCTCAATCGCTTTCAACCACGGCCGCTGACTCGCCACCCGTGCCCGGCAATACACACATGCATCATGTTCCTGCTCGACGCGATTGATAATCAGGTCCGTCACCGGCACGCCTTGCTCGCGCAACAACTCCAGATACCGCTCACTTTCACGAACACTCATCGCCTCCGGAATCGCCACCAGCGTAAAACTCGTCTGCTGCGGATCGTAAAGCAGCTTCCGCACTGACTCGATCCGCGCCGTCAGATCCCGCAAAAACAGATCGACTTCATCAGCCACCACTTTGCGCCGCGCAAAGTGCTCGATCATGTAACGGTGCTTCTCGCCCATTCGATCCAGTGCGTGGACCATGCGCGTGAACACCTCCGGCAAACGCAAGAGCCGCGACGTGTGCCCCGACGGCGCCGTATCAACCACGATGTGCGCGTACTTCCCCGCCCGGTCCAACTCGCTCAATTCAAACAGCGACATCACTTCGTCAAGCCCGGGCAACGAGAGATTCAACAACTCGTTGATGTCCTCTTCGTCCAGCAACGTGCCGCGCTCAGCGATCTCCGCCAACACTTTCCCATGCGCCTCGCGAAAGCGTTCGAGCGCCGGCGTCGCGTCCATCTCGTATGCGATCAGCTGCGCGCCTTTGTGCTCGGCGACTTTCACCAGCCGGTTGCCGACCTTCACGCCCAGACTATCCGACAACGAGTGCGCCGGATCCGTGGAGAACAGCAGGATTGAATTTTCTGGTTTGAGATTCTTGAGGAGAAAGAGAGCAGTTGCAGAGGCAGCGGTAGTCTTTCCGACCCCGCCTTTACCACCGAAGAATCGATATCGACTCACCGCTCGCGTGGTTCGCCTAACGGACCTTCATCGCCGCCAACTTCAATCACAAAACTCGACGACTCAGCCGTGTGGGCCGTCGCTTCGTGCAGCAAATCAAGCTGGCGCATCTTGATCGCACGCAATCGAGCAAAGAGTTCCGCTTCGCGTGCTTTGAATTCCTCGTCGGAGATCTCTTCAAGCTCGTAACGCATCTGCAATTCAAGCAACTGGTCCTTGATTACAGAATCGTCGTTGAGCTCCTGGTCGGCCATCTTTTGAATCTGGCCGAGAATGAATTTGAAACCGTTGACCGGCGCAAGCAGTAGGTCGTCGATAAGAAACATTGCTTAGCTGGCCACTGCTTCGGTGGCCCCTTCTCCGCGTTCGAGTTTCAGCCTGATGTGCACGAAGTTGTATGGCGGCCACGGGCCCGTGTACTTGAACGAAAGTTTGCCCTCGTACTTTGCGGCGATCTCTTTCACTTTCTGATCGAACTCCGCTTCGCGATCGCGCTCGATCAGAAACGCCGCGTTCATAATCATGCGATCGCCGATCGGCTTGTTAGCGCGCGACGCCACCGCCGTGTCGCGCAGTTGTGAATAGACCTCCCGAATGTACGCATCGGCCTGGTCGGTCAGCGCCGTTTCGATCAAACGTCCCAACTGCATGCGCGCGAAGTAAGTTGAACCGGTAGTGCGCGAAGTGATCTGCTCCTTGAGATGCCGGATCTCGTCGTCCTTCTCTTCGAGTTCCGCCGTAACCTTGTCGCGATCCCAATTCACTTTCAGACCAAACTCAACCTTGCCCTCCATCTTCGCCAGCACGTCGCGCAGCGCGTCGTAGGTGCCGCGAATGAGCTCCACAATGTCTTCTTCCGTACGAAACAGCGCGCCGAACGCCATCGGCAGCACGGTAAACTCGTGCATCACCGTTTCATTCACCTGCTCGTGCGCAAACACGTTCTCGCGAGTCGGATCGTAAACAACGAGAGGCGTGTTTGAAACAACCGCGGCGAGTCCCTTGTGATGAACTGTATAAACTTCGTCACCGCGACCTCCGATGCCCATCGGGCCAAATGAGCGAGGTTCGGCATGCTCAATAATGCAGTATATGTATTTGCCCTCGGGCGTTGCGTCGACAGTGGGAGCGTGTTCTTCTCTGTTCATGGGATTTAATGGGTAATTCGGGCGGTTTCGCCGCGTCGCGGCCCGCAGAACTGAGATGAAATTACGTCGCAAATGATAATCAGTTCACGGTTTCGCAGCAAGCCTTGTTGACTGGATTCAAAACATAAGTTTACCCGCTGGTGGAAAAGCGGATGGTTGTGATGCAGGAGTTGCCGCCCACACCTAACACCAATCCACAGATTACACAGATTTCTGCGTAGTCTGTGGATGGATTGACATGTGTGGATCACGAAGAGCGCGCTGGCATGAACGTTGCTCCTCTCCCAAGCGACTCGGAATACGCTTTGAAGAAGGAGACTTCGGTCATGCTGTGGACAATCCTGGTGATTCTGTTGGTGCTGTGGCTGGTGGGCTTGCTTTCGCACGTCGGTGGCAGCTTGATTCACTTGCTGCTCGTAGTCGCCGTGGTCGTGTTGATCATCAATCTCGTGACTGGCCGTCGAGCTGTCTAGCTGTATCACGCCTTTCAGAGGTCGCTGACGGCCGGGCCCCCGACGTGCCCCGGAACTAAACAAAGAGGGAGTCGGGCTGTACAGGAAACCTACACTTTATTGACGACGTTTCTCGTCACTCAGTTGTCGCAGTCGTTGAAAGTAGTCGTTGAGCATTCGTGTTCGTTAGGCCACAAAGAGGCACAAAGGGCACAAGGGAGTTTCGGTAACTGCCTTGTGCTTTTGTGCCTCTTTGTGGCTATTACCAACTGACGACGAGTTCCTCCGCTTCCTGCCAGACAGGAAGGTTCGGACGAATGGCGCAACGATGGAGTTGCTCCGGCTCCGCCAACAACATGCCGGCGCCGATCACGACCGTCGTGATCGGATCTTCCGCCATCGTCGCGCGGAGCTGCAATTCGGTTTGTAATCTGTCCTTGATTCCCTTCAACAACGAGCCGCCGCCGGTCAGAATCATGCCGGAGTAGTAGATGTCCGCTACCGCTTCCGGCTGTGCGTCTTCAACCACTCGCCGTACACCAGTGACGATCTCACCCAACACGGGCTCTAATGCCTCACGTACTTCCTCCGCTGTGATGTGCACCGCGCACGCGGCCCCATCGCTCAACTGCTTACCGACAATCTTCACATTTCGTTCGTCAACCGGGATCGCTTCACCCAGCACACCCATTTCTTTCTTGAGCATCTCCGCGGTGTTCTCGCCGATTTGCAAACAGTAGTTGGACCGCACGTAATCGCGAATGGCATCGTCCATCGCATTGCCTGCTGCCTGCAAGCTCATCGAATTAACCACGCCGCCCGATGCGACGATCGCGATGTTTGTCGTGCCGCCTCCGATGTCCACCACGAGGTGCGCGCGCTCGTCTTCAAAAGAAAGACCAGCGCCGAGTCCAGCAGCCAGGCCCTCGTCAACCAGATCGATCCGGCTCCCACCCGCATCATGAACCGCATCGCGGACCGAACGTTGTTCGACCGCCGTGGCCGAACCCGGAATGCCGACAACGTAACGCCCGCGCCGGTAACCATCCGTAACGTGACCGATGAACGAGCGCAGCATCTTCTGCGTCACTTCGAAATTGAAGATCGTGCCCGAACGAATCGGTCGATGCACTTCAATGCCGCGCGGCTCGCGTCCGAGGAGTCGCAAGGCCTTGTGACCGACGGAAACAACTTTGTCATCGTAACGATCGATGGCGACTACCGAAGGCTGATTCAACACCACACCGTGGTCGGGACGGTAGATGAGAGTATTGACGGTGCCCAGATCGATTGCGAGTTGGTCCTTTAGAAACTTCTCGATGAACTTCACGGCGACGGTTCCTCCTCCAGACTGGCAGGGTTCCAGGAAGCGAGTAGCTAGGCTTCCGGCGGCAACTCGTATGCCTGAACGAAAGATCGATTAAGTGGCGGGGGATCTTCTTTGTAGTAGAAAAGACCGATTGAGGTAACTTTTCCAGAGCCGTATGACAACTGTGCGTTACGGCTCTGGATCGTACTAGTTCGAAGCGTTCAGGATGACTGGATGGCGTGTTCGAGTCGCCGCAGACCTGCCAATAGATCGTCACCGAGATCGATTCTGACCACTCGCCGGCCGTGGGCTTTGAGTGCGCGAAAATCACCGAGCGCCTGCGCTTCTTTCAGAACACTGAACGTGTAGGTTTTCCCGGGGATCGGAAAGTCGGTTTCGTCTTTGGCGCTGATTTGAAAGAAGACGCCGGTATTGGGACCGCCTTTGTGAAGCTGTCCGCTTGAGTGCAGGAAGCGCGGGCCATAGCCGACCGTGGTGGCGCAACGTGTTTTGTCGCGCAGGAACGTTCTGCTCTCGTGAAGATGGAGATCCGTTTCCGGTGTTTGTTCGATGTAGTTCAGGAAGGCGATGTAGTCGCCGGGTTTGACTTGGGCGAGTTGCGAGCGAACGGCGTCGGTCAATGATGATTCAGGAGCTGAGTCGGAAAGGCGACCCTGCTCCGTGAATTCGGCGAGCAGTTCTTTGGTTGCGTCTTTTGCTTCCTGCACGTTTGGTTGATCGAACGGGTTGATTCCGAGCCGCCAACCGGCGCAGGCAGTGGCAAACTCCCACACAAAGAATTCGGCGCCGAGGTCGTAGAGGTCCGAAAGCTCGCGTCGAATGATTGGGTGACCCGCTTCGGCCAGGGCGTCGAGCTGCGTGTTGATGTCCTTCGTTACGCCTTTCAACGAGATCGAAACGAAGACGCGATCGTCGCCATAGACAGACGGATCGCTGAGAGGCTCACCAACCACCGGAACTATTCCCTTGCCTTGTTTGCCGGTGCTCTCGGCGATCAGTTGCTCGATCCACAGACCGAGTGATGCCAGCCGTGGATCGATCACGAACGTGAGTTTGTCGCGCCCGGCTTTGGCGCATTCGCCGATCGCCACGCCTAATTGAAATGCAGTGTCCCAATCCCCATAATTTTTTGCGCGTTCGAGAAGCGTACCAATGTCCAGGCCCATCAACGCTGCCGGAACCATACCGAAGTAAGAAAGCGCGGAGTAACGACCGCCAATATCCGCCTGGTTCAAAAAGATTCGTCTAAATCCTTTTTCCCTGGCGGTCGCGACCAGCGGTGTTCCGGGATCAGTGATCGCCACAAAGTTTTCACCAGACTTCACCCGGTCATACCAGAACTCGAAAAAAACATTCGGTTCCGTCGTCGTGCCCGACTTCGACGCGATGATAAAAAGACACTTCTCGCTCTCGATGCGCGCAACAAACGCTGCGATCGCGTCCGGGTCGGTCGAATCAAGCACGAGCAACTCCGGAAACTCGGGTTGCTGCCCAAACGTCTGCGCGAGCATTTCCGGACAGAGCGACGAACCACCCATGCCGCACACCATCACGCGCTTAAACTCCTGCCGCACCTCGTCCGCAAACTCGCGCAATTCACCAACGACGCCCGCCATCTCTTCGGCGACATTCAACCAACCGAGCGAGTTCTGGATCATCTCGGCAACAGGTTCGTCTGAGGTCCAAACGGAAGCATCTTTGTTCCGGATGCGTTTCGCAATATGAAGTACTCGGGCTTCGTAGACAGCCCTATACATTCGGTTTTTAAGCGCATCCGGAAAGAATTCAGCGGAGTTCATCTCAGGTCCAAACCTCGACTTTTAGTGTGTGCTCGATCAGTGTAACATCGACGTAGAATGAGCAATACCAGGCAGGCGCTAATCGTCGTTGATGTGCAAAACGATTTTTGTCCTGGCGGCACGCTTGCCGTGCCTCATGGTGACGACGTGGTCGCGCCGCTGAACAAACTGATCGACGAGTTTCTCGAGCGCGGCGATCCGGTTTATAAGAGTCGCGACTGGCATCCGCCAACCACCAGGCACTTCGCCGCTTACGGCGGCACCTGGCCGGTGCACTGCGTCCAGAACACAAAGGGCGCGGAGTTTCATCCAGCACTGCGCAACGATCCACGAATCAAAGTGATCTCCAAAGGCCTGGGCGACACAGATTGTTATTCGGCCTTTGATGAAACGGAACTGGGATCGGAGCTAAAAAAAGCGGGCGTCGAAGAAGTTGTGGTCGGCGGATTAGCCACGGATTACTGCGTCATGAACACAGTGCTCGGCGCAATCCAGCGGGGATACAAAGTCAAGGCGGTCGAAGATGCGATGCGCCCGGTCGAGTTGCAGCCGGGCGACGGCGAACGAGCTATCGAAGAGATGCGCGCGGCAGGCGCAGAGATAGTATCCACAGATTCCGCAGGTTCCACAAAGTAGAACAATCTGTGTAATCTGTGGATGGTTCTCCCATGGGCACCCTAAACATCGATCGTTACCATGCGGCGATGGGCGACGCGTCGTTCAAAGACGTCACCCGCCTGCACGATCAACCACTCAGCGACGCCGAAGCCACCTTCTACGTCACGCAACGCAAACTTCCTTTCGCCCCGTGTCTCGGCCACGAACGGCTCGTGCGGCTGCTCGTCGACAGCCAGATCGATCGCCCACGCCTCCGTTTTCTAGAACAGGACCGCGGCGGCCTCAAGCTTTTCGCAAAAGCAATTGAAGACATCCAGTTTGTCGGCAAGATCCGGACGGTGCGACCCGGAACAATCGTGTTCGCGCAGGAGCCGTTTGCCGACATCAGCGGTGCCTTCGGAATGACGCAAGCGCAGGAGATCAAATTCGAGCACGCGTTTGATCTGCCGATGACCACTGCCAGCACGGCGATGCAATTTCGTATGGCCGCCGGCGAGGATCGCTGGTTGTCTGACTTCTCGCTGCGCCGCAATGGCGACATCGAACGCGCTGTCGACATCGCCGTTTATGCCTTCATCGGCGGCTTCAACGACACGTCGAATCTCGAAGCCGCGTTTCGTCTCGACATTCCCGCCGTCGGCACCGAAGCGCATTACTGGCAACAGGCCTACATCGAATACATGTACCAGCCGGAGATCGAACCGCGCACTAGTAAGCCGAAACACTTCGAACAGGTCGCCTTCGAACGCTGGCTCGACGCGAATCCAAATGGCACGACGTTGCTGCTCGACACGATCGATGTCTACATGGGCGCGATTCATGCCGCCATGGCCGCGACGTCAACCGAAGCGCGGCGACGGGCGTTCAAAGGCTTTCGCGTTGATTCCGGCAATCTCGCTGAGCTCGGCCAGTGGTGCCTGAACTTTTTCGCGGCTAACGGCCTAACCGGATTGCGTCCCAATCTCACCGGTGATCTCGACGTGGAACGAGTGCAAGAGATCGTCCAGAAGTTTCCGGAAGTGGCGGGCTTTGGTGTTGGTACAAAGCTGTCGAGCGAAGTGCGCGCGGTGGCGGGCGTGATCTTCAAGATGTGCCAGATCAAGGACCAGCCCACACTCAAAGCATCGAACTCCGAAGAAAAGATCACGCTGCCCGGACGGCTACAGTTATTCCGCGGCAGCGACGCTGAGGGGAACTACGTCGCCGACGTCATCGGACTCGACAACGAAGAGATCGAGATTCCGGGCGCCACCAGAGTCGAGCGTCTGCTCGGCCCGTTCTGGGAAAACGGACAGCACTCGGCGATTCCCTCGATCTGGAAACAGAAGGTATTCGTCGAAGAACAGCGCAAGCGTTTTCGCGACCTCAACAACTACCCGCGCCGCTTGAGCGAGAAGCTGCGCCAACTGCGCAACGATCTGGTAAAGAGATTCCACGACGACGATTCCGGTTGGCAGTCGATCCTGAAGATGCCCGAGGCTGATTATGAACGTGCGTGAGGTTGTTTCTCCTGAAGAATGGCAAGTACGTGTGGACCTGGCGGCAGCTTATCGCCTCGTCGCGGATTATGGTTGGGACGATCTCGTCTTCACCCACATCTCGGCGCGCGTACCCGGACCGGAGCATCACTTCCTGATCAATCCTTACGGGATGATGTTTGAGGAGATCACCGCGTCGAGCCTGGTGAAGGTGGATCTCGAAGGCCGGATCGTGATGGACTCCGACTATCACATCAATCCGGCGGGGTTCACGATTCACAGCGCCGTGCACGCTGCACGCGAAGATGCGTTGTGCGTGATGCATCTGCATACTGATTGCGGCATCGCCGTGTCCGCGCAGGAGCAGGGCTTGTTGCCGATCTCGCAGCAGTCGACGTTTGTGCTGGCGTCACTCGGTTATCACGACTACGAAGGGCTCGCTTTGAACGATGAAGAGAAACCACGTCTCGTGGCAGATCTCGGCAACAAAACTTTCTTGATTCTGCGGAATCACGGTTTGTTGACGGTGGGGCCCACGGTGGCGGACGCGTTTCTTTCGATGTTCCTGCTCGAACGCGCGTGCCGGATTCAGATCCTCGCGCAGTCAGGCGGCGGCAACCTAATCCCGATTCCGCCCGAAGTACTGGCGCAGATTCCCGCACAGGAAATGGTGGTGACCAAAGGCGGGCCAGGAAGATTGGTCTGGCCCGGACTGTTACGGAAGTTGGATCGATTGGGAGCGAACTTCAGCGATTAGCCACAGACTTACACGGACAAACACGGACCGTTGAGAAACAGGGGATCGCCGCTCTTTCAATGGTCCGTGTTTGTCCGTGTAAGTCTGTGGCTAATCTCCAGCTACGTCTGAAGTTTGCTCGGCAGGTGCTTCCGCCGCGGGCCGGCGACGCGGGCGTTTGAGCCGCTCAATCACGCCCTGCCAAACACCGCTGGTAATTCCGGCCAACCGACGCCAACGCGCAGTCGCTTTCATGTCGTCGAGCAGTGAATAGACCACCGGAGTCGCGATCAGCGTCAGCAACAGTGATAACGACTGTCCACCGATAACCACGATCGCGATCGAACGGCGCTCTTCTGCGCCCGGACCGGTTCCCAGCGCCAGCGGCAACATACCCGCGACCAACGCAAGCGTCGTCATCAGAATCGGACGCAAACGATCGCGATTACCCTGCATGATTGCTTCCGCGCGTTCCATTCCCTTCGCGCGCAGGTTGTTCATGTGATCGATCTGAAGAATCGCGTTCTTCTTCACCACACCAAACAGAACGAGCACACCCAACGCCGAGTAGAGATTCAGCGTGTCGCCTGTGCTCCACAACGACAACAGCGCAAACGGCACCGACAGCGGCAAGCTCAAAAGAATCGTAAGTGGGTGCACGATGCTTTCAAACTGCGACGCCAGAATCATGTACATGAAAATGATCGAGAGGATGAACGCCCAGATAAACTCCGTAAACGTTCGCTCCAACTCGCGCGCGCGACCCGAAACGGTCGTCGTGTAGGCGACCGGCAGATTCATTTCGCCCACCGTGTGACGCAACGCGTCGATGCGATCGGCAAGCGCATAACCGGGCGCAACAGAAGCGCGTACGGAAACCTGCCGCTCCCGATCCAGACGATCGATTCGCGACGGACTCGTATCGCGTTTGATCTTCACGAGGTTATCGAGACGGACCAAGCCACCGCGTGAAGACGGAACGTACAACCGGCTGATCGTGCCGACGTCCGTGCGATCTGCTTCGGTAAGACGCAACTGCACGTCGTAGTCTTCGTTGATGGATTCGTCCCTGAAGCGCGACGCCTCTTCTTCACCACCAACCATCAACCGCAAACTCGTAGCAATGTCGGACGTGCTGACGCCAAGATCCGCGGCGCGGTCGCGATCGATCACCACGCGCAGCTCGGGCTTGTTCAGCTTCAAGGTCGTGTCGGCGTCGACGATACCGCCGAGTTTTGCCGAGCGCTCAACGAGCTCGTCAGCGTAACCGGCCAACGCAACGATGTCCGGTCCACGAATGACGAAGTCGATATCTGTTCGCCCACCCGCGCCAAAATTAAACGACTGCCCGTTGCGCACGCCGATACGCATCGGCGCGTACTTTTGCAGCCGGCGGCGCACTTCCTGCATCACGTCCTGCTGCGTGTAGTTTCCGCGAAACGCGTTTAGCGGGTTTCCCTTTTTCGTTTCGCGCCACAGCTTGCTGAACGAGAGCGTGCGCTCTTCGTGCGGCGCGATCCGCACGTAAGCGCCACCCTGATTGACACCGCCGAGAAAACCGCCGCCCGCGGACGACAACACGAGCCTGACACCGGGCGTCTCGAGAATGTCTTTTTCCATCGCCGTGATCGCTTCGTTCATCACCGCGAGATTGGCGCCTTCGGGACCGTTGACGTTGACCTCAAACTCCGCTTCGTCGACGTTGGTCGGAATGAACTCCTGCTTCACCCCACGATACAGCGGAATGCTCGTTAGCACAGTGGCGAACGCAATCAATGCGACTGCCAGCCGGTGGCGCATCGCAAACGCCAGCAAGTGTGAATAACCGGTGTCGATCCAGCGGTAGAAACCCTTTCGCGAAGCGGGCGCATCGTGTCCGCCCTTCGCGTCGCTCACGCGAATGAGCCGCGAACTCATCATCGGCGTCAGCGTGAACGAAACGAGCAAGCTGACCATGATCGCGACCGCAGCGGTGATACCAAACTGATAAAGAAATCGTCCCGAGATGGACGACATGAACGATACCGGCAGGAAGATAACGACCAGTGAAAGCGTTGTAGCCAGGACGGCGAGACCGATATCCTTCGTCGCTTCGCGCGCCGCCTCTTTCGCTTCGATTCGCTTCTCCTCAATGAAGCGGAAGATGTTCTCCAGTACGACTATCGCGTCGTCGATCACCACGCCGACCATCAACACCAATGCAAGCATCGTCACGCTGTTGAGTGTGAAATCAAGCGCGCGCATCATGCCGAAAGTGGAAATCACCGAACACGGAATCGCAACGGCGGCAATCAAAGTCGAGCGCCACGAGCGCATGAAGATCAACACCACCAAGCTCGCCAGGATACTGCCAAGTATCAAGTGCGTTTCAATTTCGTGAAGCGCGGCTTCGATATAGCGTGATTGGTCGCGAATGATTTCGAGTTTTACATCCTGCGGTAGTTGCGAGTTGACGCGTGGCAACGCCTCTTTCAAACCCTTGATGACTTCGACCGTGTTGGCTCCTGATTGCCGCCGGATGTCGAGCGTAACTGTGGGCACGCCGTTGAGACGCGACAACGAACGCTGCTCTTTCGTGCCGTCTTCAACGTGGCCCACGTCACGAAGCTTCACGGGCGAGCCGTTGACATTGGCGATCACCAGATCGTCAAACTGGCGCGGGTCGGTAAACCGGCCGAGTGTTCTCAGCGTCAGTTCCTCTTTGCCGGTGGTCACATTGCCGCCGGGAACGTCGGCGTTCTGCCGTTCGAGCGCGTCTCTGATAGCGGAGATGGGAATCTGGTAAGCGGCGAGTCGTTCCGCGTCGATCCAAACGTTGATGGCCCGATCGAGACCACCGACCACGCGCACTTCACCGACGCCACCCACACGCTCGAGTTGAATGCGAACTGTCTTGTCGGCGAGTTCGGTGAGCTCCCTGATGGAACGATCGGCGGAAAGTGCGATAGTCAGAACCGGAGCACTGTCGTTATCAAACTTCTGCACTACCGGTGGCGTGGCGTCTTCGGGAAGACGACGGCCCAATGTGCTGACGCGGTCGCGAACGTCCTGCGCCGCCGATTCGAGATCACGATCGAGATTGAAAGTGGCAATAACAATGGAACTTCCCTGCCCCGAGATCGAGCGCAGTTCGCTGATGCCGTCGACGGTGTTTACTACTTCTTCGACTTGTTGTGAGACGAGCGACTCGACTTCTTCGGGCGCAGCGCCTGGCAAGCTGATGCGAACCGAAACAGTAGGCAGGTCAACTGAAGGGAAACGATCCACGCCGAGTCTGAAAAAACCCGCCGCTCCGATCACGACCAGCGACAGCACGATCATCGTCGCGAAGACAGGACGGCGTATACAAATCTCGGCTAGTTTCTGCACGGCTTTTGATAGGACTTATAAGTCAAATAGGTCCTACAGGACCTATTTAAATCACTCAACCACTTCGACAGCCTGACCCGATTGTAGGTTGCCCGGATCGACTATTACTTTCTCGCCCACACTCACACCGGAAACAATTTCCGTGAATTCAGTGCTGCGCCGTCCGGTTGTGATCGGGCGCTCGAGGGCTTTTCCGTTCTGCACCAAAATAACTTTTTCGATTCCCGCAAACGTCACGATTGCGTTGTTCGGTACAGTCACGGCCATCTTTGCATCGTTGGTCACGATCTCTGCGTGCGCAAAAGAGCCGGGCCGCAGGCTCCCATTATTTCGGACGTCGGCTTCGACCACCAGCATACGGTTCTGTTCGGCAATCACCGGACTCAAACGCATGATCTTTCCGGTGTAAACATTGGTGTCGCCTTCGACAGTCACGCGCACATCCTGGCCCGTGCGCACACCGCGTGATTCGCGCTCGGGAATCTCCGCGCGCAAGCGCAACGGATCCATGCGCACGATGTTCACAACCGCCGCGCCCGCGGCCATGTACTCGCCGACGCTCGTCCGCTTCTCCTGCACGATTCCATCCAGCGGCGCCACGACCGAGGTGTCTTTCAATTGCTGTCGTGCCAGATCGAGTTCAGATTTACGTTGGGCCAGTATGCCCTGACGGTTGCGCACCTCTTCGTAAGCGTCCTGGTAGCGCCCTTCGGCAACTTTGAAAGCCGCGTTTGCTGAGTCGAATTCCGCCTTGGCGATCACGCCCTGTTCGACGAGGCGCGCCGCGCGATCGCGATTGAATTTCGCTTCGTCGTAAACCGCGCGAGCCTGGCGCACCGTTGAGGTCTGTTCCGGATCGATCCGATCGTCGTTACCTTCCGGAGCCAAACCCAGGCGCGCGCGTGCCTGCGCCAGCGCTGCTTCCGCCTGCTGCACGCGCAGGTGATAGTCCTGTGAATCGACCTGTGCGATCACCTGACCGCGGCGGACCACCGATCCGAGATCCACAGAGATCGTGCGGACCCGGCCGGGAACCTTCACGCTGACTGTGGTCTGTTCAAAAGCTGCGAGGGTACCGTTGGCGGTGACAGTCTCGCCAAAAGGCGTCTCCGCTACCGCAGTGGTTTTTACTTTTCGGGGGGTTCGATTGTCGTTGGAGCGGCCTTGTCGTTGTGAAGCCTGATAGTCACTTTTGCACGACACGAAAAGAAGCGCCGCGCACACAAAAAGAAATACTTTCAGCCAGTTAGACATCCGGGTGGAGTTTAACATGCAGTCGGGCCAACTAAATAATGCCAACCTTGAACTGATCAGATTCTGCAACGCCGAAGGCGTTCGCTAAACGTTCCAACGCCGAAGGCGTTCGCCAGTTCCAGCCCAGGGTTGCTTCAACCCTGGGACCAATCGAAGATGGAAATGCAACAACGCTGAAAGCGTTGGCGAAACTTGCGAACCACCTCGCCAACGCTTACAGCGTTGCGAAATTTTGCGTGATGCTATCCCAGGGTTGAAGCACCCCCTGGGTTACAACTAGCGAACGCCTTCGGCGTTTCCAAAACCGAACTCAGAAACCATGCCCGACTATGAGCCTGGAAACAACGTTGGACCAAGAACTAAAAACCACGCCGGATCAGGTACGACATCTTGATAAAAAACGTCCGCGCGTTGCGACGGAAGCCAGGCACGATCTCCCGCGTGAACGGATGCCGGCTGTCGTAGTTCAGGTCATCGTTGTAGCCCGCGTAGAAAGCCGTTCCCGGACTCGGCGTCCAACCAAACAGCGCCTGCGAACGCAAGCGCGAGTTGAGCGTGTTGTAGTCGAGGATCAGTCGGGCAAACGTCGCTTTGGTGAACTGATACGTCCCGCGCAGGGTCAGGATGTTGATAGCATAGGCAACGCGATCCGTGTCGTAACGCCGCAGTCTTTGAGAGTTGACGCTGAACGAAGCGCGCAGTTCATTCGTCGGCTGATAAGTGATGCCGCCGTTGAACTGCAACAAGCTGCCGCGTCCCGGATCGAGTGGCGCCGACTGACCCAAAGCCAACGCTGCCGGACTAACACGCGGATACTTGTCGCCGTTACCGAAGTCAAAATCGAAGTGGCCCCAGCGATGGGTCACCTGGGCGTTGAACTGGATCGTCTTGCTGAAGTTTGAACCGCCGTAGAACGACAGGTGCTGCTTGTTCGACGAGCGTTCGTTGCTTTCGCCGTAGAAGGTGCAGCCGTTGGCAACCGAGAATGGATTGCACGGTTTGGCTTCGCGGGTTGGACCAAACTCATGATCGAACACCCGCTCGTAACCCGGCTCCCACCAAACACCAAGCCAACTGCTGCGCGGCAGCGAGAGTTCGACCAGGTTTTCGCTCTCCCACGTGTAGATTCGACCCTGCCAATCGTAATCCAGGTGAGTAAAGTTGTGCACGTGATAAGAAATGATCTTCTGCTTGGGGTTCGGATCCGAGTTGTAACGCAGGAAACCGGAATTGAAGTTTGAGTTGGTGCGCTGGAAGAATCCAACGTCAGCGCGGTAGTCCTGGGTGAAACCTTCGCCGTAAATCTCCCAACCCCAGTTCCGACCGGAAACGTTGTAACTTGCGGAATAGCCAAAGCCGTTGCCGGTGCGATACCTGGTCTCGCCGTCGTTCGGATCGAAAAAGAAGTTGCGTGACGTGGTGCCAAGCGTCTGGAAGCTCACCGTCGTCTGCTTGTCGAGACGAAAACGTCCGTCGAATCCGAGAACCTGATTGTGTTTCTCGACGAAGTTGTAACTCGTCGCCACCATGCCGAGCGAGTTCTCTTTGCCGACATCGCGCTTGAGACGGAGCACGCCGATGTAGGCATTCTTGTCGAGAATCTTCTCAGCATTGCAAATCACGCGCGGATCGAGCGCGCGTTTTTCAAGACATCCATTCAACGATCCGCGGTCGTCAGCACTGAGGTTTCCCGGTCCATTGTCGCTCGCGACCATCAGACCGAAAGTGTTTCGTCCTTTCTTCCCGGTGGTCTTGACTGCAATGTCGGGATCGACGATGGCGCGTGTATGGACCGCCGTGATCGGCGTCTGGAAGATCTCGATGCCTTCGAGAAAAAAGGGCCGCTTCTCAGGAAAGAAGATCGGGAAGCGCTGGTTGGCAGTGACTACGAGTTGATCGGCTTCGACTTGCGCGAAATCGGGATTGATCGCCAGGTCCATTGTCACCGCAGAGCTCGGGATGAACTTTGCGGTTAATCCGAGATCAAGTCCAACGGGTTCGTTCACGATGCGCCCGGGATCAGTATTCAGAGGAAACGCGCCAAATGAATGAACAAAGCGGCCGGTTTGCGAGACGGTCAAACTCGGAATCAACTCGAGTGTACGTTCAACCGAAATGCCTTCGAGTCCCGTCAGATGTCCAGCCTGACTCAGATTGCTGTCGATGCTGCGCGAAAACGGCATCCACGAGTCGAGCTCGTTTTCAAAACGCTTGATGCGCCGGAAGAAGTGCGCCCCCCAGAGTTTCCCCTTGCCGGCTTCGAAGCGAAGCGACTTGAACGGGATTGCGATCTCGACGTTGAAGCCCGTCTCGTGAACGATGCCTTTCGACTCCATCAACAGATCGACGCTGAAGTCTTCGCCACGGCCTTCGGTGAGAATGCCGTCGCCCTGAATCCCGAGCGGATTGAAGAAAGCTTCGAACGCTTTGCGTTTGTCGTTAAAGGTGTCGAGAAAGAAACCGACGTAGTCGTCCTGGAAAATGTTGTCGCGCTTCGCGACAGTCGCCCGTACCTTGTCGGGCTCGTCAGTGGCTTTGAAAGCGATGTAGAGAAACTTCGGATCGAAACCGAGCAGAACTTCAGTCGCTCGCGAAGGCGGGGTGTTGTCGCCCGGTTGAATCTGGTAGAAGTCCTTCAACACGGCCGCCTTCTGCCAGACTTCCTCGTCGAGCTTTCCGTCGATCACAGGCGGCTTATCAAAACGCGGGATCACGACCGGGTTCGACTTCTCCGGCGGCAGTACAAAGCTGCCCTTGGCCGTTGCGGCTGGAGCATTACTCGCTAATTTCGCGGGAGTCGGAGAAGCAGCGGGTGTGGGTTGAGCCGAGGCGGTTACGGTGGGAGTCGGCGCAACCGCGGCCGGCGGATTAGTCGTCGATTGAGCATTTACGCAGACGGTAAACGCACCGAGCGCGACCAGAAAGCTCCCCAAAGAACGGATGCAGGGTGTCATTGGGCTCCGTGAACGAGAAGGCTCTTTGGGTATCGGGAAATGCACACCAAAGAGACGGGCTTAATTGTTAGCAGCTGCCCGAAAGGTTCCCGCTCACTTGGACGCACGCGGTCCAAGGAATCTTCCCGAGCGAACGCAAGATCAATTACGTGGACGCAGTAAAACTTTTCCGTCGCCGGTTCTGAGTACAAACACGCGGCCACCGTTGCCAACTTTCCAACGTTTGACGCGCGGTGAAAGAGTAACGTCTTCGGCGACATCGAAACCTTCGTTCGCGATACCTTCACTAGCGTTGGTTTCGATGGTGAAACTCGAGCCGGCCGGAACGGTTAACGAAATTTCGCCGTCTCCGGTTCGAGCGGAAAGCGCATTGAAGTTTCCGTCGAGAGCGATGGGACCATCGCCGGTGCGGGCATCGACCTGACCGTCAAACTTATTGATCAGGATCGGACCATCGCCGGTGTTGACGTGCAGTTGGCCGCCGCTGTTGTTCACCGTGATTGGTCCATCGCCGGAGCGAAGGGTGATGTCGCCGGAAACACCATCGAGGGTTAACGGCCCATCACCTGATGTGACATGAAGACTTGAATTACGCGGAACATTTACTTCCAGATGGACGCTGCCGTTGTCGGCATTCTCGTTGATAGCGTTGATCGAGATCGTCTGTCCCTGTTGTTCGGTTTGGATGGAGATCTGTTTCAGGCTCTCTTCGTCGTTGGCTCGCTTGGTGGCCGTGTAACGGACTTCCGCTTGGTCCCATCCGCGAACGGTTACCGGGCCGTCGAAAGTAGTGATGTTCACGCGCGGCGTGCCGCTGACGGCGAAACTCTTCGTTTCCTGATTCGTGAACTTATTCCAGTCGGTATTGTTTTGGTTGATAATCACTCGGGCCGGCACGCGTAGGCGCAATTGCTCGCGCTGTTGGCGCTGCAGGTCACGTTGGGCCTGTTCGATCTCCCGCTGGGCCCTGCGCATTGCTGCGTCGACTTGCCGCTGTGCGTCGCGCTGCGCCTGGCGTGTTTCTCTGGCCATCCGCGCACTCTCGATCTTTTGAAGCGTGATCTCGGCCGTGGTCATGTCGACCTCGCGAGCGACATCTTCCGCCATCATTTCGTCTCTGGACTTTTCAGTGCTGGCAATCGACGTAACCGGACTGAGCGCACGACCATCCTGGAGGCGCGTGATGCTGATCGCTCCGTTAACATTCGTAAGCTTGACGCGTGGGCCACCGTTGCCGATTTGAGCATCGAGATTGTGGCCGACGTACTCGCCATGCTTCACCTGAATGCCGAAGTCGTTGCTGATCGATCCGTGAACGGTGCTGGCGCGAACCGAAGCATTTGCGTTTGAAGGAATCACGACGGTCAGGTTTCCATTCACTGAGCCGAGCGAGATCGGTTTCGCCTCGTCGAGTTGAGTGAACGTCACCTGCAAAGGGCCGTTGACGGTCGTCAGTCTTGCTTCACCCATCAGACCACGCGCGGTGACTGGCCCATTGATCGAAGAGGCTTTGACGTTTCCTTCAACGCCCTCGATATCGAGTGCCCCATTGACGAGTTCGATTGATTCCAGTGTCGCTTTACGCGGAACGGTTAGCGAGTACTCGACAATCGCCGGATTGTTGTAACGTCCTTCACCACTGCGAAAGTTCTGGTCCTCGTCCGGGTAGTCAGTTTTGATCCTGATGTTCTCTTCAGTTGACGTGACTTCGATTTTCGCTTCGGCGAGACGGTCGCGACGGTAAGCCTTCTTGATCGCGTCGACCTGGACCGCAGCCCGGTCCCAAACCTTGATCTTCACTCCGCCATTGATGTTTCCGAGATTGACGCGTCCCGTAGCCGATAGTGGATATGTTTGGTGAAACTCCTCAGTCACCTGCTCGCCGGGTTGTTCGCCGCCGGTCGACTCAAGGTTGGGGACCTGTGGAACAGGCCGGACGTCTTGCAGGCCAGCCTGCCGTGGACCGGCCTGGCCGGTCGCGATTGCCGCGGTGGCGCCATAGGTGACTAGCGCGATGGTTAATAGAACTACTGCAATGAGGAGCTTATTGAACATTGCTTTCCGTCTCGTTTCTGAAAGTGAACTACCGTGATTACTTTCTTCTCAGACACCGCCGGCAAATCGGGCAACTCCGGCAAGTCAGGAACATCGGGAACGTCTGGAACTTCGGGAACGTCGGGAACGTCAGGTACCGGAGTATTGTCGGTCCACTCCGCAACCAATCTGCCGGTTTCAAGCGTGAACTCGCGCACCCGATTGAGCTCATTCATTGCACTCGAAAACGCCGCCAGACCAACTATTAGTAGCAGCATTATGCGGTGCGATTTCTTTTCTCCACTCTTCCCCGTCGTTTGCATTCCGTTGCCCTTTAACTTTTCTAACTTGGCGCCCGCTAACTTTTAGAGCCGAGAGTAGTAAGTTCCGAATTACCAGGTCCTAACCACCCTCGGCCCTTCTGCGTTGCTCTATAGTCAGAACACCGGGGTTAATACGGATGTGACAGGAAAAATCAGGGGAATTAAAGCTTTTTTAGCCGCACTGTACCGCCGAATGACGCCACCGAGATCGTCGCGTCACCCGTACCGCAGATCGCTTCCACGCGACGTACATAAGGCGCCACGATCACAGTCCGTTTTTCAATCACGACGAGTGGCGCCGTTCCGACAGGCCCACCCTTTACGGCAGGCTTTTCTTTCTCTTTCGGTGCCGGTGTTTTCGAATCCTTCACCGCAGGCGCTTTTTTCGGCTCGGTCCCCGCGGCTTTTGGTGCTTTCTCAGCCGGTGGAGCCGGAGCCACTCGCGGCAACGGTGTCGCCGGCGGAGGCGGAGGCGGTGTTTCACCGAGATACTTCAAAGCGAACTCAGAAACAATGTCTTGCTTATCGGAAACCTTGGCGTTTAAGCGAAACGAAGCATCGTGCGGCAATGCCAGCAACACGTCGCCGGTCATGTTGGTGAAGGCGTAATAGCCCGCCTTAACCAACGCGCCACTCATCATCATCGAGCCGTTGACGGTTTTCGCCGTTACTTTCGGATTCGAAATCCGATCCAATTGGATATCACCGCTTACCGTGCCGACTTCAAAAATATCGTCCGCATCGGTGCCCCGAACGTTGGCCGCTTCAACACCGCCACTAGCCGAACTCAAATTCACCCGGCCGCTCGAGTCTTTCAGAGAAATACTGCCACCAAGAGTACCCGCCTCCACCAGTCTGGTAGCGCGTTCGATGTTGATATCGCCGTTTTGCGAACCGGCATAGACCGCGGCGACTCCAGCGATATTGATGTCCCCGTCGCGCGTTTGCACATGCACCGTTGCGCCTGCCGGCACTTCCATGTCGACATCGGCAATCGCCTGGCAATCTCTCTTTGGATTGGCGCGCGACGCTTTATCGAGCACCATAACGTCCACCTGATTGGCCGGCGCGTTTGGATCTTTCGACTTATCGACCTGGCGAAACTCGATCTGTTCGGCGCCAACGGAGCGAACGCGAACTTCCTGCTTGTCCCGGCCATTAATCGTCAGCGTGCCCGAAGCTACGCAAAGCGTAATCAGCGGCTGCGAACCCACGCGCATCGACCGTTCGATCTTTTGCCCGGGTTGGTCGGAGTCAGTGTCTTTATTTTCGTTGTAAGCGGGCGTTAAACCCGTCAGGGAGAAAAGGAGGCCGGTAGCCGCGGCGACTGCGAACAACTTCTTGATCAACTTGGAACCGGGCCTTTCAGTGCGAGCGACCTCCACCGAGACGAGCATCGGCGATGGTGTTGAGCAAATCTACCTTGCTTTGATAAGCAGCAAACATGAAATCGGCCGCGTCCGGATCGTTCGGATTGCTCTTGGCTGCGCTGCGTGTGGCAGCGATGGCGCGATCGACAACCGCCAGATTGCGCTCATACTCAACCTGTAAGGACGGTCTCATTGATTTCTTGTTGGCTTGGATCGTGGAGTCCAGACGGGCAATTGTTTGGAGATAAGAACGTTCGCCCGGGAGAAGTTTGACGGGTTCAGATGTGGGAGCTGGATTTGTTTTGTTAGTGGCTTTGACCGGCTCAAACCTCGGAGTTGTAGTGTGTTTGCCTGGAGCTTTGATTGGGCCGCTGTTATCCGTGTTTTTCTCCTCTACTGGGGCTTGAACTTGAACCGGCTCAACTTTCGGAGGCACTACAGCTACTTGCTGCTCTCCAGCATTCTTGCCTGGTTCCGGCGTCGTGGTTTTTAGCTTCGCCAGACCAAAGATCGCGGCAAACGTCAGTACGACTACCAAACTCGCGTAACCCAGCGTTCGCTGTGTTCCAAAACTAAGCAGACTCGAGATGAAAGCGCCAAATCCGGTTTTCTCTGCTGACGATGCTGCGCCGATGCGCAGATCCAGCACCGCCGCGTCGATGCGTTGTCGCAGCCGTTCTGTCGGCACGCTGGCTTCAAACTCCGGCGCCAGGGCCGTCATCATCAAATTGATCTCTTCTTCCATTTCGCGCGCTGCCGCGGCGCACGTGGAACACGAAGCCAGGTGCAACGTTGCGCTTTCCATCATTTCGCCGGAAAGCTCTCCGTCGAAATAGGTTTGCAGCATTGCCTCGTCCAAACACCTCGTCATCGTCTGCCTCCGATCTTCCCGTAAACCCTCGCAAACTCTTTTCGCCCGCGGGCTACCAAACTGCCTACGTTCGTCTCTTTCAACGACAGACTGCTGGCGATCTCGCGGTACGAAAGCCCCTGTTGTTTCAGCAACAGGCAACTCCTCATCGGCTCTTTTATCTTGTCCAAAGCCCGGCGAGCTTCTTCGATTGCCACGCGGCGCTCGTAGTCCTCTTCCGGAGCATCGACTGCAAAGCCGTTATCTACGGTGCTCTTTTGATACTCGTTATCGCGAACCATCGAGCGGGTTTGCCCGCGCACGGTGTTTCGCGCCACGTTCAGAGTCACGCGCAGAAGCCACGCGCGAAGCAGCTCTTCGCCCGGCGTAGCGTGGAGATTGCGATAAAGTCGTAAAAATACTTCCTGCGTCACGTCTTCAGCCAGGGCGGAATCGCGGACGACAGCCCTGGCCGTCCTAAAAACGGCGCGGTGATGGAGGGTAAACGCTTCGTCGAAACTGAGCGGACCTACCGCTTCAGTCCCGATGTCGTTAGGCATGGACTCGATCAAGACTCTAGCTTGTCCGTTCATCAATCACCGCTCTCTCAACAGTGCAAACACCACAAACCACTGACTTGTGGCAAGTTTCTATCATGAGCAACAAGTCAGTCAGCCAGAGTGATTTGGGCGGAGTTATTGTATTCCCGAATTCCGCTTTGCACCATGAGAAAACGGTTTTGTTTGGCTTTCTCGGTGTCTCTGCGTCTCTGTGGTCAACCACTGAGACACCGAGA
>Ga0187894_10001336_pt1 | contig 31886 bp, 36 predicted proteins | sample GBC1701081metaG_FD_136650 | JGI IMG/M metagenome (GOLD analysis project Ga0187894, IMG submission 136650) | White microbial mat communities from a lava cave in the Kipuka Kanohina Cave System on the Island of Hawaii, USA - GBC170108-1 metaG ...
AACTCTCGACGCCCTCTGGCGAGCCGTCGGCGACATCTGCGACCTCTACTCGCCGAAAGAATGCTGGAACTACCTCAAAGCCGCAGGCTATGCGTCAAATTAAACGCACGATGCTCTAGATCGAATCCAGCGGCACCTTGGTGGTATATTTGATCTGCTCCATCGCGAACGAGGCGCTGACGTCGCTCAACTGCGCGGCCTTGATCAGCTTGCGGTAGATCCGGTCATAATCGCCGATGTCGGCGCAGATGATCTTGAGCATGTAATCGACCTGGCCGCTCATCCGGTAGAATTCGACCACTTCGGGGATCCGCCGCACTCCTTCGGCGAACTCCTCGAGCCAGCCTTCGTCATGCTGGGCGGTGCGCACCGCGACCAGAGCGGTGACGCCGAGGCCGAGCCTGTGGCGATCGAGCAGAGCGACGCGGCGCTCGATGACGCCCGCTTCCTCGAGCCGCTTGATCCGCTTCCAGCAGGCGTTGGCCGACAGGCCGACCGCTTCCGACAGCTCGTTGAGCGACTGGCTGGCATCGTCCTGGAGCGCGTCGAGCAGCTTCTTGTCGAGGCGATCCAGCTTCACCGTTTCGACGGTCATGGCGAACAAGATCTCCCGTTTCCCACAAATGGACGCCAACTTTGGGAGAAAAATCACCGGCCCAGTTGCTATTATCACCTAGCAAAGGGGCCGTATCATGCGCAATCCGTTTCTCGATCATCCCGCCTCGGTCGGCGAGAGCTATTTCGAACATCTGTTCGCCGCCGCCGCGTTCGGCGCGCGAATGGTCGCCGGCGGCATCGCCTGCATGATCCACGCCGTGCTGCCATTCGCCTTCGTGCGCACCGGCGGCGACACGATCCGCTCGCTCAACGAAGAGATTGCGGACCGCCGCCACGCCATGGACGGCCACGCGCCGCTGGGGCGAATGCGTGGCCTCGACCGCTAGCCGATCAGCCGCCGGCGGCGCTGCGCTTGCCGCCGCGCGCCAGGCCGCGGCGGTCGCGCCGGGCCTGATCCTCGCCATCGCGATCGCCTGGGCGGCAAAATCCGTGGCGGGCTTCTTGCCCTTCCCGGCGGTGTTCGTCGCGCTCGCTTTGGGCGTCGCCGTCGCCGGCTTCGCGGCCAGCGGGCCGGCTGAAGCCGGCCTGACCGTCGGCGGTCGCGACCTGCTCCGCGCCGGGGTGGCGCTGCTCGGCGCCCAGGTGACCCTGACCGAGATTGCCGGGCTCGGGCCCGAACCCTTCCTGATCGCCATCGCGTCGGTGCTGGTCACGCTCGGCCTCGGCTATCCGCTCGCCCGCGCGATCGGCGTGGCCCGCGGCCCGGCTTTGCTCGCCGCCGGCGGAGTCGCGATCTGCGGCGCCTCGGCGATCCTCGCGATCGCGGCGGTGCTGCCCAAAGGCCGCGCCAGCGACGAGGAAGCGGCGGCGACGGTCGCCGCGGTGACGATCCTCGGCACGATCGGGATGATCGCCTTTCCGGTCGCGGCCGCGGCGCTCGGGCTGAGCCCGACCGCGACCGGCATCTTCCTCGGCGCGACGCTGCACGAAGTGGTGCAAGCGGTCGGCGCCGGCTTCAGCGTCTCGGACCCGGTCGGCGAGACCGCGACCGCGGTCAAGCTGATCCGGGTCGCCTGCCTGGCGCCGGTGGTGATCCTGCTCGGCTGGGCGGCGCAGCGCGGCCAGGCCAAGATGCCCGAGGCCAAGGTCGCGATCCTGCCGTGGTTCCTGGTTGGATTCATCGCGCTGGCCGCCTTGTCCTCGCTCCACGTCCTGCCGCCGCTGTGGATCGCGGCGATGGGCGAGGCGTCGCGCTGGTGCCTGCTGGTCGGGATCGCCGCGCTCGGCGCCAAATTGTCGATTCCCCGGCTGCTCGCGATCGGCGCGCGCCCGGCGATTGCACTGTCGGCGCAGAGCCTGATCATCGCCGGCTTCGCGCTCGGCATGATCCTGCTGTTCGGGATCGGTTAGTTTGATACGCGCGAGCGTGCCGATTAAAGGATAGACCCGTTTTCTAACGCCCTCCGGGTCCCGGCGAAGGCCGGGACCCAGCCGAACAAGGGATTCTGGACCCCGGCCCTAGCCGGGAAACAGACATAAAAAGCAAGATAATGTAGATAAAGGCTGCTCTATACCTCTTTGTTGTCGCGTTGCTTTTTTGCGAATAACCGGTCCCCACTTATTCGCGCAACGCTCTAGCTCGCGAAGCTCGGATCGAGCCGGTAGGCCTTGCGCAGCAGCGCCGGCCAGGCGAGCAGATTGGCGCCGACCTTGAGGCTCGCCCGGCCCTGCTGCGCGGTGACTTCGGGCGCGCCCTGGGGCGGGTTGTTGAGATTGCCTGCACCGGCCGACAGCGCCTTGACCTGGGCCTCGCAGGCGCGTTCGAGGAAATAGATTTTGAGGAAGGCCTCGCCGACGGTCTCGCCGACCGCGAGCGTGCCGTGGTTGCGGAAGATCATCGCGCTCTTGTCGCCGAGATCGGCGATGATCCGCGCCCGCTCGTCGAGGTCGACCGCGATCCCCTCATAATCATGATAGGCGATCTCGTCGCGGATGATCATCGCGGTCTGGGTCAGCGGCAGCAAGCCTTCGCTATGGGCGGCGACCGCCTGGCCGTTCGGGGTGTGGAGGTGGATCACCGCCTGGGCGTCGTCGCGCGCCATATGCAACGCACTGTGAATGGTGAAGCCGGCGGCATTGGTCATGAACGGCGTCGGCGCGACCGGATGGCCATCCATGTCGACCTTGATCAGCGAGGAGGCGCTCACCTCCTCGAACATCAATTGATAGGGATTGAGCAGGAAATGATGGTCGGGCCCCGGCACGCGCGCCGACAGATGGGTGAAGATCAAATCGTCCCAACCGAAATACGCCACCAGGCGGTAGGCGGCGGCGAGATCGACCCGGATCCGCCATTCCTCGTCGCCGACCTTGTCCTTGAGCGACGGGATCTCGACGGTCGACATCGCATGCGCCTCGGCCATGCTCTGGGCGATCGAATCCACGCGTCCCATGTCGCTCTCCTCCCGTGTCTTTCTACCCGCTCACGGCCGCCGGCGCGACCCTCTCCGGATGGGCGGCGGCGAAGGCGTCGAGCGCCGCCGCCGCGGCGTCGGCGCGAACCAGCAGCGGATAATCGTGGAGCGGCACGTCGAAGCGGCGGGCGTTGAACATCTGCGGCACCAGGCAGATGTCGGCGAGCGTCACATTGTCGCCGAACAGATGGCGCCCGGCGCGCGGCGCGGCCAGCGCCTCGAGCGCGTCGAAGCCTTCGCGCACCCATGAGCGATACCAATCGTCGCGCGTCTCCTGATCGAGGCCGAGCTTGGTCAGGCGCCGCAGCACCCGCAGGTTGTTGAGCGGATGGATATCGCAGGCGATGGTCAAAGCCAGCGCCAGCACATGGGCGCGGTCGGCGGGATCGGCCGGCACGAAAGGCGGATCGGGCCAGCCGGCGTCGAGATAGTCGATGATCGCGAGGCTCTGGGTCAGCCGCTTGCCGTCGATCTCGAGCATCGGCACCAGGCCCTGGGGATTGCGGGCGCGATAGGCGTCGGCCCGCTGTTCGCCGTCGGGCAGATTGACGGAAATCGCGTCATAAGCGACGCCCTTGAGGTTGAGCGCGATGCGGACGCGATAGCTCGCCGAGGAGCGGTGAAAATCGTAGAGCAGCGGCTTTCCCATTGCCGCTCCATAGCGGCCAGAAGGAGCCGGGGAAATGGCGGGAAACGGCATCTGGGCGAAGATCCACAAATGGCTCGCTTTGCTGATGGCGGTCCAGATCATGTTGTGGTTCGCGAGCGGGCTGTTCTTCGCCATGTTCCCGATCGAGCGGGTGCGCAGCGAGCATGCGATCGCGGCGGCGGCGGCGGCGCCGGTGCCGTTCGATCGCGCCGCCGACGGACTGCTCCGGCTGGGCTCGGCGGGGGTGACCGGCGAGCGGATCGAGATCCGGACCCTGCTCGGGCGGACGGTGGCGCTGGTCAGCCCGCGCGAGGGCCGGCCGAGGCTCTACGACCTCGCCACCGGCCGGCGCGCCTCGCCGATCTCGATGGCGTCGGCGGCGCGGATCGCCGAGGCCGATCTGGCCGGCGATGCCCGCGCCGCGCGGATCGCCCGGGTCACCGCCAACGACTCCGAATATCGCGGCGCGCTGCCCGCCTGGCGGGTCGATTTCGCCGAGGCCGGCCGCTCGCTCTACGTCGCCGCCGACAGCGGCCTGGTGACCGCGCGGCGCTCGACCTTGTGGCGGGTCTATGACTTCCTCTGGGGCCTGCACATCATGGATTGGCGGCACCATGAGGATTTCAACACGCCGCTGCTGATGATCGCGACCGTGCTGGCGCTGGCGATGGCGATCGCCGGCATTGTCCTGCTGCCCAGCCGGCTCGGCCTGACCGGCGGGCTCAGAAGGCGGCGGATCAATCGATCCGCAGCCGGATGAACGCCATCGCGCCGCGCGGATCGCCGCCGTAGAGTGTCTCGAGCCCGGCCGGGACGAAGTTCAGCGCGTAAAGCCCGCCAAGGCCAAGCCGGGCATTGGGGCCCAGCCGGAAATCGCGGATCACGCCCAGCGAGGCCTTGCCGACCTCGAAGGCCTCCCGATGATGGCCGGCGGGCAGCAATTCATTGTTCTCGGCATATTCGGCACGGCCGAACAGGGTCCAGGCGCCGAGCCCGATTGCGCTCTCCAGCGCGACCGCGTCGAACCATGAGTGATCGCCCGACCGGCGGCCCCAGGCCAGGGTCGTCGACCACCAGTTCTCGGCGCCGAAACGCTTTGTATAGATCGCGCTCGCCGACCAGCGCGTCGAATTCTCGTCGGGCTCGAGCTGCTCGGGCGCGATCAGTCGGGCCCAGCTCGCCTGCAGCGACAATTCGGACGTCGGGTTCCACGACAGGCGAACAGCGGTCGAATCGAGCGGGCCGGTCTCGATGTCGTAGCGCTGCTCGTCGGGCTCGCGGCCGTTGAAGCGCGATGCCTCGAGCTTGAGATTGCCGAGGACCAGGCCGGCAGTGACGACGCCGAAGCTGATATGGGTCGAATCGAGCCAGTGGTGGGTGATCGGCGCCTCGGGCGAATCCATCGTCGAGATGCGGTGCATGAAGGCGGGCGGTCCGAACGCCGGCTCGCCGGGCAGGCCGCCATAGAGGAACAGGCTCGCATCGGCGCCGAGGCGCAGGCTGTAGCTTCCCGACAATTCCATGAAGAGATCGTGCGGATGCTGGCGATCGATCAGCAAGGTGGCTCCGTCGGCGGTCTCGCCGCTGGCGAGGTGCAGCGGATAGCCGCGCCGGCCCATGAGGGGATCGGGGCTCAGCATCGCGCGCAGCTGCAGCGTCCCCGGTCCGAGCGGACGCCGCGCCATGCCCATCGCCATGCCGGCGACGAAGCCCATCTCGTCGCCGCGCCGCCCCTTCTGCCAGTCATAGACGGCGGTGAGCGCGATATGGCCCATCAACGTCCAGTCGCCGGCGACGCGATGGACGCCGCCATGGACCGAGGCGTCGGGCTGCCACGACGTCCCCGACGCCTCGCGGGCCATCGGATAAGGACCGAACGCGCCGGTCATCGCGTGACTCGCGCCGTGCTGGGCGCGCGCCATTTCGTGGGCCTGGTGATCCGGAGCGGGCGGCGGCGTGGGCGCCTGGGGGAGCGCCAGATGCGCGCCATGATCGCCATGTGGCGCTTCGGTCGCGGGGGCGCGATCGCAGCAGGCATTGCGTCGGCCGCCCGCGGCCTCGGCGCAGCAGGTCCGCCGGCGATTTCCATTGCGGTCGGCGCAGCAGTCGCGCGCATGATCGCGGTGATCGCCCTGCTGGTGCTGGCCGGGCTGGCCATGGCTTTGTCCATGCTGGTCATGGCCCCCATGCTGGTGCGCGGGCGGAGTCTGGGCAACGGTGGGCGCGGCGATGGCGAGCGCCATCGCGGTAGCGATGATCTTCATGATGATGTCTCCTTGGATTTCGTTCGAACGAGATCGTCAGGAGCAGCGTGGGGGCGGTGGATCGGCCGGTTGGTTGAAGGGTGAGAGGATCGGCGGCGCGCGAAGCGCGAAGCCGGACGGCATCGGCACGACCTGATGGACAGCGGGCCCGATCGCCGGCGCAATGACCGCGCAGGCGATCATGCAGTCGATCGGCATCTTGCCGCGATCCTGCTGGCTCGGCGCGGGCTCGTCATGGCAATGGCCGGCCATCGCCGCGTCCGCGGGCGGCATGACCATCACATGCGCCATCGCCGTCCGCCCGAAGGACCCGAGCAGCAAGGCAAGCAGCATGATCGGCAGGGCAAGTCGGCAAAGCATCCCGGTCAAACTAGTCCGGCCCGCCCGACCGCGCAACGCAGACCTAGAAATAAGAGCGCAGGCCGAGGACGAAGCTGGCGGTCTCGACGTCGTCGCCGGCCTGCCGCGCCAGGCGCGCGGTACGGCCGAGCAGCCGCTCCCAATTGACCCCGATATAAGGCGCGAACGGCTCGGCGAAGCGGAAGCGCAGCCGCAGTCCGGCTTCGGCATAGATCGGCCCGGCGCCGATGCCGAGCTCGGGCACATCGGCGCCGGCGACCTCGCTCTCGACCGCGGGCTGGAGGACCAAATCGCCGACCAGCGGCAGATCGTAATAAGCGAAGACCCGGCCGGTGAACTCGCCGCGATGCGACAGGAAACCGAAGGCGCCGACATAGAGCGGGTCGCTGACATTGCCCTGCAGCCCCAGCACCGCATAGGACCGGCGCGGCCGCGGGACGAAATCGCGACGCACGCCCGCCTGGACTGCGAGCCCGCTTGCCGTGACCGGGCGGCTGTAGAGCGCCTGGACCTCGACATAATCCAGGCCGCCGCCGGTCAGGCCGTCGCCGGTGGTCGCGAGCCACAGCCGATTGCGCGGCCCGCCAATCTCGCCCGACCAGTCCCAATTGTAGCCGTCGACGCCGCGCTGCGAGCGCCATTCGAGCCGGTCGCCGTAAAAGGCGCGGACCGGGCCGTCATCGGCCTCGGGGATCGGCGCCGGCAGCGGCGCATCGAAGGCGGGAATATTCAGCCGCGGCCCGACGGCGTGCTCGGCGGCGGCGAGCTCCTGGTTGGAGATCATGTCGGCATAATCGAGCCGCTGCGCGTTCGCAGCCGCGCCCGCCAGTGCGGGCACGAGGGCGAAGAGCGACAGGATCGCGCGCGCCGGTCTCATCGCGCCGGGCTATGTCGATTCGCTTGCCTCCGCCACCGCCGGATCCGCTCTGCCCCAGGCTGGGACAAAGCGCGCCATGTGGGTCAGGGGCCGATATCCTCGCTCAAGGCGCGGATCGCCGGGCGCGGCCCGACGGCAAGGCCGAGGCCGCGGGCGACGAGATCGTCCCAGCCGTAAAGATCGAGCCGGTAGCGGACGCGGCCGCCGTCGAGGAACGCGCTGTGATAGGCGAGCCGGACCGGAATCGGACGCGGCAACGGCACGAAGCTCTCCTCGCGGGTGGCGAGCGCCTGCTGCCATCGATCGAGCACGCCCTCCTGCTCAGCGATCATCCGGGCGAAGCCGAGCGCGTCGTCGACCCGGACGCAGCCATGGCTCCGCTGGCGCAGATCCTCGGCGAACAAGGCCTTGGCAGGGGTGTCGTGCAGATAGATCTCCTGGTCGTTGCGCAGATCGAACTTGACCAGGCCGAGTGAATTTCGCGGTCCCGGCCGCTGGACGATCCAGCCGTCGCGCCATTCCATATTGTTGCGCTGCATGTAACCCGCGCCCTTGGGAGCGATCTCGCGCTGCTGGATCGACCGCGGCACGGTCCAGGTCGGGTTGGCGGCCAGCCGATAAAGCGGGGACTCGAGCTCGGGCGTCGGATGCGCCGGCTGGCCGAGCACCACCTTGCGCCGATCCATGACGGCGCCGTCGCGCCAATAGGCCAAAGTCGCGGCGGCGGTGTTGACCTCGATCCGGGTTGCGGGCGCCTCGCGCGCCAGCCAGCGGCGGCGCTCGAGATTGACCGCCAATGCCCGCGCCCGGCCCCGCGCGCCCTCGCCGATCGCGGCCAGGGTCGCGTCGCCGATCACGCCGGTCGGAGTCAGACCGTAATCCTCCTGGATCTGCCGCACCGCCGCGACCAGCTCCGGGCCATAGTGGGGCGCCGCAGGTCGGCCGAGCGCAGCAGCGATCGCCGGCAGCCGCGGGTCGGCGGCGCCGGGACGGATGTCCCGCCCTGTGGGGATCTGCACCGGCCGCGCGGTGGCGGCGGCGCGGCTCTCGGCAAGATAGGTCCGGGAGAGCGCGCGATACTCCTCGTCCTGCGGCGCGAGGCCGCCGAGCCAGCTGGCGACGTCATTGCCCTCGATCGCCCGGTTGAGGCCGGCGGCGACGTCCACTTCGGGCCGCGCCACCTGATAGACCTCGAACAAGCGCGCCGGATCGGTGCGGCCCCGCGCCAGCGCCTCGGCATAAGACAAAGCGGCGAGGCTCAGCGCCGCCTCGCGTGCGGCGGGATCGTCGGAGCGCGCGGCGGCGGCGAGGAACATCCGGGAATCGAGGCCGTGGCGCGGGGCCTCGCCGATCGCGGCGACCAAGGCGGCCGAAGTCTCGGAATTCCAGGCCGGGCGCCAGCCGCGCGCCTCGTAGAAGCGCACCAAAGCGGGATCGGTCGCGGCGGCGCGCAAAGCGCCGGCGTCGACCCGGCTCGGCCGAACGGCCGCGACTCCGTTGCCGCCATCGCCGGGACCCGCGCCGCCGCAGCCGGCCAGAGCGAGAAGACATGCGGCAGTCCAGATACTTAGCTTCACAACCGCTCCGATACGCAGGGACAGGAAGGCGGTTAACGCGCGCGGCGGCAAAGCGGTTGCCGAGCAGGTGCTTAAGGCTTGTTTAGCCATTGTGAGCGCATAGTGGCCGGCGAATATCTAGGGAGAGCCAAATTGGCCAAAGGACAGCTCGCTATCCTGCCATTGCCCGAAGGGCGCAAGGCGGAGCGCCGGATCGTCAACCTGGCCGCCCGACTGCGCGATCCTGGCGCGACCCTGACCGAGGTCGAGGTCGTCAACGTCTCGACCGACGGCTTCATGGCGCAGGGCGAGATGAAGGTCGAGATCGGCAGCTATGTCTGGCTCAAAATGCCCGGGCTCGAGCCGCAGAACAGCACGGTGGTCTGGGTCGAGGACGGCAAGGCCGGATTCGAGTTCGTGACCCCGCTGCATCCCGCGACGGTCGAATTGATCGAATCGCTGAGCCGCAAGCCGGTCCGCAAGAATCTGTTCGGGCCGCTGTCGGTCGCCTAAACCCTGCGATAGCGGAAATACCAGACTTCGCGGCCCTCGCGGCGGGCCTTGGCCTCGTAGCGCGTCTCGGGCCAGCCGCCCGGCCGGACCAGGAAATCCCGCGCGCTTTCGGCGAGCCATTCGAAATCCGCGCGGCCGCCCATCACCATCATCGCCCAGCGGCAATAGACGGGATCGTCGGTGCCGAGGCGAAACTCGCCGCCGGGCGCGAGCTTGGCGGCGATCAGGTCGAGCGGCCCGGGATTGACCATCCGCCGCTTGGCGTGGCGCGCCTTGGGCCAGGGATCGGGGTGGAGCAGATAGACGAAGCGCAGGCTCGCATCGGGCAGCCGTTCGAGTATGTCGAGCGCATCGCCCCTATGCAGCCGGACATTGGCGAGATGCCTGTCGCGGACATGGGCGAGCGCGCCAACCATGCCATTGAGGAACGGTTCGGCGCCGATGAAGCCGTGATCGGGAAGCAGATCGGCCCGGTAAGCGAGATGCTCGCCGGCGCCGAAGCCGATCTCGAAATGCAGCGGACGATCGTCGCCGAATAAGGCGCGCGCGTCGAGCGGCCCCTCGGCGGGCACGCTCAATTGCGGCAGCAGCCGCTCGACCAGATCAGCCTGCCCGGCGCGCAGCTTGTGGCCCTTGGCGCGGCCATAGAGCCGGCGGATGGTCGCGGGATCGTTCATGCGGCGACTCGACCTAACCGATTTTCAGGTCTGAAACAGGTCCTTGTAGGTCGCTCGCAGACCCGCCTTCTGCACCTTTCCCATCGCATTGCGCGGCAACGCATCGGCGAACAGGATCCGGCGCGGCTGCTTGAAGCGGGCGAGCGTGCCGGCGATGGCGGCGAGCAAGGCGGCCTCGTCGAGCGCGGGGTCGGTCCGGGTCACGACCGCCACCACCGCCTCGCCGAGATCGGAATGCGGCACGCCGATCACTGCGCTCTCGCCGACCCCGGGAACGGCGTCGAGCGCGAGCTCGATCTCCTTGGGATAGATGTTGAGCCCGCCGGCGATGATCAGATCCTTGGCGCGGCCGACGATCGCGACCCGGCCGTCAGCGGCCATCGTCGCAAGGTCCCCAGTGATGAAATAGCCGTCGGACCGCATCTCCTCGGCGGTCTTCTCCGGCTGGCGCCAATATCCCCCGAACAGGTTCGGCCCCTTGATCTCGAGCACGCCGGGGGTGCCGCGTTCCACCTCCCGGCCGGCCTTGTCGGCGACCCGCGCGGCGATCCCCGGCAAGGCGAAGCCGACCGTCCCCGGGATGCGGTCGCCGTCATAAGGGTTGGAGCAGATCATCCCGGCCTCGGTCATGCCGTAGCGCTCGAGGATGCGGTGGCCGGTCTTCGCCTCGAAAGCGGCGAAGGTCGCCTCGAGCAAAGGCGCCGAGCCGCTGACGAACAGCCGCATGCCGGCCGCAATTTCGCGGGTCAGCCGCGGATCGGCCGCAAGCCGGACATAGAAGGTCGGGACGCCCATCAGGATATTGGCGCGGACCATGTCGTCGATCATCGCGCCGGCGTCGAAACCGGCATGCCAGAGCATTGTCGAGCCGTTGAGCAAGGCGCCGTGCAGCGCCACGAACAGGCCGTGGACATGATAGATCGGGAGCGCGTGGATCAGCACGTCGCCCGTTTCCCAGCGCCAGTAATCCTTGAGCACCAAAGCGTTGGAGGCGAGATTGTCGTGGCTCAGCATCGCGCCCTTGGAGCGGCCGGTGGTGCCCGAGGTGTAGAGGATGGCGGCGAGATCGCCGGGGCCGCGCGCGACGGTCTCGAACGACGCGTCGAGATCGACCTGCGCGGCCAGTGCCGCCATGTCGAGCCCGCCTTCGCAAATCGCGATGACGGGCTCCGCGTCGCTGCGGAAAGTGTCGACCTCCGCTTTTGTGTAGGCGGTGTTGAGCGGGACGTAGACCAAACCGGCACGCAGGCTCGCGAGATAGAGCAAAGCGCCCTCGACCGACTTTTCGGCCTGGACCAGGATCCGGTCGCCGGGGCGCGCGCCGCGCCGGTGGAGCGCGGCGGCCCAGCCGGCCACGGCGGCGTCGAGCTGATCGTAGCGCAACCGGACCGCGCCCTGCTCGACGAAGACCGGCGTCTCGCCCGCTTGCCGCGCCGCGGCGGCGATCAGGCCGTACAGATTCGCGTTCGCGACCCCCTCCACCATGCTGCGCATAGTCCTCCTCCCCGTTTCGGGGAGGATTAGACCGCCTGCTTGAGCTGATCGACCAGGTCGGTCTTTTCCCAGGTAAATCGATCGCCATCGGGACTGCGGCCGAAATGGCCGTAGGCGGCGGTCGGTTGGTAGATCGGGCGGTTGAGGCCGAGATGGGTGCGGATGCCCTTGGGGGTCAGCCGGACGAGCTGCGGCAGGATCTCCTCGAGCCGAACCGCGCTGACGCCATTGGCTTCGGTGCCGTGCAGGTCGACATAGAGCGACAGCGGCTCGGCGACCCCGATCGCATAAGAGAGCTGGATCGTGCAGCGCCGGGCGAAGCCCGCGGCGACGATATTCTTGGCAAGGTAGCGGCTGACATAAGCCGCCGAGCGATCGACCTTGGTCGGATCCTTGCCGGAAAAGGCGCCGCCGCCATGCGGCGCGGCGCCGCCATAGGTATCGACGATGATCTTGCGGCCGGTGAGGCCGGCATCGCCGTCCGGTCCGCCGATCTCGAACAGGCCGGTCGGGTTGACGAAGATCGCCTCGTCGTCATTGGGCATCCAGCCCGCCGGCAGGACATCGGCGAACACGCCTTTGACATAGTCGCGCAGCCTGGCCTGGTCGTAGCCCTTGGCGTGCTGGGTCGAGACCACCAGCTTGACCGCGCGGACCGGCTTGCCGTCTTCGTAAGCGAGCGTGACCTGGCTCTTGCTGTCGGGCTCGAGGAAGTCGGCGGCGCCGGAATGACGCTCGGCGGCAAGGCGCTCGAGGATGCGGTGCGAATAATGGATCGTGGCCGGCATCAGCTCGGGGGTCTCGTCGCAGGCGAAACCGAACATGATGCCCTGATCGCCCGCGCCCTCATCCTTGTTGCCGGCCTCGTCGACGCCCTGCGCGATGTCGGCCGACTGGCCGTGCAGGTGGCAGGCGAAATCGGCATATTGCCAGTGGAAGCCGTGCTGCTCGTAACCGATCCGCTTCACCGTCTCGCGCGCGGCGGCTTCGATCTCGGCGATCGTCGGCGTCACATCGACCCGGCAGCGAACCTCGCCGGCAAGGACGATCCGGCTGGTCGTGACCATCGTCTCGCAGGCGACCCGCGCCTCGGGATCGCGGCCGATGAACAGATCGACGACAGCATCTGAAATCTGATCGGCGACCTTGTCCGGATGGCCTTCGGAGACCGATTCGGACGTGAAGAGATAATTGCTGCGCATCGGGCGAGAGCGTCCTTATTCAAGGGGAGAGATGCGGGTATAAAGGATTAGGTCAGAATAAGTAGGTCGCCTCTATCTCCCGGATAGAGGCTGCAGGCTACGGGGCAGCCCGCACCTGCTTATTCTGACCTATCCCTTATGTGCGTGGCGCCCTAGCGCGCTTTGCGGCGCGCCGCAATCGCGCCCGCGATCAGCAGCACAGCGAAAGCGAGGGCGAGGAGATTGCCGAGCCGCGCGAACGGGGTCGGCGCGCGCGCCGGCGGCAGGCGGGCGTCGATTGCGCCTGCTGTGCCCAGCGGCAGGCTCTGCGCAACGCTGCCGTCGGCGTGGATCACCGCCGAGATGCCGGTCGGCGTCGCGCGGATCACCGGCAGGCCTTCCTCGACCGCGCGTAGCCGCGCCTGGGCGAGATGCTGCGGCGGGCCCCAGGCGCCGAACCAGGCGTCGTTCGAGGGGTTGAAGATGAAATCGGGCCGGTTGTCGCGGTCGACGACATGGCCGGAGAAGATGATCTCGTAGCAGACCTGGACGCCGGCGCGGCCGAAGCCCGGAAGGGTCAGGGTTCGCGGCCCCGGGCCGCTCCGGAAATCGAGATCGCCGGGTGCGAGCCGGCTGAGGCCGAGCGCCGAGAGCAAAGGCCGCATCGGCAGATATTCGCCATAAGGGACGAGATGGGCCTTGTCGTAGCGGCCGCGCAGGCGCGCCGCGGGATCGAGCAAGTACAGGCTGTTATATGCCGCGACCGGCCGTCCGGCATCGAAGATCAGTTCGACGCCGCCGAGCAGCAGCAGGTCGCGCGACCCGAGCGCCGCGGCGATGCGTTGGCGCGCCGGCAGCTCGATCGCAAGGAAATCGGGGGTCGCCGCCTCGGGCCAGAGCACGAGGCGCGGCTCGGCGGAGCGGCCGGTCAGCCGGACCAGGCGGCGGAAATTCTCGCGCTCGAAGCGCGGATCCCACTTGTTCTGCTGGCCGATATTGGGCTGGACGATGCGGAGCGGCGGCTGCGCCGCCAGCCGCGCCCGATCGGCGCGGCGCACCAGCACGGGATCGAGCATCACCAGCAGGATCAGCACACCGATCGCGACGAAACGCCCCCAGCCCTGGCGCAGCGCCAGGAGCCAGCAGGCGCCGGCAAGCAGCACGAGGATCGCGGAAAGGCCGTACGTGCCGACCACGAAAGCGGCCCAGCGCACCCAGCTGTCGATCAGCACCACGCCGATCGGATTCCAGGCGAAGCCGGTGAACAGGGAGGCGCGCAGCCATTCGGTGACCAGCCAGGCGGCGGCGAGGATCAGGACCAATGCGTGGCGATTCCTCCGCCCCCAGCGCCACGCCAGGCCCGCAGCCGCGGCCGGATAGATGGCGAGATAGAGCGAGAGCAGCACGACCGCGACCCAGCCGAGCCAGGCCGGCATCGCCGCCTGATAGGTGAAGGCGGTCGCGATCCAGTTCAATCCGAGGACGAACTGGCCGAGCCCGAACCACCAGCCCCGCGCCAGCGCAGACCGGAGCGAGGGCGCGGTTTCGATCAGCCAGAGTAGAACGGCGAACGCCGCAACGGTCACCGGCCAGAGCGACAGCGGCGCGAAGCCGAGCGCGCTGGCGAGGCCGGCAAGGAAGGCAAAGCCGAGCTGCTTCATCGCCCCGGCTATGGGGACGCACAGCGGGTGCCGTCAACACGCGCAAGCCGGGAGTCGTTGCGACCACGCAATGATCCGCTAGATTGCCCGTTTTCGGAAGAGGAGAAGCAATGAACAGGATGGGAACCCTGGCCATAGCGGCGACGCTGGCGGCGCTGAGCGCATGCGGCGGCGGCGCGACCAATGAGGCAGGCAACGAAGCCGGCAATGGGGCGGGCGACAATGTTGCCGAAGCGCCGGCCAACGAGGCGGCGACCGATAATGGCACCAAGACCGACGGCAATGAAACGGCCGCGGCCCCGGCGGGCGACGGCACCCTCAGCACTGCTTACATGGTCGGCCGCTGGAGCGATTCCGGCGACTGCGCCGACGTGACCGAATTCCGCGCCGACGGCACCTTCCTGTTCCCCTGGGGCGACACCGGGCAATGGACGCTGAACGGCGACCAGCTGACCCTGACCGGCAATACTTCGCCGCATCGCATCCGGGTGATCGACCAGAACACGCTCGAGCGCACCACCGGCAGCGGCAGCACGACGCGGGTCACACGTTGCTAGGGTCCGGACTCATAGCCGGAGGTGGCCGTGATCGGCCGGAGAAGGCGGCTGGAGTAGGAGAGCGCCGCAGGGCGGGCTGGGCAGCCCGGCCAAGGTGCTCGACGCCCTCCAGCCACCTTATCCGGCCGACCGCATAGCGGCGGGCTGTCCTCTGTCGCCTGGACAGCGTCCCTCGTCGGTCACGATGCATCAGCATCGCTCACTCCTCGCTCCTTGCCAGACAACAGATGCCAACCCGTCACGACCGCCTCCGGCTATGAGTCCGGACCCTAGATGGCAAAGGCGGGCGGTTGACCGTCGCGCGGCGGCCCGGCTAGGGGCGGGCACCGGCGGAGCCGGCCTTCCTGCAGCCGGAGCCCAATATGCCCGACACCCGCCTCGACGTGCTTGCGATCGGCAATGCGATCGTCGACGTCATCGCCGATGCCGACGACGCTTTTCTCGATGCCGAGGGACTGACCAAGGGATCGATGCGGCTGATCGACGCCGAAGAGGCGACGCGGCTCTACAGCCATATGGGCGCGACCCGCGAGATCAGCGGCGGATCGGCCGGCAACACCGCGGCTGGAGTGGCCGCGCTCGGCGGAAAAGCGGGGTTCATCGGCCAGGTCGCGCCCGATCAGCTCGGCGACTTCTACGTCCACGATCTGCGCGCGACCGGGGTCGAGTTCACCACCCCGCCGGCCGATCTCGGCGTGCCGACCGCGCGCTCGATGGTGCTGGTGACCCCCGACGGCCACCGCACGATGAACACCTTCCTCGGCGCCGCCCAGCATCTCGCGGTCGAGGCGCTCGACGAGGCTCAGATCGAAAGCGCGGCGATCCTCTATCTCGAAGGCTATCTCTGGGATCCCGAGGTGCCGCGCTACGCGATGGTCAAGGCGATCGACGTCGCCCAACGGGCCGGGCGCAAGGTCGCGTTCACGCTTTCCGACACCTTCTGCATCGATCGCCACCGCGACGGCTTCAACACCCTGATCGACGGCGGCAAGATCGACATATTGTTCGCCAACGAGGCCGAGATCCAGGCGCTGGCGGGGGTGCCGCATTTCGAGACCGCGGTCGCCGCGGTCAGGGACCGAGTGCCCCTGCTGGTCGTCACCCGCAGCGAGAAGGGCGCGATCGCGCTGGCTGGGGCCGACCGCGCCGAGGTCGCGGCGGAACCGGTCGAAGCGGTGGTCGACACCACCGGCGCCGGCGACCTGTTCGCGGCCGGCTTCCTCGCCGGGCTGGCACAGAGCCGCGGCCTCGACCAGTCGCTGCGGATCGGCGCGATCGGCGCCGCCGAGGTGATCTCGCATTATGGCGCGCGGCCCGAGGCGGACCTCAAGGCGCTGGTCGCCGAGCGACTGCGCTAGGTCGAGCCCTGATCCGGATAGGTGTCGGGCTGGGCCGGCGCCGGGACGTCGACATTGGGTACCGGCGGCGAAACCTCGGCGGCGCAGGGGTCGGCTGCGCGGGCTGGGTCGGCTGAGGCGGATCGGTCGGGACGGGTGGTTCGGTGGCCATGAGGAGGTAACGCGCCGTCCAGCCGCCGGTTGCCTCGCTCAGCCGGGCGGCCGACGCGGAGCTCGGGCATGGCATGTCGGGTCAGCCGATCCTTGACGCTGCAGCCGATCACTTCGCGGCAGAAGCGCTCGGCTGCAGCCATGTCGTCGACCAGCAGGACGACATGATCGACTCCCTCGAGCGTGCATGGCGGTGGCGACGTGGCGGTCTTTTACGCCTTCCGGCCACAACGAAAAAGGGAGGCCGGGGCCTCCCTTTTCCACTGGCGACGGTCGCCTCATGGTCGGATGATGGGGTCCCCTGAGGCATCGGTTTGGGCGTCTTCGGGGAATTCGGGCAAATCGGGGACATCGAGCGGCGGTTCGCCCTTGGCGAGCTTCGAATTGTGCATGCCGTAGGCGAAATAGAGGATGATCGCGCCGAGCATGAACCAGCCGAAGAAGATCAACACCCGCCATTCGACGGTGAAGATGAGGGCAAAGCACGAGACGATGCCGACCGCGGGAAGGACCGGATAGAGCGGCACACTGAAGCCGCGCGGAAGATGGGGGTGGGTGGTCCTGAGCCAGATCACGGTCAGGCAGACGATGCCGAACGCGGCCAAGGTTCCCACCGAAGTCATGTCGCCCAGCGTGTTGATGTCGAAAAAGCCAGCGGCGATCGCGACCAGGAGGCCGACGACGATGGTGTTGATCCACGGCGTCAGGAACTTCCTATGGACGGTGGCGAAGATGCTTGGCAGCAGGCCGTCGCGCGCCATGGTGTAGAAGATCCGGGTCTGGCCGTACATCAGGACCAGGATCACCGAGGTCAGGCCGATGATCGCGCCGATCTTGATCGTCGAAGCGAACCACGCCCATTGCGGCCCGAACGAATCGACCGCGACCGCGACCGGATCGGGCACATTCAAGTCGCGATAATTGACGACATGGGTCAGCACGATCGAGACCAGGATGTAGAGGACGGTGCAAATCAGGAGAGAGCCGATGATCCCGAACGGCATGTCCCTTTGCGGGTTCTTGGCCTCCTGGCCGGCGGTCGAGACCGCCTCGAAGCCGATATAGGCGAAGAACACGATCGAGGCGGCGCGCAGGATCCCGCTCCAGCCGAACTTGCCTTCCTCGCCGGTCGGCGGCGGGATGAACGGATCCCAGTTCTGCGACAGCTCGGAGTAGTTGGAGATGACCATATAGCCGCCGACCAGGATGAAGGCGACGATCACGGTCACCTTGATCGCGACGATGACGTTGTTGAACTTGGCCGATTCCGACACCCCGATCACCAGCAATAGCGCCAGCGCCATGCAGACCAGAAAGGCGGGAAGGTTGAATATGGTGGTGATCACCGTGCCGTCGGCGAGCTCCTTGGGATAGCCCGCCGGGCCGGTCAGAGCGGCGGGGACATGGAGCCCCATATCGCCGAGCAGGCTGACCATATAGCCCGACCAGCCGACCGCGACGACCGAAGCGGCCAGGCCATATTCGAGCAGCAGCAGCGAGCCCATGATCCAGGCCGCGAACTCGCCGAGCGTGGTGTAGGAATAGGTGTAGGCCGAGCCGGAAACCGGCAAGGTCGAGGAGAGCTCGGCGTAACAGAGGCCGGCGAAGGCGCAGACAATGCCGGCGATCGCGAACGAGATGAGAACCGCCGGGCCGGCATGGAGCGCCGCCGCATTGCCGGTGCGGACGAAGATGCCGGCGCCGATGATGCAGCCGACGCCGAGGAAGACGAGATTCCACGGCCCGAGCGACCGCTTCAATTCGCTGGTCGCGGTCTCCCGCTGAACCTGCTCTACGCTCTTGCGCATCATGATGCGCCCGAGGAAACCCCTTGGTGCCGCGCTCGCCATCGATCTCCCCTTCAGTCGCTTTGTTGTTTGGCCGGGAGCCTAGACTCTAAATCTGATCGGGCAAGCCCGTATCGGCGAAGCGGGATTCAGCGCGCCAGCATCGGGCCGAGGCCGCGTCCGCCAAAAATGTGGACATGGAGGTGGGGAACCTCCTGGCCGCTATTCTGCCCAACATTGGCGAGCAGCCGATAGCCGGGGGCGACCAGCCCCTGGTCACGGGCGATTCTGCCGATCGCGCGGACGAAACCGGCGATTTCCGTCTCGCTCGCGCGCTCCGAAAAATCGTCCCACGAGACATAGGCGCCTTTGGGAATGACGAGAATGTGGGTCGGTGCCTGCGGATTGATGTCGTGGAAGGCCAGAGCTTGCTCGTCCTCATAGACCTTGCTGCACGGTATTTCGCCGCGCAGGATCCGGGCGAAGATGTTGCTGTCGTCATAGGGGCTGGTGGCGTCGATCGGCATGGCGGCGCTTTCCGGTTGCGGCGGATCGGCCATGGCATGTCCCGTCGTACCCAAGTGGGTCAAGCCGAAGTTCGACAGCGCCGGAATGGCGACCGGGATCGGTCCCATCGTCCGTTTCACGATCAATTTCACTGACTGAGCGGCCGCAGGAGCGCTTGACCGTGCGCGGCGCCGCGCTACGACTCGATGCTATGAGCGATCAGCCGCCTGACAGCCTGATTCCCTATGACGAGATCGTGCAGGAAGCCTTGCGCGCCGTGGTCGGGCGGGTGCTTGGCGAGGTCGAGGCGACCGGGCGGCTGCCCGGCGAGCATCATTTCTACATCACGTTCAAGACCGGCGCGACGGGGGTCGATATCCCGCGCCACCTCTCGGAGCGCTTTCCCGACGAGATGACGATCGTCATCCAGAACCGCTTCTGGGATCTGAAGGTCCGCGAAGCTGGGTTCGAAGTCGGCCTGTCGTTCAACCAGGCGCCGGCCAAGCTCTTCATCCCGTTTTCCGCAATCACCGGCTTCCACGATCCCGCGGTCAATTTCGCGCTGCAATTCCAGGCCCAGGGCGACGAAGGCGAGATCGAGGATTACGAGCGGGCCGAGAACGACCCGTCGGCAGCCGGCGACGGGGCTGCCTTGTCCGGCTCCGACACGGTCGAGGACGGTTCCAACGTCGTCTCGGTGGATTTCAGCCGCAAGAAGTGATGGCTGCCGGGCCGTCATTGCCCTTCGAACGGTCACCGGTTCGACATCGCGCAACGGGGAATGATGATGAGCGCCGTCACACGCACCGAGACTGACAGCTTCGGACCGATCGAGGTCCCGGCCGACGCTTATTGGGGCGCGCAGACTCAGCGCTCGATCGAGAATTTCCCGTTCGGACGCCGCGAGCAGATGCCGGTCGAAATCGTCCACGCGCTGGGCTTCGTCAAGCAGGCGGCGGCACGGACCAACGCGCGCGAAGGCGGGCTCGACGCCAAGCTCGCCGAAGCGATCCAGCAGGCCGCCGGCGAGGTCGCCCAGGGCAATCATGACGATCAGTTCCCGCTCGTCATCTGGCAGACCGGCTCGGGCACCCAGTCCAACATGAACGCCAATGAGGTGGTCGCCGGTCGCGCCAACGAGATTCTCGCCGGCACCCGCGGCGGCAAATCGCCGGTCCATCCCAACGATCATGTCAACATGAGCCAGTCGTCGAACGACAGCTTTCCGACCGCGATGCATGTCGCCGCGGCGCGCTCGGTCCACCACCGGCTGATCCCGGCGCTTCACGTCATCCACCGCAAGCTCAAGGAGCAGGCCGAGACCTGGGATCGGATCGTCAAGATCGGCCGCACCCATTTGCAGGATGCGACGCCGCTGACCCTCGGCCAGGAATTTTCCGGCTACGCCTATCAGATCGAATCCGGCATCGCCCGGGTCCACGCGGTGCTGCCGCGGCTGCATCAGCTCGCGCAGGGGGGGACCGCGGTCGGCACCGGCCTCAACGCCCCCCAGGGTTTCGGCGAGAAGTTCGCGGCCGAGATGGCGAACCTGACCCGGCTGCCGTTCGAGACCGCGCCCAACAAGTTCGAGGCGCTGGCGAGCCACGATACCGTGGTCGAGCTTTCGGGGGTGCTCAACGTCATCGCCGTCTCGCTGACCAAGATCGCCAACGACATCAGGCTGCTGGGCTCGGGCCCGCGCTGCGGCCTCGGCGAGCTCAAGCTTCCCGAGAACGAGCCGGGCAGCTCGATCATGCCGGGCAAGGTCAATCCGACCCAGGCCGAGAGCCTGACGATGGTCGCCGCCCAGGTGATGGGCAATCACGTCGCGGTGACGATCGGCGGCCTCCAGGGGCATATGGAGCTGAACGTGTTCAAGCCGCTGATGGGCGCCAACGTGATCCGCTCGATCAACCTGCTCGCCGACGGCATGGAGAGCTTTACCGAGCGCTGCCTCGACGGGATGGAGCCGGACGAGCGGCGCATCGCCGACCTGATGAACCAGTCGCTGATGCTGGTGACCGCGCTCGCGCCCGTGATCGGCTATGACAATGCCGCGACGATCGCCAAGCACGCCCATAAGAAGGGCCTGACGCTCAAGCAGGCGGGGCTCGAACTGGGCCTGGTCGACGAGGAGACGTTCGATCGGGTGGTGATCCCCGAGGCGATGCTCGGACGCTGAGAAGCGGCCCCGTGCGCGACTCGAATCGGAATGATCCGGTCAACCTGACCGATCCTCTAGGCCTTGAGTGCTTTGAGGTCTGGGACAATAGCGGTTACGAGTCTGATTTACCGGGAGGAGGTACTCGGGTTGTAGCGGACAGAAGAGTGCAATTCTGTCGTCCGGAAGTGCAGGCCGGTGGCAGTCTGAGAGGTCCTTTGTATGCCAATCCGGGCGGCGCACGCGCAGTACCGCAAAGTGAGCGGCGAGGACGTCAGTGCTCGTCATTTCAGAGAGCCGCAGAGGACTTTGCTGAAGGTGCTGAAAGGGTGGCAAGGACCGCATCGCAGGTGACCGGAGCTGCTGCAGCAGGGGGGACTACTTGCGGTCGGGGTCACTAGAAGATTCCCCGCGGTGGCCCCGATCACGGTTCGGGCAGTCGCTCCATTAGCACGGGTGGCCATGGCAGGTGCAGAGGTAGCTGGAATCGCATCTGGTGCGGCTATTCTCGGCAGAGTTCTATCAGGTGACGCGCTTGGCGCGGCATTTTCCGCCAGATCAACAACTTGGCAAGCGGTGCGGCAGCGCCTCTCAGTGCAGTTAATAGGTTTGCGAGGGATGTGGGGCTAGGCGATATCGGAGGCGATCTCGCTGCAGACGCGCTAAACAATTTAGCCGAGAGCGCCTTTGGTAATCGATCATGCGCACGGTGAGATTCGTGGAACGTTATCGTTCATATGTTGATATACTGATCGTTGTCCTAGGAGCGTTGTTTATTTATCTTCAGAAATGGCAGTGGAACGAAATTCCCGTATTAAATGTATTTACGGCATCGTTATTATTAATAGAATACGTAGCTGCTTTACCATTTCTTTGCAGCCTGGAGCCTAAGAGGATAACACGTTCCTATACCGTTCGAGGTGGTTTTCTTATTGGAATTCCGTTCGCGTTGTTGTTACCTTCAAGCGTGAAGATTGGGCTTGTCATTATAATCATTGTAATTTCTGCTTTGTCTTTAGTGAAGGCAGCGGCGATAAGGGTGTTTAGGAGCGCAAGATAAAATTATGGTGACGAAATTCCAGGGGGCGCGCTTCATGTCCGATAGATGGATGCGATGACTTGTCGCGCCCGCCTGGGGAATTCCGGGGACACAATCCCGGGGCACAACCATTCCCGGGACTGGACTGCTCCCCTTGGGTGAGACACGATAATTAAGGGCAGCTCGGGAATTCCGGGGAAACAGGGAATATCGACGCTCAAGCAGGCGGGACTGGGACTGGTCGACGAGGAGACGTTCGATCGGGTGGTGATCCCCGAGGCGATGCTCTGACGCTGAGACCTATCTCAGCCGGTAGGTCAGCCGCAGGCCGATACTGTCCATGCCGGGATTCTGCCCGCTGAGCAGCTGGGCGTGGCTGACATGGACCCAGGCGGCCTCGATCGAGACGCGCGCATTCAGCTGATAGCCGATGCCGAGCTCAGGCTCGAACAGGATCCGCGAACCGAGGTCGGTGCGCCGGCCATTGCGGATCGGGCTGTTGCTGCTCCGGCTGTGGAGCGCGAGGCCGATCCCGGGCCGGGCGAACAGACGGCCCCCGATCCGCCAGCTCAGCCCCGCGGCGGCGAAATGGGTCTCGCCGCCGGTCGCGATCGAAGCAAAGGCGTAAGGTGAGGGCGCCCCGATCGCGCGAAGGCCGGAGAGCCGGTCGCCGCGCCAGCCGAGCTCGAGATCGGCGCCGCTCTCGAAACCGCCTTTGGTCAGCGGGGTATCGATGTCATGCGCCATCAATCCGGTGAACAGCTCGGCGGCATCGGCGGGCGCCGCGGACAGCAGCAGTAAAGCGGCCAGCCGACGCATCAGACGCCGCCTTGCCAGACCCGCACCGCATCGATCGGCGCGACCAGCATCAGCACGTTGAGGGTGAGATTGTCGCGAATCACGGTCAGGGTCAGCAATTCGAAGGCGATGGCGAGCAGGGCCGTCGCCCAGACCGGCAGCCGGCGGGCGATGCCGAAGCCGAGGATCATCCAGCAGATGTCGGCGGCGGAGTTGATCACGCTGTCGCCGGTATAGCCGAGCGCGATCGTCGCCTCGCGGTAGCGGTCGATGATGATCGGGCTGTTCTCGAGCACCTCCCAGGCCGCCTCGATGAACACCGCGCCGAGCAGCCTGTCGCCGGGTGGGTTGCGGCGCAGGAACAGCCAGCCGAGCAGGTAGAAGAGGAAGCCGTGGATGACGTGGCTTGGCGTGTACCAGTCGGCGAGATGCTGGCTGTTGTCGGGGCCGTGGACGGTGCCGACCCAGAGCTTGACCGTGCCGCAGGTGCAGATCGGAGACCGCCCCATCCAGAGCAGGATCGCGGCGGTGACCGCGACCATCAGAAAGGCGATCACCCAATATTTTCGGGGAATGAGCGGTGCCGATGTCATTGTTCCAGCATCTCCCGGAGCTTGAGGACGGTGCGGTAGTTGCGACCGGTCGCGGGCGAGCCGCAGGCCTTGTCGATCAGCGACGGGGTCAGCTTCGAGGTGCCGACGCCCTGGGGATAATGGAGCCAGAGCGCGCCGCCGGCGGCTTCGACCCTCTCTCCCGCCTGCGCCCGCGCCATCAGCGTTTCCACGGCGTCCGAATTCGGCGGCCGTTTCGAGACCAGCATTTGCAGGCGGTTCGGCTCGTCGCGGACCGCTTTGGCGAAGGGGTTGCTCGCCGCAAGCCGGGTCCATTGCGCTGCAGTGCGGACGATCACCGGGACGTCAAGGTGGAGCTGCCGCCTGATGACGGTCTCGAGAGCAGACTCCAGCTCATCCGATCCGGCCTCCATGGTGAAAACGACGTTGCCGCTCTGAATATAGGTCGCGACATCCATCCAGCCGAGCCCGGCGCAAAGCGCGCGCAGGTCGGCCATTGCCAGCTTGCGCCCGCCGACATTGACCGCCCGCAGCAATGCGACCTTCCGCCCCATAAACTCACCCTAGCAGTTCTTGCGCCCGCGTCTCCCCGCGCGTCTTCCCTTGACCTTTGCCGCCGTGAAAAGGCAGGTGCGCCCATGGAGATCGAAAGCGCCTTCCAGCGACGGGGTCTGCTCTACGTCCTGTCGAGCCCGAGCGGCGCCGGCAAGTCGACGATCGCGCGGATGCTGCTGGCCAGCGACGACGGCATCGCGATGTCGGTCTCCGCGACGACGCGGCCGATCCGTCCCGGCGAAGTCCAGGACCGCGACTATCATTTCGTCAGCGACGCCGAGTTCGACGCGCTGGTCGCCGACAGCGCTTTCCTCGAATGGGCCCATGTCTTCGGCCATCGCTACGGCACGCTCAAGTCCGAAGTGATGAAGGTGATCGAGGGCGGCCGCGACGTGCTGCTCGACATCGACTGGCAGGGCACCCAGCAATTGAAGCAGGTCGATCCCGACATCGTCCGCGTCTTCATCCTGCCGCCGTCGATGCGCGAGCTCGAGCGGCGGCTCAGGACCCGCGGCACCGACAGCGACGCGGTGATCGCCAAAAGGATGGAGCGGGCGACCGCCGAGATCAGCCATTGGGCCGAATATGATTATGTGCTGATCAACAACGACGCCGAGAAATGCCGCGAGCTGGTTCACAACATCCTCAAGGCCGAGCGGCTCAAGGCGACGCGGCGCGTCTTCCTCCACGATTTCGTCCGCGAGCTGATCGGCTGAGGGCATTTCCCATGCTGGCGCGATGCGCTAGCCTCACTGCCAACACAGGGGAGGATCGGCATGGCCCGCATGATCATCGGCGCAATCGTCGCGGCGATCGCAATGTTCATTCTCGGTTTCATTTTCTTCGCGACGCCGCTCGCCGGGCTGGCCATCGCCAATCTCGACGACGCCCCCGCTGCTGCGGTCCAGGACGCGCTCGCCGCCAACCTGCCGCGTACCGGCACCTATTCGGTGCCCGACATCGCGACCCCGGCGCAGACCAACATGTTCTCGCGCGGACCGATCGCGACGATCCATTACAATACCAGCGGATTCGCGGCGGTGGACACCAAGGCGCTGGCGATCGGACTGGGGCTCAACTTCGTGGTCGCGCTGGCGATCGGCCTGGCGCTGCTCGGGATCGACGGACGGGTTGCCGATTTCGGATCACGAGCGCGGGTGGCGGTGATCATCGCCTTGGCGGCGGCCGGCTACACCCATCTCGGCGAGCCGATCTATCTCCACCATGACTGGCCGCACTTCATCTATCTGTTCATCGCCGACGGGCTGGCGCTGGCGGCGGCGGGGCTGATCCTCGCCTGGTTCCTGCCGCGGCCGGCGGCAGCCGCACCAGCCGACGCGCCGACGGAGGTCTAGATTTTGTCCCGTTCACACGGGATTGCTCCAGCCCGGCGCCGCCTCACCAGGACAGACTCTAAAGAAGGCTCAGAAACCCCGCCGCGGCGGCAAAGTCGCGGCGGCGATTCGCCAGCGCGGCGACAGCTTCGGCGTCCTCGCCCCACTGGTCGATCTGCCATTGCTCGTCGAGGCTTGCGGCGGCCCAGGCGGTTTCGAGATCGATCGCGTCCTCGGCAAGCGCGAGCGCGATCAGCAGCGAACCGCCGATCGTCACCAGCGGCGACAGTCCGGCCAACGCGAACGGCGACCGCGCCGCCACTTCGTGAGACAGGCGATCGATCGTGGCGCGCGGCTGGGCGCGGTGGGTGATCCCGCTGACGATTTCGAAATCGACGTCATAGCGCCGGCGTGCCCAGGCGAGGATCGGGTCCCAGGCAGCCGCCTGGCGCTCGACCAGCGGCCGCGGCCCTTCGGCGCGATAATGAAGCAGATCGCTCTCGCCATAAGCCGCGAGCCCTGCGGCGAACCCCTCTTTGTCCGGCGCGACCCGGTCGAGCGCGGCGTTGGCGAGCCCGGTCAGCGGCATGGAGCGGGGATCGATCACATCGCCCTGCGCGCCCCATTCCGCGGCGATCGCCTCGGCCAGAGCGGCGTTCGGCACCGCCAGGTCGCGACGCGCCGGGGTCTTAATCGGCCGCCCGTCGAGCAGGATCGAATGGCCCGGCCCGATCCCGGCCGCCTTGTAGAAACGCTTCACGGTTCGGGCGGACTGCGCCAGTTGCGCGAGATATATTTGGGTCCCCAGAAGCTGGCGACGAGGCCGGCCAAAGCGATCGGCAGGCCAATGATCGAGCCGCCCTCGACGAACATGTCGGTCTGCCAGAGCAGCAACGCGGCGATGACGACCGCGGTGGCGCCGATCCGGGTCAGGTTGAGGAGGATGAAGCGGTTGCGCCAGAGCGCTTCGTCGTCTTGCGGAGTCATGCCAGGGCCCTCGTATATTCGATGATTTCGAGCGGATGCGCGGCGATCCGGTGCGCGCCGGCGCGGATCAGATCGGCCGCGTCATGATAGCCCCAGGCGACCCCGATCGCCATCACCCCCGCGGCGCGCGCCATCGCCATGTCGTAGCTGGTGTCGCCGATCATCACCGTCGTTTCCGGCGCAGCGCCGGCGTCGGTCATGGCTTGCTCGATCATCGACGGGTGCGGTTTCGAGGGATGGCGATCGGCGGTCTGCAGGGTGACGAAATGCGCGGCGAGTCGATGATGGTCGAGGCACAATGCGAGTCCGCGGTCCGATTTGCCGGTCGCGACGCCAAGCAGCCAGCCGTCCGCCGCAAGCCGCTCCACCAGCTCGGCGACGCCTTCGTAGAGCGGCTCCTCGTCGAGCCCGCGGGCGCGCAACGCCTGGAAGGCGCGCTTATAGTCTTCGGCGAGCGCGACATGGAAATCGGCCTCCGCCTCGGGCAGCATCGCCCGCATCGCCTCGACCAGGCTCAGCCCGACCACCCGGCGCGTCCGCTCCCGCTCCGGGGGCGCCAGGCCGGCGGCGGCGAAGCAGTCTTCCATCGCACGACAGATATTGTGCTGGCTGTCGACCAAAGTGCCGTCGCAGTCGAAAATGGCAAGGCGGTTCACTCAGCCGCGTCCCCGACTACGCCGCTCGCCGCGGCGTTCCTTGCGGCGGGCCTTGGCGGCCGCAGACGCCGCCTTGCGCCTGCCTGCGGGGGTCTCGCCGAACTTGATCTCGTCGAGCGGCAGGTCGCCGAGCGCAAGGTCGAAGCCCAGGCTTGCGAGGCTCTGAGTGAAGTGTTCGGGCAGCGCAGCGGTGACGTCAATCCGGCCGCCATCGGGATGATCGATCCGCAACCGGCGGGCGTGGAGGTGGAGCTTGCGGCTGATCGAACCGGTCAGGAAGGCGTCCTGCCCGCCATATTTGCCGTCGCCGAGAATCGGATGACCGATCGCCGCCATGTGGACGCGAAGCTGATGGGTGCGGCCAGTATAGGGCTGGAGCTCGACCCAGGCGGCGCGATTGCCGGCGCGCTCGATCACCCGGTAGCGGGTCCGCGCCGGCTGGCCCTCGGCCTCGTCGACATGCATCTTCTCGCCGCCGGTGCCAGGCTGCTTGGCCAGCGGCAGGTCGATCAGGCCGTCCTCGACCGGCGGCACGCCGGTGACGATCGCCCAATAGATCTTGCGCGCGGTGCGGCCGGAAAAGGCCCTGGAAAAGAAGGCCGCGGCGCGCGGCGTGCGCGCCACGAGCAGGGCGCCGGACGTGTCCTTGTCGAGCCGGTGGACGAGCTTGGGCCGCGACGCGTCCTCATCGACAAGGCCGTCGAGCAGCCGATCGAGATGATCCCGCATCTTGGTGCCGCCCTGGGTAGCGAGGCCGGGCGGCTTGTTGACAAGGATCGCGGCCGGATCCTCCTCGATCACCAGTCCGCGAACGAAGGCGATCTCGTCATCGGTCAATGTCGCACGCCGGCGCTGCGGGCGCGCCGGCGCATCCTCGCCTTTCGGCGGGACCCGGATCAATTGGCCGGCCTCGATCCGGTCGCCCGGCGCGGCACGCTTGCCGTCGAGCCGGAGCTGGCCGGTCCGCGCCCAGCGCGCGACCATGCCAAACGAGGCTCCGGGCAGGTTGCGGCGAAACCAGCGGTCGAGGCGGATGCCGTCATCCTCCTCGCTCACCGTGAACTGGCGGACCTGGTCCGCGGTCATGCCGCGGCCCGCATCAGCCACAGGCCTGCGAACAGCAGCAGGATCGAGCCGGCAACCGAAGCCGTCGCATAAAGCGCAGCGACGCCAAGATCGCCGCGCTGGATCATATTGCCCATTTCGAGGCTGAACGCCGAGAAGGTGGTGAAGCCGCCGAGCACGCCGACCGTGAGAAACAGCCGGGCGCCCTCGCTGCCGCCGCCGCGCACGAGCCAGCCCGCGAGCAGGCCGATCAGCAGCCCGCCGGCGAGATTGACGAACAAGGTGCCCCAGGGAAAGCCCGGCCCGAGCCGCGCAAGCGCCGCCTGTCCGACGGCGTGGCGCAGGCCGGCGCCGATCGCACCGCCGAACATGACGAGGAGGAAATGGGGCATTGCGGCGCATGTAGCGCCGCGCGTCGGCCTCCGCCAGTTCGCTTCGATACGGCATTTCGTCTTCGCTCAATGCCACTCAGCACGAGCGGATTCCTATTCGCTCATGCTGAGTAACGGCCGAGCCTGTCGAAGTCGTGTATCGAAGGGCTAGCGCCCGTTATTGACGATCAAGGCGACGTCCGAGCCCGCTTCCTGGGGAGTTACGATCAGATAATAAGCGCCGTCGGTCTGCGGATTGACCCCGCCGAGCACCCGATCGCCGCCACGCTGCTGCTGCTCGGCGGAAAAGCCGCCGCGCGCCGCCAGGCTGCGATAATATTCGAGCACGCGATTGGCGGGATCGCCGGTGCGGAAAGTGACCACGCGGACATGGCAGTCGCCGCGATCGCTTCCGGCCGCCTCGGTGACCTGGCCGCCGGGATAAGCCGGGAATTCGGCCGGAAGGCGCTCGGCATATTGCCGGCCATAATCGAACGGCACGCCACAGACGCTGCGCTCGCCCGCCATCGCGCCGGTCGACGCCGAAACCTGGCGGACGCGGCTGGTTCCGGCCGGCGCGTCGCCGGGCTCGGGGTTGGGATATTGCGCCTGGACCGGCGCCTCGGGCGGCCGGACGGTGTTGGGATGGGCTTGCTGGACGAGATTGGGATCGACCAGGATCTGATCCTCGAGCGCGCTGGTCAGCGCCGGATCGGCGCCATTGGCCATCAGCTCATTGTCGAGCGCCGCGATATTGGTGTCCTCGCCGCCGCCGCAGCCGGCGAGCGCGAGCAAGGCGGCCAGGGCCGCAGAGCGAAGCAAAGGGGCGACAGCTTTGGGCATAGAGCGGATCCTCTTCCTGGCGCCGCTATGCCGCATTCGGACGAGCAATGGGTGAGCTTATATGGTTAACATCGGGGCGCGGGCGCCACTGTCTCATTCCTGGACTGCCAGAAAGCGAAGGTTTCCGCCTGCACCGCGGCGATGAAGCGCACCGCTTCCGGCCCCTCCCAGAGACCCTGATAGCCGCGCCGCCGCCCGCCGCCCGACACCCACCAGCCCTGGCCGGGAATGCCGTCGCTCTGTCGGACGACGAGCACCGCAAGCTCGGGCTCGCCGCGCGCCTCGGCCTCGCGATCGACGTCGCCCAGGATCGCGCAGAGCTGACGCATCTTCGGGCGGGAGAAGGCATAGCCAAGATGCTCGAGCAGCTCGCCATAGCTGAGCGCGGCACCGGCCCGGGCGGCGGCAACCAGATGGGCGCGAACCTCGTCCGGGTCGGTGAGCCGCTCAACCATCAATGCGCGTCGACGAGCAGCAATCGGGCTTCGCTGCCGCCGCCCGCGCGCGGCGCAATCGTGACCGTGAAGCGCTGGCCGTCGCTGCCGGTTCCAGTGATCACGAAGCCATTGCCCTGGCGCTGGGCCGAGGCGATCCGGACCTCCCCGCCGCGCGCCGGATCGCGGTACCAGGCCACGACATTGTCCGGGGCATCGCCGGTGGTGAAGCGCATCTCGACCTCGCCGTCTCCCTCTCCGTCGCCGCCGTCATGATGGCCCTGGACATGCATCCCGGCGAGGGTCGCGCCCGGATAGACCAGGCCATTGTCGTCGTCGATATCGGCATGGGCGCGGATCCGCTCGGGAATGTTGATCGACATGTTGAAGCCCGGCGCCTCGACCGTGAGCCGCCCTTCCTCGGCGCGACCGGAAGCCGAAGCATTTTCGGCGACCGGACCGGCGTCGTTGCCGAAGCGCGCCTCGCAGGCGCCGAGCAGGGCAATCGCGGCGACGGCAGGCAAATGCTTGAATGCAGTCATGGCAGATCTCCTTCGCGCCTCCGTCTAGCTGTATTAGTACAATAATACAATAGATCCGGCCTGACGCGCTTGCTGTGGCCAGCCCGCATCCCTAGGCGCAAGCCATGACCAGTGATCAGAAAAGCATGCGCACCGGGCTGCTGCTCGGCCTGGGCGCCTATCTGCTCTGGGGAGTAATGCCGATCTATTTCAAGGCGGTCGGGCGGATCGAGGCGCCCGAGATCGTCGCCCACCGCATATTCTGGTCGCTGCCCTTTCTTGCCGGGCTCGCCACCCTGTGGCGGCGCTGGCCGGCGATCGGCGCGGCGATCACCACCGGCCGGGTGATGATGATCCTGCTGCTCACCGCAGCCCTGATCGGGGCCAATTGGCTGGTCTTCATTTACGCGATCGTCGCCGGCCATGTGCTCGAAGCAAGCCTGGGCTATTATCTCAATCCGCTGATCAACGTGCTGCTCGGCGTCGTCCTGCTGCGCGAGCGGCTCAGCCGCGCGCAGCTGTTCGCGACCCTGCTCGCCGCGGCCGGCGTCGCGGTGCTCGCCGCCGGCGCCGGCGCGGGCCTCTGGATCAGCCTGACGCTCGCCGGTACCTTCTCGCTCTACGGCTTCCTGCGCAAGGTCGCGCCGGTCGATGCGCTGGAGGGCCTGTTGATCGAGACCCTGATCCTCGCTCCGCTGGCGCTGGGCTGGGCAATATGGATCGCGCGCGCCGGGACCGCGGGGTTCGGCCATTTCGGAATTGGCATCGACATCCTGCTGGCGGTCGGCGGCACGCTCACCGCGATCCCGCTGCTGCTGTTCACCGCCGCGGCACGGCGGCTGCCTTATTCGACCCTCGGCTTCCTCCAATATCTCGCACCCTCGCTCCAGTTTCTGCTCGCGGTGCTCGCTTATGGCGAGCCGCTGACCCGCGCGCACCTGATCTGCTTCGGCGCGATCTGGGTGGCGCTTGCGATTTTCAGCATCGACGGCCTGCGCAACTCGGCCAAGACACGCGAAGCGGCGGCCACCACGCTTTAGCCCTCCGATCTTGTGATGGGGCGGAAACCGCGTCATCTTCGATGTCCTGGAGGAGCGGATGAAGACGGACCCGCGGATCGATGCCTATATCGCGCGCAAGGCGGATTTCGCCCAGCCGATCCTCGCTTATCTGCGCGAGATCGTTCATGCCGCCTGTCCGGACTGCGAGGAGACGCTGAAATGGAGCTCGCCCTCCTTCCTCTACAAAGGCGAGATCCTGGCCGGCATGGCGGCGTTCAAGGCCCATGCGACATTCGGTTTCTGGCGAGGCAGCCTGGTGGTCGGCAAGGATAACGAGCAGATGAGCGGGATGGGCCAGTTCGGCCGGCTTGCCGCGATCGCAGACCTGCCGCCGCGGGCCGAGATCGAGGCGCTGGTCCGCAAGGCCATGCAGCTCACCGACGATGGCGTGAAGCCGCCGCGCGACAAGCATAAGAAGGAGCCGTTCCGCGTGCCTCAGGATCTGCGCGCGGCGCTCGACGCCAATCCAGCCGCCGCGGCGACCTTCGACGGCTTCCCGCCGAGCGCCCAGCGCGACTATGTCGACTGGGTGAGCGAGGCCAAGCGCGACGAAACCCGCGTCAAGCGCCTCGCCCAGAGTGTGGAATGGCTCGCCGAAGGCAAGCGCCGGCACTGGAAATATCAGGACTGCTGAGGCGTCACGCTAAATTCGGTGACAGTGCACTTTTTACGCATTTGTCTCGTTCCACTCGAGCAGGCGGTCGGGCGTAAAAAGTGCACTGTCACCGAATTAGGTCTGTGCTCTAGAGTCTGACTCATCTGATCTGAATCGATTGGGGATTCCCAAGGTGGTTGAGTTCTGATTCAACCTGCTGGCTGGGGTTGGAGGCCAGCAGGGATGGCGAGACCTTATTCGGATGATCTTC
>Ga0187894_10001337_pt1 | contig 31878 bp, 26 predicted proteins | sample GBC1701081metaG_FD_136650 | JGI IMG/M metagenome (GOLD analysis project Ga0187894, IMG submission 136650) | White microbial mat communities from a lava cave in the Kipuka Kanohina Cave System on the Island of Hawaii, USA - GBC170108-1 metaG ...
CAAGCGAGGCCGGCATGGCTTCGAGCCGCGTCAGCACCAGGCGATAGGCGACGGCGAGCACGAAGACGGTATGTCCGATGACGACCGTCATCAGCCCGCGCGCGAGGCCGATCTCGCTCGAGGCGACGAGCAGCGACAGGCCGGTGACGATCGGCGGCAACAGGAAAGGCAGGTAGATCACGAGCTCGAGGAGTTTCTTTCCGATGGCGCCTTCCCATTGCGCATAGAGCGCCAAGAGCACCGCCAGCGCGATGGCGACGACGACCGCGATGAAGGCGACGACCGCGGTATTGGCGAGGGCTTGGAGGATCGAGGGATTGTCCCACAAGGTCACATAGCGCGAGAGCGAGAAGCTCGCCCAATCGATCTTGCCGTTATGGATGTCGACGACCGAGAACAGCGCGCTGATGATGACAGGCGCATAGAGCACCGCCAGCACCAGGAGGGTGACGAGCCCGGTGAGGCAATCGGCGAGATATTCACCGCGGCCCTTCATCTAGACTCTCCTCAAGGAGGCGACATAGCCCGCGATCGCGATGACGGCGAGCGCCGTCAGGAGCAAGATGCCCGCCATGGCGGCGCCGAAGGGCCAGTTATAGGCGAGGCCGAATTGCGACCAGATCACCCGGCCGAAGGTGAAGCCCGATGTGCCGCCGACCATTTGCGGCGTCACGAAATCGCCGAGAGCCAGCACGAAGACGAAGAGGCTGCCGGCGATGGTGCCGGGCAGCGACAAGGGCAGCACCACGCGCCGGAAAGTGGTGCCGGGCCCGGCGCCGAGATCGGAAGAGGCATGGAGCAGGTTGTGCGGAATGCGCTCGAGGGTGAGGAAGATCGGCAATATGGCGAAAGGCAGATAGATGATCGTCATCGTCAAGAGCACGGCGCGCTGGTTATAGAGGAAGAGCAGGCTGGGTTTGTCGATGAGATTGAGGCCGAGGAGCGCCTGGTTGAGAAGGCCGTTCAGCCCCAGGATCGAGCGCAGCGTATACAGCTTGACGATATAGCTCATGAACAGCGGCAGCACGGTGAGGAGCAGAAGGAAATAGCGCGAGCGGCCGCGGCGCCTCCACACGAACCAGGCGACCGGATAGCCGATGGCGATGGCGAAGACCATCACCTCGAGGCAGAGCCACAGCGTGCCGAGGAAGGTGCCCCAATAGGTCGGCCTGCCGAAGAAATTGACATAATTGACGAGGCTGACGTCGCGCACGATCTGGTTATCGGCGACGCGGAAAAAGGAAAGGACGAGGAAGGATGCGATCGGCGCCAGTACGAGCGTGAAGGGTAACGCCGCGACGAGAGCGAAGAGCGCCCATCTGGTCAAAAGCCGTTCCATCAGGCCTTGACCAGCACGGCGTCGGCCGGATCATAGGCGAGGCGGACTTCATCGCCCTTGGCAAAGGAGAGGTTCACCTCGCTCGGCATGCGGACATCGAGGCTCAGATCATCGCCACCCGGCGGCCTCAGGATCAACCGCGTGGTGGCGCCGATAAAGACGACCTCCTCGATGCGCGCGGTGAGGGAGGAGCTTTCTCCTTGGGCGGCGAGGCGCAGGCGCTCAGGCCGGATCGCCAGGATGACTTTCGCGCCAGGTGAGAAATCGCCGGCGCGGGCTTTGAGCGCGCCCAAAGGCGTATCGACGATCGTGCCGTGGGCGCCCGCCTCGCTGACCATGCCCGGGATGAGATTGTTCTCGCCGAAGAAGGCAGCGACGAAGCGCGTCCTGGGCGCATAATAGACGTCCTTCGGCGTGCCCAGCTGCTCGATGCGCCCGTCCTTCATCACCACGATGCGGTCCGACATGGTGATCGCTTCTTCCTGGTCATGGGTGACGAAGACGAAAGTGGTGCTGATCCGGCGCTGCAATTGCTTGAGGAAGAGCTGCATCTGCTTGCGCAAATTGGCATCGAGGGCGGCGAGCGGTTCGTCGAGCAAGATGAGCTTCGGCTCGCAGACGATGGCGCGCGCAAGCGCCACGCGCTGGCGCTGGCCGCCCGAAAGCTGGCCCGGATAGCGGCCCTTCATCTCGGCGAGGCCGACGACGGCGAGCGTCTCGTCGATCAGCTTCCGCGTCCGGTCGTTCCGCTTTCCCTGCACCATCGGCCCATAGGAGACATTGTCGAGGACGCTCATATGCGGGAAGAGGGCGTAGTCCTGGAACACGGTGTTGAAGGGCCGCTGATGTGGCGGCAGCTTCGTGACATCGGCGCCGTTATAGACGACGCGGCCCGACGTCGCCTGGGTGAAGCCGCCGATGAGCCTGAGCACCGTCGTCTTGCCCGAGCCCGAAGGCCCGAGCAGCGTCAGGAACTCGCCGTCCTCGATCGCAAGCGAGAGCGGCGGCAGGACCTCCACCGGCCCATAGCGCTTCGACAGATCGATCAGCTCAAGGGGCATGCGGAGCACCATGAACACCCTCGCCCCGCGAAGCGGGGAGAGGGCAGGGGCCCGTCGCGAAGCGACGGGAAGGGTGAGGGGCTTGCAAGACGCAATATGAATCTACTGCCGTCTTCGACACATTCTCCATTCACGCCACCTTGTACCTCTTCACCACGTCCCAATCGATCTCGACGCCGAGGCCCGGTCGCTTCGGCAGCGGGATGGTACCGTCGGAGCGGAATTCGAGCTCCTCTTGCGCGAGCTCGCGGCGCAGGCGCTCGACGCAGAGCTGCGGCGGCAGATATTCGATGAAGGCGCAGTGTTGGGTGACGAAAGCGAGATGCGCGGTGGCCGAAATGGAAATGCCGGTCTTCCAGCAATGCGGCACGATGGTGAGGCCGCGTTCTTTCGCCATGTCGCAGACGATCTTCGCTTCGCCGATGCCGCCGACGCGCCCGACATCGGGCTGCGCCACCTTGACCTTGCCGCGGTCCATGAGGTCCTCGAATTCGAAGCGCGTCGCCAGCCACTCGCCGCAGGCGATAGGCATCGGCGCGTCGCTTGCGAGCTTCGCCATTTCCTCGACATTGTCCGACCAGATCGGCGTCTCGAGGAAATAGCAATTGAAATCGCGCCAGTCCTTGATCACCGACAAGCAGGTCTTCGCGTCCTCCCAGAGATATTGCACATCGACCATCAGCGTGATGTCGGGCCCGATCGTCTTGCGTACCGCCGCCAGCACCTCGGTGTGGCGGTCGTAGCTTTCGCGCATGCCGCCATGGGCATAGGGTCCGTTCATCGTCACTTCCGTCTTCATCGCTTTGAAGCCGAGCTTCTTCGCCTTCTCGGCCGAGAGGCAAAGCGCGTCGCGGTATTCCTCGAAGCGGTGGCCCGCCGGCTGCAGCGAGGCATAGGGCAGGATGTGATCGCGCGTAGCACCACCCAGCAATTCATGCACGGGCTTGCCCAGCGCCTTGCCGCAGAGGTCCCACAGCGCCATGTCGACGGCGGAGAGCGCATGGATGACCATGCCGCGCCTGCCGTTCATCGCCGTGCCGAGATAGATCTTGCGCCAGAGCTCGCCGATCTCGAAAGGATCGGCGCCTACGAGCATGTCGCGGATGGAGAGCCCCATCGTATGGGTGCCCGGTGCATCGATGCAGGCTTTCGCCATCCAGGGATTGGCGTCGCATTCGCCGATCCCCTCGATGCCTTGATCGGTCCTGAGCACGATGACGAAACTGTCCTGGGCGGAGGAGGTGAAGTGCGGATCGTAATCCGGCGCCAGCAGCACATGGCATTCGACATCGGTGATCTTGAGCTTGGGGCGGGGGCCGGCGATCACCGGCGACAGTGTCTGGAGCGGCATGGTCTTTCCGTTATTTCCCCTCTCCCCCGGCGGGGGAGAGGGCTAGGGTGAGGGGGAGCCAGCGGTGAAGTTTTCTGGAATGTGAAGACATCACCACCGGTTCCCCCTCACCCTCCCAATGCTACGCATTGGGTCCCTCCCTCTCCCCCGTTGGGGGCGAGGGTAATCTACGATCAGCTCGCCTTCACCTCGTTCCACAGAGCGACGCGCTTCTCGAAATTTTCCGGCGTCAGGAGCCAGGACAGGCGGTCGCCATAGGTCATGCCCGCCTTCTTGTTGGCCTCATCGTCGGTGGTGTTGCCATAGGATTTCTTGGTGGTGAGGATATTGCCGACCTTTTTGTCGAGGCAGGCATTGATCCATTGATGGGCGAGGTCGACATCCTTGGCGCCGGCACTCACCACCCAGCAATCGAGCCAGCCGATGGCGCCTTCCTTCGGGATGGTGAGCGCCGCCTTGACGCCCTTGGCCTGGAGCGCCGGCACTTGCGGCTCGCCCATCGAGAACATGAGCTTGATCTTGTTCTGGGCGAAGATGTTCACGCCGTCGTCGAAGCCCGCATAATAAGTGAGAAGCAGCTTCTTCTGGGCGATGAGCTTCTCCTTGACCTGGTTGAACTCATCGTCGCTGAGCTTGTAAGGATCCTTGAGGCCGAGCACGAGGGCGGCGAGCACCACGGAGTTGTTGGCGTCGTCGAGCGCGATCATCTGCTGAACATATTGCTCGTCCCACATGACGGCCCAGCTCTCGGGTGCGGCGGGGAAGGCCTCCGTGTCATAGACGAGCGGCAGCGAGCCCCAGGCAAAGGGCACGCCATAATGTTTATCGCCGCGCATGATCGGCTCGACCTTCTGGAAGGACGGCACGATATGTTGCGCATTGGCGATCTTCGCCATGTCGAGCGGCTGGATGAGATTGCCGTCGATATAGCGCGCGAAGGAAGAGGTATCGAAGGCGACGACGTCGAAATCGGCCCCCTTCGAGCCCTGCATCTTGGCGAACATCTCATCGACCGAGCCCGTATAGACGATGTTGACGGTGGCGCCCGTCGCCTGCTTGAAGGGCTCGACCCAGTCGGGCTCGGCATAGCCTTCCCAGGTCAGGATGCGCAGCGCCTTGCCTTGCGCGCTGAGGATGGACGGGGTGGCGAGCGTCGCGGTGGTGGCGGCGGCCACGGCCATGAAGTCACGGCGTGTCAATGTCTGTTTCATTGCTGTTTCCTCCTGTTGTTGTTGCTCAGATTCAGACGCTGCCTCTGGCCTGGCCGCCCCAATGGCGGGCGGCGGCCTCGCGCGATGCATGCGGGCCGATGATGTGGGTGGCGACCTCGGCGGCGATCTCGTTGGGCGTGCCATGGTCGAGCACGCGGCGCAGCCGGCGATGCTCGTCGATGATGAAATCGAAATCGGTGCGCCGGTAGGTGGTGATGCCGAACATGATCAGCACATGGCGCGCCATGGCGGCCCACAAGGTCTGCAGCAAGGGCGAATCGGAAAGCGCGTAGATCTGGGTGTGGAGCGCCAGGTCGGCGCGGTTGATCTCGGTGCGGTCCTGCTTGCGGGCTGCCGCTTCGATCGCCGCCACTGCTTCGTCAAGCTTCGCCTTGAGCTCCGGATGGCGGCGGATGTTCTGCGCGGTGCGCTGGGCGCCCACCGTCTCGAGCGCCGCGCGCGTGTCGTAGATCTCCATCGCCCAGCGCTCGTCGAGATCGATGACATGGACGCCGCGGCGCGGCTGCGCCCGGACCAGGCCCTGGCTCTCGAGCACGCGCAAGGCTTCGCGCACCGGCACCCGGCTCACCGCCATCTGCTCGGCGAGCTCGAGCTCGAAGACGCGCTGGCCAGACAGGATGCGCCGGTCGCCAATGGCTTCGACGATCCGGTCGGCCACCATTTGCGGAAGGCTCAGGGGTCGGATCGGGTCGAGGGACGTCCCGCCGGTCTCTGGGAGGACAGGGGCATTCAAGGTCATTCATGGATTATGTATACATGATACATAGAGTCAAGCCCTTCTGCTCAGAAATCTGTCGCAACAACCTTGCGGAAAACCGGCAAAACGGTTTCATTCATGTCGGGAGACGGCGAAGGCAGGTTGACGATTCGAATGATGACGCCGGAAGGCTCCTCTGCGGCGAGGCATGAGCGCGAGCCGCTCCTTTATCTCCACAATAAGAATGGGTTGGATCTGGTCGCGCGGCCGGAAACCCTGACCCTCGCGCCACTGCTGGCGCGTTACTGAAGAGGCCAGCATGGCGGCGCGACCGGCCAATCCCTTGAGCTCCGGCAAGAGAGCCGCTGAAGCGGATCTCGCGAAGGCGGGCGAGCGCCGGCAGGTCACCGCGCTCTATTACGATCTCGTCGGCTCGACCGACCTGATGCAGCGTCTCGATCTCGAGGATTTCCAGGACCTGATCGCGGCCTTCCATGCCATCGTCAACGAAGCGGTGACCCGTCACCAGGGCGTGATCCGCGACCTGCATGGCGATGGCGGTCTCGCCATGTTCGTCTCGCCGACCGATCCCAAGGATACGGCCTCGCTCGCCATCGCCGCTGGCCTCGACACGACCGAAGGCTGCCGCAAGCTCGCCCAGGCGCGCAAGCTTTCCGATTTCCATGTCCGGGTCGGCATCGCCACGTCCATGGCGATCATTGCCGCGGCCGAAGCAGGCCAGGCGCCCGAGCAGGTGACCGGCGTCGCGCCCGCCCTTGCCGCGAGACTCCAGGCGATCGCCCGGCCCGACACGGTCGTCGTCTCGCAGCTCACCCGCCAGCTCGCCGGGCGCTCTTTTTCCTTCCGCTTCCTCGGCAAGCAGGCCCTCAAGGGTTTCGCGCCAGAGAATGCCTGGCAGGCGCTGCGCCACAAGCTCAATATCGACCGCTTCTTCGCCTTCGGCAAAGTGACCTCGCGCATCGTCGGGCGCGAGCGCGAGCTCGGCCATGCCTTCGACTGCTGGCAGAAGGCGCTCCATGGCGACGGCCAGGTCCTGTTGATCGAAGGCGAGGCCGGCATCGGCAAGTCCCGCCTGCTGCATGAGATCCGCAAGAGCACGCGCGCGACCCGCAAGCGCCTTTTGCTGCTGCAATGCGCGCCGGGCGGCGCCCATCAGACGCTCCACCCGCTGCTCCACGCCCTCTCGCATACCGGCCTCACCGCCGCCCGCAAGCCGTCGCCGGCCCGCATCGAGGCGTTGTTCCGGCGCAACGGCATCGACGATCCGGAGGCGGTGCGCGTCTTCGCCTTCCTGCTCGGCGCCGAGGGCAAGGCGGATGAAGATCTTGCTTCCCTCCCTCCCGACGCCATCCGCGAGAAAGCCGTGAGCGCCGCCGAGCGCTGTCTCGCCGCCCTCTCGGCCGAAGGTCCGCTCCTCATTGCCATCGAGGATGCGCATTGGATCGATCCGACGTCCTATCTGATCCTTTCGGCCCTCGCCCGCACGGTAAGGCGCCATCGCGCTCTGCTGGTGGTCACCGCGCGCCGCTTCGAGCCGCTGCAGCGGCCGGGCAATGGCGGGACGAGCCGTCTCGCGCTCAACCCTCTCGATCGCGAGGCGACGCGGCTCGCCATCGAGCAGAGCTGGCCCGAGACCGCCGAGGCCCTGCCTTCGGGCCTGTTCGAGCCGATCCATCAGGTGACGGCCGGCAATCCGCTGTTCGTCGAGGAATTCTGCCAGTGGATGAGCGAGAACCGCATCGAGGCGGCGGAAGTGCTGACCAAGAGGCCGTCGTCGGCGCGTCCCGACGCCTTCGAGAACATATTGTCGGCGCGCCTCGCCAATCTGGGTCCGGCCCAGGAGATCGCCCGCTATGCCGCGGTGATGGGCCGCGATGTCGATTATTCGCTGCTCTGCGGCATCCTGCCCGATGTCAATGCCGCGAGCATATTGGACGCCCTGCGCGCCTTGGGCGATGCCGGCATCCTGCTGCGCAACCGCATCCCGGGCTATCCCGCCTTCTCCTTCCGCCATGCGCTCATCCAGGAGACGATCTATGCGAGCCTGCTGCGCAAGACGCGCCAGGCGGTGCATGGCCGCATCTTCCGCCTGGTGGTGGAGAACCGCGATCTGGCACCGTGGATCGGCTCGGCGGCGCTTGCCGCCCATGCCGAGAGCGCCGGCTGGATGGAGGAAGCGGTCGAGGCCTTCGTCACTGCCGGCAAGGAAAGCTCGGCGCAGTCGGCTCTCACCGAGGCGCGCCAGATGCTCGACCATGCGATGGAGCTGGTCGAAAGGGCAGCCCCTGAGCGCCGCGACGAACTCAAGCTCCAGGTGATCGCCGCCTTGTGCCCAGTCCTCGCCGGCATCGAGGGCAAGAAATCGCCCGAGGTCGCGCGCCTCTATGCGGAAGGTGTGGCGCTCGCCAGACGTCAGAAGGCCGAAGACCAGCCGCGGCTTTTCCCGGTCTATTGGGGCTGGTGGTTCACCTCTCCCGACTTCGCCGGTTATCGCGAGCGCGCCCAGATCATCCTCGCCGACCTCAGGGAGGTCGCCGACGCCGAAGTGCAGCTGCAGGTCCGCCACTGCGTGTGGGCCATCGATTTCAACCTTGGCCATCATGCGAGCTGCATCGACGCGGTCGATGGCGGCATGGCCTATTACGAGGCCGGCCGCGGGGCAGAAAACTTCACTCTTTTCGGCGGCCACGATGCCAAGGTGTGCGGCCTCGGCCAGCGCGGCCTGTCCCTGTGGCTGACCGGCCAGGGCAACCGCGCGGTGGAATCGGTCAGGCAATCCTGCGCCTGGGCCGAGACCACGACACATCTCGGCAGCATCGCCCATGCCTATGACATCGCTGCCATGTTCCACCGCTACCGGCGCGATTTCGACGCTCTTGGCGCGCTCATCCAGCGCATGCGCGACCTCGCTACGAGACATAAGAGACCATCGCTCGCCGCGAAGACCACGATCTTCGAAGGCTGGTGTCTCGGGGCCCGTTCCAATCCGCGCGCCGGACGGAAAATGATGGAAGAGGGGCTTGCCGTCCACGCCGAGATCGAGACGCCCGAGGACCTTCCCGTCTATAACGACATGCTGGCAGAATTGCTGGCCCGCACCGGCGATGTCGAAGGCGCCTTGGAGCTCGTCGCTTCGGCCGTCGCCGAGGGCGAGAAGAGCGGGCACCGCTACTGGCTCGCTGAATTGCATCATCGCCGCCTGCGGCTCCTCGCCCAAAGCGGTGCCGACATCGCCCAAATGACCGAGGCCGCAGAGGCGAGCCTTGGCATCGCGATCGAGCAGAACGCCATAACCTTGCTGCTCAGCGTCTACAGCACCATTGAAGCGCTCGGCTTTTCGCCGGATATCGCAGCGCGCTACCTTCCGCATGTGGAACGGGCGAAGCTCGCGGTCGAGCCCGGATGCACGCTCATCGTCAATCCGGAATCCTTGCCGCATGCCTGAACCGGGTCGCGACGGCCGACAAGGCCCCATGGCCGGCGAGATCCTGCGTCGGCTCATGCCGGATATCGATGCTCTGGGTATCACTCGCATCGGCGACATCACTGGCCTCGACCGCGTCGGCATTCCCGTCATGCAGGCCACGCGCCCTCTGTCGCTGTCGAATTCGGTGGCTCAAGGCAAGGGCTTCACGCCTGAAGCCGCCGCTGTCTCGGCCATGCTCGAAACGGCGGAGTGCTTCTTCGCCGAGCGGCTTTCGCATTTCGAGGCCGTCACCGCCTCGGCGGACGATCTCGGAGTTCCTCCCGCGCAGTTCGCCCCGCATCTTTCGGAAGACTGCCCGAGCGATTGGCACGCCGAAGCGCTGGGCTGGACGGCGGCGAGCGACCTTCTCTCCGGTGCAGCGCGGATGATTCCACTCGCCCTCGTCCACACCGCATTCACCTATCCCTTCCAACCCCGGGATGCCTATTTCGCGGCCTCCACCTCGGGCCTCGCGGTCGCGCTCAACGCGCATGACGCCGTGCTGCACGGGCTCCTCGAATGTTTCGAGCGCGACGCCTTGGCCCGCGCCAACCGCACGCACGGCTTCTTCCAGCGCTTCCGCATCGATCTCGCGACCACCGTCGATCCGGTCCTCAACGATCTTCTCGATCGCGTGCAAAGCGCCGGGCTCCTGGTCGGTCTCTGGCGGGTCGAGGCCCGCGCCAGCGTATCCGTCATCTGGTGTCATCTCCTCGAAGAGGATCGTGGACAAGGCACGCTCATTCCTTTTCCCGCGGAAGGCTCGGCCGCAGGTCTCGATCCCGCCGCCGCGGCCTGCCGGGCGATCCAGGAGGCGGCGCAATCGCGGCTCGCCGCCATTTCTGGCGCGCGGGAGGACATCACTCGGCTGGCTTATCCCCGCTATCCTGATTGGGCGATGATCGAAGCGCATCGCAAGTTGCTCAAGGAGGGGCCGCGCCCGATCGATTTCTCGGCACTTGCGCCGCCGCCGGAAGCCGGAGCGGACTGGCTCGAGCTTCTGATCGCCCAGGCCTCGGCCGATGGTATCGCCTCGCTTCTCGTCAAGCACCTCGACACGCATCCCTTTGCCGGACTCTCGGCGGTCAAGGTCCTGGCGCCCGAGCTTCTGCCTTTGAGCGAGGGATGAATGGAGCAACGGAGACCGCCCATCATATTCCTCGGTCCCTCGCTGGCACTTTCGGCCGCTCAGGACATATGCGATGCGATCTATCTGCCGCCGGCGGCGCAGGGCTCGGTCTTCTCGGCCGTGCAACGATATGAACCCCGCGCGCTCCTCATCATCGATGGCACTTTCCAGTCCGCGCCCGCGGTCCGGCACAAGGAGATCCTGTGGGCGATGTCGCGCGGCGTCAGGGTCCTGGGTGCCGCCAGCATGGGCGCCTTGCGGGCGGCCGAGCTCCATGGGCATGGCATGATCGGCATAGGCCTCATCTATCGCTGGTTCCGGCGCCATGCTTTCGCACCCGATGACGCCGTGGCGGTTCTGCATATGCCGGAGGAGCTCGGATCGGCGGCAATGACGCTGGCCCTGGTCGATCTCGTGCAGACGGTCAAGCGCGCCGAGCGCTTGGGCGTCATCGACCACGTGCAGCGCCGGCATCTCGAGGCCACGGCGCGCCGGCTCAACTATCGCGATCGCACACTTGCCAATGTGGTAAGGGAGGCCGCGACCGCGGCAGATTGCGCCGTGCTCGAGCGGCATATCGTCGAGCAGAAGCGCGAGGACGCGGTGCAGGCCTTGCGCTTCCTCGCCAAGGTTAACGCCATGCCGCCTCCTGAGTCTCGACCTTTCACCTGGACAACCGCATTTGTTCGCGACCTTCGTCACGCCAACATTGCTCTGCCGGCCGATGAATGAGCTTCGGGTCTGTTCCCAACGAAGTGACCGTATGGTAGGTTTCGCGGATGCGGGGTTATAGAATTGACGATTCTTCTGTTGCGGGCGAAGACCGTGTGAGCTCGCCGCTCGGCACGCGCTTTCTTCTCTATCCGCAGGCGCCCTATGTGTCGGGCTATGACAAGCCGGAGCCCGTGTGGATCTCGACACCGCCCGACCGGCTGCGGCCGGGTCCGGCCAGCCGCCGCCTCTATGTGCGCGATCCGCTCCTGGAAAAAGAGCCATACGAGTACCCCTACCTGCCGCCCTTCGTCGGCGAGGTCTATCCGCCGGCGGAAGCGGGGCCTGATGGTCATTTCGATCATCTGAACCCGGGCACACGACAGTTTATAGCCGCTCATGCCTTCGCTTCCGTCCAGCGCGTGCTCGACATCGTCGAGAGCTATCTCGGCCACGAGATCGTCTGGCACTTCGCCGGCACCTATGACAGGCTCGAGATCATTCCCTGGGTCGAATGGCGCAACGCCCAGTCGGGCTACGGTTTTCTCGAGCTCGGTGTCGACCGCGGCGCCGATGGAGAGGCAGCGCCTTTCGCCCTCAATTTCGATGTCATCGCCCATGAGGTCGGTCATGCCGTCCTGTTCTCTTTGTTCGGCATGCCGGAAAGCGGCCTCGATACGGGCGACTTCGGTGCCTTCCACGAATCGAATTCAGACCTGATCTCGCTTCTCTGCTTCATGCATTTCGATACCGGCCTCGACCGCCTGCTGCGCCATTGCGACGGCAATCTCCTGATCCTCAACGAGCTCAACCGCATCGCCGAGCTGACCGGCGACCGGCAGATCAGGCTCGCCGGGAATTCACGCCGTCTGAGCGAGGTCTCGGGCGAGATCCACGATCAGTCGCGGCCCTTCACCGGTGCCGTCTTCGACACGATCGTCTCGGGCTACCATGCGCGTCTGGCCGAGCGCGAACTCGCCGATGTGCGGCTTCTCGAGATTGATATTCATGACGTGGACGCGGCCCAGATGCAGCGCCTGTCGCAGTTCACGGCGGGGGCTTTCCGCGCCCGGCCTTATTTGTTCAAGACGGCGCTCGTCGAAGCGCGCGATGAAGTGGCGCTGGCCCTGGTGCAGGCTTGGCAGCGTCTCGACCCCAATCGCTTGAGCTTCGCTGAAGCCGCGATGACCTTGTGCGAATGTGGTGATGCCGCTTCACCGGAGCTGGCAGCGCGGTTCGAAGAGAATTTTCTGTGGCGCGAGATTTTGTGATCAGAAGGAGAGGCCATGAGCGATTTCCATAGACCGACCTATACATCCGCCGATGCCGGCAACAAGCCGACCAATGCCGATGGTCATTACAATCCGACGCAGGTCCGGCTGTATGGCATCCCCGGCAGGCCGGGTATCGTCTTTGACGGACCGAAGGTGACCATCTCGTCCTTCAATGAAGGTGCGAGCAAGAGCATGAATATCAGGCTCGATCTCAGCGACCCGGAACAGGTCAAGGAAGAGATCGACCGCATCATCAAGGTGCTCACGATTTTGCGAAAGAATCCCGGGAAACCGATCCTCCCCGACATCCAATCCCTCTGGCCTCCCGGACCCACTCCCAACCCGACCGGGGCCACCTTTCAACTGGGACTGGCCATGAAGCTCCTGGGCACGGTTCTCCTCGGCACCGAAACAAAGGGCGACAAGCTGTCGTCGGGAATCATGTTCGGCTATGCCTATGAAGGGCATACCTATGATTTCCCCAAGCCCAAGATCATGCTGGTCCCCTCTCTTCCCCTGGTTGGACGGATCCCGAATGATGATTCAGGCTACCAGGACAAGTATGATGAGGGCTACCGGGTGTGGCTGGTCGACAAGCTTGATCACTGTGTGGAGGTTGAAGTCAGCCAGGGCTTCATCGACGAACTCGTCCTCGAAGCCAACATGCCCGGCAAGCGCTCGCCGACCGCATATAAGGCTGTGATGAACCTCGCCCATCGCAGCGGCCGGCTGACGGAATAGCTGACGCTTCGAGGACGCACAAAGAGATACTAAGCCGTGCCTTCTTCGGAAGCTTTCGCTGCTTGAGCCTCAAGCTGGCTATCTGAGGAAGCGGTCAATGCGTATCTGATCGTCACCAGGAGAGAAACGACGAGGATTGGCAAGGCGACGACGTTCACCGCCAGCCAGCCATATTGGACAAAAACCGACCCGGCAGCGAAAGCCGCGACCGCCACCGTCGAATTATTCAAGAATTCGCCAATGGCTTGAACGCGCGACCGTTCACTTGCGTCCTTGGGAGTAGACAGGAGCACCGACGAGCTCACATACATCAGATTCCAGCCGACGCCGAGCAGCAACAGGGCCAGCCAGAAGTGGTGCAGCGAAGAACCATGAAGCGCTACGAGGAGGCTTGCGACAAGTATCGCGATGCCGGCGAAGATGATACGGGCCTCGCCGAAGCGGTTTATCAGCCAGCCCGTGACCAGCGAGGGCGCGTACATTCCCAGCAAATGCCACTGAATTATTCCGCCCGCATCGGATACGGAATGGCCTGAGTGAACCGCGGCCAATGGCGATGCGGTCATGACGAAGACCATGAGGGAAAAGCCCGCCGCGCCGTTGACGACACCTGCGACAATGCCGGGTCGCCACCTGATCTTCGGAGAACCCGTGGACAGCGCTTCCGTGGCCGGCGCGGCCTGCGAAATCCGCAGGAAGCTCGTTATGATGACCGAAAGGACGCACAATCCGGTCAGCGCCACGAACGGCCCGGTAAGCTGCGCGTCCGGAAAATAGCTTTGCGCCGCGGCTAGAACTCCCGGGCCGACGAATACGGCAATGATGCCACTGGCGACCACGGCGGATATGGCGGTGCTTTGGGTTTCGGGCCTTACGCCGTCAGCCGCGGCGTAACGGTAATACTGGGCGAATGCGGTGAACATGCCCCACAAGGCGATGCCCAGGCAAAAGAGGACAAAGCTTCCGAGTGCAATCGCCAATGTCGATACGATCCCGCTGACACAGCCAAACAGAGATCCAAGCAGAAACCCCTTCTTTCGGCCGATGCGCAGCATCAGCGACGAAGCGGGTATGCTGAAGACCGTGTCCACGACGCACATCAACGCGAAAGGAAGAGTTGCCAGGGATTTGTGGCTGGCAAGCTCGTATCCGACCAAGCCGCTGAGGGTCAGGATTATGGCCCCGGCCGAGACCCAAATGAGCTGACACGTCGACAGCGTCGCGACCAGGCCGTACTCTTTTTTCTCCATCATGGAGCGCTCCCGGATCGCTATCCCATTCTGCGCAGAATCGTGTCGATGGCACTCGAGAAATGCCGGATGTCTTCCTCGGTATTGTAGATATACAACGAGGCCCTGAGCATGCTCTGGGAAATGCCGAGCGCATCGGCAAGAGGATGGGCGCAGAAGAAGCCGGATCGGACCATCACGCCGAAATTTTCACTCAATGAAACCGCGACGTCGTCCAATGTGAGATAGCCTGACGACATGGACAGTGTTCCAATGGGGATGCGCGGTTGCCGGCGCGCCATGAGAGGCCGGCATTTTGCGATACCGGCAAGGGCGTCGTGGAGGAGATCTCCGAGCCGCGTCTGGTGAGACTGGATGGCATCGAAACCGATGCCCTGCAGGTAATCTACGGCTGCTGCCAATCCCATGGCACCGCTGACATTGGGTGTCCCCGCTTCCAGGCGATGCGGCAGCTGGCGCAGCACGTAACCCTCTTTCGTGACCCGCTCGACGCAACCGCCGCCGAGCGTCAGCGGCTCGAGACGTTCGAGCCCACCGATCGTGCCCGCCAGGACCCCGATGCCCGTGGGCGCCAGCATCTTATGACCGCTGAAAGCCAGGAAATCGCAGCCGAGCTCTCCCATGTCAATGCGCTCATGAGCTACTGCCTGGGAAGCATCGAGGCAGGTCAGGACGCCGCGTTCGCGCGCCAGGCGGCAAATTTCGGCGGCCGGATTCACCGTGCCGGTGATGTTGGAGGCGACGCTGAAAGCGAGGACGCGTGGCCGGTCGCGGTCCATGGCGTTGGCGAGAAGTTGAGGATCCAACGGTTCGTCCGGAGTGTGCTCGATCCATGACACTGAAGCCTCGCGCATCCACGGCAGGATATTGGAATGATGCTCGCTGGTCGCGAGGAGTATCTTGTCGGCTTTCGAAAGCCGAAGGCCGCGCGCCACGAGATTGATGGCCTCGGTAGCGTTACGCACGAAAACGACAGCGGTCGGCGCGACCGACAAGAATCTGGCGACGGTCCGCCGCGCTTCTTCATAGGCCGTCGAGGCTTCTTCGGAGAGCAGGTGCTTGCCGCGATGGACATTGGCGCTGAATTCGTTCGAATATTGCCTTTCCTTGGCGAGGACGGGATAGGGCTTCAACGTCGTCGCGGCATTGTCGAGATAGATGATGGGCCGCCCGGCAACCTGCCGGCTGAGCAGTGGGAAATCCTTGCGAATCCCGATATCGGTCATCTCATGGTTTCACGAAGGGCTGTTGCATGCTGTCAGCCGAAATTTCATCGAAGGCTCCGGATCGAGGCGTGCGACCTGACGAATGTCGAGGCGTTCGACCGGCAGGCCGGAGCGCAGGCAGTCTTCGATTTCCAGCCGGGGGAGCGGCATGCCGGGCGAGGGGATGATGTCCAGGACGATCGAGGATTCGCTGTCCTGAACGCAGCGATAGAAATCGATGCCCGTGACCTTGGCCATCAGGTCGTCGATTTGCTTCGTCGTGAACAGCTTTCCGGAAAAGTTCAGCCTGTCTTTCTGGCGGCCGTGGAATTCGAAACATTGCCAATCGGAAAGCGGACAATCACAGTCGGCATCGTCCATCCTGGCAAGGTCACCGACTTCGTATCTGATGAGCGGCATCAATCTGCCCGCAAAGACCGTCGCTGCAACCGGTCCGATAGTCTCGTCTCCGAGGATCTCGATGATCGAGTGATTTTCATAGGCGTGCCATCGTCCGTTCTTGCATTCTATCCCCAGCATGCATCCCGCGAGCTCGGTCGCCGAATAGCTGTTGTAGACCGGCGCGCCGAACATTGCCGTAAGGCCTCGTTTGTGGATCTGCGAAGCATATTGATAGCTGGTGAGGATCAGCTCTATCTTCGGCAAAGCGAGACCAAGGCGAGAAGCCTGTCGCCCAAACCACATCAGGTAATATGGATTCACGAGGAGGAAATCGGGGCGGAACTCCCAGAGCTCCTCGACGATGTTTCGGGTCAGAGCTTCCGGCGCGCTGAAAAGGTCTTCGGTCGAGTTGAGATGGAGCACGATCTCGCGATGGATGCGCGCGTGCATGGGAGCTTTACCGAGGTGGCACTCGGTCGCCGAGCAAATCGGTGTCGTCAACACGGCGGTCTTTGGCGTGCGCCCGGCAAGGTCAATGTCCCAGACCTTCTCGTAATCCGGCGGAACCTGATCGATGGTCAGGTCCGAGATCACCTGAATCCGCTCATCCGTCGTGCCGCTGGTTCGCGCGATCCTCAGTGTGCCGTCCGCGAGGCCTTTCGCTATGTCCGCCGATTTCGAAAGCAAGCCGTCAAAGTTCTCCTTGATATCCGCTTTCCTGAGGATCGGCAGTTTTTTCAGATTGCTGACATCGTCCACGCCGGCAATATTGTAGCAGGGAGCTTGATAGAATGGCGCTTGCGATCTGGCGAAGCTGAAGAAGTCGGCCAGGGCTTCGTTGCGCAAGGCATTTCGCATTTCATTCCTGAATGGTCGCTGACGTACCCTCAGAAGCGATGGAGGGATGCTATCCAGGAAACCGAGCTTGTTCAGAGTATCGAAGAACGTCGATGAAGGCGTGCCCTGTTCGTTGTAAAGGGCCGTCTCGGATTCCAGGGACAAATGGAATTCAGTTCGAGAGTCTCTCAGCTCGATATAGTGCATGTGTGCCGATACGATCTCGATGCTGTCATGTAACCCCCATGACCTTCGTAAGGCCACTAGTGACAGTGCGTGCATTTGGGTTTTCCCCGGCGCGGTTTCACAGCCGCATAGACATCCAAGAATAGTTAGGAAGGCCGTCAATGTGACGGTCCGATAGGCAGCCAAATTGGAGGAAATGACGATGAAACTCAAGCTTATTAGAAAATCTCAAGTGACGAAGCCGATTGCCGTTAGCCCGGCCAAGTAACTGATCATTCGACAAAATTGGAGGAACGCAAATGAAGACCAAGCTCATCAGAAAACCGCGGGTCACGAAGCCGATTGCCGTCAGCCCGGCCAAGTAACTGATCATTCGACAAAATTGGAGGAACGCAAATGAAGATCAAGCTCGTCAGAAAACCCCAGGTCACCAAGCCGATTGCCGTCAGCCCGGCCAAGTAACGGATCACTCGATCAATTGGAGGAACGCACATGAAGATCAAGCTCGTCAGAAAACCCCAGGTCACGAAACCGATTGCCGTCAGCCCGGCCAAGTAGCTCGATACCGCGGATCATTTCTCTCGAGTCGCTTGATTGCTGCTTGGCGGCGAGACGGCGCAGTTATTGCATCGCTTCCTTTTACTCGGGAGGCCGGTGCATGAGTTTCGGGAGATGTCAGGGTGACGATTGATGCGCTCCGCAGGTTCACGATCTGCGGGCTTTTTTTTGTCTTAAGCTTGCTCACACCACGAGCACCTCGAGATCGCCGATGCCGTCGATATGGCCGTTGAGCCGGTCGCCGCGCTTTACCGGTCCCACACCTGAAGGCGTGCCGGAGAAGATGAGATCGCCGGGCTGCAGCACGAATAGGCCGGAGAGATAGCTGATCATCTCCGGCACCTTCCAGATCATCTGGTTGAGGTCGCCGGTCTGCTTGCGCTCGCCATTGACATCGAGCCAGATGGCGCCGTGCGCGGGATGGCCGATCTCATCGGCCGGCACCAGGGCGCTGGCGGGAGCGGAGGATTCGAACGCCTTGCCGATTTCCCAGGGCCGGCCCGCATCCTTGGCCTTGCCCTGGAGGTCGCGGCGCGTCATGTCGAGGCCGACGCCATAGCCATAGACACGATCGAGAGCCTGGCCGAGCGGGATATCCTTGCCGCCGTCCTTCAGCGCCACGATGAGCTCGATCTCGTGATGGACGTCATTCGAGGCGGGCGGATAGGGGAACTCACCGTCCTCGACCAGATTGTCGGGATTCTTCTGGAAGAAGAAAGGCGCCTCGCGATTGGGATCATGGCCCATCTCGATCGCATGCGCCGCATAATTGCGCCCCACGCAATAGATGCGGTGCACCGGAAAGGATGAGCTTGTGCCCTTCACCTTGAGGCTCGCCTGTCGCGGCTGGACAATCACGAAATCCATGTTCTATCTGCTCCTTGTTGCGATGAGGTTCAGTTGCGTGATGAGGCGAAATACTCGAAGCGCCGCTCGAGCCAGGCCAGGGCCTCGTTGATCGCGAAGGCAAAGGCGAAAAGCACGAACAGCAGCGCCCAGAAATGCTCCATCAGGAAGCGCGAGGAATAAAGCTCGAACAGGCGGCCGAAGCCGATGATCGACACCAGCATCTGGCCGATGACGACGCCCTTGACGGCGCGGATGAGGCCGAGCCTGACGCCCGCGAGGATTTCAGGCAGCGCCGCCCAGACATAGATCTTGGCGAAGGCCTGCAGCGGCGTGGCGCCGAAGCTGAGCGCCATCTCGACGAGGGACGGCGTGATGCTGCGCACGCCGGCGCGCGCATCGAGCACGATGATCCAGATGGCGAAGAGCACGACGGTGAGGATGATGGTGGTCTGGCCCGCTCCGAAGATCACCATGATGACCGGCACCAGCGCCGAGAGCGGCGCCGACAGGAACAGGTTGACCCAGGGCAGAAAGATGCGGTCGGCAAGGAGCGAGCGCCCCATCACCACGCCGAGCGGTATGCCGATGACGATGGCGATGAGCGTGCCGATGATGAAGGCTTTCCCCGTGATCCACAGGGCCTCGCCGAAAGTGGCGGTCGGCACGATCTCGACCATGCGCGCGAGAATGCCGGAGAGCGGCGGGATGACGAAAGAGGCACCCGAACGTCCGACGATCTCCCACAGAAGCGCCCAGATGAGGAGCGAGGTCATGATCGGGAGACGGAACTTGCCGATGGTCATTGCAGCTTTCCTCAGTCGAGATAGCGCTTGAGGCTCTGCCAGATCGTCTCCACCGTATCGAGATAGGCGGAGTCGCGGCGGATCTGGTCGGGATCGCGGCCGCGCGCGATCTGGGGCTCGACGATGGACGAGACCTGGCTCGGTCGGCGCGACAGGATGACGATGCGGTCCGACACATAGACCGCCTCTTCGATCGAATGAGTCACGAACAGGAAGGTCTTGTGCTCGCGCGCGATGAGCTCGAGCAGGTCTTCCTGGAACTTGCGCCTGGTCTGCTCGTCGACGGCCGAGAAGGGCTCGTCCATGAGCAGCACCTTGGCATTGACGCAGAGTGCCCGGGCAAGACCGACGCGCTGGCGCATGCCGCCCGAAAGCTCATGCGGAAAGGCGCGCTCGAAACCCTTGAGGCCGACGCTCGCGATATATTTCTCCGCCACCGCCTCGCGCTCGCTCGGCGCCACGCCCTTGAGCTCGAGGCCGAAAGCGACATTGCGCATCACGGTGGCCCAGGGCATGAGCGCGAAATCCTGGAACACGAAAGCGCGCTCGGGTCCGGGTCCGGTCACCGTCTTGCCGTCGACCTCGACCAGGCCCGAGGTCGCGGGGATCAGGCCGGCGATGATCTTGAGCAAGGTGGTCTTGCCGCAGCCGGAAGGTCCGAGCAGCGAGGTGAGCTGGCCTTCCGGGAAGTCGACCGAGATGCCGGAGAGCGCCTCGACACCGCCCGGATAGACCTTCGACACGCGGTGCACCTGGACCATCGGCCGGGTTGCGGGCTCAATCTTGCGGGCGGCTTGCGGGCTCATGAGCGGGCTCTCTTCTCAGGACGGAACAAAGTGGTCTCGACGATCTCGAGAGCGGAAATGAACAGCACCGACAGCGCGATGATGGCGAAGATCGCCGCATACATCTTCTCATATTCGGCCACCGACTGGTTGTAGGTGATGATGTCGCCGATGCCGGTCGGCGTGATGAGGAGCTCGGCCAGGACCACGCCGATGAAGCCCGCCGCACAGCCCAGCCGCAAGCCGGCGAAGATCACCGGGCTGGCGGCCGGCAGGATGATCTTGAAGATGATCTGCCGGCGCGAGGCGAGGAAGGCATGGCCCATGTCGAGCAATGTCTGCGGCGTATGGCGCACCGCATTGAGCGAGTTCAGCACGATGACCGGCATGGCCATGATGCAGACGGTCAGCACTTTCGCGGTCAAGCCGATGCCATAGGCGAAAGTGAGGATCGGGATGAGGGCGGCGAGCGGCGCCGATTGCGCGATGACGAAGACGGGCGAGCCCAGCCACTCGGCGAAGCGGTTGAGGCCCATCAGGACGCCGAGGCCCACGCCGGCAACGATCGAGGCGATGAGGCCGATGGCGAGGGGCTTCAGCGTGATGAGCAGCGCCTTGCCGAGCGAGCCGTCGGCGATGAGACCCAAGAGCGCCACCATGGTGTCGGAGAAAGGCGGGAAAGCCGGGCTGATCGGCCAGCGCCCGGCGATCTCCCAGCTCGCGGCGACGATCACCGCCGAGACGAGCCACAGAAAGGCCGGATGGGTGAGGATGTCTCCCCAGGCGGATCCGGCGCGATGCTGAAGCTTCGTCTCGGCGATGAGCGTCATGGCGTTGCGGTCGTCGTCAATTGCCGAGTTTCTTCTTCGCGGCCTCGAGCGGGCCCAGGTCCCAGAATTCCTCGACCTTCAGCGTCTCGGCCGATCCTTCCATCATGCCCGCTTCGGTGTAGAAGAGGAAATCGACCTTGGCCACGTCGGCGGCGTTTTCGAGCGGCGCATAGACGCCCTCCTTGGTCGCCTCGGTATAGAAGGGCACGACTTCGGCGAGCACTTCCTTCGGCTGGTCGGCGATCAGATTGCGCTTGACGCGCTCGGTTTCGATGATGGCCGGATCGGCCTTCATCTCGCGCCACAATTTGTGCAACTCCTCGACGATGATATTGGCCGTCTCGCGATTGTCCTTGAGCCAGGCTTCGCTGGCGAAGACGAGCTCGTCGCTCGCCGGCTCATCGAGCCCCGGCAGCACATGGAAGCGGTCGCCGGCTTTCGCCAGCAGCACATTCTTGTTGGCGAGATCGACGACGGTCGCCTTGATCTGGCCGTTCATCATGGCGATGATGCGGTTCTCGGAGCCCGGTACATAGCTCCTCTCGCCGAATTCGATGCCCTCGCGCTTGGCGATGATATTGCCGATCGCCTCGGTGCCGGTGCCGCGGGCATGGAAGGTGATGGGCTGGCCGTTCATGTCCTTCCAGGTCTTGTATTCCATGGACGCGACCGGGAAGAAGACGAGCCGCGACATCTGATAGATGTTCTTGAGCGGCAGCTTGGATTTCTGGATCACCGCATAGGGCGTGCCGACGCCAAGGTCCGACTGGCCATTGATCATCGACTGGATGGCAAGCTCCTCCTTGGCGAAGGAGGTGAGTTCGTAATCGACGCCGCGGTCCTTGGCGCGTTCCATCGCCACCACGAAAGCGAGCGTCTCGACCGAGACGACATCGCCCAGTGCTACGCGCACTTTCCCGGCCGCCTCCGCCGTGACCGCCAAGGTGAGCATGAGGCCTGCGGCGGCGAGGCCTGACAGGATTCTCGAAATTGGTTTCATCTGAAGACCTCCCATGTGCTTCTCGATCAATTGCTGGGGCGACCGCTCGCGCATTCCGCGTCTTTCGGGTACCCGGAAAGGATTTAACCAATTCTAGATTGGTTTGACAAGAAAAGAAGATTGGTCAAGAATATTGACGGCAAAAGGTGAAGCTCCTATGCGCAGGCCGGACGGACAAATGGGGCTCGGGACCCTGGGACTATGAGCGATGAGGTTGGGGGCGCCTTGACGCAGCTTCGGGCGTATCTCGCCCAGCATGATCTGCCGGCGAACGCGCAATTGCCGCCGGAACGCGAGCTTTGCGACCTGCTCGGCGTGTCGCGCGGCGAGTTGCGCAAGGCGCTCGCGGTTCTCGAAGGCAATGGCGAGCTGTGGCGCCATGTCGGCAAGGGCACGTTCATCGGCGCCCGCCCCGTCGAGGAGTTCAAGACCGTCGCCGATCTCGCCGCCGCCAGCAATCCGCGCGAGATCATGGAGGCCAGGCTTGCGATCGAGCCGATTCTCGCCCGCGAGGCGGCCCTGCATGCGACCTCCGCCGACATCGCCGAGATGCGTCAGTGCCTCGAGGCCTCGCGCCTTGCCGAGACCTGGCGGCAGTATGAGAATTGCGACAACCGCCTGCACCGGCTGGTGGCGGAAGCGTCGCACAATACGGTGCTGATCGCTCTGTTCGACACCCTCAATGCCGTGCGTCGCGCCGTCGTCTGGGGGAGGTTGCGCCACAATGGCATGCGCCCGCCGCCCGATCACCACAGCTTCCACGAGCATGAGATACTGGTCGAGGCGATCACCGAGCGCGATCTCAAGGCGGCGGCTCTGGCCATGGATCGACATCTCCGTTCGGTGGAAACCAATCTGCTGCGCCAGCGCCAGGCGGCTGAGTGAGGCTCATTTCCCGTCAGCGAGGCTGCGCAACCATTGCGCCACGCGGTCATGGCGATGGTTGCTCGCCGTCGTATAGGGCGTCCATCCGGCCTTGTCGGAAATGTCGGGCTGGCCGCCTTCCTTGAGCAGCAGTCCGACCATCTCGATCTCGCCTTTGCCCGCGGCGTAGTGGAGCGGCGTTGCGCCATTGCCACTGCTGCGGGCATTGACATCGGCGCCGTGGCGCAAGAGCAGGCGCATCGTTTCGAGATCGTCGGAACAGGCCGCATAATGGATCGGCGTGTCGCCCGAGGCGCTGTCCATGGCGCGGACATCGGCGCCCTGCGCCAGCAGCAACCGCGCCACATCGGGCTTGAGAAAGCCCGCCGCGACCATCAGGGGTGTGCGGCCTGCTACGTCACGCGCATCGACTTTCGCTCCGCGTTCGATGAGGAGGGCTGCCACCTCGTCCTGGCCATTGAGGGCGGCCGTATGCAAGGGATGAGCACCCTCGGGCTCGCCCGAAGCTTCGAGATCGGCGCCGCGATCGATGAGGATCACCGCGATGCCGGTCCGGCCTTTGGCCGCCGCCATGTGCAAGGGCGTGCCGAAGAGATCGAGCGCGTTCACATCCGCACCCTTGGCGATGAGCTCGACGACGCGCGCCACGTCGCCGGCATTCACCGCATCATGGAGCCCGTCGACACGCGCGCCGAGGCCGGTCAGCGCATCGACCGCGCGCATCTGGAGGCGGCGCCTCGCATATTGCAGCGGCGTCAAGCCGTCATTGTCGGTGGCATCGAGCGGGGCGCCATGGGCAGCCAGCACGGCGATCACTTTCGCGCGGCCAAGGAGAGCCGCGAAATGGAGCGGTGTCTCGCCATGGGCCTCGGCGCGGAGCGCGATGTCGGCGCCATGGGCGAGAAGCAGCTTCGCCATGGGGGCTTGGCCGGCAAGGGCCGCGATATGCAACGGCGCATGGCCGGCCGGATTCCTCAGCCCGAGGTCGGCGCCGAGCGCGATCAGCACCTCGGCCACCTCGACATTGCCGAAGGTGGCGGCGACCATCAGGGGTGTCAGGCCGCCCTCATTGCGCATATCGACCGGCATGCCGCGCGCGACCAGCAGTTTCGCCGCCTTGGGCCGGTTGTAGATCGCGGCCGCATGCAGCGCATGGCCCTTGCTGGCCGCGCCCAAACCGGTGCCCGCCTCGACCGCGGCCAAAGTGAGGGAAGCCGCCGGGCTCGCGCGGTCGTCTTCCGCTTGCGCGGCCGACAATCCCAGCCCGGATAACAGAAAGACGGTGAAGAGACCTCGGATACCCCACATGGCACAGGTCCTGACCCCCCGTTCACTTTGCGCTCGCGGGGCACGGAAATAAAGAAAATTGTCGTTAGGGCAACCAAGGAGAGGTCCCTCGGCACGGTCCTTGCCGGACAGGGCCAAAGTCCGTGCCGCATTGGCACAGGGAGAGGCGACATGTCAGCAGGAATAAAGGCGGAGCGGGTCGACTGGGTCGATTACGCCAAGGGCATCTGTATCATTCTGGTCGTGATGATGCATTCGACGCTGGGCGTCGAGAAGGCGGCGGGCGAGCTTTCCTGGCTCAACGGCTTCGTCGAATGGGCCAGGCCCTTCCGCATGCCGGACTTCTTTCTGATCTCGGGACTGTTCCTCGCGAGCCGCATCGACCGCCCCTGGCGCCAGTATCTCGACACCAAGCTCGTGCATTTCGCTTATTTCTACATCCTGTGGATGACCATCCAGTTCGGCATGAAAAGCTGGGGTCTCTATTCGAGCGAGGGAGCGATGGCCACCCTCCAGGCCTATGCAATGGGGTTCATCCAGCCCTATGGCACTTTGTGGTTCATCTATCTCCTCGCCATCTTCTTCGTCGTGACGAAGCTCCTGCGCCCGTTGCCGCCCGTTCTCGTCTTCGCCATGGGCTGCGTGCTGCAAATGGCTTCCGTCCATACCGGCTGGCTCGTCATCGATGAGTTCGCCAACCGTTTCGTCTATTTCTTCACCGGTTACTGGCTCGCCAAGCATGTCTTTGCTTACGCGCGTGAAGTGAGCGGCCTAAACCCGCTCGGCATATTGGGCGGCCTCGCCATCTGGGCGGTCATCAATGCGATCCTGGTCGACAATGGCGCATCGCATCTGCCGGGCATCGGCCTCGTCCTCGGCTTCATCGGCGCCGGCGCCGTCATCGCCATGGGCGTCTTTCTCTCGCGCTTCAAGATCGCTTCGCCCATCCGCTATTGCGGCGAAAATTCCATCGTCATCTATCTCTCCTTCTTCATGTTCATGGCCGCGACCCGTACCCTTCTTCTCAAGATGGGCGTGATCCAGGACTTGGGCACCGTCTCCATCATCGTCACGACGGCGGGCGTGGTGGGGCCGGTGCTCCTTTTCTGGGCGGTGCGCAACACGCCCCTGCGCTTCCTGTTCCGCCGCCCGCAATGGGTCCGGATCCCCGCGACGCCGCGTCAGAAGGTCGTTCAGCCAGAACTTGTCAGCAGCCGGCGGTGAAGGCTGGAAGCCTGAGGATTAGGGTGGCATATAGGGGGCATGTCCCAACATCGCCCCCTTAAATCCGGCGATCATGTCTATCTGATCGACGGTTCCGGCTACATTTTCCGCGCCTATCACGCGCTCCCGCCCTTGACCCGCAAGAGCGACGGGCTGCCCGTCGGGGCCGTCACCGGCTTCTGCAACATGCTGTGGAAGCTGATGAAGGAGATGAAGGCGGGCGAGAAGCCCACCCATCTCGCCGTCGTCTTCGACAAGTCGGAACAGACTTTCCGCAAGCGCATCTATGCCGATTACAAGGCGCACCGGCCCGATCCGCCGGCCGATCTCATCCCGCAATTCGGCCTGATCCGGCAAGCAACCCGCGCGTTCAATGTCGCCTGCGTCGAGCAGGACGATTACGAGGCCGACGACCTCATCGCCACCTATGCGCGAGAAGCGGCGGAGATCGGCGCCACGGTCCGCATCGTCTCCTCCGACAAGGACCTCATGCAGCTCGTGAATGCCAAGGTGAAGCTTTACGACACGATGAAGGATAAGGAGATCGGCGAGCCGGAAGTCTTCGAAAAATTCGGTGTCAAGCCCGGCAAGGTCGTCGATGTCCAGGCGCTGGCCGGCGATTCGGTCGACAATGTGCCGGGCGTGCCGGGCATCGGCGTCAAGACCGGCGCGCAGCTCATCACCGAATTCGGCGATCTCGAAACCCTTCTCACCAAAGCCTCCGAGATCAAGCAGGCGAAGCGGCGCGAGAATCTCATCGAATTCGCCGAGCAGGCGCGCATCTCGAAGAAGCTGGTGACGCTCGAAGACCATGTGCCGGTCGAGCACGAGCTCGATTCATTCCTGGTCGAGGAGCCCCGCGCCTCCGATCTCATCGGCTTCTGCAAGACGATGGAATTCTCTTCCCTGATGCGCCGCGTCGCCAGCGATCTCGCGGCCGATGCGGCCGAGATCGATGCGGTCCCCGTCGTGGTCAGGGGCTGGCCGCCGGAAGGGGCGGTGGTGGGGACGACGCCGGCGACGGCATCTGCGGCCCCACAGCGGCCTGAGAAGCGGAAAGCCGATCCCCAGCACGAGGCGACCAGGACGGTCTTCGCCGCGGTCGAGGAGAAGCCGAAAGTCTCGGTGGCGGAGAGGCTCAAGGCCACCGCGGTCAAATACGACGACTATGAGACGGTCATCGACAAGGACGGGCTCGAGCGCTGGGTGGCCCGCATCTATGAAGAAGGCCAGGTGGCGCTCGACATCGAGACGACGGCCTTCGATCCCATGCAGGCAAGCCTGGCGGGCATCGCGCTCAGCGTTGCGCCGGGCGAGGCCGGCTATGTTCCGGTCGGCCATCGCACCGGCGATGGGCTCGATTTCGGCGGCAATGAGATCAAGCAATTGCCGCTTGCCGATCTCATCACTTTGCTGAAGCCGGTGCTCGAAGATCCGGCGATCCTCAAGATCGGGCAGAATCTCAAATCCGGCGCCCTCGTCTTCCGCCGTCTCGGCATCGAGATTGCCGCGATCGAGGACACGATGCTCATGTCCTATGCGCTCGAAAGCGGCCTCAACGGCCACGGCCGGGACGAGCTTGCGCAAAAGCATCTCGGCCACAAGCCCATCGCTTATAAGGATGTCGCGGGCACCGGCAAATCGGCGGTGAGTTTCGACAAGGTGCCGCTCGACCGCGCCACCCATTATGCCGCGGAAGCCGCCGACATCACCTTCAGGCTCTGGCTCCTGTTCCGCGAACGCCTGGCGCGCGAGGGCAAGACCACCGTCTATCAGACGCTCGAGCGTCCGCTGGTTCAGGTCCTCGCCACCATGGAGCGCGAAGGCGTCCTGGTCGATCGCGCGGTGCTCGCCAGGTTGTCCGGCGAATTCGCCACGACGGGGAGCAAGATCGAGAAGGAGATCTATGCGCTCGCGGGCGAGAATTTCAACATCGGCTCGCCCAAGCAACTGGGCGACATCCTCTTCGGCCGCATGGGTCTGCCGGGCGGGCGCAAGACCCAGACCGGCGCCTGGAGCACCGATTCCGATGTGCTGGAGGATTTGGCGAGCCAGGGCATCGATCTCGCCCGCAAGGTGCTCGACTGGCGCCAGCTGTCCAAGCTGCGCTCGACCTATACCGATGCGCTGCCGGCTTACATCAATCCCGATACCGGCCGCGTCCACACATCCTATGCGCTGGCCGCGACCTCGACCGGGCGTCTCTCCTCCAACGAGCCCAATCTGCAGAACATCCCGGTCAGGACCGAGGAGGGCCGCCGGATCCGCACCGCTTTCATCGCGCCCAAGGGCTCGAAGCTGGTCAGCGCCGATTACAGCCAGATCGAATTGCGCGTGCTGGCGCATGTCGCCGACATCCCGCAATTGCGCAAGGCCTTCGCCGAGGGCCTCGACATCCATGCGATGACGGCATCGGAGATGTTCGGCGTGCCGGTGAAGGGAATGGATCCGCTGATCCGCCGGCAGGCCAAGGCGATCAATTTCGGCATCATCTACGGCATCTCGGCCTTCGGCCTCGCCAACCAGCTCACCATCTCGCGCGAGGAGGCGGGCAACTATATCAAGACCTATTTCCAGCGCTTCCCCGGCATCAAGGACTACATGGATTCGACGAGGAAGGCGGCGCGCGAGAAGGGCTATGTCGAGACGATCTTCGGCAGGCGCTGCCATTTCCCGCGCATCACATCACCTAATGCATCGGAACGTTCCTTCATGGAGCGCGCCGCGATCAACGCACCGATCCAGGGGGCGGCCGCCGACATCATCCGCCGCGCCATGGTCCGCATGCCGGACGCGCTGGCGAAAGCCGGCCTCGGTGCCCGCATGCTCCTGCAAGTGCATGACGAATTGATCTTCGAGAGCATCGACCAAGAGGTCGAGGCGGTGAAGAAGGTGGTGAAAGAGGTGATGGAGAAGGCGCCCGAGCCCGCGATCAAGCTCGCCGTGCCGCTCGCCGTCGATGCCCGCGCCGCCCTCAATTGGGAAGAGGCGCATTAGCGTTTGATGAGGAGGGGCCCATCCCGCCCTTTCCCCAAGGTTCAATAGAAGTCTTCCAGCCATCTGCCTAGTCTGACGCCCGGACACTCTTCTGGCGCACGGGAGGCGACGACATGAAGGGGCTTACACGTCGTTCGAGGATTCTGGCGGTCTGCGCAGCACTCCTTTTGGCGAGCACGACGAATGTGCCGGCGCAATCGGTATTGAGCAAGGCCGAGCGCGTGAGCGAGAGCCTGGAGCCAGCTCTCGCGCATCCGCAGCAGGCGGATACGGCGCGCCAGAAGCTCGACGCGCTGTTCAAGAAAACCGGCAGGCGGCCGAACATCGTGTGGCTGGTCATCGATGACATGGGCTATGGCGACCCTGGCTGCTATGGCGGCGGTGGCGCGATCGGCGCGGCGACGCCAAATATGGACCGGCTGGCCCGGGAAGGGCTGAAGCTGACCTCGGCCTATTCGCAGCCGACCTGCACGCCGACGCGCTCGGCCCTGCTCACCGGGCGGCTGCCGGTGCGCACCGGCCTCACCCGGCCGATCCTCGCCGGGGACAAGATCACCAAGAACCCCTGGGCCGATGAAATCTCGCTGCCGAAGCTTCTCGGCGACGCCGGCTACAAGACCGTGCTGTCGGGAAAATGGCATGTCGGCGCCGCCCCTGGCATGCGCCCGCACGATATCGGCTTCGATGAATTCTACGGCTTCTACGAGGCCGAGAAGGAGATCAGCCAAGGCGTCGACAAGCGCCGCTATCCCGATCTCGTCCTCAACCCTGAGCGCCTCGAGATGCTGCGCCGGACCGGCGCCAGCGATTCCCTTGTCTATGGCTTCAAGGGCGGCGCGACGAGCGACGTGGTAAGGATCGACAGTATCGAGGCGATGGCCGAGGGCGATCGGATGACGAAGGAATTCAGCGTCGCCAAGATCAAGGAACTGGCTGCGGGGAATGCCCCCTTTTTCCTCGAGCACGCCTTCATGAAGGTGCATGCGGATAATTTCGCGGCCAAGGCCTTCGAGGGCAAGAGCGCCAGCAAATATCCCTACAAGGACGATGTCGTCGAGGTCGATGCCTATATCGGTGAGATCGTCAGGGCGCTCGATGAGGCGGGCGTGCTCGACAACACTTTCATCTTCGTCACTTCGGACAACGGTCCGCAACTCGATAGCTGGCCGGATGCCGGCTACACACCGTTCCGTGGTGCCAAGGCGTCGGCCTGGGAGGGCGGCGTGCGCGTGCCCGGCATCGCATATTGGAAAGGCGTGATCGCGCCCGGCCGCGAAAGCGACGATCTGTTCGATCTCATGGACCTCTTCAACACTTCGCTGCGGCTCGCCGGCATCGCCGACAAGATTCCGACCGATCGCTATATCGACGGCATCGACCAGACATCGTTCCTGCTTGCCGATGACGGCCGATCCAACCGCGAGAAGGTTTTCATCTGGAGCGAACGAAACTTGATGGCCATGCGCATGTATGAATACAAGATCCATGTGAAGGTCGTCGAGGAACACGCGCAGTGGCTCAATATCGACATGACCACGGTGAGCGATGTCGGCCTCGCGCCCTGGCTGTTCAATCTCTACATCGACCCCAAGGAACAATATCCGGTCGGCCACCGCATGAATGCCTTCCTGGCGTCGATGGCGGCCGAGATGAAAGGGCACGCCACGACACTCAAGAAATATCCGCCGAAGGATATCGGGCTCGGGCAGTAGTCGGACGGCTAAACCATATCCTTGAGCTCCGGCAGCCCGAGGATGTCGGTGACGCCGACATCTTCTCCGGCCTGGGTCAGGAGCGTGGTGACCTGGCCGCGATGATGCGTCTGGTGATTGAACATATGCATCACCAGGACGGAAGCCGGGAAGGTGAACTCGGCATCGCCCTTGAGCGTCTTGAACGTGAAGGGCCGTGCCAGCCAGGTCTCATCGATCGTCTTTGCCCAGTCTTCGATCTCGAGATCGAGCGCCGTGCGGGCTTGCCGCAAGGCTGGAAGGTCCTCATGCAGCAGCAGGACGCTGGGATCGCCGATGCGTGGGCGTCCGTCCTTGAAGCGGCCGATCCAGACGAGGTCGGCATAAAGCAGATGGTTGAGGGTGCCGAGGATCGACTTGAAGAAGGCGCCGCGGTCGCGGGCGATCTCCTCAGGCGACAATCTCGCGGCCGCGTCATAGACCTTGCCGTTCATCCAGCTGTTATAGGCGGCCATGCTCACGAGATAGGGCCGCGCGATCGCCGTGTTGGTCATTGAGACGAACCTCCGCTTGCGCCAAGGCTTGCCATAGCAGCAGTTTTCGCTGTAACCAACCGGCAAAAGTCAGACAAAACGGGAGCAGTCATGACGCGAGCCATCTATCCGAGCCTCAAGGGCAAGACGGTGTTCATCACCGGCGGCGCCATGGGCATTGGCGAAGCGATTGTCGGGGAATTCGCAAAGCAGGATGCGAAAGTGGCCTTCGTCGATATCGCCAAGGAGGCGGGCGAGAAGCTGAAAACCAGGCTCTCGGGCGATGTATGGTTCGGTCATTGCGACGTCACCGACATCAAAGCGCTGCAGCAATCGATCGCCGACGCTGCCAAGGCGCTGGGGCCTATAACCATCCTCGTCAACAATGCCGCCCATGACGAGCGTCACGCCTGGGACAAGATGACGCCGGATTATTGGGACCAGCGCATCGCCGTCAACATCAAGCATCAGTTCTTTGCCGCCCAGGCCGTCATCCCGATGATGCAGAAGGCGGGCGGCGGCTCGATCATCAATCTCGGCTCCACCTCCTGGAAGATCGGTCAGGGCGGCATGGCCGCCTATACCGCGTCGAAATCGGGCGTCACCGGCCTGACGCGCTCGCTGGCGCGCGATCTCGGCCCCGACAATATCCGCGTCAACACCATCTCGCCCGGCTGGATCATGACCGAGCGCCAGCTGAAACTCTGGGTGACGCCCGAGGGTGAGAAGGAGATCATGAAGAACCAGTGCCTCAAGCGGAAGCTCTATCCGGTCGACATCGCCCGCATGGCTCTGTTCCTGGCGTCGGATGAGGCCTCCGCCTGCACCAATCAGGATTTCACCGTCGACGGCGGGTGGGTGTAGCCACCTCTGTGACTAAACCTGCCTGAACCGCCATTCCATGCGATGGTGGTAGACTTCGTCGGGTTTCAGCACCGCCGAGGGGAAATTCGGATGGTTGGGCGCGTCGGGCCAGTTCTGCGGCTCGAGCGCGATCGATCCGAAGCGCCTTAAGGGCTGGCCGTTCTTGCCTTTGAGGTCCGGCCCGTGATGGCCGGCCGTATAGAGCTGCAGGCCCGGCTCGGTGGTGAAGAGGTCGAATTCGCGGCCCTGGGCCGTGACCGTCGCCGCATGATGGAGCTCGTGGCGCGGGCCTTCCAGGCAGAAATTGATGTCAAAACCCTGATCGTCGACAAAGGCCTCCTCGAGCAGTGTCGGCTCGCGGAAATCGTAATTTGTCGCGGAGACGAAGCTGACCGCCCCCGTCGGGATGAGGGCCTGATCGGTCGGCGTATAGGCCTGGGCCGAGATCTGCAGCACATGATTGGTGATGGTCTTGGCGCCCGAGAGATTCCAATAGGCATGGTTGGTGAGATTGACGATGGTGGGCCGCCGCGTCCGGGCCTCGATATCGAGGCTCAATATGTCGTCATCGAAGCGGTAGACGGCCCGCGCCCTGAACCTCCCGGGATAGCCTTCCTCTTGGCTCTTCGAGACGAGCGAGAAGACGAGCGCATCGTCCTCGATCTCGGCC
>Ga0187894_10001338_pt1 | contig 31874 bp, 36 predicted proteins | sample GBC1701081metaG_FD_136650 | JGI IMG/M metagenome (GOLD analysis project Ga0187894, IMG submission 136650) | White microbial mat communities from a lava cave in the Kipuka Kanohina Cave System on the Island of Hawaii, USA - GBC170108-1 metaG ...
ACTCTCCCAGGAGCAACTCAAAGAACTCATTCGCGGCATCGTCGACGATCGTCTGCGCGAGTTACTGGGTGATCCTGATCTCGGACTCCAACTCGGCGAGGGCCTGCGCGCCCGCCTGAAGGAGTCTATGTCCAGCACGGAAAGACTATCCGGCGAGGACATTGCTAACCAGCTCGGTCTCCGTTGGTAAGGACGACATGGCCTGGTATCGTCTAACTTATCGCCCGGCTATCCTCAAAGATCTTGCGAGGCTTGAGCCGCCTATGGCACAGCGATTGTTGGACAAGACCAAATGGATCGCCTCCAACGTCGATAACTTGCGCCACGAACCCATCGCATCGGACCTGCCTGGCCTTTCAAAATATGCGGTCGAAGACTGGAGAATTTTCTACTCCATCGATCGGGAAGATCACCTGGTTGATATTCACAGCATCATTCGCCGCACAGAGTTCCGCTCATGATTGCCATCACACTTGCCGCCGTTGCACAATTGAAAGCAATTCAAGTCCATCATCCTGAAGATCCAGTCGTCCGGATTTCCATGCGAGATCTGGACGATTCACACTTAAGCTTCAGCATTACATTAGAAGCGACTACTCAACCTGACGACGACATTCAGCAGATCGATGGTCTCACCATTGCCGTAGATCGGCGAAGTGCTCCACGGATGGAACGGGTGACAGTCGACTACACTGAAACAACTGGGTTTCGTTTTCTTCACGATGAAGAGGGCCGCAACCTGCCCTTTCTTACAATTCCCACACTCAATTAACGGGTAGTTGCAGGATGCTCAAAAAGACTGTTCAGCAAGGCCGCAGAGAGTGAAGGCCCGAGGCGTACCCTTGTGGTACGTTGAGGGTCTGAACGATGCAAGAACGCCGCTGGTAGGCTTTTTCAGCATCCTGAGGGATTAGGTAAGTCGGTCGGGTAAACTGGCCACATGCACTTGGAATTCGCCACGCGCCTTATCGTCGACATAGCGTCGCAGAACATCCTTGACCACAGGGAATGCGATCTTGTCCCAGGGAATTGCAGAGAGTGCGAATAACTGTACATCGAGGCTTTCCTCACCCGTCCCAAAATCCGGCGAACGCATTGGCCCTCGGAATACTAAGTAGGCTTGGCCGATGTGCGGGAGACTCAGGACCGCGAAGAGACTGATACGCTCCATCTGTGCCTGCGCTTCCTCAAACGTCTCGCGAACGGCCGCCTGCTCGATGCTCTCCCCGATTTCCATAAAACCGGCAGGAAAAGTCCAAAGACCGGATTTAGGCTCGATGGCGCGCCGGCAGAGAAGAATTTCGCCGCCCCACTCCGGAATGCAGCCTGCAACGATTTTTGGATTATGATAATGAATGGCCCGACAGGCATCGCAGACGAACCGAGGCAAGTTGTCGCCGACAGGAACTTTCTTGGTAACAGGGGCACCGCAGGCGCTGCAATAGTTCATAACAAAAACGTATCTCGTGAACGGTATTTCGTGAAGCGAGATACGAGCGCCGCTTCACGAACGATAACGCGATGAGCATGGATAGCACAAAACTTCGCTTCTTTGCACCCTGCCCACGCGGGTTAGAGGGAGTTCTCGAACAGGAACTCCACAGCCTTGGCGTGCCGACGACCGCGAAAACGGATGGCGGGGTTGCCTTCCAAGCCCCCTGGTCGACGATGTATTGGGTCAATCTCAGGAGTCACATTGCCAGCCGCGTGCTCTGGGAAGTCGGACAGGCCCCCTATCGCTCGGAAGACGATGTGTACCGCGCGGCCTATAGCCTGCCCTGGCCTGATTGGTTCGCACCATCACAGACTATCAAGGTAAAAGTAAGTGCGCGCCGTTGTCCACTCACCAGTCTCGACTTCGTCACATTGCGGATCAAAGATGCCGTTTGCGATAAGTTTGTGTCGGCGCGTCATACGCGACCGACTGTAGACCGGCATCGCCCCAATATCCGGCTGGACGCCTTTCTCGATGAGTCAACGGTGACCTTCTATCTGGACACCTCCGGCGAGCCGCTCTTCAAGCGAGGGCATCGTGTCCAATCCGTCGAAGCACCCCTGCGAGAAAACCTGGCGGCCGGATTGCTGCGATTGGCTGGCTGGACGCCCAACGACGTACTGCTTGATCCCATGTGCGGCGGTGGAACGATTCCGCTTGAAGCAGCCCTGTTGGCGCGCCAGATCGCACCGGGGCAATCTCGCTCTTTTGCGTTTGAGCGCCTAGTGATCCATGATGCCCAACGCTGGGGCCATCTGCGGGAAGCCTCTCGACTGAAACAGATGGCGGAGATGCCGTCCGCCATCTATGCTTCTGACCAGGATCCTGCCGCGGTCAAGATTGCGCAACGGACATTTCAGGGCGCAGGGGTCTCGGTGGATATTCGCCTGAAGCAGAGTAACGTGCTCGCCCTGGAGGCTCCGGCAGAACAGGGCGTGCTGTTGATCAATCCTCCCTACGGAGTCCGGCTCAGCCAGCCCGAAGAACTCGATGCCTTCTATCCTCAACTAGGCGACTGGTTGAAGCAGCGATTCAGCGGATGGCGAGCCTACATCTTTACCGGAGATTTACGAGTCCCCAAGTTGATCGGCCTCGCGCCATCGAAACGCATTCCCCTCTTCAACGGTCCGCTGGAATGCCGATTGTACGAATTTAAAATCGTGTCGGGATCCATGCGTAAAACGATTCCCGCGCCCAAAAGTAGAGGATAACGTCTCATCGTCTCCGGAATCGTTGCAGATCGATGAAAAGAGCTTACCTCTAAACCACCCCTACGATTACACGTAGTTACCGCGACTCCTTCGTCCCTCCCCTTGACTTGTGCTCGACGAACGCTATCTACCTATATAGACGTATTTCTCCTGTCTTTTCACCGGCCGAGCGAAAGGACGCTTTCACATGAATAACGGGACAATGGCTGTCACGCTACCGGCACTCACGATTAAACGCACTGTGCTATTTCCTGGGGTCATGATGCCCTTGACGGTTGGGCGGGCACGGTCGATTGCCGCGGTAGAGGCGGCGACGAAAACTGAAGAGAAGACCATTCTCGTGGTCGCACAACGCGACCCCATGACAGAAGAGCCGAGACTCGAAGATCTGTACACGATTGGTACGAAAGCCATCGTGAAACAGATCGGTCGGTCAGAAGAAGGCATGATCCATGTGCTCGTGCAAGGACTCGAGCGCGTCGCGTTACTCAAAGTCGAACAATTAAATCCGTGCCTGCTCGTACAGGCTCGCCTACTCGATCATCCCGAGGGCCACGGCACTGAAATCCAGGCCCTCCACCGAGCCATTCAGGAATTGGTGACCGATCTTCCTCGGTTAATTCAGGCCCCTGGTATTCAGGAAGCAGCAGCGGCCTTCAGCAATGAGGACAATCCCGTCTCCTTGGCCTATCGCATAGCCTCGCTTCTCAATCTCACCGTGCAGGACGAGCAAAAACTGCTCGAAAGTTCCTCCACGATCGAGCTGTTGCGATCGCTGTATGGAGCACTTTCAAAGGAAATCCAGATACTGCAACTGCGGGAAAAAATCACCAACGACGCCCAAACCAAGATCGGCAAGAGCCAGCGTGAGTACGTCCTCCGTGAACAGCTAAAGGCGATTCAAGAGGAGCTCGGCGAAGGCGAGGGAGATGGCAACGAGATCACAGAACTGAAAAAGAAGATTCAGGACGCCGATCTTCCCGATCATGTGCGCAAGGAAGTGGAACGGGAAATTGCCCGATTGGCGAAGGTGCCGCCGTCCTCGCCTGACCATCAGGTCCTCAGAACCTATCTCGATCTGGTGCTGGAACTTCCCTGGAAGAAGGCTTCGAAAGATCAGTTGGAGCTGAGCAAGGTGCGTCAGGTACTCGAAGACGACCATTATGGCATTAAAGAAGTGAAGGAGCGAATCGTCGAGCATCTGGCGGTGTTGAAGTTAAATCCTACGGCCAAGGCGCCGATTCTCTGCCTGGTCGGCCCTCCGGGTGTCGGGAAGACCAGCTTGGGACAATCCATCGCGAGAGCCATGGGTCGCACATTCGAGCGGTTCAGCTTGGGCGGCGTGCATGATGAAGCAGAGCTGCGCGGCCATCGCCGGACCTACGTCGGCGCGCTACCAGGCCGCATTATCCAGGCCGTTCGCCGAGCCGGCGCCAACAATCCTGTGCTAATGCTCGATGAAGTCGACAAGATGGGCCGAGACTTCCGTGGCGATCCTGCTGCGGCACTGTTGGAGATCCTCGATCCAGCGCAGAACCATACGTTCCGAGATCACTATCTGGATCTCCCGTTCGATTTGTCGAAGGTGTTCTTCATCACGACAGCGAACACGCTCGACACGGTCAACCAGCCCCTGTTGGATCGGATGGAAATCATCCGACTTCAAGGCTACAGCGAACAGGAAAAGGCGGAGATCGCCTGCCGCTACCTCTGGCCCAGGCGGCTCAAGGAAGCAGGCATCGACGCGAGCCAGGCACAATTGTCGGATGACGTGTTGAATCTCGTTATCAGCCGCTACACCAGAGAAGCCGGCGTACGCCAACTCGAACAGATGCTGGGAAGACTAACAAGAAAAGTCGCATTGGCCTTTGCTGATCTGCCGGAAGGCGAAGCACGACAGCCTGTCAGCATTCGTCCCGATGACCTCGAAGAGTGGCTGGGCTCCGAACGGTTCATGCCGGAAGAGGCGCGCAAGGTATTACCGGCCGGTGTGGCCACCGGACTCGCCTGGACTCCGACCGGTGGGGATGTCCTCTATATCGAAACCACCCTGCTCCCCGGCAGTCATGAGCTGACGATCACCGGTCAGTTGGGAGATGTCATGCAAGAGTCTGCCCGAGCTGCGCGAAGTTACCTCTGGTCACACGCTGAAAGCATGGGGCTCGATATTTCCCGTTTCAAACGGAACGGGGTGCATCTCCATGTGCCGTCCGGAGCCATCCCGAAGGATGGGCCTTCAGCCGGAATCACGATGGCCACGGCTCTTGCCTCTTCGTATATCGGAGAAGCCGTGCGTAGCGATACCGCCATGACCGGTGAGATCAGCCTGAGCGGATTAGTCCTTCCGGTCGGTGGGATCAAAGAAAAGGTCTTGGCCGCTCATCGAGCCGGCATCAAACGGATTATTCTGCCAAAGGCAAACGCAAAAGACCTGAAAGACGTACCGCAGGAAGTGCGCGGGAATTTGACCTTCATTCTGGTGGAACGAATCGAGGAAGTCCTCCCCGCTGCGTTCAATCTTGACTCAGCGGCTCACGGAAATATCCGATTCGGAACCGGCGTGGCCCCAGCCTCAGCGTAACCGGAGCGTGCGCGGGAAACACGAGATGTGCAAGAAAAGCGCGATGGGCACAATGCGCAAGCCCGATTCGAAGTGTGTCGTCTTTCTTGCCAGTCCGACCCATTTTCCGGGGTGTTTTCGACACCCTGCCACTGCCTTGTGGCTAGACTAATCCCTGTGTAAGGATACGTTCGGATCCTCGACTCACCTTGGGGACGGCCCACAAGAAAAGGAGCAGCACCATGCCGCCAAAGATTGAAATTCCTGCGATTGTAAAAGTGCTAAAGACCGACGAGGAGTGGAAAAAACTCCTCTCACCGATGGCCTACGGGGTCCTACGCCATGAAAACACCGAACGCCCCTTTACCGACAACATGCACGACAATAAGAAAACAGGCATCTACTATTGCGCAGGCTGTGATCTTCCGGCCTATTCATCCGAACACAAGTTCGACAGCGGCACAGGCTGGCCCAGCTTTTGGCAACCGATCGACCCCAAAGTGGTCGAATCCACGACCGATTACAAATTGATCTTTCCCAGAACCGAAGTCCACTGCGCCCGTTGCGAAGGACATCAGGGACATATTTTTAAGGATGGCCCCAAGCCGACGGGGCTACGGTATTGTATCAACGGCGTCGCATTGAAGTTTGTGGCAGCATAACCTCTACGCTCGTCCCGGCCATGAATAGCGCAGCTGGGCGGCGGAACAGGCCGCAGCCGTAATGACGCCCATCGGGCTGCCAAGCAACGCCGGCTCATTTCTCATGAGTTGAGCGTCAGGGAGAGATGAGTGACCGAGTTCAGTCGCCGCATCCGTCCATACGTGGAGAAAGAAATTCGTGCTGCCTATCAAGCCGAAGCAGGAGGGAAACCAGGCGTTGCCTTTTCGCACTTAGAGCGCGCCCACATACTTGGACAAACATCGACGGTTGAACATGTTCGCGTCCATTGGCACATGTTCCTCTGGAGTATTCGTCAGCGGAATGTTCGAGAATGCCTGGGACAGCTGCTGCGCATCGCCGGCGCTCCCATAAGCACCGTTGCCGGTCTGGTGCCACAGGGAAATACAGGCGGCACAAACATCAACTCCTTCAAAACCATGCCGATTCCGCCTGAGCTTGCAGCGCTGATAGAAAAAGCCCGCACTTCGGGGAGATAACAGCCAGTCAATCAAAGGAACGAACCGAAGGCCTGCCGGATACTTCAGACAACAATCTTGCAGCCCTCCCTCTCTATGAAAGAATATTCCTTGAACAATCAAGAGTTCGCCATGCCCTGTTTCGATCAGAACAGGTTTTTTAAACATTCTATCTAGCCGCTATCTTCAGCGCCCCATACCCCTCACAGACCACCCAGCCTTTTGCCCGGAGAAACCTCCGCATCAGCAACCTCAATACCCATTGCAGGATCGCGCCTTGCGACCAATCAAAGTCCTGGGCATTTACATGCCGAGAGGCCGCGTCGGAAGCCGGGTGCACGTGAGGGGGGAGCTGAAAAAAGAACTTGCAAAGAAAGAGCATGATCGCTAGGATTCGCGCCATGAAAACACGCCTTTACGCTCCAAGTCTCGAATGCTTCGATCCTACGCAAAACCCGATCAAAAACGACTGAACGCACATCAAGAGCAAAGGCCACACGTCATGACAACCCAAACGAAAGGAGCCACAATGAACCCAGCCGTACCAAACACCGAACTCCGACAGCCAGTGCTCGGAGGTTCGTCTCTGTTGCGCAAGAGCTTTCTTGGAGCCTTAGCCATCAGCTCAGTGGCGCTGTTGTCGCCCCTAGCTGCAACGGCGACTGAGTACAAGCTCAAGATTCCTTTCGGCCTAGAAGCGAGCTCAGTAGTCATTCCTATGGACAATCCGATGACGGTCGAGAAAGTCGAACTGGGCCGGATATTGTTCTTCGACAAGCGACTATCGCAGGACAACACGATTGCATGCGCGAATTGCCACCTGGCAAAATTTGGCTTTACGGACGGCATGCCTGTCTCCACAGGTATCCGAGGCCAAAAGGGCGGTCGCAGCGCTCCTGCATCCTTCAATCGAGTGTTCAGCAGCGCCCAATTTTGGGACGGTCGGGCTGCAACGCTGGAAGATCAATCGATCGGTCCGTTTACAAATCCGATCGAGCACGGTTTTACCAGCCATGATTTGATGGTTCAAAAGATGAAGAAGATCCCCGGCTACAGAAAACTCTTCATGGAGGCCTTCTTCAGCGATGAGATCACTATCGGTAACGTGGGCAAGGCCATCGCCAGCTTCCAACGCACGGTCCTCTCCGGCAACAGCCCGGCAGACAAATTCGATCAGGGACAGGAAGCAGGAGCAATTCCGGAAGCGGCTCAAAGGGGCCTCCTCCTGTTCCGGGATAAAGCACGGTGCACGAAGTGCCACTCCGGATTCAACTTCACCGACGAAAAGTTTCATAACCTTGGCATCGGCTGGGACGACAACAAAGTGGATCTTGGCCGTTACATGGTGACCAAGAACGCCGAGGAGCTCGGCGCATTTAAGACCCCGACCTTGCGGGAAATTTCCCGGAGCGCACCCTATATGCACGATGGCCGCTTCAAAACCCTTGAAGAAGTTGTGAACTTCTACAACAAGGGCGGCGTCAAGAATCCTCACCAGGATCCCTTGGTCCTCCCACTCGAACTCACGGATCAAGAGAAGAGTGACCTCGTGGCATTCCTTCGCACACTGAACGGCGAAGGATGGCAACATGTCACAGAGCCGAAATCATTTCCTCAGTAGAACGTGAACGATGCCGGTGATCTGCTACAAGCGGATCACCGGCATCCGCTGAGGACTCCCTCTCTCTGAACAAGGACATCCAGCAAGACAAGACGAGGGCCGCTCCTGACCATGACCGTCAGGGCCGGCCCTCGTGGCTTTCCACCGCATCGACCAAACCAAAAGAATGTAAGCCGATGAATTGGGCTGACTGATTGCCATCATGATTCATGACAGCTATTCGTCACAACGCAGAGAAGACCGGGGAGGAGTTCACCCCGTGCCTCATACAAGAACATAAGAGCATTGAACAGAAGCTTTACGGCTGGCAATGCAGGGCAAGAACCGCTCGCGAGTACCTTCCAGAAACTAAGAGGGGGTCACATACAGTGACCCCCTCTACGCTACAAGAACATATTTTCGGCCCGTCTATGCCGATTTCCTGCCGACGCTCTTGAATCGATACATAAACCGGATACCGGAACTATTGAGTCACTTTTACCAGCCATCCGCTGCTGACTTCGCATTGAGCGATGCCTCTCGCCTCAATGTTAATTTTTGCGTAGGCGCCTCTGAGTGTGTCAGGAAGTTTGCCTGATACCTTAAACCCACTTTGCTTTTGTACCACGGTAATCGGCACCGTCTGGCCTTTTATCGTCACCTTAATGCTATTGGGAAAGGTTGATTCTGTAGCATAAAATGAAAACTCCGAATGTGGCGCCACTTCTGAATTATTGACTGGCGAGAATTCTGAAAAATTCACTTTTGCGCAAATCCCTGCCCCACTGCTGCTCCCAGCACTATCGCCATACGCCCAGGCGCTGGCAGGGACAATCAAAACAACCGCCATCAACAATATCTTATGTAATTTCATCGTTACGCCTCTTGTGTTGTTATTAGTTGAGTTGACCGGTTTATTACCGAGTGACGAACGGGAGGCATTGTCAGCTATTTCCCGATAAAAAACAACCCCCTCGTGTTCGACGCGACCAACACAATCCATATCGCCTATTCGCAACACTCCGCCCGCATGAGCATCTTGACAAGAACCGAAGAAAGAGCTTATCACAGGCACCTAGCAAGGCCTCATAAGGGTGTTCGGACTTCCCCCCGATCCAATGTCCCATCACCCGGAAGGGTACGATCATGCGAAAAACTTTCGAGCAACTCTTCGAATCATTGAGCGATCATGCAAGGGACGTTTCGTTTCAGGTGCAGTTTTGGGACGGAGTGAAAAAATCGTACGGCGCGGGCGAGCCGCAGTTCATTCTCACCTTTGCCACGAAGCGTTCTGCAGAGCATATACTTGAAAGCGGATCGTTGGGCTTCGGCGAAGAGTACATGGCAGGAGACATTCAGGTCGAAGGCAATTTCGTACAACTGCTCCGCTTCGGAGCGGACGCCGCATTCCTCAATCTGCCTCTCGGATTAAAGGCAAAGCTCGCCATTAAGCACCTGCGCCAGACATCGCTCAACACCCTGTCGCGTTCGACGAAACACGTTGCGCACCATTACGATCGCGGGAACGATTTCTACAAACTGTGGCTTGACGAGAGCATGGCCTATTCCTGCGCCTACTTCCGCCATGAGAACGACACCCTCGAACAAGCACAGCAACAGAAATACGAACACATCTGCCGAAAACTTCAGTTGAAGGCCGGAGAAACACTGGTGGACATCGGTTGCGGCTGGGGCGGCATGCTGATATACGCCGCGAAACATTATGGCGTGCGCGGCATCGGCTGCACATTGTCAAAAGAACAAGTCGAGTATGTAGCCGATCTCGTGAAGCGTCAGGGCCTGCAAAAAGACATTTCGATCGTGTTCGAAGATTATCGGAAGATTGAAGGCAAGTTCGACAAATTCGTATCCATCGGCATGTTTGAACATGTGGGAAAGCAATTCATTCCGACATTTATGGAAAAGGTAAAATCGATCTTGAATCCCGGCGGCATCGGGTTGCTCCACACCATCGGACAAGAGCGGCCCGTACCCGGCGACCCCTGGACGTTGAAATACATCTTCCCCGGCGGTTACATTCCCTCGCTCGACGAAATCGTACGGACCATGTGTGAAGCCAAGCTCATTCCGACGGACGTCGAAAATCTGCGCCCGCACTACGCGCGAACGGTTGAGGAGTGGAGCGCGCGATTCGAGGTCCACGTCAAAAAGATCGAGGCGATGTACGACGCCTCCTTCGTTCGCATGTGGCGGATGTTTCTCAATGGTTGTGTTGCTAACTTTCGCTATGGGGACATGCGGCTCTATCATGTCCTCTTTACGAACGGACTGAACAACACCATGCCCCTCACGCGGGAGCACCTGTACCGCTAATGGAGCAGATCACAACAGTCGCCTCACGTTTGCAAGCCGTCAGAGACCGCATAGCCAGAGCGGCGCAATCAGCCGGCCGAGCGCCGGATGAGATCACGCTGCTGGTCGCGAGTAAAACCCAGCCGGCCGAGCGAGTGCGGGAAGCCTGGCACGCAGGACAAAAGATTTTTGGCGAGAACTATCTGCAGGAAGCGCTGGCTAAAATGCCGGCCCTCACCGACTTGCCGATCGAGTGGCATTTCATCGGCCCGATCCAAAGCAACAAGACTAAACGCATCACAGAAAACTTCGTCTGGGTTCATGGTGTGGACCGGATAAAAATCGCCGACCGCCTGGCAAAAGACCGGCCTGAATCATTGCCGCCACTGCAAATCTGTCTGCAAGTGAATGTGAGCGGAGAAGCCAGTAAAAGCGGAGTCGCGCCTGAAGAGCTGGCCCAGCTCGCAGCCCATGTCGTTCGCCTGCCCCGTCTGAAATTACGCGGTTTGATGGCAGTCCCTGAACTCACGACCGCCACCGCCCTGCAGCGCAGCCAGTTCCATATGCTGTGGGAACTGTTCGACCGGCTCAAGAAAGATGGTCACGAACTCGATACGCTTTCCATGGGCATGTCGGAAGATATGGAGATCGCCATCGCCGAAGGCGCGACCACTGTGCGCATCGGTACGGCAATCCTCGGTCCAAGGCGCTATCTCATCCCTGAAGAGCTTGCCATCCGCGCTGCCCAAAAATCCGCAGCACTATAACTTCTTACTTTTGTTGCTTCGCATAGATACATCAAATAGCTCATCAGTGTAGCCAATCCCTCCAAGACCGATAACGGGGTGCTTGCCTTGAACACAACGACTCTCATTCTGCAACATTCTCCCCTATCGGCTGGACTCACTGCTGGTGTGGCCGGATTATTGATCGGTGAGATGCTCTTCGGAACGACGAACAGCAGCGCCCAGACCGCTGAAGCCGATACGCCTGCTCTCGAAACCAACAACACCACCCAAGATCTCGGCTCTGCTGGAATTCTTCTGATCCTCCTGCTCGTGGCAGCTCTGACAGTTTTTTACTTCTTGAAAATACAACGGTCATCCCTCCCTGACTTTTCCGGGATTACAGGCCGCGACCCATCTCTGCCGGCAAGGCGGTTCGACACCACCAGACAGAAACTATCGGTTGATAGCGTCACCACCGCTGACAAAGCCGCCTTTCAACAACTCTTGACCGATGTTCAAAAAGCCTGGAGCAACCAGGATCTGACCGAACTCCGGCAGTTCGTCACGCCGGAGATGCTGAATTATTTCAGTGCCGCCCTAGCCGACAATACCAGCCAAGACATCCAGAACCATGTCGAGGATGTGGTGCTCCTCCGTGCGGAGATCCTGGAAGTCTGGACTGAACAGTCGACGCAGTACGTGACGGCGGGACTTCGCTGGAGCGCCCGCGACTATAACGTATCCCTGACGAAGAAGCACGGAGAACCAGGCTACATCGTCGAAGGCAGCGAGGAGAAGCCGACCGAATCCGGCGAAGCCTGGACCTTCACGCGAATCCAAGAAGGGAAGTGGCTGCTGTCGGGGATCCAACAATAAGAAGAAGGAGGAGCAGCCAAGGTGCCCTTCTTGCTCGCAGAACGCGCACAATAGGAATGTGCTCGTCCGATGCGCGCAGTAAAGGGCACCTTGGCCACTCCTCCCGAGAGAGACGAGAAGAATGAGGCGAGACTCGATCGACGAGAGTAGCTGGGAGAGGAAAGAATCGAAAGTCTCCTGTGCTCGCGTAACACGCGGTCTTGGAAGTCCCTCGCCCAGGGTAATGACACATCTCGGCGTACCTGTGGGTGGGCGGGTGAGAAAGCTGCGCGCATCAGCCCCCTTTCCTGAAGAGAGTCTGAATACCCTGCCTCACTCCGATTTGTTTCGCACACCACACCCCTCACGCCTGATGTATTACACCTTTTTGGCTCCGCTGCGCATAGCAGGCTGAGGTGATTCTGTTTCGTGCTGTTTCAGAAAGCATCAATACCGAAGCAACACAGATTCCGATCGCATCCGTCACCAGATCGTCGGCGCTTGCTCCCCTGCCTTGAACCGATCCTTGGAACACTTCGGTCCAGAGACCAAAAACAAAAGCCCCACGAGAAGGCGGTGGCGCTCAATGTGCGCCAGAGGCCAAGCGGCGCCCCTCCTCCAATAGCAGTGGAAAGAGGGGATAGATAAATTCCGGCCTTTCACAGGCTTGAATAGACACTGGAAATACATAGAGTTATCCATGCAGTACCCTTTTGGGTAAGCCCCCCACCTCTTGAGGAATAGCCATCCATGCCATTCCATACTACCCTGCAAGACCATGATGACTCAGATCGCGTGGGCTAGTCCGAAATTTACGATCGACTGCGTGCTCGCGAACGGAAGCGTCCAGCTTGAAGCCGACGGGTGCGTACTCGAACGCCTGGAGAACGGGCATGAACTCAGCACCCCGGATCATCTGAGGGTCGGGGATACGGTAAACGTCCAATTGTGGTTGGAAGGCGAGGAGGCCTTTATCGATATCCGGCTGGCGCTAGTCACAAAGGTTCACAAGCACTGGGTCACGGTGGAAGTAATCCGAGTAAGCCAAAATGACCGAATGAGACTGAAACGATTTATCAATGCCCCTTCAACCATGTCTATCGAAGACCCTGCACTCGTTGACCATCTTCTTATTCGAGCCTAGCCCGACGTTGACCCTTCTACTGCGGCGAACGATCTGCGACCAACTGTGTCGTTCTCGGCACTGAACAATCGTCACCATACATCGAGAATAGGGGGACGCCCTGCAGCAGGGAGTTCTTGACGTACGGGAGGGTGTTCGCGGAGAAGAGGTCTTAATCGAGAGCGGGAAGCATCAACCGCAGCCCCCTGTTTCTGGTGCGGGAGGCGGGGATCGAACCCGCACACCCTTGCGGATACAAGATTTTAAGTCTTGTGCGTATGCCTATTTCGCCACTCCCGCACAGTGGCGGGACTCTAGCATCGGGGCCGAGGTCGGTCAAGGTCAGCGTCTAAGCGCAGACTCGCCGCGAGGACAGGCTAGGCTGCACGTTTCAGAGCAGCCTAGGAACAGCCATCCTGCGCTCAGACTTGATCACGAAGCAATTCGACGCAGCTACACCGCTTCGATCCGCGGTCTCTCCTCTTCCTTATGCATGAGAGCCTTGCTGCGATCCATCGCTTCTTTCACGCCCGATTGAACTGTTCGGCTCCATCGAGTCGCTTGTACCTGGGCCTTCTTCGCATAACGGCTCACGCCACGCCGAGTTTCCGCGCCTGTTTGCGGCGCGAAGAGTAGTCCAAGCCCCGCTCCAATCACTGCCCCACCCGCCACCAACGCTGCGACCTTCGCTGCCTGACGTCGCTGGTCCGACATGGTGAACCTCCTTCAAAACAGTTAAATAAAAATGTGATTGCCGGCACACTCATGCTGTTCTTCTCAGCATCAAGCGTGCCAGAAGAAAAGCTGCGAAAATTTCCAATGATTCGCTTCAATCTTGCTCCCACGAATAATACCGATCGATTTTCAGTTGTGTTTTTTTCACAGTTCACAACACAGACGTGACAGAAAACCAACATACGAAAGTATCATGTCTCCCAAACTGGCTCTGTGCAAGGCCTAGGAGAGACCAGCCATGAGTCATTCGCGTGCTTGCAATGGTTGTGACCCTCACCTATTATCGTCAAATACGCCACATGAGGCATTCATGACTTGGTTGCACGCAATCCCTTTCCCCAATATCAACCCAGTCTTCTTGGAGCTGGGTCCCCTGCAGTTTCGTTGGTACGGCCTAATGTATCTGATTGGGCTGACCTCAGCCTATTTCCTGATTAAGCATCGCGTAGAATCAGGTGGCTTCTCCATGACCAAGAACCAGGTATACGATATGGTCGTGTGGGCTGCGTTCGGAGTGTTTATCGGAGGACGGCTCGGCTACACGCTCTTCTATAATTTTTCGTACTACATGCAGCATCCGGCCAGCATCGTCGCAGTGTGGGAAGGGGGCATGTCCTTCCATGGCGGTCTGATCGGAGTCATCGTCGCTTTATTTTGGTTCAGCCAACGGCAGAATATTCCTGCCTACCAGGTTGCGGACTTAGCCGCTGCCGTCACGCCGATCGGACTAGGGTTTGGGCGAATCGGAAACTTCATCAACGGGGAGTTGTATGGCCGAGCGACCGATGTTGACTGGTGTATGGTATTTCCAAGTGGAGGGCCTTCCTGTCGTCATCCCTCACAGCTGTATGAGGCAGGGCTTGAGGGTCTGTTCTTGTTCACCTTGATATGGATCGTTAATAAAACTACTCCGCCACCCGGCACCCTCTTCTGGAGCTTTATCGCCGGCTATGGAGTCTGTCGGATGATTGTGGAATACGTGCGTGAACCGGATGCCCATCTCGGTTTTATTCTCGGATCTTTTTCCATGGGCCAACTCCTCTCCTTGCCCATGATCGTCGTGGGAATCGTCATGCTCGCTATCGGCTATCAACGGCGAGCCTTGATTCAGGCCAAATCATAGGAGTTGAGGAAAACCGATGTCGGTACGCAAGAACTCCTATGATCTGCACGTGTGGCACAACGGGACAATAACCTTGCAGAGTGCTCAAAAAGGCTGTCCAGCAAGGCCGCAGCGAGTGAAGACCCGAGGCGTACCCTTGCGGTACGTTGAGGGTCTGAACGATACGAGAACGAAGCTGGCGGACTTTTTCAGCATCCTGCTAATAAGGCATCTCGTCGTCATCCAACCCAACATGGTGTCCAAGTTCATGGACCACCGTGTCCCGAACTTCATGAATGACTTCAGCCTTTGTTCGGCAGAGACGCAGAATGGGGCCTCGATAGATGGAGATACGGGCGGGCAATTGTCCGGCAGGCTGGAAAAACGAGGTCTGACCGACCGGGATACCTTGATACAGACCCAGCAGATCGTCTTCTGATTCCAGATCAAGATCCCGCAGGACCTCGGTCGAAGGCTCCTCTTCGACCACGATAGACACCTCATCCGCCAATGTTGCAAAGCGAGGTGGCAGTTCGGCAAGCGCCTCCTGTATCCACCTATCGAATTCTTCTGGCGAGACTGTCATTGGACGTTGAGACGGTGGCATCGCACTGATCCCTCGCGATGTCTAGAGCACGACTGCAGGATGCTCAAAAAGGCCGTCCAGCAAGGCCGCAGGCGAGTTGAAACCGGAGGCGTACCCTCTGGGGTACGTTGAGGATTTCGATAAGACGAGAACGAAGCTGGCGGACTTTTTCAGCATCCTGTTAAACATCCACGGCCAATCCCAGCCTTAAAAAGATGAACTGGAACGAGAGGGACGACAACCCTAAAGAACGTCCGACAGCTTGCAGATACATATCCGCTTGAGGCCGGTAGCGATCGACTCTGATCTGTACATCCTCAGCCGCCAACTCGTCCGTCTTATAGTCGGCAATCCAGATCCGGTCGTCAAGCCTGTAAATCAGGTCAATGACCCCTTCCATCATCTGCCCCTCGCCCCAGGACATGACAAACGGGACCTCTCGTCCAAGCACCGTTGCGCGTTGCAGCCGTCTATAGGGCTCGGAGGAAAGAAAACCATCAAAGAGCGCCGTTAGGTCCTCCGTAACGTCGGGTATCAACTGAGAATGGTCCTGCGTCACATAGAGGCGACAGACCTGCTCGATGATCGGGCAAATCTCTGGATGAGGCCTGGAGAAGTCCCACTGTTCGAGCACCGCATGGGCGCAGACTCCTACCAGCCGCCCCAGGTCGGGGTGACAGCCTGCGACAATACGGGGGGGCGTGGCTTCGGACCTTATTCCTATGAGGCTCGAAGGAGTCAGATGTCGCTCCGTCGCTCGATACCGCTCGCACTCAACTTGTCTTGCCCGACGGCGAATAAGGATGGGACCAAGACCAGGTTGAGGTACCGCGGTTGCCATGGGTTCCTGTGTACGCCGTCTTGCGGAGACCGTGGCCGGCGTGATCACGCGAGTGAGACGGCTCGTTCCAATACGGATATGGTCAGACTTCGAAACACCATCCTCGTCTTCAATTGCCTCTCCGAGCAGCGAGAGAACTGTGTCATGTCCAGGCTTAGCAGTCTGACCACCGGATAAGACCAGTAGATCACGCGCCCTGGTCATCCCGACATACAGGAGTCTCCGTTGTTCCGCCTCCTCCCGCGCCGCCATCTTCATATCGACGAGCACTGCTCCTAGATTCGAACGGCCTCCCATCCACACACTATAACAGCGGCTCGACCAATCATGATGGATGGATGGCCCCTTGCGAGGACTCTTGGCTCCCTGGTGCAGGCCGGGAAGAATGACCACAGGAAACTCCAGGCCTTTGGCCTTATGAATGGTTAACACGCGGATTGCGTCCAGCGATTCCTCAGCCAGGGGGCTTTCCGCTTCATCCGGTTGTTCCGATATTCGCGTCATCATGAGATCGACGAACCCGTTCAAGGTGAGATGGGGGCGATCGGCCAGCGTTTCGGCCATCTCCCTGATTTTCCGGAGATTGGCCACAGCTTGCTCGCCATGGAGCGATGCGGCGGCCAACTCCAGAACAGGCAATCGATCGAAGAGTAGATCGATGGCGTCGGGGACAGGCTGCAAGGGAGCGAGCTGATGCAGTTCAGCCAATCGCTCATAGAGCTGCCGCACTGTTCCTGCCCGTGGATGGTTCCACGCAGATAGCCGTTCCCCTCGTTGGTAGCCCAATCCGTCGATCTGTTGGAGGGCCAGAAGATCCCGGTCAGCCATCCCGCCGAGAGGTGAGCGCAAAACTCCGACCAACGCAATAGAATCATGCGGGTTGTCGATGACCCGGAGAAGATTGACCACATCGACAATTTCCTGCCGCCGATAAAAGTGCTTTTCCCCGTCTGTGATATAGGAAATATCGTAACGGCGAAGGGCGTCTAAATACACCTGTGCCTGGGTCAGTTTTCTGAAGATCAGGGCAATGTGGCCCGGCCTCAGCGGACCATCGCGCCGATCGCGATCCGTGACCGTCGTCTCTGGAAGCAGCTCTTCTTTCAGCCAGCGCGCCAGTGCTTCTGCCTCCGCTCTGGTTGCAGCCTGCACATCGAATTCTTCGTCGTCCTCCCCCGCGGTTACGAGACGAAGCTGCGCGCCGGACACCGACACCTCCGGTTTTCGCTGCGGCTTGACTGCCAGAGGTTCATTGGCCGGTTGAATGTGCTCTGCCGGTTGAAAGAGCCGGTCGAAGACATTGTTGACGACAGCGAGCACCGCCTCGTTGCTGCGAAAATTCGTCATCAGGGAATAGACCGTTCCACCACCGGCTCGTATCTTCTCCACCACTCGCTCGAAGGCTTCGATATCGGCCCGGCGGAAGGCATAGATCGACTGTTTGGGATCTCCCACGATAAATAATTTGCCCGGCTCCAATTCTATGTCTTGCCACTGAGTCCGGTGACTGCCCGCCTTTTCACCGAGATAGAGGATGATCTCGTACTGCACTGGATCTGTGTCCTGAAACTCATCGACCAAGATCGCCCGATAGGTCTGTTTGATCCGAGCACGGACGGACGGATGGTCGCGCAGGAGAGTCTTGGCCCGTGCCAACAACCCATCGAAGGGAATCCACCCGGAGGTGATCAGCCCATACCGAACCTGATTCAAGAAGGGCCGTACGAGCGTCACCACCTCTTGGAAGTATGACTGGTCGACTGTGAGGAGTTGCTGAGCGAGTCCAATGACGGAGGCAGCTTCCTGAAACGGAGCACGATCCCATCCGCCAGGCGCCTTTCCAAGATCTTTTTCCAAGAGAGCCTGTTCGTCCTGTGTCAGTTGTGCGAGCCCGATCGATCCTTCTTCTATCAGGAGTGCCATCGACTGCACGGCGGCAGCCAACATCTCTTCCACCTTGCGCCGTTTCGGACGATCCTGTGCGGCAAGAAGACTGGCGGCGCGGCCATGCATGGCCACAACCCAATCCTTCAAGCCACCATCGAGGGGAAGAGATCGGCATTGACGTTCCAGTTCATCCAGGTCCACAAAATCTCCGGCGAGAGCTTCAGTAAACTGCCGGAGATCATCGAGAGTCGTCCCGGCGAGAACTCGTCGCCATCGTTCATGTTGTGGTCCGGACGATCCAAGCTCATCGTCTAGCCATCGATCCCAATAAGAATGAAACAATTCCTTAAAGCGTGACCCATCATCCTCTTGAAATAACGGATCAATTTCTGACTCAGCTGGATGAAGTCTTAGAAGGTGGGCGGCAAAACTATGCAAGGTGCCGATCTGGGATTTTTCTAGCTGCCCTAGGGCCCTCCTCGCTCGTTCACCGACTTGTTCAGCAGAGAGATGGTAACGGGTTCTAAAAGTATTGATCAGGTCCTCATCCTCCTCAGTCAGCCGAAGGAGTTGCACTCGCAGCCTCTGTTTCATTTCCGTTGCCGCTTTGTTTGTGAACGTGAGGGCGACGATTTCTGTGATGGCCAATGGGCTCGGCTCTCTCATGAGGAGGTTGAGGATGCGATTGACAAGGATCGTGGTCTTGCCTGTCCCGGCTCCTGCCATCACCACGACATTGTGGTCCCAGGATGTCTCTGCTCGGAACCGATCCTTGGAGTCCGTGAGCGCCACAAATTCAGTCATCGCCGACCTTCTGTTTTCTTAATTTCCGCATGACTCTGGCTTGGGGCGATCGATAGGAGCGCCACCAGGCCATGGTGTCGTGGCGGCGGCAGGCGCCGGAGAATTCACAATAGTCGCAATACCCATCGGGAAGAATGAAGAACTCCCCGTTCGCAATCCCTTGAATCAATGTCTTGAGCGTCTGCCGGATCATGTCACCGGTGTGACCGGTCCAGAGGCCGGCGTCGAAAATCGATCGCGAGATCTGCTGCCTCCATTCAGGAGCCAGGAAGAGCAATTGGACATCGGTTGCAGCCGGAAAAGACGGCAGCGTCATATGGGCGTAGAGCGGAGGTTGCAGCCGCAATCCTCGTACAGCTGACAGCGCGAGGTTCCGATCTGCCGTGCTGATTTCACTTCCCTGCTTAAATTTATAGTCCACGATACGGAGCGCATGAGGCTCATCGCGATAATCGACACGGTCCAGCGTGCCATGGATCTTCAAAGGCAGGAATGGCGAATCGGAACCCAGCGTGACAACACCTTGGGCGGCAGTCTCAAATGCCACAGGTCTGAATCCGCTTGATCGGTACTCCACCTGGTCGGAACTGACGACAGAGATCACAAGCTCTGTCACCTGCTCGCATGCCAATATCCAGAGAAGCGCATACCCTGTCCCCTGGCTCGCGGCATGGGCGGCAAACGTCTCGATCACTGCCTCCTGTACCGTGGATTGCACCAGAACATCGGTCAATGCGTTATCGGGCCACTGAAGCGATACCAGCCGTTCATAGCTCAATCTGAGCGATGCATGAACAAGAGTCCCCATCGTCAAGGAAGGCAGGTGGTCTTGCTGGAGTCGCCGTATCGGTTCCAATCGAAGGACTTTTTCTGCGAAATACTGAAAGGGACAGGTCGCATATCGCTCCAATGAGGTCGGTGAAAAACTCCTATCAGAGACAGCCGGTAATTCAGCTGCCTGGAGACCGACCATGCCGTCGAAGGGACCCAGTTCAGGCGACTCCCGCTCGATGATCTTCAGGGTGGCAAGTCCCTGTTCAAAGAGACGCCGCTCTCGCTCTGTGGCATCGAATACCGGTAGAGCATCGTGACCTTGCAACAGGCAACCCAAAACCAATTCCTCCGCCGCCAACAGATTTTGGATCGAGGGCTGTTCACTGATCCGCTGGCTCAGCCGTCGAGGAATCTGCGCTTCTGGCTTTCCAATGAATCGTGGATCGCGCATCGCCATCGCAATAAAACTGGACGGAGCCATGACCCGCCCTGTTTCATCGGCTCGCTGGTACGAGAGATAGAACCGATTGGTCGCCGAGCGGCTGAGGAGTTCAAACAAAAGGAGTTCCTCTTCGTGTCCCGCCAACTTCTCATCAATCTTGTAACCCAGAGTCGATTCCAACAGGGCTCGTTGACGGTCGCGCAGAAAGGGATCTTCCCGCACATATCGTGGAAAGATTTTTTCGTTCATGCCGAGCAGAAAGAGCGCGCGAACGGTCCTGCCTCGGGCTGTCATGGCATCCAACACCTGGACACCCTGATGCCGGCTTTCTTGGATGGGAATGCTGGTTTCCTCCAAGACCCGCCGGAACAGTTCGACCCACTCTGCCCAGAAAATATCTCCGCCGAGCGGGTCTAGCTCTTGTAACCGGGCCAGAACAGACTGAATTAGCGAGCCAACATTGATGAGATCAGCCGATTCGGGCGATCCAGTCGGTGACAGGTCGGACAGCCCGGGCGCATGAATATGTGATTGCGCCAGTTCAAGAAATGCATCGGTCAAGGTCCCGATCGATCCTTGCGCGGGGAGAGCCCGACAATCATGAATCAACCGCGACACGATCTCCCATAAGTATGTCAGCTGTACGGTGTCATATGACTCGACCGGTCTCTCGTCATCATCGCCACGGTCCGCTTCTGCTTCCCGTAGAATCGACGAGCTGGCCGGTTCTGCCATACGGTTCCATTCCGCCTCCCCTTTCGTAATACCTAATGCATAGACCAAAGAACGCCAAAGGTCAGGCCGGAGATCAGCTCCGGTCGAGCCGGAGCCCTGGGCGTTATAGAAAGGCGACGTGACCACATCCAACATGGCAACACGATCAAAATCGTTTAATGGAAGTGAGGCGAGACGCAAAAGTGTTTTGACCAGGGGTTCGCGCAACAGCGGCTTTCCCGCCGTTGACGTGAACGGGACCAGATAGCGGTTGAATACCGATTGCAACCGAGCTTGGTAGGGTTCCAGTGTGCGAGCCACCACTCCGATCTCATCAAAGCGATAGCCGTTCACCTCGACCAGGGTCAGAATTTCACGGCAGACCGTCGCCAACTCCTCTTCGACCCCGATCACGTTCTTGACTGAAAGCTCGACCAACTCCTTTGTTGCGCTTCCCTCCCCCTCCCCACTCAGGTCTTCGTGGGTGTCTGTCAGCGGAAGAAGGTGCCGCTCGAAGAATCGGCGGGCAAAGAAGAAGGCCGGGTGGTCTTGCAGCGGAAAATATAATGTGGTTGGCGCCACATCGATCACTGCTTCGAAGAATGAAAGCTGGACCTGCGAAAGATCGTAGAACCCATAGTAAAATAAGTGTTGTAACCCCTTGAGGAATGGGGAGGCTGAGAGATCTCGACCCAGTGAGGCAGCCAGGTCATCCGGAGAACCGACTTCGAGCGACCGACTGGCTTCCATGACAGCCGCATGCAGGGTGAACAGGGAGCGGAGCCAGGTTTGATCCTCCTCCTCGAATACTCCCTCCGTGAGGGCTTTCAATGCCGTCGTTGGCGCGACCACCGCGTCTTTCAAATCGCGCACCGCCGCCCACAAGCCCTTCCAGGTCCCTGGTGAAGCAGGTAGGCGCGTGAGCTGTTCGAGTCCCGGAAGCTTACGCTGAATGATCTGCTGCACCAATTGCTCGAAGAAGAAGTCATCGACCAATTGTAGGGTTGATTTAGGAACAGCCTCAGGGGCTGAGGCGAGATCATCACGCAGACGGAGGGCCAGTTGGTGGAACGTCAGAAAGTGGATATTGAGGAAGGCATGAGGCTCATGTCCGGTAAGTACTAGCTTGAGCCGTTCGACCAGAGAAGCTGAGGGGACAATGACAGCGAGCGGAGCGAAGGGATCTCCGGCCTTATAGGACCGAATGTCTTCGACCAGGGCACGATCAAGCGCTGGATGAAAAGGCCCGGTGACGAGGCGAAGCATCTAGTACCGCTGCGACTAGCCGGTTTCCGGCCCTAATAGCTCGCCGTTGCAATCCACACAACACCAGTCACCATCTATGAAACCCATTGGATCACCGCACATGGGGCAGTCTGGCGGAGGGCCTTTGTCGATAACAGGGAGTTCAGGTAGTTCAAAGTCGTCGTCGATCATGGAGCAATCTTTCTCCCCTACTCGCGCGGCTTCATCTTGAGCAACAGGGCCTTCTCGGCACTCTCCCGGCTCGGTACCCCGACGAACGTCAGCCGCCCATCGATAATGGTGGCTGGCACTGCCCTGACCGAATGCCGATCGGCCAGACTCTTTCCATCCTCCGTGGTGATATCCACCTCGCGATAGCCAAAGCTATACTTCACCCGCAGCTGTTTCCAGAGACTCTTTGCCGAGGGGCAAGCCCCACAGCTCGGCGAGACTAAAAGCAAAATATTCGGCACCAGTATCCTCTCAGAGTTGCGCGTGATCTTAACACCGGATTCCATGGGGCAGCAAGCGAAGGGAACTGGAGAACCTGGTCTTGCAAACTAGCCGCCACCATGCTAGCGTGCCAAGGCTGTCACGCTTACGGGCCGTCTCCTTTCCGCACAATCACGTGCGTGAAGGAACAGTATCAAATTCATATCGACGTCACGGACGTCGCTCGACTTGAGAATAAGGGGGCCAGTCCCCCTCGCCTGCGCAAAGTAGGTGCTCTGCAAGTCTTGAGGGGAGGTGAAGGCATGGGAGTGGTTTCGATCAAGGAATTGTTAGAAGCGGGTGTCCATTTCGGGCACCAGACGAATCGATGGAACCCAAAGATGAAGAAGTTCCTCTTTGGAGAACGCAACGGCATCTACATCATCGACCTTCAGCAAACACTGGCTCGGATGGAGCAGGCCTATGCCTTCGTCCGCGATACCGTCGCCGCAGGCCAATCCGTCCTCTTTGTCGGAACCAAGCGGCAGGCCGCTGAAATCCTTCAAGAAGAAGCTGTCCGCGCCAACATGTTCTTCGTCAACCAACGCTGGCTCGGTGGAATGTTGACGAACTTTCAGACCATCAGAAAGAGTATCGACAAAATGAAAAAGCTGGGAGCCAAGCTGGCCGATCCCAGTCAATACGGGTTGAAGAAAAAAGAAATCATGAAGATGCAGAAGGAGATCGTGAAGCTGGAGAAGTATCTCAGCGGCATCAAGGATATGCGCGGGGTCCCGGGAGCGGTTTTTGTCCTCGACACACGCATTGAGCACGTCGCCGTGCAGGAAGCGAACCGGTTGGAGATCCCTGTGATTGCGATCCTAGATTCGAACTGCGACCCTGACCACGTCACCTATCCGATCCCTGGAAACGACGACGCCATTCGCTCCATCAAGCTCATCACGTCCCGCATTGCCGACGCCTGCATCGAAGGCGCTCATTTGCGGACACAGCGCGAAGAAGCGGACTTCAAGCCAGTTCCGGCAGGGGGAGACAAGGCCGCAGCTGTCAGCTTTGCCAGTGCGCCGGCTTCATAACGCCCGATATCTGTAGACATCAACGACTACACCCACTGTTTATCGAGAAGGACCGTCACGTATGGCTGGATCAAGTCATCTTGTCAAAGAGCTGAGAGAGAAAACCGGCGCAGGCATCCTGGATTGCCAGAAAGCGCTCACCGAGAACGGCGACGATATCGAGAAAGCCATCGATTTCCTGCGACAAAAAGGCCTGGCTGCCGCGCTCAAAAAGTCGGGCCGTGAGACCAACCAAGGACTCGTGCATGCCTATATCCACATGGGCGGGAAGATCGGTGTGCTCATCGAAGTCAACTGTGAAACCGACTTCGTCGCTCGGAATGATGCGTTTAAAACGTTTGTCAATGACCTGGCTCTCCAGGTGGCTGCCGGGAAACCCTCCTATGTCAGACGGGAAGATGTCCCCGCCTCGCTCATCGAAAGAGAGCGATCGATTTATGAAGGACAGGCTAAAGCAATGCTCAAGCCCCCTGCTGCTTGGCCGAAGATCGTAGAAGGCAAGTTGGAAAAATTCTTCCAGGAGACTTGTCTGATCGAGCAGTCCTTCGTCAAGGACCCTGCTGTCACAATTAAAGATCTCCTCGCAATGAAGATTGCCATCATCGGGGAGAACATGAATATCCGCCGCTTCACCCGGTACCAATTAGGCGAAGCATGAGCCCTGGCAACTATCGGCGCATCCTCCTCAAAGTGAGCGGAGAGATGTTGGCCGGTGAGCAGGGCTACGGCATCCAACCCTCCATCCTAGAAGGCCTCGCCTCGGAGATCGCCTCCGTCGTGGCCTTGGACATCGAAGTCGCCGTGGTCATCGGCGGCGGCAATATTTTCCGCGGGATCGCTGCGAGCGCGTCCGGTATGGAGCGCGCCTCTGCCGACTACATGGGAATGCTCGCAACCGTACTCAATGCCTTGGCCCTGCAAAATGCGCTCGAACGCACCGGCATTATGACGCGTGTCCAGTCCGCGATCGAAATGCGCCAACTGGCCGAGGGCTATATCCGGCGACGAGCTATTCGCCATCTTGAGAAAAAACGCGTGGTCATTTTTGCCGGCGGCACAGGGAATCCCTACTTCTCAACCGATACCGCGGCGGCGCTCAGGGCGATGGAGATCGGAGCCCAGGTCATCATGAAAGGGACCAAGGTCGACGGCATCTACGACGCCGATCCTGTCAAAAATCCCTCCGCTAAAAAATATCAGACGATCTCCTTTCTCTCGATCTTGAACCAGGATTTAAAAGTGATGGACGCCACAGCCATCAGCCTCTGCATGGATAACAACCTTCCGCTTATCGTGTTCAACCTGAAGGAACAAGGCAACTTCAAACGCGTCGCCACAGGCGAAGCGATCGGAACCGTTGTCACCCCCGATCGCCGCTAACTTTCTGGGGAGTCTCTCATGTCCAATCCTGCCGCTATCCGCCAAAAAATCATGGAAAAGATGGAGTCCGCGCTGGAGCATCTCAAGCGCGACTTGGCCGGCTTACGGACCGGACGGGCATCGGTCGCCCTCTTCGACGGCGTTCGAGTGGATTACTACGGCACCATGACCCCGCTGAAGCAGGTGGCCAATATTTCGACCCCCGAGGCCCGCCTCATCACGATTCAGCCTTGGGAACCGACTCTGATCAAGGAAATTGAAAAATCCCTGGCAGGATCGGGCCTCGGTATCACCCCGTCGAACGATGGAAAGATCATTCGTGTTCCCCTTCCACCGCTCACCGAAGAACGGCGCAAGGAACTCAGCAAGATCTGCAAAAAACACGGCGAAGACACGAAAGTCGTGATCCGGGGGTTTCGTCGAGATGCCAACGAAGAGTTGAAGAAATTGCAAAAGGATGCCAAATTAACCGAAGACGAGCTGCGAAAGTCCGAGGGCGACACCCAGAAACTCACCGACCAGTACATTCAGAAAATCGACGACGTCGTGAAGAAAAAAGAACAAGAGATCATGGAAGTGTGACCTCGATTTCGACCTTGCTACCCACCTACGCCACCATCAACCTCGCGGCGCTTGCCCATAACCTCTCTTGCATCACGCGATACCTGTCTCCTGGCTGTGAAGTCCTGGCGATCGTGAAGGCCAATGCGTACGGACATGGAGCAGCGGAGATCGCTCAGGCACTGTGCCGCCAAGGCATTGGACGGTTTGCCGTGGCCTCGCTCGACGAAGGTATCGCGCTTCGCCAAGCCGGTCTTTCAGCCTCCGTCGTCGTCCTTGGCGCGCTCTTCGAGGAACAGATATCAGACCTTGTCGCCCACCAACTGACCCCGGTCGTCAGCGATGGACGCATCCTTCCTGCTTTGGCCAAGGCTGCTCATTCATATCAGGCCCCCTACCCAATTCATCTCAAGGTCGAAACCGGGATGGGGAGGCTTGGGTTTTCCCCTGAAGAGTTGCGCTCACTCTTCGACAATCCTCTCTTGCAAAGTTCCCTCCGGGTCGAAGGCTTGATGACCCATCTTGCCGATGCCGATGGAAAAGACAGTGCCTTCACGGAACGACAGCTCGATACATTTGGTACCGTGCTGGAACAGATCCGACAACGCGGCCTCACCCTCCCGTTAGTGCATACGGCCAACAGTGCCGCCATCGTCAGATTTGTCAGGTCGCATTTTTCACTCGTGCGCCCCGGCATCATGCTCTACGGCTACCACACCTTGCCGGACACAGTCCCCGCTCCTGATCTCAGGCCTGTCCTCTCACTACGAACCACGATCGCCCAACTACGGACCATTCCACGAGGGGGAACCGTCAGCTACAACGGCACATTTGTCGCGACAAGACCGACGCGCATCGCCGTGCTGCCGATCGGCTATGCCGACGGCTATAGCCGAAGGCTTTCCCATCGCGGATCTGTCTTGATTCAGGGACGCCGCGCTCCGATCATCGGGTTGGTCTGCATGGACATGATCATGGTGGACGTCACCGACCTTGCCCCGGTACAAGTCGGTGAGACCGTCACGCTGATCGGACAGCAGGGGGGAGAATCGATTTGGGCTGATGAAGTGGCCGGCTGGATCGACACGATCCCTTACGAAGTCCTCTGTGGGATAGGCTCCCGTGTCCCGCGCCTGTACGAACCGGCTTGATCTACAATTACCACACTTTTGTAACGCTATGCGCCGAGTGGCATAGATAGAATCCGACGTTCGAAGATTCGAAAACCTCGATCCTCAGACGCAATCCCTCGCCGGGCATAAATATCGCGGACTCGATGCTGAGCCGACGATATTTATGCCCTTTCTTTTACTTGACAGAACCGATGCTCATGGGTTTCATGTGAGGCGACTCTCGTCATTTCTATACAAGGAGGTAGCGTAATGCGGTTCGTCAAAGTAAAGGATGAAGAACGCACGGGTGATGTTGCGATCAATCTCGATCTAGTCAGAGAGGCGCACTTTGGAGGAGGGCTGCTGCACCTCTATTTTGAACGCAACGCCACTTCTCAGGACGACATGACATTTACAGGCGAGAATGCACAGAAAATCTGGGCGGCGATGGGCTAGCACAGATGCGGGGCGGAATGCGGTGCAGGAAATCACAGCACCCGGACTCAATTCTCGTCGCCTGGCAAGGAGATGAACTGTCTAGACTCTGTCGACTATCTGCGCGCCTTAGCCGGCGACAGGGCTTCAAGTTTCGTTTGGCTGAGTCGATGAACTGCCCTGCCCCGAAGGAGGTAACGACCACAGCAAGCGAGTCAATGCTTTCGATTCGTGTTCGGGCAACTCTCTGAACTGCACACCGAATGCGTAGCCACTCGCCCAACGCACGATCGCACTGGGGACATAAATGGGCGCGACTTGCTGAGGCCGAATCTGAAGCTGAATCACAGTGTCTGGAGGCATGGGGATTGTGCTCGCCACTCGACACCCTCCCATGGAAAGATCCAGCACGATAGCTTCCCTAACCTGCACTGAACCAGATGAGTAAACCCCTTGGAAATTGACGTGGTGACGTCGGTGCTTGCGTTGCTCAGTGGTAGGCTCCATACCATTCACCTCTCGCCCCAAATTATCAACCGGCCCGGATTGGCGGCGGAGCACTGTGCTGGAAGTTCGTTGCCCACCACTAGTATATTATCTTACATCTTTCTAGAAAATGACAACACTTCTTATTACCGCTTTGAAAGCCGCTAAGGCGCCTGGCGGAGCCGCCAGGCCACAACTCATTGACAGGACATTACCGTGCTAGATTAACCGGCTACCCTGCGTAAACCTACCTGGTCTCGTGAATCTTCAGGCTTTTCTTCCTTCCCCGCTACCTGAAGAAACTGAGGGCCGACAATCTTTTCTCCCTGCGCTTCCACCAAGGCAGACCAGAAATCTGCTATAGTGTCTTGGCATTTCGTGTGAGGACACCCATGGATATGTTGATGATTGCGTTTCGCACGTCACTGAAAGAACGCGTATATGAGATATTGCGAACGTGCGAGGTCACGGCCTACACCGAAATTCCCCAGACGATTGGGACGGGGCAGTCGGGATCGACGGAAGGGATTTCGTTCTATGCAGGCGGGAACAGTGTGATTCTGGTCTCGCTCGAATCAGCTCAACGCGACAAGGTCGCCGACGCGGTTAAAGCCTGGTGTGCAGAGGCCCAGCGTTCAGGATGGGTCAAACCAGCCGTCCGGATTTTTTGCTGGCCCTGCACACAGCTCATCTAGCAAATCTCTAAGACTTGTTGTGTATCGGCCAGTACCGAGTCGCTTTTCACTCCGAGACTCCCATGGCACGGCGCACCCAGGCTCAGTTGCAACAGGCCTATCGAGAGCAAGCGCTCAAGATGTTTCCATGGATCTGCGCGCACTGTGGACGAGAGTTTGACGGCAAAAAGCTCAGCCAGCTCACGGTCCATCACAAGGACCATAACCACGACAATAATCCGCCTGACGGAAGCAACTGGGAATTGCTCTGTCTCTACTGTCATGACAATGAACACCAGCGGAGTCAGGTGGCTGACCCGTCTGAGAAGACGCCACTAGGCCGAGAGCAAGATCAACCTTCGACCTTCACACCCTTTGCTCATCTTGCGGAATTGCTCAAGCGGAACACATAGCTTCTCTGATCTGTCAGGTTAAAAAGGTTTGTCGGCCATTACCCATATGCCATTGACCATACGCTCATGAGTTCTGCCCATCCCCGCGATCCCTTGCACGGGATCACACTGGAAACGATTATCAAGGAACTGGTCGAGCGGTATGGCTGGGCAGAGATGGGACGCCGAGTCCCGATTCGTTGTTTCCTTCACGATCCCAGCGTGAAATCCAGCCTTACATTTCTCCGCAGAACCCCCTGGGCACGGGAACGGGTCGAAGGCTGGTACATCGCATACAAAGACATGTGAGCGAACGCGACCAGCTTCGTCCCTCGGAGAGTTTTTGACCTTCAGGAGTCACACGCATGGCCTCGAATGCAACCATCTTCAAAGCTGCAATCCAGATCGCGGACATGGACCGCCAATACTATGGGGACCATGTCCTCACCCTGGCGCGCCATCCGTCGGAAACCGATGAGCGCATGATGGTGCGATTACTGGTTTTTGCGTTGCACGCCGATGAGGCCTTGTTGTTCGGCCGTGGGGTAGACGCCGAAGAGGAGCCTGCTCTATGGCATAAGGATCTGACTGGCGCCATTCACCTTTGGGTCGAGGTGGGTCAGCCGGATGAGAAGACCGTTCGCCAGGCCTGTGGTCGCGCAAAACAGGTTTGCATCTATACCTATGGCGGTCGCGGCGCTGGCCAGTGGTGGGAGAAGAATCTGGCTACGCTGGCTCGATTCAATAATTTGGCCGTGATGAATTTGCCCATCGACGGGAGCCAGGCATTGGCCGTTCTCGCGCAGCCCAGCATGCGCTTGGAATGCACCATTCAGGATGGTCAAATTTGGATCGCGGATGGAGCAAACACCGCCCACATAACAGTGACAGCTTTGAAAGACGCTTCAACGCCGTGTAGGCGATGATACAGGGACGCCATGTTATCGTCGAGGTAAGAGGATGCGGCGATGAAAACAAAGAAACGCACCCCTACGACTAATGAGACGATCGCCTGGACCAATCCATTCGCGGCACTGAGGAGGGTACGCCCGCCATTGCCTCCGATGGGGCAACCTGATGCCGCCCCACCCGACATGTCACCCCCCGCATCCAAGAAAAACCGTGGACGAGTGGACCTCATTCGTCAAACCGCCCATCGCGGCGGCAAGACCGTGACAGTCGTCACAGGTTTCACCAGCGTCGGTCCGACCGAACTAAAAACACTCGCCAAGGATATGCAGAAAGCCTGCGGTGCCGGGGGCACAGTGAAGGAGGGACGAATCGAAATTCAGGGCGACCAGCGTGAGATCGTCGCCCGCATCCTGACCAATGCCGGTTTTAGGCCTGTGTTTGCTGGAGGGTGAGCGGTGGCCCCGTCCCCGCCTGTCACGCCTTTCCCGCCAGTCTCGCAGTCGCGCTTCCCCCAATTGACTTCCTCCACCGCGCGCGATACAGAATGCACCATCATTCGGATAGGGCGTCCTTACTCTCTGTCCACCACTGAGAGGCTATCATCATGAAGAACGTGGAGATGACCGTCGAAGGGACAACGTTGACGATCAAGGTAGATCTGTCCAAAGAGTTCGGACCTTCTGCTTCGGGAAAGACGACGATCATTGCCTCGACAGAGGGGAATGTGACTATTCCAAATCGCGAGGAGAAGGTCGGGTTGAACGTGTACAGAAAAAAATGACCTGGGCTGGATACATGGGCTGCGGGATATCGAAGCCCCACAACACAACCATCGACGTGCGCGGCTTGTCGCTGACGAACGTCGATGGATCTCGCGAACAGCACTCCGGCCGGAATGGCCGAAGCAACGGCTCTATTAGCCCCTCTTCTTGGCAATCTTGTCGGCGCGCTTTTCCTTCATCGTCTTGGCTGGTTTCTTCTTGGTCGCTTTCTTTTGTGTCATGCCCTTAGCCATTGAGTCTCTCCTCTACTGTGTGGATGAGTAATATCGCGCTGCGACACCATCGCCGCCTCCACTTCATACCCCAATTACTGAAAAAATGAAAGCGGTGGCGCCCACTGATAACCTGCGTCTCTTGGAGGTCTTAAAGATCGTGTCGATTTCATCGATGCCGGCGCGGCTATCGGATTCTTCTGCAATTCGAGATAGGAAATTGATCGTCCTTGCCGTGAACGGTCATATCTGCAGGGGAAAACCGCCGGATCGGCGTCTAACCGGATATATTGCGGCAATCTCTCGATAATAGGACTCCAGTATGCCCGCACGAGCCGGCTCGACAATGACCACTTGACGTTGATCGAAGGTGTTGGCGCAATAGAGATAGATTCCCTCCTCTGCCTGACCAAGTTCGACATGCAACTGACGGCCATCTGGTTCCTGATATGTGGCCTCATTGAGGAGACGCTTATCGCGCAGCTGCTCCCAGACACTCTGCGCAGAAGGCCAATGATTCTCATAGAGTGGCGCGTCCCGATCTGTCGAACCTGCTTTCAGATCGGCTCGATCGAACGGACGACCCTCATCTGGCTCCGGCAATTCATCCCAGTCGAGTAACACACGGCCCGTCTTCTCCACAACATAGAAGGGACCGTCATCCGCCACTTCTTCGACGAGCTGATACCGAATCAGCTCAGGCGCTTCGGCTAGCTGCAAGCCCCTCGTTGCCAATGCGCGCTGGAACGGCACGCGACGCGCAAGCTGTCTGGTCTTCTCAAACACGATCATGCGGCCCCTCGTGACTAACAACGCGCCGAGCCGATCCAGTCGTACGCCGATGCCCGTTCGTTGTTCGAACAGGGCTTGCTGTTTCGCATCACAAGCACGTTCGAACGTTTGCCAATTGTGACTTGGAATCCCTGGATCCTGCTCGGCCTGCACCAGCGCATGAGTGGCCAGAACCAGATCGTACGACTCGTTGAAGTTTCCGGACTCGATGTCCACGCACTCGAATCGGAGATTGCTCAGGCCAAGCTCTCGCGCCTTTTCTCGCGCTCGCGCAATCGACATCGGCGAACGATCGATGCCGACGAACTGTTTTCCAGAATATTGAGCCGCATAAAAGGTTGTCAGAGCTCCGATCCCACAGCCGAAGTCGAGGACGCGGTCCGCATCTCCGATGCAAGCCGCCACATGTGAACCGATTTGGCGGTAGTATTCGTAGCGCTGGCTATACAGGAC
>Ga0187894_10001339_pt1 | contig 31872 bp, 30 predicted proteins | sample GBC1701081metaG_FD_136650 | JGI IMG/M metagenome (GOLD analysis project Ga0187894, IMG submission 136650) | White microbial mat communities from a lava cave in the Kipuka Kanohina Cave System on the Island of Hawaii, USA - GBC170108-1 metaG ...
CATTCTTGGTCGCTCAGCTCCTCTGTCCGCATACTCACCTCCAGCGTGCCACAACTTGTTCACCGGATACAGAGTCTACCCCACAGCTCCCCTCAGCAGAAGTTCCTTTGCCGGATTACTTAGAAAAATCGCCCGCCGCCCAGGTCTGTTGCTGCCGTTGTTTGATTGCTGCCAAGTCAGGCATAAGAGCTCCTTTCTCCGGGTTCTCTCACGGAAGCTTGTCGTCCGATTTTTGCCCTTACTAGATTCCCAGCCGGGTCTGCATCCGTTCCCACCACACCCGTAATGCCGGTGTGGTAATCAGGAATGGTTCGTTGCTGACCGTCGTAATCCATTTAAACGTGCCAAACAAACAAAAGTCTGCATACGTAAGCGTGCCAAAAAAATAATCCTGTCCGGCGATCGTGAGATTGAGGTCACCCAAGACCGCCCGCATTTTGGCACGAAACTCCGGGCGCTTGGCAACGGCAGTTTCTAAGGTCATACCGAGCCGCTCCTCACGTGATTTGCGGAAATAGTCGCGGTCAGCGGGGTCAACGTGAGTGAAGATGTCAGTGACAACCACTGGGAAAAGCGCGGTGTGGACCGTACGATCAACATAGAGGTTGAAAAAGCGGCAGGCTTCTTTGAGCCCGAGACCGGGAAACAGGCGTGGTTCGGGTTGTTTGCTCTCAAAGTATTCGGCGATAATCCAGGAGTCGTACACCACCGCGCGATTATCTTTGATCACCGGCACACGATCCTGGTCAGAAAAAGCCAGTTTGTCCTTGTCACTGAAGCGAATGGGCACGGTCATGTAGGGAATTTGCTTGTAGGCAAGGACTGCTTTCGTGCGCCAGCAAAAGGGGCTGAACCGCAAGTCGTTGGCACCAACTAGATCATAGAGTTCGATCATTGCACCCTCCTATTACCTTATCAGATCTTCCAACCGGCGAAGCATATCTTGAGGTAAGGCCGGTCCGTCGGCAGTTTCGCAGTTCTCTTTCACACGTTCGAGCCTCGCAGTTGCGGGCAGCAAGGTTGAGACGGCGGGATTCGCCAGCAGGTATTTGAGCAAGGCTTGCCCTGGGGTGGTGATCCCATATGGGCAGAGGAAGGAGAGGTCAGGTCGCTGCAGAGCACGCAGCAGGCGGTTGCGGTCGAAGATAGGGCACAAGGGGGTCATCACCAGAACTCCGAGATTGAGTTGCTTGGCGAGCGGTACAATTGCTTGCTCGGCTTCTCGTTCGCCAAGGTTGTAGGGAATTTGGATCGTATCAAATGCTCCGGTACGCATTGCTCGCATCATCTCTGAAAACATACTGGTGCGGTAATCGGTGATACCGATGAAGCGAATACGCCCTTTGGCTTTATACTCTTCCAGGACGGGAGTGACAGCCTGCCACCCGGCCATATTATGAATCTGCATCAGGTCAATAACGTCAACCTGTAATTTACGCAACGACTCTTCAATCTGGGTACGGGCCGAGCGTTGATCCTGGCAAAGCACTTTGGTGGCGATAAGAACGCCCTCGCGTCGCCCCTTGAGGGCAAGGCCTAAGACCTGTTCAGCCTCGCCGTACATCGGCGCGGTATCGAATAAATTCACCCCACATTGCAACGCTTCCGTCACCAAAGCATGGACGTGATCAATCTCTTTTGCCCCGCGCACGTCGAACGATCTCCACGTGCCCATACTGACCGAGCTGATCTGAAGCCCGGTGCGACCGAGGGTACGGTATTGCATACCTATTCTTCAAACCTGTGCTGACTGCTGACGGCTTTGAGTATACATATGACACTAACAGCAAAGAGAAAAGTCCCTTAGCGTGGAGCAACAACCATGTGTGGACGATATACCCTGACGACTGAACTTGAAAGGTTGGAAGAGCGCTTCTCTTTTCAGGTGAAGAATCTTTCCTTCAAGCCCTGCTATAACATCGCGCCTTCTCAATCAGTACTGACAGTGATGAGCAATGAAGGCGAAAACCGCGCAGGATTCTTGCGCTGGGGGCTGATCCCTTCATGGGCTAAAGAAGCGGCGATTGGCGACCGCATGATCAATGCGCGGGCAGAAACCGTGGCAGAGAAGCCGAGCTTTCGCCGGGCCTTGCAGAAGCGGCGCTGTCTGGTATTGGCCGATGGCTTCTACGAATGGCGGCGCGAGGGAAAGAAAAAAACGCCGCTTTTTATCACCCTCACATCGCGTGAACCTTTTGCTTTCGCCGGACTCTGGGAAAGTTGGCAGGCACCGAATGGCGAGACCATTCATTCGTGTACGATCATCACCACCACACCGAACGCCTTAATGGAATCAATTCACAACCGTATGCCGGTTATGCTCTCCCGCGCGCAAGAGGCGCTCTGGCTTGACCGCACGGTAGAAGATGCGCAGGTGTTGCTTCCTTTGCTCGCGCCATATCCTGCTAAAGCGATGACGGCGTACGAAGTTTCTACCACGGTAAATTCGCCCAAGAATGACTCCCCGGTATGTATTGAACCGCTGGAGCAAGCGGATTAATTGTCGGTGAGCATTGTAGTCCTCCTGTCGATTGCTAGTGTTCGATCCTCACCGTTATGCTGCCGCATAGACTGGAATGAGCGACGCGAATTTCGGCGCTGGGGTTCGTGAGGATGCAAGGAATAGTGCAGGGGCGCATGGCTATGCGCCCCTACGACCCTCACGAATGTTGCCGCGCCTCTGGTTCCAAGTCGATCTGCATCGGCAACAAGAAGCGCACGACCATATTATAGAAGGCGGTATTGAGCGTCAGTTCGACGATCTGTTCGGTGTCAAGGAATTTGCCCAGTGCCGCAAAGGTCGCGTCTGTCACCCGTACGTTTTGTGTCATCTCGGTCGCGTAGCGGATCACCGCTCGTTCCTGTTCGCTAAAGGCCGGATCAGTCTCCCACGCGGCGAGCCGTTCAACTTGCTCTGGCCGTACGCCAATGCGCTTGGCGAGGGCTTGATGGTGAACATATTCATATTCACAGTTGGTTAATCTTCCCACCGTCATAATCGCTAGCTCGCGCAAACGTGGATCGAGACGGGTGCGGTTACGCAGTCCGTCGCTTAAGTAGAGAATGCGACGAAGCAAGACGGGGCTATGCGCGATGGCGCGAAAAATGTTGTGGACTGATCCGCGCTGACTCAAGAGCGTGTCGAAAAGGTCGCGCTCGGGTTCCGGCAATTGCTCACGCGTAAGATAGGGTAATCGAGCCATTATTCCTCCCGTAACAACCGGCAAGAGTGATCAGTTCGCGTACCCCATCCGGCACGTGTTTGTCTAGGTCCTCGACCTGAGCAATGCGGTACTCGGGTTCGCATTTTCCTGGCCCTCCTTGCGTTGTGCCGCATTAAGAACAAAAAAGGAGAGGCCGTCAACGCAGAGGAGGCTGCATGAGGATTGGTGGGTTCACGATCGAGCCGTTACTCTTACTACTCGTTTTTGTTCCGGTCGCGATCGTCTTAGAGTTTAGCCACGCTGACCCGGTGTGGATCTTCGCGGCGTCAGCTTTAGCGATCATTCCCCTGGCAGGATTGATGGGGAAAGCGACGGAACACTTAGCGGAGCGGATGGGAGCGGGATTGGGCGGGCTGCTCAACGCGACCTTTGGCAATGCCGCGGAGCTGATCATTGCGCTGATCGCACTCCGTGCCGGGTTGCTTAATGTGGTGAAAGCGTCGATCACCGGCTCGATTATCGGCAATGTGCTGTTGGTACTGGGCGCGAGTGCTTTAGTCGGCGGGCTGAAATATAAGCGTCAAACCTTTAATCGCACCGCTGCGGGTCTTGGGGTGACCTCATTGGCGCTGAGCGCGATTAGCCTCGTCGTGCCGGCGCTGTTTCATCTCGTCGTGCGCGGAAACCCTATCGCGCACGAACAGGAACTCAGCTTAGAAATTGCTATCGTCTTGTTCGTAACCTATATCCTCAGTCTCGTCTTTGCGCTGCGGACACATAAGTATTTGTATGACGGGACCTCGATAGAGGAAAAGACACATGTGACTGATGAAGCAATCGGGGCGGTGGGCTGGAGCCAAACCAAATCCGTCGCTGTCCTTCTTGTTGCCACGTCATTAGTGGCGCTGATGAGCGAATTTCTCGTCGGCGCGGTTGAGCATACGGCGCATGCGTTTGGCATGACGGATATTTTTGTCGGCGTGGTATTGGTCGCGATTATTGGCAATGCCGCCGAGCATAGCACGGCGATCCTGGTGGCGATGAAGAATCAGATGGATCTCGCGCTCAACATCGCGGTCGGTTCCAGCATTCAAATCGCCCTGTTTGTCGCGCCTATGTTGGTCTTTGCCGGGTATTTATTTGGTCAACCGATGAATTTACTCTTTACTCCCTTTGAAGTAATGGCCGTGGTGATTTCCGTTGGGGTTGTTAGCCTGGTAGCGATGGATGGGGAGTCGAATTGGATGGAGGGAGTGCAGTTACTCGCGGTGTACATCATCTTAGCGATCGCATTTTATTTTTTGCCGTAGACTGGAAACACAAGTAGTTATCTTTTGTGTAAGGGCGAGGCGTTGCCTCGCCCTTCCGAGGGCGACCTGCCAGATCGTCCCTACTTTTGATTCTCCTGCGTGTGCTTGGCACGGATCGCTTGGGCACGGGCCTCTAGCTTTTCGGCCTCAGCCTTGCGATTTGTTTTTCGCAGCAGGACGGCATAGTTCCCTAGGACAGTAGCGACAATGGGATGCTCCGACCCCAATTTCTTCTCCCTAATTGCTAAGGCTCGCTGATAGAGGGGCTCTGCCTGGGCGAATTGGCTTTGTTTACGATAGGACTCCGCTAGGTTATTGAGGATAGTGGCTACGTCGGGGTGCTCCGGACCTGAGCTCTTCTCCTTAATTGCCAAGGCCCGCTGGTAGAGCGACTCTGCCTGAGCATACTGACCTACGGTGTGATAGAGCGTCGCTAGGCCGTTAAGGCTCACAGCCAAGTCGGGGTGCATGGGGTCCAACGTCTTCTCAGAGATCGCCAGTATCCATTGCCAGATTTGCTCGGCTTCAGCCAATTGGCCTTGAGCTTGATAGACCGTCGCCAAGCCGGTAAGGCCCGCAGCTAGGTCGGGGTGCATGGGGTCCAGCGTTTTCTTAGAGATCTCCAATATCTGCCACCAGAGGGACTCGGATTGAGCAAATTGACCTTGGGCGTAGTAATTTCTTGCTAGGTGGCTGAGAGTTGCAACTACATCGCGATGCTCTGGACCTAGCATTTTCTCGCGCATCGCCAAGGCCTGCTGGTAAAACGTCTCAGCCTCAACATAACGGGTGTATTTGTGCAGGTAATAACCATTAAAATGAAACCATAGCGCAGCTTCTGGAAACTCTAACTGCCACTTTTTTACGTGTTCTATGCACACTTGCGCATGGGCGAGCACCCATTCACGGCGAGGCCACTCGTCGTTTTCGATAATGAGAAAGCTTTGGGCCATTGCTCGTATCGTGCGCTCTGCCCATAGACGCTGCGTAGCGTCGTCCATGTCATTTTTTACAACCTCTTGTACGAGTCGGTGGATGTTGATCGACTGATTTGCAGGGTTTCGGTCAATAAGAGAGAATCGACCAGCTTCTTTGATAGCCAGAACGAATTCAAGCGAGCTGGTTAATAGCTTGGCGAGGTTGTCTCCTAACTCGGCTGCCCCTACAAGAGTAAAGACCTCCTCAGGAATTGCATCTGGCGCGAGGAACGCGCACACCCGGATCAGGTCAGCCGCAGCAGGACTTCTGTCGGCAACTTGCTTAAAAGCGAGAGAGAAAGTAGTTGCCACAGAGGGATGATCGGAAATGATGCCGCCACGCTCGGCAAGAAGCTTTGCTCCTTCCTTTCTGTACAACTCTAAGTACTCATCAAGGCTTGATGGTACTTCTTCGATGAAAGCTCCGGCTTGATCCAATGCAAGCGGGAGACCGCCCAGTTCCTTGACGATCGTCTTCGCTTTTGTTTGGTCAGTGGTAGATGCGACATCAAGAGGAGCGTCCTGCGCGAGCATTTTGGCTCGGCGGAGGAGAAACAGCGCGCCTTCCTCAAGTTCCATTTCTTCGATCTCGACACGTTGAGCGATTCCTCCTGTTGTTTGCGCACGAGTTGTGAGTAAGACATGTCCTTTGCCTCCCGAAGGAAGGAATTCGCGTGCTAACGCGAGATCGTCGGCATTGTCGAAAATTAGCAGCCAACTCGTGTTGTTTTCTAGCCAACGCTTCACGGCGGCAACCACGATGTTTTGCTCTTGAGCGTTCTTTCCAGGAAGGTTGAGCAATTCGGCGATGGCAACGAAGCTAGAAGTCAAAGTCTCGCGCGATTCAGCCTTTGCCCACAGGACAGTGATGTACTCGTCGCCATGCCGGTAGGCGTACTCGATAGCGGTCTGCGTCTTGCCTATGCCAGGGAGACCACTCAACGCCGCTACTCGACGCGAGACGAGCGCAGCACGAAGTTGCTCCAGAACTATCTCACGGCCCGTGAAATACGGGTTGCGGGCATGAGGGAGATTGAAGATCGCCGATGTCAGACCCGCCGCGCTCGGCGTGTTTTCTCGCGACGGGCCTACTGAGGGTTTTGTTGGTCACCCTCATTCTTGGCGAAGCACTCCTGAATGAATCTTTTCACTCGAACATAGATGAGGCTTTGTTTTGACTCCGGTTTACAAATAGTGATATGGCTATCATCCATTGGTACCAGAATCACCCCTTGAATCCCTGGGTCGGCACTAGTTTCATCCACAACCAGAATGCCGGCGACCGTTTGTTTTTCACAGTACACCTGCATTTTGATCCCAAGTTGGAGAGCGTTGTTCCGGTACCAGATGTTCAGCTCGCGCAAACGAGAATCATGCGCTTTCAGTTCATCAATGGTTACCGTCGAACGCAGGATCTTAGAGAGGTACGTCGTCCAATTAGCGATGTTAGAGCCGGAGTGTGGAGTTGAAAGGAAAACAATACCCTTCGTTTTTTTAGCGAGCGTAACCCACTTAGGATCACCAAAATCGCGCGCGTGGCGAAGCATTTGCTTGACGAGCAGACCACCAAGGCTGTGTGTGACAAAGACTATAGGCCGCTGTCCGATGTCGTGACTATCTAGAAGCGCGAGGATGTGCGTTGCTCGATCGACGAGTGGCATGTCGTGCCTTTCCATGCTGATGCATGGACTTCGTATCCAAGAGACCACACGCCGACGTTCGACAAATCTTCTCCAAGCCACGCGGGCCAGAAGTCATCCGGCTTTTCGCTAGAGTGCCATGTGCTCCGAGCATCACCATCGAGCCCATGAACAAAAATTACATCGCCAAGACGCTCAGTTTTCTCGCAGCCTGAAACCTGGATTAATTCACTCATCTTACGCTCCGCGTGAGGATTTCTCCTGCCTAGATTACACCCTGTTCCTTTAACTCTGCAATCTCTCGCGCTGAAGTGAGTCGTGGCTGTAGCTAATGAAGACTTTTGGTGGATCAGGGTCAGAGGGCATTGTTTGTGCTCTGGAGTGCGAATCTCAATCGACCCAGTTTGTGACGATGAGATTCGGTATCTGTTGAAAATGGCGCACGTTACGTGTTGCCAACGTTGCTCGGTAGGCGAGGACAATACTGGCGATGAGCAAATCAGCCCGACCTATCTTGCGTAGCCCTTTCACTTTTCGGAATTGATCGAAATGATTAGCAGCAACCTCGTTGAACGGGACGACTAAGAGAAGATCAAGAAGCGCTTCGGTTCTTGCGAGTAATTGCTGTGCCTTCAACAGGTCCAGACCGGTGGCCGCTTTCAGAAGATAATCATAGCGCCCACGAAGAATCTCAATCTTGGTGATAAGAGTGACCCCAACATCGGAGTCGGTGAGTTCACCAAGACGGTGTGCTACCCTTGGTTGGCCAGCGTGGAGATGTGTGAGTGTATCAGTATCGAGAATATGCACTACGTCGCCGTTTCTTCTTCCGCCTCGGGTCGCCCTCGCTTCGTATAAATAGCCGCTCTCAAGGTGGCTAAAGTCTCGTCGTCGGCAAGCGCTCCTGCTTGTTGTAACAGCACCGTGCGGCTATCTTGACTTCGCAGCCACTCATCAATGGCGCCTTTGAGAAAGCGCCAAGTGGTCTCAATATAACGCCCTGGGATCTGTCCATGAGCAGCTTGACGCTCAACCATCTCCTTGGGGAGCCGGAGATAATTAGCAACTTCTTCTAAGGTCAAGACCTCTGGTAATTCAATTGTCTGATTCATAGGATGTCCTCCGGACTATTATGAGTCAGATTACTCCTTGTTTCTTTCACGCGCTTAAGCGTTGGATTTCATGCCCAACACATTGAATGCGGGAACAGGTTTATTAAACCCCTTGAGGGTTAACGGTCCGATCTCCTCGGTCTCGATCATGTCCTCGACCTCTCCTGCAACTCGTAACGAAACTAGAATCTGATTACCCTTCGCCTCACCGCAGAGGCGTGCGGCGAGGTTGGTCACGGTGCCGATGGCGCCGTAATCCCAGCGCCCCTCAAAACCGATAGCGCCGATGGTAGCGTACCCTTGGGCAATGCCAATCCCTAAGGCGAGGTCGTACCCCCGTCTGCGCCACTTGGTGCTCAGCTCCTGTACACGCTCGCGCATGACAAGTGCCATTCGCAGGGCGCGCTCAGCCGGATTTGGCACCGGCACCGGATCATTGAAGAAGATCATCATGCCGTCGCCGGTGAACCGCTCCAGCGTCCCCTCGTGCTCGAGAATCAGTTTTCCCATCTCAGCGTGATAGTCCCTAAGCACGCTCATGACTTCTTCCGGCTCGACCTGTTCAGCGAAAGTGGTAAACCCTCTGAGATCGAGAAATACCACCGTGACCTCGCGGCGGTGGGTTTTCAGCGGGTCCTCGGTGCCGCCAGCGACGATTAACTCGGCGAGCTGGGGCGAGAAGAAGCGTTTAAGCCGACTGAGCTGTTCTACCATCTGGTACATCCGGGCGTTTTCAATCGCGGTGGCAGCCTGGTTCGCCACAATGCTGAGCAGGATCTCATCCAGCTCGTCAAAGGCATTTGGCCTGGCGCTTTCCACCGCCAGCACGCCGATGAGCCGGTCCTTGACTAAAAGTGGCATTGCCAGTTGGCTGTGCACGTTCGGAAGACCCGGCAATGACGCTGGGGATTGGTCCACCTGCTGTTGATTTGCCTCCTGAAGATTTGCCCGCACCGCCATGAGATACCTGACACTGGCGCCGATATTCCCCATCCGCATCATTTTTTTACGCTCGGCAACCACGCCAATGACACCGTGTCCCAATGCGATCTCAGCACCAACAGTGACATGGTCGTAGCCGCGGCCGGCAACCACCTTGAGTGTGTCTGCCGACTGGTCCTTGAGCAGAATCATCGCGTGTTGAAACCCGAGGATCCGGTCCATGGCACTGAGGATAGTCTCAAGGATACGATCGAGATCCAGCGTGGAGGTGATCTCGGAGGAGATCTGTTGAATGATCCGGACTTCGTTGCTTTTCCTCGCCAGCTCGCGGTTGAGCCGATCGATGATCTGCTGGTTTTCAGCGATCTGTTTTCTGATCTCTACCGGTGGATCGTTTTCCGCAGCCACTGGATGGCCTACTCCCCTTATGTGGTCCCGCTTTCTCTGCCGATCTCTGCGAGCGGAATGCGCTCACCGACATTCTTGGTTGCCGAGATGACCCGGTAGATGTCGGCCGCCTTGAGCTTGAAAATACCCTTCATGCCCGTCATCGAAGCAATCGCCTCGATCTGCATATCCATGGCGTCAAATACCGGGCCGCTGGTCTCGGAATGATCATACTCGATCTCGAGATCCCAACTCTCGAAGGTCTCCGGGTTAATCACCCCTGCGAGCGCGCGAGGATTCTCTCTGATGTTCTTGATCGTCTTACTGAAAAACTGATACGACAGCGCTACATGGTCCGGATCGACATAGTAGACCTGTGAGACCGTCGTGATATTCGGTGTGCCGTCGAGGGCACAGGTTGCTACGTGCGACGGTATGATCCCCTGCGTTGCTGGCTTGATTTCGTCCGGCAAGATTCCCATACGACTCTCCTGTCCTAGCTAATCTTTTTCCCTGCCTCGGGTCCGGGGGTCTGCAGGAAAATCTCCTCTACTCGAAAGGTGATCGCCACAGCCGGCTGATATGCCATTCCCAGCACGAGCGGCTTCGCAATCTGTTCAGGATAGCCAGCCTGGAGCGTTGCGGAGAGCAACTTGGATCTGTATATCTCTTGCACCGTCCGATCTTTCGCATCAGCGGGGCGCGAAGAAATGTAGACGCCTTTCAACTGGTACGCCTCGTGCGAGAGCAAGGCTACGGCCAGTGCAACTCTGCCGTTGTTTTTGAGGTCACTGAGGATCCTCGCGGATCGGCTCTCAGGAACGAAAAACGTGACCGTCTCCTGGTCGGGATGCACGGCGGCGCCGACCACAAACGTTTGAGCAGAATGAAGGCTCTCATCACGAGTCCCGGCTTGCATCCAAGCTGGGCCATGAATAACTTCTACAACCCTGTCGGATATCATATGCTCTTCTTCCTTAACCCTATACTAATACAGATGAAGCTGCCATTGGGGTTAGGTGCAATATGTAGCAGCGCCAGCATCTTAGATCACTCCTTGCTCTTTTAGTGACGCAATCTCCCGCGCTGAAAGGCCCAACAGTCGTCCATAGACCAACTCATTGTGCTGACCAAGCGTAGGACTGGGGGAATCAATGGTTGGCTCTTCGCCATTCAGACGTACGGGCGAGGCAAGAACGGTGACTTTTCCCACCGTTGGATGAGTAATATCTTGCAGCGTTCCACGCTCGCGTAGGTGTGGGTCTGCCAGCACTTCCGGGATCTCTTTGACGATCCCACAGGTGATGTCGGCGCCGGTGAGCTTGTCCATCACTTCTTGTTTTGAGCGTTGAGCGACCCACGCGCCGACAATCGCATCCATCTCATCAAACCGTTTGGCTCTAGCGCCATTGGTCGCGTAGCGAGGGTCCTCGATCAGCTCCTCCCGTTCCATGATCTGACACAAGGCGTGCCATTTGCCGTCGTCTGCCACCAGTAACAGCACATATCCGTCGGTTGTGGTGTAGCAATTGTATGGAGCGAAAGCCCTGCCTGGTGCCGTATTGCCAAAGCGTCCGAGAATCCCGCGCGAGAGATAGCCTGACATCTGCGTGACCAGTGGGCCGAGGGAGGCCTCGAAGAGGTTGGTCTCAACCAGTGTCCCCTCGCCAGTACGATCGCGTTGGTGCAAAGCAGCCAGGATACCGGCGCAGAGATGCGTGCCGGCAAGAATATCAAAAACTGGCGGCCCGGCCTTTACTGGCGGGTTATCAGGGAAGCCGGTCGAGCTCATCAACCCCGTCATCGCCTGAATAATCGGGTCGAACGCCGGATAAGTGCTGTACGGCCCGGAAAGGCCAAAACCACTGCCGGTTGCGTAGATCAGTCCTGCATTCAACCTCTTCAACTCGTTGTAGCCGAGCCCAAGTTTATCCATGACGCCGACGGCGAAGTTTTCCACGACCACGTCAGACTGGGCGGCTAACTCCTTCAACAGCTCTTTGCCGCGTAGGGTTTTCAGGTTAAGCGTGATCCCTTTCTTATTGGAGTTGAGCATGATGAAAGGATAACTCTCATGACTATGCGGTACCTTGTAAATGATTCGGGCCATTTCGCCCTTCTGTGGAGGTTCGACTTTAATAATTTCGGCTCCGAGAAATCCTAACAGTAGGGTGGCGTAAGGGCCATTATAAACATGAGTGAGATCGAGGACGCGAATATCATCGAGCGCTCTAACCATGCATGCCTCCAACTGACGACTCTCAGCCTCTCACATATAGCGTGCTTGCCGCATTCACTCTATGGCATATGGCAGGAAACCTAAGCCATGCGTTATAAGCGATAAGTCACAAAGGAGGTGCATCATGCTCGATCTCGTCATCCGGGGAGGACAAGTCGTCACTCCCCAAGCGGTCGGAGAAATGGATATCGGTATTGAGGGTGAAAAAATTGTCGCGATCGGCTGGTCGGGAACCTTATCGGCAGACGCTAACCGGGTGATCGACGCCCACGGCAAGGTTGTTATTCCCGGCGGAATCGAGCCGCACGCCCACATCGGCATCCCGGTTCCGCCGGAATGGACCGGTAACCCTGATGTCATGACCCAGCCGCCGGAAGCGGCGAGCCGTGCCGCCGCGTTCGGCGGGGTGACAACCATTATCGACTTTGCCGGTGACCTCAGTCGCAAGGCGCTGAGTGGACAAAGCCGTCGCCCAATCTTGGAAACGATCGAACGTCGTCGCGAAGTCTTCCGCACTCATTGTTACACGGATTTTGCTTTTCATTACATCGTGGCCGGGCAGGTGCGGCCGGAGACGATCGGCGAGTTCCGCGAAGCCATTGAAGAAGGTGTCGCCAGCTTCAAGATTTTTACCGTGAATCACCCCGTACGCGTTCCCAATGGTCACTTATGGGGTGTCTTTGCCGAAATCGCCAAGCACGGCGGCATTACCGCCATCCATGCCGAAGACGATGAGATCGTGACCTACATGACCGAGAAGCTGAAACGAGAAAAACAAGACCAAGGCTATAACTTGCACTTAGTCCACAATAATCTCTCTGAGGATATCGCTTTCCGCAATGTGATTCGCTTGGCCAAACACACTGGCGTGGGGATATATTTCGTGCACGTCACGGCGAAAGAAGGCGTTACGGCAATCGAGGAAGCGCGGAGTGAAGGGCAGCCGGTCTACGGGGAAGCGCTACACAACTATCTTCAGTTTACCTGTGAAGACTACAAAAAGCCTGGCGGCACGGCGATTCATACCTATCCGGCGATTAAATTTGCTGACGACCGCGACGCGTTAATCACTGGTATGCTCGATGGACGATTGGCGACCACGGCTACGGATGAATACACCACCTATAAAGGTCCGAAACTCTGGGGCGACACCATTGAGACGGTCTGCGGAGGACATAATGGGATCGAAACGCGGATTCCCGTGGCCTTCACCAAATTTGTGGTTGAGCGCAACATGTCGCTGCGGCGGTTTGTCGACATTACCTCGGCCAACGCGGCGAAAATTCTGGGAATGTACCCGCAAAAGGGCGCGATTCAGCCGGGGAGTGACGCAGATCTCTGCCTCATCGATCCACTGCTCAAGAAGACCATCACGTCAGGTGATTTACATGCCGATTCGGACTACAGCATCTGGGAGGGGTTCGTTTGTCAGGGGTATCCGGTCGTGACGATTCTGCGCGGAAAGGTCATTATCGACAATGGCAAGCTCACCGGCAGCTCGTCTGATGGGCGGTGGCTCAAGCGACGAGTTGCGAACGATATCCTAGCGCGACCGGCGGTGTGATAAACGTGCAGAGAGAAGATGTGACCCATCGGGTCGCTTCTGCTTTACGGTGCCAGAACTAAGGCTGGGTCTCCAAGCAGGGTGAGCCCAAGAACGACATCCTTTTTGTTGCCTTGGGTGGCGACCAGATCTTTCTTAGCTTTCTGGAGTGCTTTCCCCAGCGTCTGTTTCGGCTGCAGCATCGTAGAGATAATTCGCAGTCCGAGGGCTTGGTCGGACGCTAATTCGGTCAACGTCGCCGCACCGACGACTGCCGCCGCGCCTTGTTTCCCGCTCAGGAGCAGCGCGTGACTGAGAGTATTATACTGTGGCGCTGAGTGGTACGCGCCCCAGCAACCTGACTGGAGAATCACTGTTGGTGTACTATTCAGAAGCGACGCCGCATCCTGGACGGTAAACAGATTAGCAAAGGACCAGGCTGTGGGTCCCGAGTGTCCGATGTAGTTGGTGAGCGCGACCCCGCTATTGATGGCGGAGACCAGCACATTGCGCGCACCCACTACGCCTATGTCATCAATATAGGCGGTTTGTGTCTGGACCGACCAGGGCGAAGGTAAAGTGGCGATCAGTTGATCACTAAGGGCGGAGAAAGAAGCCGAATCTTTACCGTCGGCGGCGAAAACTGCGTTCTTCGCCCGCGGTGTGTAGGCGAGGGTCTTGGCGACCAGCGATGCCAACTCTTGCTGAGTCCGCACCGGAAATCGACCAATAGCAAGATCCGGTACTTGATCGCCATCGAGGTCGGTCAGGAGTGGATCCGACGGCGTGAAGCGCATTACCGAATCGGTCTGGACGTAGAGGGTCGGAATAAAACTGGTCGACCCGAGCTGGAGATAATCGTGATAGTCGTAGGAATCTCCTCCCACTAACAGAACGTATTCCACCCCTAATTTTGGGCGAACATCGCGGAGGTAGCGACGAATAGCTTCGGGGTCGAATACCCCTCCGCTATAGGCGGTATAGAGATCTTCTACGTCCACGACCTTGACGGTGAACCCCTGCTGTTGTCGAGCGGTCACCAACGCACCCAGACCGTTGATAAACTTCGCGTGCGTAATGATGAGATAATTGGCGCGGCCGGCCAGCAGGTCAGCGGGCGGACTGATTGGCGTGATCGCCGGCTTTCGTAAGGCTTTTACCGTCGATACCATATAGGTTGCCGATTGGTCCGAACGACCGGCAAAGACTGCACTAAAAGTGCCATTGCGTCCGGGGCTCGTCGTGACTTGAGGGAACCGCAGTAATTGTCGACCGCTTAAGCCATACACGACGACGTCCGGAGAGGTGAGTTGATCGACCTGAAACTTTCCGGCGAACCCCTTAAAGGTCAAGCGATCATGCTGGGCTGCGAAGGACCTGGCATAAGTGACGCCGTAACTTTCCACATGAACGAGATCAAAATCCGCGCCCGTGTCTCCCGGCAGCGTCAGCAGTAAAGTGTTGGCGCCTTCCTTCACCAAGCCGGAGGGAAGGGAAACCGTCAGCGACGCGTCGACCAGGCCATCAAAGGTTTTGTCGGCTACTTTTACGCCATTAAGCGACACGACAACATGGTGGTCGGGAGCGCGGTCGGGCCAGTCGGTCACTCCCCAGAGCCCGAGCTGCAGAATTGCCCCGTTGGCAGTAACCAGTTTGTCAACCGGGATGATAAAAGATTTCACGACTGGTGAGGTAAACGCCAGAATTGGCGCATCGTACCACGGATCACCGTTCGGGGAAGCAAAGCTGTACTCGTGATTCTCTTCGACGGTAACCTTGGCCGTGTAAAACGTCGGTGGGGTTCCAACCGGGGAGAGATTGAACTCACGAATACGCTCGACTTTGGTCGGGTCGATTGCTAAGCGGTATACGTTGGTAGTGGTGTACAGGGTATCGAGTGCTTCGCCGAAGAATTCCACAAACCCACCGGGACCGAAGACTCCCGGCGTTTTCCCCGGTTCTACCCGGAGCGCGATCGGTCTGCCCTGCTTTGTCAGCGCGATGTTGCCGACCGGCACGCTAGTGAGGTTGAAGCCGGCAGCTGCCAAGTCTTCATAGGCGACGCGATAGAGACCGGTGGTATCGACCCCAAGCGCATAAGCTGGGGGTGAAGCCGTGGCTGTCCGCGTGGCTAAGCTCCGCGCCACTTTCATTGGCTGTTCAGCACGTATACTTGACCAATCAATAGGCTCTGGGTTACTGCGTTGCCCGTAGGATTGACCAAGTTCATAAGGGCCATGCAACCGCTCCTGTCCGTGCATATCGACTTCGGCCAGAGCAAACCGTGACATCCTCACTCCCGCGATGGTGTGGCTATAGGTCTGAGGAACGAGAGAATCGAGTTGCTGGCTCGGGATGAGTTGAGGGGTTAGCCGTTGCCATGAGCTACCGCTTCCACCGTACAGATAGAAGCCGACATTGGCGGTTTCCGTGGCGGTGGTCCAATCAAACTGGACGCCGTCACCGGTTGAGGTAGCACTGAACGACGATACGGTAACCGGTACCGTGGCCGGGTCAACGCAGAAGGTCAGATTAGAGTAATACACTACTTGTTGAGGTGGATTCGTCTGTGCATGCGGTCCTGAACCATAGACGGAGCTGAATGAGCTGAGTGGACCGTTCCATTGCGAGGTTATCCAGCACGATGCCGTTCCCTGAGAACATGTGCCGCTCGTATTGTCTTTCGCTTCGCCACCGTTGGCAATTGCATTGACGTTTGCTCCTACGGTAACTGTAGTAGGAGCAGGAGAAAAGGTAACCTGATCATCCCAGCCATTGAAGGGTGCGGTTGTTCTGGTATTGCTTGAATCGACATCTTTCACGGTGACTGACAAGTTGCGTACGTTATAGGCTGCGCCATTCACCGTGAAGCTTATACTCAGCGTGACTTGGCAGGCGGTATTGGGCCAATCTACTGACTCTTGCAGCTCACCACTAATTAATTGTGGTGACCCGCCTTGGTACGATCCGGCACACGTGTTATTGAGGGTAACGGTAACCGTAACCCCTTGATTGGAATACAGCGTATGTGGACCCTGGTTGCCATTCATGGAGGACTGCCAACCCAGCGTAGCATCACTCCACGACAGCGTATCCGCTACTAAACCGCCAGTGCAGGTTTGGGCAATGACTGACCGCGCGCTCAGCAGGAGGAATAGTAAACAGAAGACCTTGATCCACCCCAACCGGCTTGTGGTGATTGCTAAAGATGGCACACGCAGTTGGCCATGCGCTGCAACTTCCGACCTCTTCCACCTCCACCCCACGATGCGCCTCCGTTCAGCTTCGAGGGCTTTCCTGCTCACCCTCTCAGGTTGCGTGTTCCTGGCAAGAAGCAATGGTACACCAGAACCCAACCCCCTATCAACTGTCCACAGGACGGGCGGTTTCTTCACGATACGTTTCGCGTGCAACCGAAAAACCTTGTTGAGGGACATGAGGCGTGAGCGGCTTGGTGTTGACCTTCAATCGTGACCGTGCGCCAACAGATCTTCCGGTCGGTACACGGATGCTGACCGCGCTCAAGCACCGTGGCCCAGACGGCTCTGATGTAGTTCACACTCCACTTGTTCTGCTTGGTCACCAACACTTCTGGACGACGCCAGAGGAAATCGGAGAACACCAGCCCCTTGCCGAGTCAACCGGCCGCTTCTATTTGGTATTCGATGGCCGCCTGGATAACCGTCAAGAACTCCTCAATTCACTGGACTGTCATCATCCGCAGATCTCTGATGCGGCACTCTTATTGTTGGCCTATGAGCGATGGGCTGAAGACTGTTTTACCCGCCTGGTTGGGCCGTTTGCAGCTGCCCTCTTCGATGCGACACGACGCCGTGTCGTCTGTGCCCGGGATGCGTTGGGGGACCGCACCTTATTCTACTTTCTCAATGCCCATGTCCTTGTCGTTGCTTCTGAGGAACAAGCGGTCCTGACTCACCCGGCGGTGGCAAGACGGATCGATGAACACCGTTTGGCCGCATGTTTTGCGCTCCAGGTTCCCGCCGATGGCTCCACCTTTTTTACCGGCATTGCTGAGCTCCTCCCGGCTCACGTCCTGGTTGTCGGAGAGGAGAACGTACAGACCCGGCACTATTGGACTGCCAACCCTACTGCGCAATTGCGGTATCGGAGCGACGCCGAGTATGCCGAACACTTTCAAGCGCTGTTAGCGGACAGTGTGGCGTGCCGGCTGCGAGCGCCTTCTCCTCCTGCCGTGATGATGAGTGGCGGTCTGGATTCTACCTCAGTCGCAGCACTGGCCGCACGACGATTGCAAATGCATCCAACCCCAGCTCGTCTGCGCACAGTCTCGTATGTCTTCGATGAGCTGCAAAGCTGTGACGAGCGGTGGTTCATGGCAGCGATGGCGGACTGGTATAAGCTTGAGACGGTACAGATTTGCGGAGATGATGCCTGGCCTTTGTGCGACGCCGACACCTGGCCGTTCAATCCCAATACTCCCGAAGAGAATCTCTACCGGCGGTTGAAAGAGCGAGTCTACCAAACGACGCGTGACAGTGGGACCCGCGTGTTGTTGACCGGCGTGTTTGGCGATGAACTGTATGCTGGGGCAGAATATTGGTTGTGGGATCTGTTACGGGAACGCCGCTTCCTTCAAGCTTGGTGCGAAAGTGGTTCGCACCTCCAGCGCTATGGATTGTGGGATTCGCTCAAGAGTCCAGCGCTGCGCCGCCTGCCGGGGATACAAGGGCTACGACGATTACGCCCTACCCCAACTCCGCACTGGCTGACCGACTATGCAAAAGCAAAACTCCCAGAGACTGATCCGTGGGCAGAATTGAGTCGTGCCGCCTGCCGCCCTGAGCAGTATGAGTCAGTTCTTGGGTCTTATACTGCTCAGGATGCTTCGGGAGAGATTTTCCATGCCAGCCGGTGCGGCATCGAGCTGCGTCATCCCTATCGCGACCGTCGCCTCATTGAGTTTATGTTGGCAATTCCTGCCCACCAGTTGTACAGTCAAGGGTTGTACAAACACATTTTGCGTAATGCGATGAAAGGTATTCTCCCGGAACGAATTCGTACGCGCCACCGACCAACCTCTCTCATGCCTCTCTTTCTTCGCGGCGTGGCGGAAAAGGAAGTGACAACCATCAGACGTCTCTTGCAACGGCCGGAGCGAATGTGGCCACAATATGTGCGCGCGGACTGGCTCGCTCAGGCTGTCCCAGGCCGACTCCCAGCGGAGGCAGAAGAACTCATCATCTGGCTATGTGTCTGTGTTGAACTGTGGCATAAACAGGAAGAAGGGATAGCGAGGAAAGACGCGGTTGCTCGCTGACGAAATGGGTCTGCACGGCAGTGAGGGTTGAAAACATAAGGAGGTGGTTGTGACAAGGGACAACGCCGGCAAAGAACAGTTGCATGAGCAAAAAAAAGCTGAGCCACACGGTGAAGCAGAACGTCGTCGTCGCCCCTACTCACCACCACGGCTGGTGGAGTACGGGAGTATCCGCAATTTGACTACTGGAGGGTCGCCCGGAGTGGGTGACAGTGGCAGTGCGAGGACGCGGAGACCGCGCAGTTAAGCGAGAGATTGCCTGTTTATCGAGCCATATGGCCCAGTGGGATCCTCAGCAATACCAGCGTTTCACTGACGAACGCTCGCGTCCGTTCTTCGACCTCGTGGGTCGGTTGCCGGATGACAACGTTCATTGTGTCGCGGATCTTGGTTGCGGGCCCGGCAATTTAACCCAGACACTACTGACACGTTGGCCCGCAGCGGTGATCTGGGGAGTCGATAACTCGCCGGAGATGCTGGCGACGGCAGCGAAACTGCCCACCGATTCACGTCTGCAATTTGTCTTGAGTGATATTGCCACGTGGCAACCGGAGAAACCGCTCGACCGCATTGTTTCCAATGCCGCGCTCCAATGGGTGCCTGACCATACAGCATTGCTGCTACGATTGGTGAGCTGGTTGGCACCGCGCGGAGTGCTTGCGGTGCAGATGCCCAACAACTTTGCTGACTCTAACCATACCCTGTTGACTGAAATGGTGACGCAAGAACCGTGGCGCTCCGCTCTTGGCGGTCCTGCCGAGCGGTACTTTATCCAGGCGCCCGCGTGGTATGCCCAGACGCTGCACGAACTCGGCCTCCAGGTCGATCTGTGGGAGACGATCTACTACCATATTCTTCCCGGACAGGATGCCGTGTTGGAATGGATGAAAGGTACGGCGCTCCGGCCGATCCTAACCAAGCTCACCGCAACCCAAAAGCAAGACTTCCTTACCGTCTATGGGGAAAAGTTACGGACCGTGTACCCGTCTCATCCACACGGCATCCTCTTTCCGTTCCGCCGGCTTTTTTTCGTCGTCCGAAAGAAGTAACCAGAAGTGACCGTGACGGCGCAAGCGCATCGTCCGCGCCTCAGCCCGACCGCAATAAGAATCCACGCGACGCGAGACCACGAAAGCTCTCCTTCGTCGATCTTCGTAGCTGTTGCCAAAGCAGCGCCACTCAGGCACAAGAAAAGATATCTCACAGTAGAAGGAGGGATCGCGAATGGTTACGTTGACTGCCAAACTGACGATCAAGGAAGGCAAAGAAAAAGAATTCGAAGAGACCATGAAAAATGTTGTTCCTAAGGTCCGGCAGGAGGCCGGCAATCGCGCCTATACCATGTGCCGCGCCAAAGAGAATCCCCGCGTTTTCATGTTCTATGAAGAGTATGTTGACGATGCCGCTTTTGCTGCGCACCGTAAGCACTTAGGCGAACTCGGAGTGAACCTTGCCGCACTGCTCGATGGCGCGCCGGTGCTCGAATTTTACGAAAAGATCGCTTCGTAGTTGATGCTGTAATTTTTCGTTCGTCCTGAGTCGAAGGGCGAATGCTATTACTAGGGAAAAGGGCGTAGCATGCTACGCCCCTACTCACTCTAGAATTCATGCTCACCCGCGAGAATCTGCTCATCTTTCTCGCCCTGGTTGCACTCTCCGTGCTTGCCTGGGGCGCGACCGTCTACCAGGCCGGAAGTATGGGCGTTGGTATGTTCACCTGTAGTATGACGATGGGAACGCCTTTTTCCGTCAGTAACGCCCTACTCTATGTGGCTTTGTGGGGAGTAATGATGATGGCGATGATGCTTCCCGCTCTCACGCCAATGGTTGGACTCTTCCGCACCATCGCCCGGCGTAAGCAGGAACAGGGGTTATCATTCACTCCCGTGTGGGTATTCATTGCCGGCTACCTTGCCGTGTGGACATTGACCGGAAGCATTGGCTATGGAGCGGATCTCGCCATTCAGTCACTCCCTGAGAGATTTCCACTGTTGCGTACCTACGGTATGGTTATTGGTGGGCTCACGCTAATCGGCGCCGGCGTCTATCAGTTAACTCCCTTGAAGTATCTCTGCCTGTCCCAGTGTCGCTCACCGATGGGGTTTTTGCTTAGCAGTTGGCGGGATGGCTATGCGGGGGCATTCCGGATGGGGGTACAGCATGGGTCTTACTGTCTCGGGTGCTGTTGGAGTTTAATGGTCGTGTTGTTTGTCGTCGGCACCATGAATCTGGTGTGGATGGGGATTCTTTCGGCGGTGATCTTTGTCGAGAAAATCGTACCGCGCGGAGTCGAGTTAGGAAAGGCAACGGGTGTGGGGTTGATTGTGCTTGGCGTGGCAGTCGGACTCGGAATTATCCCCTCGATAGCCGCATAGGAGCACAACGCACTATGTCTCTCGCGGCGGAGCACGGCACGTATGGGAGAACTCATGATCGAACTTGAACCGGGTCTTATCGGCAAAGAATTTTCGCTTGGGACCTTTCCGGTCACTGCCGCTGATGTTCGAGCCTTCGCTGAGGCAGTAGGGGATCTCAACCCGCTGTATCTTGACCCTGAAGCTGCTCGGCAAGCAGGCTACCCCAACGTGATTGCGCCGCCGACGTTCTGTATGCATATGCGCGGCGGACGTATGCTTCCTGAACTCCCACTCGAACCTGGACTGACAAGCCTGCACGCCGGCCAGGAGTTTGAGTTCTATGAGGAAATTTATGCCGGGCAGACCTACAGCGCGGTAGGGAAGCTGGTCGAAGTGTATGAGAAAACCGGCCGCAGCGGCCCGTTAGGCGTCATCGTGCGGGAGATGGTGGTAAAAGATGCGACCGGCAAGACCGTGGTCGTGCTGCGCGAACGGCAAATGGTGCGTTCACCGGAGAAGAAGATCTAACCAGTAATGAGTGATGAGGACTCAGTAAGGCCATCCATGAACCAGCAAACACCAAAGCCTTTTGCTGACATCGAGATCGGTGATGAGATCGGCCCGATGACACGGGTGCCAACTCTAGAAGTCGTGCAAGGGTATGCGACCGTTGCTCGCATCCCTGACCGGCGCTTTATTGACCCGGAAGTCGCTCGCGAGAAAGGGTTTCTCAAACCGATTGTTCCTGGTCCACTGAGCGCCACTTTTCTCGTGCAATTGCTGACCGATCACTTTCCCGGCTGGCGATTACAGACCTTCAATATTACCTTTCGTACGCCGGTCGCGCATGGCGATACGCTCAACTGTTGGGGAACAGTGACCGAGAAGAATGGACAGGAAGAAGATGGCACCGCTACCATTCATTGCGACGTCATCGCCGAGAATCAACACGGAGAGCGTGTCATCGTCGGGACCGCCACGCTCGGCGCACGCCAGCGGCGGTCCTCTCTTTAGTGGCGCAGCCGGCTCGGCTACGCACAGACCGCTGGCCTGTACCACTTTGAGAATCATGCCTGCCTGGTAACCTGCAACATCTCGACCCGCGGGTTCTCGACTGGCGATCGCGCAATGATGACCTGATCTACCATATTAATAAACAGTCCGTGCCCTACGACTCCCGGGAGACTATTGATTTGCTGGTCCAGCCGCACCGCGTCAGCAATAGGAGCGAATTGCACGTCGAGAATAAGGTGACCCAGGTCCGAAATGACCGGTCCGAGTTTCCCGCTGCCAGAGCGCAGCATGGGCTTTCCCCCTAACTCGCGCAGACGTCGCGTGACCAACGCCAGCGCCGGGGCAATAACTTCGACCGGGACGGTTGCCCGTGTGCCCAAGGTCGGGACGCACTTCCTTTCATCGACGACGATAATGAACTGTTTCGCGCAGGCCGCGACCACTTTCTCCATCACCTGCGCGCCGCCCGCCCCTTTAATGACGTTGCCGGCAGGATCAACTTCGTCCGCCCCGTCGACGGCTATATCGACGCTATCAATGTCCATGGGATCCCAAAGCGGGATGCCATACTCCTTTGCCAGGGACCGAGCTTGATAAGAAGTCGAAACACCGGTGACGTGAAGTTGGCCCTGACGGACTCGCAAGCCAAGTTCTTGAATAAAATACACTAACGTTGATCCAGACCCGAGCCCGACCACCGCATTAGGGGGAATGAGCTCAACCGCTGCTAATGCCGCCGCTCTCTTCAGTGCGTTCACGAGAAGCCACTCCTCTCTCTGACTGCCAGCACTGTGGCGGAAACCCCGGCCGGACACAAGGGGTAGTAGGGGTAGAGGGTGAATCGCCCTACATCTAGCAGGATCAGAGCAAGTGGTGTAAACAGAGACCAACCCATGACCACAAGAGCAACATCCGTGATGAGGAGAGGCTGATGCGCATCGCCCTTGACCCTTGGGGAAGTGATTACGGCAGTCAGATCAATGCCCCACACGAGGTCGACGCCGAAGAAACTTCGGTCCTGGCCCTCGAAGAGCGGATCGAAGAACGGCCCTGGGTGCCAGTCGATCCGCAACCGGCAATCTTCCCAGAAGAAACTGCCGTCGTTGACGGGGTCATGCGCAGCGATTCCCCGGCGATGGTCATAGACGGAGAACGGCGCGCGCTCGCGCTGTTCGGCTCCTATGCCGCCGGGGCGGTGGTCATCAACGCGCAAGTCCAGGTCAAACACGACCAGGTCGTTCGCCTCTTTATTGCCGGGAGCAACTGGCCGCAACCAGACGACATCACCCTCACCGCGGAGCATAGCGCCCCCTTGTGCTATCACGGGATGAGTTCCAAAGCCGATACCTATGACCGATTGCGCGAAGCGCTGACCGCGGAAATGCGACAGTCCGAGACCCAGGTGGCGGAGATGCTGTCCGCGCCGGATACCTTGATTCTGGCCGACGGCAACCTCACCTTTTTTAGCGGGAGTTCTTCCGTCGTCGGGGTGATCAAGACGATTCACAAAATGTATCTTTCGTCCAAGCGCGCAGCGATTTTAGAACGCTTGCAGCCCGGCCAACGCACCCCGTTGTTTCGCATTGTCAGCGGGCGCAAAAACGACGGCTACAGTGTGCTCACCTGTTACTTGCGCTTGGCCCGGCCGCAGCTTATCGAGCTGCCTTTTGCCGGGCTGGTCCGTCTTGAAGTGCGAGCCTCTTTGGGAGAAGAGAAGGCGGTAATGCTCCTCGATCAGGCGGCGATGAAGGTCTTTGAACTCGCCTCGCGCGCGCCCAAAGATCCCCGCGCGCCACAGAATCTCATTCCCATTGGCGGTTTGGAGCGACAGTTACGGCATAAACTGGGTGATCCGCAATTAGTATTGCGACGCATTAAAAACCGAGTCCGGGCCATGGTTGAACAGTGAGGGGGCAATTGTGGGCAAGGTCATTGGCACACAGGATGCAACGCCGCTCGAGTTTTGGGTTCTCCTCGATCGGAGCGAGCAGGTGCAGGTGGATGAGGCGGTGGTGGTCGAGACCACCGCTCCCATCGGACCGGTCAAACTCTTTGGCATCGTCGATGTGATTCGCGCCCGTTATCAAGGGTCCACGTTCGACTCTGACGTCGTGGAGGCGGAACGTGGCCTCCCGGTTGAACTGTCAATCGCGGCGCATGTGAAGGTCACGCGGCTCGATCCCGAATATTACTATCCCCCGATTCCCGGTGACCACGTACGGGTTGTCACCGGCGACGAATACGCCAAGGCGTTGTTCATGGATAAGATGGAACGGAAGTTCCCGCTCGGTCTGGCGCTTTCACGCAAGGAAGTGGTGTACGGCAACCTCGATTTCCTCAACGGTCGCAAGGGCGCACATGTCAATATCAGTGGCGTCTCTGGTATCGCCACCAAGACGACGTATACGACCTTTCTCCTCCACAGTTTGTTACATTGTGGGGCGCTGAATGACCCGGCCAACACGCATGCGATTATTTTTAATGTCAAAGGCGAAGATCTCTTATTTCTTGATAAGAAGAACAACACCCTAAGCCCGACCGACCTTGTTGAGTACGACCAGATGGGACTTCCTGCGGAGCCGTTTGACTCAGTGCAGTTCTACGTCCCGCCGGTCGAAAACACTAACGGCCCTTTATCGCCACGGGTGGGAGCCCGCAAAGCAGATGAGGTGGTGCCCTATTTCTGGACCGTGCGCAATTTCTGTCGCGAACGATTGTTACGCTATCTCTTCAGCGACGCGGGCGAGGATTCCTCGTTGTTATCAACGCTGGTGTATCAGGTCGAACGGCGCTTGAGTGAAGCAGCAGAAGAGGCAGACAAACAAGGGCCGGGGCCAGGAGTGTTTTTACCCCTGGAGAGAAAAGGCAAGAAAGAGAAAGGACACGACGAGGGGGCGGGAGAGTCGCCTGCTGTTGAGGAGGTCCGTGACTTTCCGACGCTCGTGCGCGCCCTCGAATCGCTCGCTTTGTCCACAGGACAAACCTCCGGGACCGTCGGTGCGTTCATGCGGCGGCTCTACGGGACGGAAGAGAAAATGGCCTCAGTGATCCGCGACCCTGGTGATGCCGATCCCACGCAACACACGATTAACTGGCGAACCAAACAAGTGACGGTGGTCAGTCTCACCGGACTCTACGAGGTGGGGAAAGGCTTTGTCGTCGGCTCGGTGCTACAACAGATTCAACAAGAAAAGGAAGCGACGGGATCGGCAGAGCCGTTGTGTTTCATCGTCGTTGACGAGCTAAACCGTTATGCCCCGCGTGAGGGCTGGTCGCCGATTCGAGAACGCTTACTCGAAATCGCCGAACGCGGGCGGTCGAGTGGGACGATTCTCATTGGGGCGCAGCAAACCGCCTCGGAAGTCGAGCGTCGCATCGTGGCCAATCCCGCATTTCGCATCGTCGGCCGCTTGGACGCGGCGGAGGCGGAACGCGCCGAGTACGGGTTTCTTACCCCGACGCTCAGAGAACGGGCAAGAATTCTCACGTCGGGCCGGATGATCGTTTCCCAACCTGATATTCCGACACCGGTACCGGTCTGTTTTCCCATGCCCGTGTGGGCCACACGGGCGGAAGAAGTAGAGATGACGCCACCAAACCTAAAGTTGGCGAAAGTGAGACGTAGTTCATGAGGTTTCTCCATACCTCCGACTGGCATGTTGGCCGCACGATCCGTAACCTTTCTCGCATTGAGGAACATCAGGCGGTCTTTGCCGAAATCATCGACATTGCCAAACGGGAACAGGTCGATGCTGTGCTCATGACCGGTGATATTTTCCACGAGCGGCGCCCGCCGTTAGCGGCTGAAGAAATCGTTGCCCAAATGCTGGCAGACTTAGCTCGGGCGGGGATACCGTCAGTCCTTATTCCTGGCAATCACGATGACGCGTTTCGCATTCGGACGTTGAAGCCATTTGGCGATCTCGTCCGTGTCCATGTAATGACCGACTTTACCGAAGACATCTCTTCACTGATCGTACCGATTCCCGGACGCGAGGGAAAAGAGCACGCCCTGATAGGCTGCCTGCCGTATTTGCATCCCCACGCGGTCCTTACTGCCGCCGAAGGGGCCGGGACGAGCGAGGATGTCAGGCTCGGCGTGTACCAGGGTAAGGTGCAGGAGTATTTTCGTGCCCTGGTGGAAGGCATGCGGCGGAGAAGCCGGGAGGCGGTCTCAGTGATCCTTGCGCACGCGCATATTACCGAGTGCGAGTTTGGCGGAGGCGAGTGGCGCTCTAGCGTTTTTCCTCTCCATGCCGCGTTTCTCCCTGCGCATGTACACTACGTGGCACTGGGACACATGCACAAGCCGCAGGCGATTCCGGGCACGAAGTCACAGGCGTGGTATGCCGGGTCGATTATGCAAATGGATTTTGGCGAGCGGGGACAGCAAAAGAGTGTCTGCCTGATTGATGCCCATCCGGGAAAGCCAACGACGGTGACGCCCATCGACCTGACGGAAAGCAAAGCCTTGCTGCGACGTGACGGTACGGCAGAAGCCATTCTCGCGCAGGCAGCGGAGTTTGCCAACGCGTGGGTCGAGGTCGTGTTACAACCAGACAGACGGACGCTGGAGTTGGTCGATCAAGTCCGGGCTTTGCCGGGAGTCATCGCGTTGCGCTTTGAAGAACCGCGGGCGGGAAGCACAGGAATCGACGGGTCAGGGGATCGGCGCATCGGCGACCGTCCCGCCACTGAACTGTTTAGTGACTACTATAAGCTGAAACGGAAGGCTGATCCCGACCCACAACTGCTCGCGTTGTTCGACCGCTTGTACCGAGAGGAGAGTACTGTCCATGACGAGACGTAGCACGTGAAGCGTGGAGCGTGTTACGTGATGCGTGATACGAGATACGTCAAAGAAGGAAAACCGTTCCTCCCTAATCCCCGACCCCTAACCCCCAGCACCCAAGATCATGCGCCCACAAAGGCTCATCCTCAAAAACTTCATGCCCTTCCGTTCTGCCGACGGGCAGGCGCACGAAATCGATTTCACCAATCTAGACCTCTTTGCCATCACTGGCCCCATGGCGAGTGGCAAGTCGTCCCTCATTGACGCCATTGCCTGGTGCCTGTATGGCCGTACCGCTCGCTACAGTGCGGACTCGAAAGGGGTGATCTCGGCGGGCGAGAATCTCTGCGAAGTTGCGCTGGATTTCACCATTGGTGATAAATTATTTCGGGCAATACGACGGACCGGTAAAACGACCGAGTCAGGGCTCAGTGAGCTAGAAGGTGGGGAATGGGTTCAAGACATCTCTGGGTCTGAACTTCTGACCGAGCGTATCGAAGCCCTCCTGGGGCTGGATTTTGACAGTTTCTCAAAGACTGTGGTGTTGCCGCAAGGCAGGTACGCGGAGTTTCTCAGTAGCGAACCCGCTAAGCGACGCGAACTGTTGGAAAAGATTCTTGAACTGGGCGTGTACAAGCGCATCGCGGAGCGCGCCAAAGAGGAAGAGACCATCGCCAAGGCACGTGTCGCAACTCTGCGTGACTCGCTCGCCCGTCCCCAGTATATCGGAGTTAACCGCGCTCTGGTTGAACAACGCCGCGACGAACTCAGGGCGATGATAGCGCAACTGCAAACGGCCGAGACTCAGGAAGAGCGACTACGCGAGCTTGCGCAAAAGGCCGAGGCGGTTGCCACCGCCCGTACTCGGGTGGCGGAGTTGCAGACGGACATACGAACACGTTCGGCAGCACGAGACACCGCCAGACAAAAACAACAAGCCGCGGAAGCTCAGGTCGCGGCACTCGCGCAAACGCTCGCTGAAGTGGCAGGGGCGCGGGAAAGGGTGGCGTACGATGCCCGTCGTCACGAAATCATCAAGCGAGCGGCGGATCATGTCCGGGCATACGAGGCCGCGAGGGAAGAGGTCGCGCGTAAAGATCAAGCGTTGACAAGCCTCCAGCAAGAAAACGACACCCTTGCCGGCCAAAGCACCGCGCAAGAACAAGTAGTGGGGCGTGCGTACCGTGCTTACACCGAGCGCGCCGCAGCCCTACAGGACGAAATTGTGACCAGCGGCGACGTTGCTTCCCTGACCGAGCGACTGACTGATGCCAGACGCTGGAAAGAAATCCGACAAGAACACACCGGTCTGACTCAACAGCAGGAATCCATCGGGCAGCAATTGGCCAATGTCCAGCAGCGCGTAACCGTACTCCAGCAACAGGAAACGATCGTCGAGCAGAAGCTACGGGAGCTACGGCAGCAACGGGACCGTGCCCGAGAGGAGGAGAATACACAGGGCCGCCTCGAACTCGAAGCTCAACATCTCGGCAAAGATTGGCAGGACGCGGTACGCGACGAGAAGCGGGTGGCGGAGGCGGCCAACACAATTCAGGCCGAAGTCGCAGCCGCAGAACAGATAGTGCAACACCAACAAGCGATGGTCGTACAAGCGCAACACCAAGAGCAGGCGGCTGTTCGTGCACTCGAAGAAAGTCGTCAACAGCACGAGGCGGAGCATTTGCGCATGACGCTCGCTCTCGGGTCCCCGTGCCCGGTTTGTCAAACTCCAGTACAGAAGGTGCCGCAAGCTGCGCAAACAACCCATACGGACCTCGCTGCCTTACAGCATGCGTACGAGACCGCCAAAATAGCAGCGGCCCAGGCGACACAAGCGCAGCAAAAAGCCGCGGCTACGGTTGCCGCCCTCCATGCACGGCAGCAAACGATGAGGCAGGACCTCGCCGAGCGCGCCCAGAAACGACAGGACGCCCAGCAACGCTTCGCGGACCATTTCCCCAGTTTCTCTTCACTCTCCGCTGCCCTCAGTGGACTGCAAAGCCAGCGACAGGAAATCGATGCTCGCGTCAAAAGGCTGGAGGCCGAGGTGCAGGATGGCGAAAAAGAGAAACAGCGCCTGGAACAACAGCGGGGAAAGGCACAACAAGAGGAGGCAAAACTCAACGAAGCGTTGCACCGGACGACCCAGCAGCTGGAAGCAGCGAGTGGACAGTTGAGCACCCTCACCACAACGCTCGCCGCATATCTCGCGGCGAACGAAGACCCGGAAACCGTATTGAGCACGTGTCGCGCCGTTTTGGTACAGGGAGAGCAAGAGGTCAAAGCGTTAGAACAGGCATGGCGCAGGGAAGATCATGCGCTTGGCGCGCTGCGGACAAAGAAGCTCCAGACCGAGGGACGGCTTGATGTATTGACGACTGAACGGAACGCGGCTGCGCTCCGGGCAGAACGAGAGGCGCAGGCGACGCGGGAAACCCTCGATCTCGGCGAAAATACCCCCGTGCCCGCGTTGGTGGCGGTTCAGCAGCAGTTAACTGAACTCGCACAGAGACAAGAGCAGCACACGGCCTTACTGCGACGTGAGGAACTGCTGCGTCAAGAATGCGAACAGGCCGAACGACAAGCGGTAGAGTCACGAGCAGAACTCCAGGCCCGCGACCGAGCACTGGCGGAAACTCAAGAGGCGGTGACGCAGGCGGAAAACGCGCTTACCGAGGTACGGACGGTATTGCAGACGGCGCTACGAGAGAGTGGACTTTCCGACCTTGGCCCTGAGGGAGAAAGACTGAGAGAACGTTTAGATACCATGCGCGGGCAGATGTACGCCTGGCAAGAGCAACGCGGCCGTCTGGAGGCGGAGATTGGCGACCTCGAACGGCGCTGTGCGGAGAAAGAACAAGAAGAAGAAAAGCTCCGGGCGGCGGAAAGTGATACCCGGTTAGCCGCCGAGTTGCGAAAATTACTTGGCGCTGAGTTTACCGACTATCTGTCTGAAGGGGCGGTCAAGGCGTTGATGTACGACGCCAGCACCCATCTGCAGAAACTGACCCACGGGCGCTACTCATTCAGAATTGACTACAAGGCGGGAAAACGTGGCACGATCGAACTGCTCATCGTCGACCACGAAGACTCCCAACGCGCACGTCCTACCCATTCACTCTCCGGCGGCGAGACTTTTCTCGCCTCACTGGCAATCGCCCTGGCCCTGTCGCAGAGCTTCCGTGAGATCGCGACCGGCAGGGCGGCCAAGACTTCGACCGAGTGTCTGATTCTCGACGAAGGCTTCGGGACGCTCGATCGTGAGGGAGTACAACTCGTGACTGAAACGCTGCAAGAGTTGCGCGGCGAAGAGGGCCGCATGGTCGGTATTATCACCCACGTCGAAGAAGTTGCCGCCGCCATGCCGACGCGCATCGAAGTACGCAAGGGAAATCGCAGTAGTACGATTACGATAAGCGGATAGAGGGAAGGGGGCAGAAAGTGGCATAACTCTGCCTCGTTGTGATCAACAAGAGGACGCAGCATGGCCGCGAACACACGAATCGACGTTTATCTGATTTGCAACGCGAAATTTCACGATACCAACTTTGCCAGACTGGAGTTGTTGAAGCTCTTAGCCGAGCATGAAGATGTCATGGTGCGCGTCGCGGAAGATTACCGAGACCTCGACGCGATCAACCAATCGCAACTTTTGATCACTTACACTTGTGACCTTTGCCCGACCCCGGACCAGCAAGAAGGGCTCAAGCGCTTCCTCACCGGCGGTAAGCGCTGGTTTGCGCTGCATGCCACCAATGCGCTGATTGAGTTTGTTGGGCCAGAGAGGAAAATCGGTGACCTCACCGTTCCCGGTGCGGCGGATACGCCCAATAAAGCGCCGATGTTGATGGAACTGCTAGGCAGTCGCTTCGTTGCTCATCCGCCACAGCAAACGTTCCATGTCACCGTGGCTGCGCCCGAGCATCCGCTTGTGAAGGATTTGGCGGCATTCGATGTGTACGATGAGCCGTATTACTGCGAGTATTTTGGCAACGTTCACACGCTGTTAGAGTCGCGCTATACGACCAAAGCCGAAGGGTATGTGCGAGAAGACTGGGACAAGGACGAACCTCGGCCACAGTTTTATCTCCATCCGTATGGGAAGGGGGAAGTGCTCTATCTCACGCTTGGTCACTGCCGTGGCAAGTATGACATGCAGCCGTTTATGGCAGTGTGTCCGGTCGAGCGCTGTGCGTGGGAATTACCAGTCTATTTCGAATTGCTCCGGCGTGGCATCCGTTGGGGCATCGGGCGTTAGGGTAAACCGCTACGTTGATGAAAGACGAAGCGCTTCCTACTCTGCTTCTCCGAGCAAGAAGGAAGCTAGCTCTTGATTTAATTGCCATATTGACGGGAATCCGTCTTTATAGGAATGTTGCTATATGAAAACTACTATCGACATTCCCGAGCCGTTGTATCGGAAAGCTAAGATTCGGGCGGTGGAGCAAGGGACCAGTTTAAAGGCGCTCGTGCTCAAGGCGTTGGAGCATGAATTATCGCCAAAGCAGCCGTCGGCGCCGGAAGTCCCATACTTCGCCCGTCGGAAGCTCAATCCGGAATTTAAGAAGCTCATGGAAAGTGGCGCGCTTAGGCCGCGTCCCGGCGACCGCGACGTCACTGACCTGATCTCTGAGGACCGTGACCGCGAGATTTCATGATCTATTGCGATACTAGTTATCTGGTTCGCCTATATCTCGACGATCATGGCTTTGCTCGGGTGAGAACTCTGGCGGCCAGCTATCCTGTGGCCTCCGCTGTCCTTGGACGGATTGAAACGGCGGCGGCCTTGCATCGTACCTATCGGGAACGCCGCTCTTCTGAAAAGATCTTTCGACAGCAGATGCAGCAATTCCAGGATGACTGCGCCCATAGTGCCTTTACCTGGATGCCGCTCGCTCAGGAGGTGTTCCAACGTGCTGAGGACGTGTATCAGCACGTTCCTGCCAGCGTCTTCCTTCGCGCCGCTGACGCGCTGCACCTCGCCTGCGCTCGCGAGTATGAATTCACGGAAATCTACTCCAACGACCGCCATCTCCGCGCCGCCGCGCCACTGTTTGGTATCAAAGGCGTCGATCTTATATCCACAACATGAAGAA
>Ga0187894_10001340_pt1 | contig 31869 bp, 33 predicted proteins | sample GBC1701081metaG_FD_136650 | JGI IMG/M metagenome (GOLD analysis project Ga0187894, IMG submission 136650) | White microbial mat communities from a lava cave in the Kipuka Kanohina Cave System on the Island of Hawaii, USA - GBC170108-1 metaG ...
GCCGCACCACAGATGCCCTCGAAGAGGCGACCGGGCACATCCTCGCTACCCTCACATCAAAGGAATGCTCAAATTACTTCGCCAACGCCGGATATGACCAAGCTTAATCTCATCCCGCTCTAGCATGATCCGGAAAAGTTCATGTCCGGGCTTGACCCGGCCATCTACCGGTTTTCCGAAAAGATCAAGCGCAAACAAAGACCTTACCAGAAGCGCGCCGGGACATAGCGGCTGAAGATGCGCGCATAGGCGCCCTGCTCCTGGAGCTGGTCGAGCGCATAGTCGAAAGCCTGTTTCAGCTCCTCATCGCCGCGCCGCACCAGGAAGACGTAAGGACGGCTGAACGAGGCATCGTCATAATAGGCGCCGTCGACATATTTGCAGCAATTCTGCGAGGCGCTGCCGCGCATCCAATAGACGAGCTGCAGCCCGTCGCCGAACAGGATCTCGACCTTGCTGGTGCGCAGCGCCTCCTCGAGATCGGCGAGGCTCGGATAGGGAACGATCACCGAGTCGGTGAAATTGCGCTTGAGCCACGCCTCGTAGCCGCTGCCGGCAAGGACCCCGATACGCTTGCCGGCGATGGCATCGCGTGTCACCTGGGGGAGCTCGCTCTCTTTGCGCACCACGAAGCGGCCAAGGGCCCGATAGATCGGACGTGTCGGCTGGAATTTTGCCAATGTCGCATCGTCGAGCCTGAGGCCCGCGACGATGCCGCCGGCCGAGAGATCGCCCGAAAGCGTTTGCCACGGCATCAGCACGATCTGGCATTTGGTGCGCAGTTCCTGGCAGGCCGCTTGCGCCGCCTCGACCGCGATGCCCTGGGGCTCACCCGTGGGGCCCGCATAGCTGAAGGGCGGGAAGTCGTCATCCGCCAGTATGGTGATCTCATCGCGCGTGAAGGAAAGGGGCTTGCCGCCGAGATCGATCTGGCGGAAGCGCGGCAAAGGCGGCGGTTCGTTCTCCTTGGGCGCCGGGATGACGCTCAGTTCCTGCGCGCTGAGCAGGGCGAGGCCCGCCGGTGCGACGGCGATGAGGGCTGCGAGAGCCATTATTCGGGAAGCGCGGCCGATCATGGGAACGGGCTTGAATCCAAAGAATCCTGTGGCGTCACGCCCAAGACCTACAACCTGGATGAGGCAAATGAAAGTCCGGCGAAAAACTATCTGGAGCGCGTCCTTCTCGCCAAAGCTTGCCCCGGACTCGATCCGGGGTCGCGCAACTTTGGCGGGACGCGCTCTATAACCTGGCCAGCTGCAGCACGGTGACCCCATGCGCGTCGACAAGGATGAGCCTGTCTCTCTGCTCGTCGATCCGCCAAAGCCGCGTATCGCCAAGGGCCGCCAGGAACTTGCTCTCCTGATCCATGACGGCGGGCGGGCAGGCCATCTTGGTCGAGATCATCGGTCCGAAGCTGATATGCGCGCCATCGACGGTCGCCTTGCCGCTGATCCGGTTGCAGCCGCCGCTGCCGGTGATCTTGCCGTCGGCGGCGATCTCGATCAGCGTCTTGGGATCGCCGATGACGCGGCGATTGCGGATGGATTCGGCAAGCCAGCGTCCGTTGAGGGGCAGGGTCGCCGCGGCGGCGGATTTGACGAACTCCACCAGGATATTCGCTTCATCGGCATTGCCGGCGAGGGCGGTGTGGCGGGTCGTGGTGATGAACCACAGCTTGCCATGGACGGTAATGCGCGCTTCGAGGGCGTAAGTGTGGCCGCGCTGGATCTTCGCCGCGTCGAAGCGCAGGCGATAGGGGATGGGCATGCGGTGCCGGGTCTTGACCCGGGTGACCGCGAGGCTCCGCGCCGGGGCGTCGGCGAGCGAGACATCGACAAGCCGCACTTCCAGAAGCGCCTCGGGCGGAAGGGCGATGCGCTCGCGATAGGAGACCTGGCCGCGCAGGGCCCGGCCCGTCGCCAAGGCGGGTGACGCCGGCAAGGCGAGTGCCGCGGCCGCGAGGCCCAAGAGGCTGCGCCGCGACAGGGCCAGACGGGGATTTCCCGGTTTCATGCTGATTCTCCCCCATGCTTTGGTGGAACTCTACCTCACCGCTAGGTGATGAATGCGCGTTAAATGAGAAGGCCTGATCCGCAATCGCTTGACAGCCTTCTATTCAAATTGGATACTATATTCAATATTGGGGTATTGGCGCGAGGTGACACAAAGTGTCCGGCTCTGATGACGAAACCTGTTCCCACCTCATTGCCGGCTTTCGCCTCGCCTCGACGGCGCTGATCAGCGACAATCTGAGCCGACTGCCGGGCGCGCCCGGCATTCGTCCGTTTCATCGTCTCACCGGCGTCATGGCCGGCCGCGCGCTGACCGTCAGAACCAGAGGCGGTGACAATCTCTATATCCACAAAGCTCTCGAGATGGTGCGGCCGGGCGATGTGATCGTCGTCGATGGCGGTGGCGACGTGACGCGGGCGCTCATTGGCGAGATCATGACGAGCATCGCGGCATCGCGCGGTGCCGCGGGCTTTGTGCTCGACGGCGCCATTCGCGATGCCGGTGCCATGTCCAGATCCGACTTCCCGTGCTTTGCCCGCGCCGCCACCCATAGAGGCCCCTATAAGAACGGGCCCGGCGAGATCAATGTGCCGATCTCGGTCGGCGGGATGATCGTCAATCCCGGCGATATCATTGTGGGTGATGACGATGGGATCGTCGCTTTCCCGGTCGCGGGGGCGGATGAGTTGCTCGCCGCCGTCAGGGCCCAGGCGGAGCGCGAGCAATCCATTCTGCAGAGCATCCGGGAAAACCGCTATGTCAGCGCCTATGGCAAGAGCGTCTGACGATCGACATGCACAAGACCTATGATGTCGTGATCATCGGCGGCGGCGTCATCGGCAGCGCCATCGCCTATTTTCTGTCCGCCAACGCCGATTTTACCGGCCGTATTGCCGTCGTCGAAAGAGATCCCTTCTACGCGTCGTCGTCTTCGTCCTTGTCGACGAGCGCGATCCGCCAGCAATTCGGCACGCGAGCGAACATCCTCGCTTCTTCCTTCAGCATCGACTTCCTGCGCAATGCAGGGCGGCATTTGAGCATCGCCGGCGACAAGGTCGACATCGGCCTGCGCGAGCCTGGCTATCTGATCCTGGGCCGGCCGGACCAGGCCGGCATCTTCCAAAGCAAGCACGCCATCCAGCGCGACTGCGGGCTCAATGTCGAGCTGCTGAACGGCGAGCAATTGGTGGAACGGTTTCCCTGGCTCAACACCGATGGATTGGCGATCGCCTCTCATGGCCTCGAGAAGGAAGGATGGTTCGACGGTCCGGGACTGCTGCAGGCCTTCAAGCGCGCCGCCCGCGCTCATGGCGTGGACTATGTCGCGGGCGACGTCATCGGACTGACGATGCACGGCCGGACCGTCGCGGCTGCTTTGCTGCAGGACGGCGATCGGCTTTCCGCCGGCACATTCGTCAATGCCGCCGGCGCATGGAGCGGCGCCATTGCGCGGATGGCCGGGTTCTCCTTGCCGGTGGTGCCGCGCAAACGCTGTGTATTCGTGTTCGACAGTCCCGAGAAGCTCGGGGACGCCCCGTTCCTCCTGGATGCGAGCGGCGTATTCATGCGGCCCGAGGGGCATCTGTATATTTGCGGCGTCACGCCGCCCAACGAGAATGCCGATGACGATTTCAGTCTCGACGTCGACTACGATCTCTTCGATGAGCTCATTTGGCCCGCTTTGGCGCATCGCGTCCCGGGCTTCGAGCGGCTGAAGCTGCTGCGCGGCTGGGCCGGTCTCTACGAGTATAACAAGTTCGATCACAGCGCGATCATCGGCTGTCACCCCGATGTCAGGAATCTGGTGCTGGCCACGGGCTTCAGCGGCCATGGCATGATGCATGCGCCGGCGGCGGGCTCAGGTGTCAGCGACCTCATCCTCCACGGAGAATATCGCAGCATCGATCTGTCGGATTTCGCCTTCGAGCGCGTTGCGCAGAATCGACCGATCGTGGAACACGTCTATTGACATCGGTCGCGGCGCGGCTGAAACGATATTGGATACAATTGCCCCCGGGCGAGACGAGGATAGATGGCGGAAGCGGTTCTTCGAAAACAAACCATTTCGGCGCAAGTGGCCGACGTCATCCGCTCGCGCATCCTGTCCGGTGCCTATGCCGGCGGGTTCCAGCTGCGCCAGGAGCATATCGCCGCCGAAATGGGCGTCAGCCGGATTCCGGTTCGCGAGGCCTTGCATCAATTGCATTCAGAAGGCTTCGTGACCCTCGTCTCGCACAAGGGTGCCGTCGTATCGGAACTGTCGCTCGATGAGATCCTCGAGCTGCATGAATTGCGGGCGCGGGTCGAGACATGGCTTTTGTCGCTCGCTATTCCCAATATGACCGAGGTCGATCTGGCGCGCGCCAAGGAAGCCGCCGAACGTTTTGGCGCGCTTAAATATTCGCACGATCTCAATTGGCAATTTCACGCTCTCCTTTACGCGCCGTCGAAGCGTAAATCGACCATCGAGCTCATCGGCAAGGTCTATCAGAAGATCGAGCGCTACACGAAGCTGATGATCGCCTTCGCCACCGAGAATCAGGAAAGATCCCACAAGGAGCATCTCCAGCTCATCGAGCTGTGCCGAACCAAGGATGTTCTGCGGGCGGTCAATCTCCTGGACATGCACATTCTCGACAATGGCCGGCTTCTGATCGAACGCCTGACCCAGATGCGGGAAGAAGAGACTCCGACCGGTCGCTGATTGTTCAAATTCCCTTGTGTTTTCGGAAGATTACCTCTTGCCCGACAAGAATGGATATATTATCCATTATTCAAGCAGGAGCGGAGTATTTCGTGAAACACAAAGACAAGGTCGTTGTCGTGACGGGCGCCGCGCAGGGGCTGGGGCTCGCTTGCGCGGAACGCTTCTATCAAGACGGCGCGAGAGTGCTCCTCGTCGATATCCAGGAGACAAAGCTCAGAACCGTTGCCGAAAGCTTCGGCGCGCGTGGTGCCTGGTGGGCGGGCGATCTGAACCGCATCTCGAAATCCATGGCGGTCGAAATCATCGCCAAGGCGCTCGAGAGCTTCGGCCGGCTCGACATCCTGATCAACAATGCCGGCATCATCCATCTCGCCGACTTCGTCGATTTTCCCGAAGAGGAGTTCGACCGCATCCAGCGGGTCAATCTCAAGGCGCCCTTCCTGATCGGGCAATCGGCGGCTCGGGCGATGATCGATCAAGGCCAGGGCGGCGCCATCGTCAACATGTCGTCGATCAATGCCATCCTCGCCATTCCGAACTCGGTCGGTTATGCCGTGTCCAAGGGCGGCATCAAACAGCTCACCGCCGTGATGGCCGTCGGCCTCATTCGCCACGGCATCAGGGTCAATGCCATCGGGCCGGGAACGATGCTGACCGAGATGGTGAAGAGCTCGGTGATGGCCAGCCCGGAGCAGCGGCGCATGATTCTGTCGCGCACGCCTTCGGGACGCTGCGGCGATCCGTCCGAGGTCGCAAGCGTCGCCTCCTTCCTCGCCAGCGACGATGCCTCCTATATCGTCGGCCAGACGATCTATCCGGACGGCGGCCGCCTGGTGCTCAACTACACCGTTCCCGTCGCCGAAGCCGTCTTGGATGGCTGAGCGCTGAGCGATGGAGATGCCGGTGCCGCTGGACATTGTCATCAAAGCCGTGGGCGCGAATGCGCTCCTCGTCGATGCGGCGAAGGACAGTTTCAGCGAGGACACGCAGGAGCGGATCTGGGCCCTTGCCGTGCAATTGCGCGACATGCCGGGAATTAACGAGACCGTTCCCGGCATGAACAATTTGCTTGCGCTCTACGATCCTTTGGCGCTCGATCACATCGCCCTGGAGAGAGCGCTTCACCTTCTATGGGCAGATCCCGCCATTGTGCCGAAGGCAGGGAAAGTCGTCGACATTCCCGTCATTTATGGCGGCCCCAGGGGCGAGGATCTCGGGCTGTGGGCGCGCCATTGCGGCCTCTCCCGGGAGGAGGCCGTGCAGCGGCACGCACATGCCACTTATCGTGTCGCCGCCTTGGGAGCCATGCCGGGCTTTCCCTATCTCTCCGGTCTTCCGCCGGAACTGGCGATGGACCGGCGCGATGTGCCGCGCCTTGCGGTCGCCAAAGGCGCCGTGATCATCGGCGGCGCGCAAGCGGGCGTGATGCCGACGGCGGCGCCCTCCGGATGGCATGTGGTTGGACATGCCGATATCGCACTCTTCGACATTGAGCGTGTCCCGCCGGCGCTGCTGGCGCCGGGCGATCGGGTGCGGTTTTCGATCGCGGGCCTCGAAGATGATTGAGATCCTGAGCAACGGCGCCGCCAACACGGTCCAGGATCTCGGCCGCTTCGGCCATCTGGATATCGGCGTCAGCCGCTGCGGCGCCATGGACGCGGCAGCGCTTACGACGGGCAACGCACTCTTGGGCAACGCACCTTCGGCGGCAGGGCTCGAGATCGCGATATTTCCCTTCCGGCTGCGCTTCCTGTCGGACATCGACGTCGCCGTCACGGGCGCCGATTGCGCCGCCGCTCTCGATGGATGGCGGTTGCCGCCCTTCTGGGCCATATCGGCGCGAAGCGGGCAGGAACTCAAACTGTCGCCGCCCATTGCCGGTGCGCGCGCCTATGTCGCTTTTGCCGGCGGCATCGATGTCGCCGAAATTCTCGGCTCCCGCTCGACCGACCTCAAAAGCGGTTTCGGCGGCCATAAGGGGCGCGGCCTCGAGCGCGGCGACAGGCTCGGCCTCGCGAAAATCGATGGCCGCTGCCGCAAGCTGCCACCCGGCGGACTGGGCGCACTTCCTCTTGATTTCCCGCCCGCCGGCGAGACGACGATCGACGTGCGCGTCACGCCGGGCGCCGAGTTCGACTCTTTCGCGCAAGCATCCATCGACCACTTCTTCGCAGCACCTTGGATCGTTTCCGTGGCGTCGAACCGGATGGGCTATCGCTTGTCCGGTCCCCTTCTCACGCTCAAGCGGCAACGCGAATTACTCTCGCACGGTATTCTGTCTGGCACGATACAGGTGCCCGCCTCGGGCCAGCCCATCATCCAGCTCGCCGATGCGAATACGTGCGGCGGCTACCCCAAGATCGCACATGTCATCGAGCCCGATCTGGCGAGGCTCGCCCAGGCGCCGGCCGGGGCGCGCATCCGCTTCCATGCGGCGACCATCGCCACGGCTCTGGAAGCAGCAGCGAAGTCCAAGGCGCACCTTGACGATATCAGGGTCACGGCCGCGCTGATCTGCGGCTAATCCGCAAAGGATCTGATCCGCACCCCGGCCTCTTCCAAGGTTTCCCGCACCCGCCGAGCGATCGCGACGGCACCAGGCGTGTCGCTATGTACGCAAATGGAATCGATTTGTGTCGCGAGTGACCTTCCGGAAATCGTCTCGATCGCGCCTCGTTCGACCATGCGCCGGATACGTTGCGCGGCCTGATCGGCGTCGTGAATGACCGCACCTTCGATCTGGCGCGACACCAGCTGGCCCGCATCGGTATAGGCGCGGTCGGCGAAGATTTCGGATTTGACGGTGAGGCCCATCTCTTGCGCGATGAGCGTCTGTTCGCCGAGAGCGATGGTGAGGCAGATGAGGGTGGGATCGACGGCGCGGATGGCGCGCGTCACCGCGCGCGCGACGCTCGCATCGGTCTGGGTGAGGTTGCCGAGGGCGCCATGCGCCTTGACATAGGAGAGGCGGTGCCCGGCATAGGTGGCGAGCGCCTGCGCCGCGCCGATCTGATAGGCAACGAGCCGTTCGATCTCGCTGGCCGAGAAGGGCATAGGCCGGCGGCCGAATCCCCAAAGATCAGGAAAACCCGGATGCGCCCCGACGGCAACCCGGTTCTCACGCGCCAGCCTGAATGTCGCCGCCATGATCTCGGGATCGCCGGCGTGGAATCCACAGGCCACATTGGCCGAGGTGACGATGCCGAGGATCTCCGCATCCCGCCCCATCGTATAGGCGCCATAGCCTTCACCCATATCGGAATTGAGATCGACCATGAGGCTGGAGGACGATGCGGCCATGAGCTAGAGAACCGATTTGAGGAAGGCCGCGGTTTCCGGGCGCGCCGGATTCCCGACGACCTGCTGCGGCGGACCGATCTCATGGATCTTGCCGTCCTTGAAGAAGGCCACACGGTCCGACACCTCGCGCGCGAAGCGGATTTCATGCGTGACCACGATCATCGTCATGCCCTCTTGCGACAGCATGCGCAGCGTATCCAGCACTTCGCCGACGAGCTGCGGGTCGAGTGCTGAGGTCACCTCGTCGAACAGCATATAGTCGGGCGACATGGCCAGTGCCCTGGCGATCGCCATGCGCTGCTGCTGGCCGCCGGAGAGCCGGCTCGGAAACACGCTGAGCTTGTCGGCGAGCCCCACATGGGTCAGCTGCTTCACCGCGATCGCCTCGGCCTCGCCGGAAGATTTCCCGAGCACCTTGCGCAGCGCGAGCGTGACATTTTCGAGGACGGTGAGATGCGGGAAGGCGTTCCATTGCTGGAACACGATGCCGATCTTGCGGCGCAGCCGGTTGATATCGGTCTTCTTCGCGTGGACATCGGTGCCGTCCACCACGATCCGCCCGCCCTGTATGGATTCGAGCCCGTTGATGCACATCAGCATCGTCGATTTGCCGGACCCCGAGCCGCCGATAACGGAGACGACCTCGCCCTTGCTCACCGTCATGGAGACGCCGTCGAGGACCTTGATCGTGCCGTAGGATTTTTCGATGTCGTGGATTTCGATCATTGCGCGGCCCATTTTTTCTCGAGCCACATCCCGAGCCTGCCGACGGGAAAGCTCATGGCGAAATAGATGGCGCCCGCGATCGCCAGGACGAGCAGAGGCTCCTGGGTGCGGGTGACGATCGTCTGCGAGGCGCGCAGGAGCTCGGTGATGCCGATCCACAGCACCAGCGATGTATCCTTCATCACGCCGAGCGTCAGGCTGATCCAGTTGGGCAGCACCACCTTGAGGGCAATGGGAAAGACGATGTCGGTGAGATCCTGGGAATAGGACAGTCCGAGCGAGCGCGCCGCGCGCCGCGTCGTCTGCGGCACGGCCAGGATGCCGGCGCGCACGATCTCGGTGCAGTAGGATGCGGTATAGATCGCCAGCACCACGCAGGCGATCGCAAAGACGGGCAGGTTGGTCGCGAACATGGAATTGGCCGCGTTGAACAGCACGAACTGGATGAGCAGCGGGACCGAGCGGAAGATGTCGAGGAAGAAGCCCAAAGGCGCGCTCAGATACCAGGGACCTTCCGAGCGGACGACCCCGAAGCACAGGCCGAGCAAGGTGCCGAAGGCCACCGACCAGAAGGTGATGGCGAGCGTCACGCCGGCACCCTTGAGCATGAAGATGAGGTCATTGGCGCCGAACGACATGTGCAGCATGGCAATCCTCAATAACGGAACAGGCGGCCGGCCATGAGGCGCGCCGTGACGGTTACGGATTTCGCCAGCAGGTAATAGAGCACCGCGGCGATGGTGAAATATTCGAAGGTTCTGAAGGTGACGACATTGAGCTGCTGGGTGACGCCCATCAGGTCGTCGGTGAGGCCGACCACGACACCGAGCGAGGTCATCAGGATCGCCCAGACGATCTGATTGGTGATCGGATAGAAGACGATGCGGAAGAGCTGCGGCAGGACGATCGAGATAAATACTTGCGGCGCCGTCATGCCGAGCGAGCGCGCCGCCCTGACTTGCGTCTCGGGGATGGCGTGGAGGCCGCCGCGAAAGGCTTCCGCCAGATAGCCGGCATTGTTGAAGGTGACGCCGGCGACGAGAGACGGGAAGGAATCGAGCCGGAGGCCGAGCGAGCCCAGGCCGAAATAGACCATATAGACTTGGAACAGCGCCGGCGTGTTGCGCGCGATCTCGACCCAGGTCACGTGGATGGCCTTGAGGACGGGGTTTTGCGATTGGGCAAAGAGCGCCAGCATGATGGCGAGCGCTATGCCGAAGATCATCGACAAGGCAGCGATCTCGAGCGTCGTTGCGGCGCCCCAGAGGAGTTGCGGCATCGCCTTGAATGCTGTCTCCCAATGGAAGGTGTAGTGCATCGCGCGCGCAGAAACTTCCCGATGTGAAAAACTGGGCCCGGCAGGCCGTTCGCGATTGCCGCGGGGCTTGCCGGGACTCCGCGGCCCACGCGATCAGCGATAGACGCCCTTGACGGTCAGATCGACGACGTCGCCTTCGCCGATCCACTTCTTGTAGAGCTCGGCATAGCGCCCGGTCCGCACCTGCTGATTGATGAACAGATCCATATAGTTGATGAGGCCCTGTTCACTGCGCAGCGTCACCAGCGCGACATAGTCCGGAACATAGGGCGTGTCGCCGGCGACGACGAGGTCGGGATATTTGCCTGACTTGATCAACTCATTGGTCATGGTCGAGATGACCGGCGTCGCATCGATCTGCCCTTGGCTCAGCGCCAGGATGACATCGGCTTGCGACTGATAGGCGCGGAATGTGGTGTTGGGATCGTTGAGCTTCTTGACATCCGCCTCCCATTGCAAGCCTTCGAAGGTGCCGGCGACGGCGCCGGTCTTGTGACCCTTGATGCCTTCATAGCTCGTGATGCCGGTGTCCTTGCGGGTCAGGACGACTTGCTTATAGGCGAAATAGGGAATCGAGAAGCCGATCGTCTTGGCGCGCTCGAGCGTGTCGGAGGTCGAGGCGACGGCGATATCCGCCCGGTTCGACATGATGGCCGGGATGCGGTCAGGCAATTGCGTTTCCACGATCTCCGGCTCGACGCCCAGCACCTTGGCCAGATCGCGGCAATAGTCGACGTCGAAACCTGAGGGCTCGCTCTTGTCGTCGCGAAAGCCATTGGGCGGGATATCGAGTGTCACCGCACAGCTTGCCGGAGGAGATGATGTCGTCGAGCTTGTCGGCCTCTGCGGGCAGCATCGTCGCGACGAGGGCGCAACAGGCGGTGAAGGTCAAGGTGGTGCTTTTCATGGTCCATCCCCTAGATGTCTGAAGGCTTGTTTTTGAATATTGGATAACATATCCAGTTTGTATTTTCCATTAAACCACCCGTCAGTCAAGTCGGTTCCGGCGGTTTTTCGTTTTGGGAGATGAAACTGGGGGAGATTGCCTGTTCGTTGACGTTGCAAATAGAATATTGTATCCATAATGAAGGAATGGAGATGAGTTTGAAAGTCACCGCCCCGCGCCTCGATGCCATCAAGCCCAGCCCGAGCCTTGCCGTCACCGCCAGGGCCGCGGCGCTGCGGGCATCGGGGCTCGACGTCATCAGCCTGAGCCTGGGCGAGCCCGATTTCGAGACGCCGCCCAATGTCGTCGAGGCGGCGATCGTGGCGATGCGCCAGGGCGAGACCCGCTACACCGCGGCCGATGGCACCAACGCCCTGAAACAGGCGATCGGCGTGAAGTTCGCGCGCGAGAACGGCCTGGCCTACGGCATCGATGAGATCACCGTGGCTTCGGGTGCGAAGCAGATCATCTATAACGCCCTTCTGGCGACGCTGGCGCCGGGCGATGAGGTCATCGTGCCTGCGCCTTACTGGGTTTCCTATACCGACATCGTGCTGTTGGGCGAGGGCGTGCCGGTGATCGTGCCGTGCCCCGCGGCCGAAGGCTTCAAGCTTCGTCCCGATTCCCTGGCGAAGGTCATCACGCCACGCAGCAAATGGCTGATCCTCAACTCGCCATCCAATCCGACGGGCAGCGTCTATAGCCGCGCCGAGCTCGAAGCTTTGAGCGAAGTGCTGCTGCGCCATCCGCGCATCCTCGTCATGACGGATGACATCTATGAGCACATCCTTTTCGACGGCCGACGCTTCCATACGATCGCGCAAGTCGTGCCGGCGCTGAAGCGCCGCACGCTCACGGTGAACGGCGTATCCAAGGCCTATGCGATGACCGGCTGGCGCATAGGCTATGCCGGCGGCCCGCGCCAGATCATCGAAGGCATGGCCATGCTGCAGAGCCAGAGCACCTCGAACCCGTCCTCGATCTCGCAAGCCGCGGCCATTGCCGCTTTGCTCGGACCACAGGATTTTTTGTCATCGCGCGCTCGGCAGTTTCAAGAGCGCAGGGACCTCGCTCTTGGCCTCCTCGCCGGCATACCGGGCCTTTCATGCCGCTCACCCGAGGGCGCATTCTATCTTTACCCGGAGTGTGGCGCGCTCATCGGCCGCTTGAGGCCCGACGGCCGGCCGATCGAAAGCGATGACGATGTGGCTCTCTATCTTCTCGAAGAGGCCCAGGTTGCGGTCGTGCAAGGCTCTGCCTACGGGCTTTCGCCGCATTTTCGCATTTCTTTCGCGACCTCGCGTGACAATCTCGAGCATGCCATCACGCGCATCAGGGCGGCCATCGCCCGGCTGCGCTAAGGCTTTCCATGGACAAAGACTTCATCGCCGCCCTCATCGCGCTCGTCGAAAGCGCCGATATTGCGGAGCTCGAATTCTCGCAAGGCGAGGAGCGCATCCGGATCATAGGTCGGCAAGGCGATGCCTATCCATCGCAGCGTCCTGCCGCGCCGCCGGCCGTGGCGCCCGACGACAGCGAGAAGCAGCATGCGATCGTCGCCGGCATGTCGGGACTGTTCTATCGCTCGCCATCGCCCGGCGCCGAACCCTTCGTTTCCCTGGGCGACGCCGTAGTGGAAGGCCAGACACTTGCGCTTCTCGAGGCGATGAAGATGCTGACTCCGGTCGAAACCGATTGCGCCGGCGAGATATCGGGAATCGATGCGGCGGATGGCGCGACCGTCGAGCGTGGGACGCGGCTCTTCACCATCCGCCCGCGGGAGGGATGATGTTCGACAGTGTATTGATCGCCAATCGCGGTGAAATCGCCTTGCGCATCCTGCGCGCCTGCCGTGCGCTTGGCTTGCGAACGATCGCCGTGCATTCCGAAGCCGACAAGGATTTGCGCCATCTGGCGCTTGCCGATCAGGCGCTGTGCATCGGACCGGCAAGAGCGGCTGAGAGCTATCTCGATGGCAATGCCATTATCCTCGCGGCCCGGCTCACCGGTGCCGGGGCCATCCATCCGGGTTATGGCTTCCTGTCGGAGAATGCCGATTTCGCCGAGGCTGTCGAAAGGTCCGGGATCACTTTCATCGGACCCTCATCCGGGGCCATCCGTCTTATGGGCGACAAGGTCTCGGCCAAGCGGACAATGCGCGCCGCGGGCGTCCCCTGCGTGCCGGGCTCGCTGGGCGCCCTGCCGGACGATCCCCGGGCGATTGCCGATATTGCCGAAGCGGCGGGCTACCCGGTCATCGTCAAGGCGGCCGGGGGTGGTGGCGGGCGCGGCATGCGCATCGTCCGCGATCCCACCGAACTCGCCCAGGCTGTCGCCGTGACGCGCGAAGAGGCGGCGCGCGCCTTCAACAATCCGGCACTCTATATCGAGAAATTCCTGGAGGCTCCCCGCCATATCGAGATCCAGATCCTCGCCGACAAGCTCGGCAACGCCGTGTGGCTCGGCGAGCGCGACTGTTCGATGCAGCGCCGGCATCAGAAGGTGATCGAAGAGGCGCCTGCCATGGGAATAGCGCGGGAGGAGATCGCAGGCCTTGGTCGGCGCTGCATCGAAGCCTGCCTGAGTTTCGGCTATTGCGGCGCCGGCACTTTCGAATTCCTTTATGAGGACGGCGCCTTCTATTTCATCGAAATGAATACCAGGGTGCAGGTCGAGCATCCGGTCACCGAACTCATTACCGGCGTCGATATCGTGTGCGAGCAGATCAACATCGCGAGAGGCGGCACGCTCGCCATCACCCAGTCCGATATCCGCCTGCAAGGCCATGCCATCGAGTGCCGGATCAACGCGGAAGATCCTTTCTCCTTCGCGCCGGCACCTGGATGCGTTGAACGGTGGACGCCGCCGGGCGGCCCGGGCATCCGCGTCGAATCGCATCTCTATTCGGGCTATGTGGTCCCCCCGCATTATGATTCGCTTGTTGCCAAGGTCCTGGCACACGGCCAGACGCGTGCCGAGGCGATCGCCCGCATGAAGGGAGCGCTCGAGGAGATCGAGACCACGGGATTGACCACCAATGTCCCGCTGCATGTCCGGCTCATGTCGGAAGAGGGCTTTGCCGCGGGCAGTTTCGACATTCATCATCTCGAGACCCTGATCGCACAAGGATGGCTCGAGCAGGAGATCGGACCATGACGCTCGCCGAAATCGCGGAGATCGTCGCAACGGCCCGCGCCAAAGGCCTGATGGCGCTCGAACATCAAACCGAGACCGGAGTGTTGCGTGTGCGCCTGGGTTCGCAGCACGCCCAGGATCCTGTGCCGGCGAAGGCGCCTTGCGCCGGCGTATTCCTTTCCGCTCATCCCGTGCAGCCGCATATCGTGCCGCCACAGACGGTGGCTACCCAAGGCGAGGTCATTGCTTTCCTCAAGATCGGCCCATGCCTGCGGGCCGTCCAAGCGCCTCGGCCGGGCATCCTGCAGCGTCGGGCCGGCGAGAACAGCCTGGTCGGCTATGGTGAGGTCTTGTTCGATATCGAGTGAGCGGTACCTGCCGCGGCGCGCATCAGCATGCCGAAGAGATCACGCGGCTCGTCAGGATCGGCGAGCATATCGAGCTCCTGATAGAGGCTCGAGCCCGCGAGCCGGTCGCGCACATAGCGCAATGCCGAGAAGTCCTCGATGGCGAAGCCCACCGAATCGAACAGCGTGATCTGCTGCGGATCACGCCGGCCAGAGGCCTCGCCGGCGATCACCCGCCACAATTCGGTGACCGGGTGGTCGGGAGGAAGCTGCTGGATCTCGCCTTCGATGCGGGTCTGCGGCGGGTATTCGACATAGATGTCCGAACGGGTGAGGATACCGCGATGCAATTCGGTCTTGCCGGGGCAGTCGCCGCCTACCGCATTGATGTGGACTCCTGAGCCGACCATGTTGTCGGTGAGGATCGTGGCATATTGCTTGTCGGCGGTCACCGTCGTGATGACCTCCGCCCCCTCGACCGCTGCTTCGGCGCTGTGGCAGGCGATGATCTCGAAACCTCTGCCGCCGAGGTTGTGCAGACATTTTTCCGTCGCGGCCGGATCGATGTCATAGAGGCGGAGCTTGTCGATGCCGAGCAGCGCCTTGAAGGCGAGCGCCTGGAACTCTGCTTGCGCGCCATTGCCGATCACCGCCATGCATCGCGCGCCCGGTGGTGCGAGATACCTTGCCGCCAGCGCCGACATGGCGGCAGTGCGCAGTGCCGTCAGAAAGGTCATTTCCGACAGGAGCAGCGGATAGCCGTTGCGGACGTCGGCCAGCATGCCGAAGGCGGTGACGGTCTGGCGGCCGTGCCGCGCATTCAGCGGATGGCCGTTGACATATTTGAAGCCATAGGTCTCGCCGTCGCTCGTCGGCATCAATTCGATGACGCCCTCGCTGCTATGGCTCGCCACGCGCGCCGTCTTGTCGAAGCTCTCCCACCGCCGGAAATCGGCCTCGATATAGCCTGCCAGTTCGGCCAGGAAGCGCTCCACCCCGATGCCGAGGACGAGCTTCATCATATTGTCGACGCTGACGAAGGGAACGATGTTGAGGGCGGCCGGCATGACGACCGTCAATTGAGCACGAAGAGCTCGCGCGGGAAATCCGCCAGGATCTCGACGCCCGTGGCGCCGATCCGGATCGACTCGCTCATCGAATAGCCCCAGTCGTCATGGAAGATGCCGAGGATCATGTGGAAGGTCATGTTCTCTTCCAGGATGATCGGTTCGCCGGCGCGGATGCTCACCGTCTTCTCCTGCCAGACCGGCGGGTAGCAGCAACCGATCGCATAGGCGATGCGCGAATCCTTCTCGAGCTGGAAGTCGCGGTTGTAGCGCTCCCAGATCGCATTGGCCTCGTGGCAGGTCATGCCCGGCCGGATGCGGCTCACCGTCTCCCCGAAACCGTCAATGACGTATTTCGACGTGTCGATGAGTCTTTGCGGCGCCGCTTTGCCGAGATAGACCGTGCGCGCCATTGGCGCATGATAGCGATGCCGGACCGCGCCCAGCTCCATGGTGAAGGCCTGGTTGTCCTTGAGCGGCGCGTCGGTCCAGCTCAGATGCGGGTTGCCGGCCTTGTCGCCGGTCGGGATCGAGGCCTGATAGGCCGAATAATCGCCGCCATAATCTTCGGTGCCGCGCAACTGGGCGCGGTAGATCTCGGCGGCGAGGTCGCATTCGCGGATGCCGGGACGCGCCGTGTCGATGGCGACGCGCATGACCTTTTCCTGGATGCGCCCGGCTTCCCGCATATAGGCGATCTCCGGCGCCGATTTCACCGTGCGGGCCCAGTTGATCAGAAGCTTGGCGTCGCTGATCCGCGCATTCGGCAGCTCTCTCTTGAGCACGTCGCAATCGCGCGGCGTGATCATCCAGGCATCCATCTCGATGCCGATATGCTTGCGCTCCCATCCCTTTGCGCGGATCACCTCGGCGGCATAGGTCATGGGATTGAGGGTGAGATGCTGGCACATGATCTCCGGCCAGCCGAAGATGTTGTCATCGCCGATATAGGCGGTGCGCTTGACCGCGCGCGTATCCATCTTGCGGGTGATGATGAGAGGCTCATCCGCCGCGAGGCCGATGACCATGAGCTGCGGCGTGAAGAACGACATCGCGTCAAAGCCCGTCGCATAATACATATTGGCGGGGTCGGCATCGCACAGCACCTCGATGCCCTGCTTGGCCATGCTGTTCTTGATCGTGGCAAGGCGGCGAGCGAATTCTTGCCTGTCAAATCTCAGATTCCGGGTCTGGCTCACGAAAGCGTTCCTTTCTTCTCAATGGCGATGGGACTTGGGCTCGGCGCAAAGCGCATCGAGCGTGGATTGGATGAGGATGGCAGCGCCGAGCGGCAGCGCATCCTCATCGATCGCGAAGCCCGGATGATGCAACGGATAGACGAAGCCCTTCGCCTCGTTGCGCACCCCGAGGCGGAAATAGGTGCCGGGCCTGGCATTGCTGAAATAGGCGAAGTCGTCGCTGGCGCTCCACATGCCGGCATCCGACAGGATCGTCCCGTTGCCGGCGACCTTGACGGCGGCGTCGCGGACGAGGGCGGCAACCTCGGCGTCATTGGAGAGCAGCGGCGCATCCTCGCGGATCGTCACATCGACCGACACGCCATAGAGCATGCCGATGGCCGTGCCGATCTCCTTGAGGCGACGATGCGCGGTGTCGCGCACCTCGATGCCGCCGGCACGGATCGTGCCCCCAATGGTGACGCGATCGGCGATCACATTATGCGCCGTGCCGCCCGCGATTCTCCCTGCGGTGACGACCAGCGGCACCATCGGATCAGCATTATGCGCGCTGATCCGGCTCGTTTCCTGGAGAAAGCTGGCGGCAGCAGCGATCGCATCGATGCCTTCATGCGGCCGCCCGCTATGGGCGGAACGGCCCGAAATGGCGACATCGAAATGGTCCGACGAGCAGGCGAAGGGTCCGGCGGGCGCGCTCACCAGTCCGGTCGGCAACATCGGATCGACGTGGATGCCGAGCACCAGGTCGAGATCCGCCGCGAGGCCGGCAGCGACGAACTCCTGGGCGCCGCTGGGCAGCGTCTCCTCCGAATGCTGGAACAAGCAGCGGACGCGGCCCGAAAATTCCGTTGCGTGGCGCTTGAGCCAGAGGGCGGCCGCCAGCACCATGGCGGTATGGCTGTCATGGCCGCAAGCATGCATGACGCCGGGCCGGGTGGAAGAGAAGGCGACGGGGGCGGTTTCATGGATCGGCAAGGCGTCCATGTCGGCGCGGATGCCGACCTGGCGGGTGGGGCCCGAACGCTCGCCGACGATGTCGACGGCGAAGCCGGTCGGGCCGACTGGCACGAGCTCTCTCAGTCCGGCTTTCGCAAGTTCCTGGGCCACCCGTGCCCGGGTCGCGAATTCCTGATGCGACAGCTCGGGCTCGGCATGAATGGCGCGCCGGATGCCGATCAGATGTTCGACGTCCTTTGGCTCGAGGATATGTTGTCGGAAATCCATGAAATGCCTCTGCTGAAATTTTCAACGCGAGCGGCTCTGCAGCAGCGCTTCGCGCCGCCGCGACAAGAGGCTCAAGGGAAAGATGATCAGGAAGAACACCAGCGCCACGAAAGTGAAGGGCGCCAGGTAATTGTAGGTGGCATTGCCGATCTGATAGGCCTGATAAGCGAGCTCGGAAGCGCCGATCGCGGCGAGCAGCGTCGAGTTCTTGAGCGTGTCGATGCCGCAATTGATGAGGGCAGGCGTGGCGCGGCGAAAAATTTGCGGCGCAAGCACCAGGCGCCAGGCCTGCCATTGGCTGAGACCCAGGGCTAATGCCGCATCGAGCTGGCCGCGCGGCAGGGCATTGTAGCCGGCGCGGAAGATCTCCGAGACATAGGCCGCGCCGATCGCGGTCAGCGCCAGGATCCCGCAGGTATATTCCGACAGCGCCAGGCCGAGGAGGATCGGCAGGCAATAATAGCTCCAGAAGATGACGCCGAGTTCGGGGATGACACGAAACAGGGCGACATAGGCGTTGCCGGCGCGCCGCACGGCACCGTTGCCGGAGAGTCTGAGGATCGTCAGCCCGTAGCCGACAAGGAGGGCGCCGAGGAAGGCGACGGCAGTGACAAGGAGCGTCGCCATGATGCCTTGGGTGAGCTGCGGCCAGGTCGAGGCGAAGAAGGAGAAATCGATGCGCATCAGCGGGTGCTCCGCACCGCGAAGGCTTTCTCGATCCGGTGGAGCAGGAGGGTGAGCACGCCGCCGATCACGATATAGATGAAGGTCACGGTGGTGAGCACGCCGATCGGATCGCCGGTGCGGGCGCTGATCCGGGTTGCCGTCATCATGAGCTCGGGCACCGCGATGACCGAGAGTATAGATGTCGCCTTGAAGAAGGAGAGCACGGTGTTGGCGGTCATGGGCAGCGTATCGATGACCGCTTGCGGCAGAACGATGCGCGTCCACATGCACCAGCGCGAGAGGCCGAGCGCGGCCGCGGCATCGCGCTGGCCTTTCGGCACCGCTTCGATGCCGCCCCTGAGGATCTCGCTGAAATAGCAGGCGCCGGAAAGCGCGATGCCGATCGCGGCGCTGCGCTCGGGCGAGCTGCCGATGCCGGTCGGCGCCGGGAGTGCGAAATGGATCCAGAAGAGCTGGACCAGCAAGGGCGTGTTGCGGATCAACTCGACCAAAGCGATGACCGGCGCGCTGACGAGCTTGACCCGCGAGAGCTGCGCGATCGCGAGCAGGATGCCGGCTGCGAACCCGAAGCCGATGCCCCAGGCCAGGAATTTCAACGACACGATGACGGCCTGGAGCAGTGCGGGCCAATAGGTCGCAAGAAATCCCGGAATGAGGTCGGTCACGAGGGACGGCATGGTTCTGTCTCGAACAAAGCGAGAGGGATCTCAAATGTGCGTCGGCGTCAGAAGCCGTACCATTCGTGCCGCAAGTTTTTCGATATGCCGGTAGCCTGGTTATAGGCGATCCAGGTGTTGAGGAAGTTGAGGAAACGCTGATCCTCCGGCCTCACCGCATAAGCCATGGGCGTTTCCTGGAACTGCTTGTCGCCGTCCAGGATGCGCGCTTTCACGTCCGGATTGCGTTTGATGAACTGCGTGTTGTTGTAATGATCGGAAAGTGTCGCATCGGCGCGTCCGGCGGCGACCTCGAGATGCGGCGAGAACACGTTGTCGCTCGCCACATCCTTCACTTGTGCCTTGGGCGCCAGCTTGCGGATGATGTCGCCCATGGCCGAGCCTGACAGATTGGCGATCTTGATCTGGGCATCATCGAGCTTGGCCGGATCTTCGCCCGGAAAATCCGAGCGCACCACCCAGGAGAAGCCCAGGCTCATATAGGAATTGGTGAAGGCAACGGTCTGGGCCCGCTTTGGCGTCGCGAACAGATCGCACATGGCGATGTCATATTGGCCGGCGAGGAGACCTGGTATCAGCGTGCTCCAGGAAGCATCGACGATCTCGAGCTTCACCTCGAGCTGCTCGGCGAGGTTCTTCGCCATGTCGACATTGTAGCCTTGCCACTCATTGCTGTTGGGATCCTTGGACTGCGAAGGGGTCGAGTCGGCCATGCCGACCCTGAGCGTGCCCCGGCTCTTGATGTCGGCGATCGTGTCGGTCGATTGCGCCTGCACCCCGCTGGCAAGGCCGAGCGCCGTCACCACGGTGAGCGCCTGCAGCAATTTGCCCAGATAGGTCATGGTGTGTTTCTCCCTGGATGTTGTTGGCCGATGCGGCATTGCCGATAGTAGTATGAATTATATTGACATCCAGTGATCGTTTTTCAGAAGATAGGTGAATGTAATTTGGCCTTGGCGATGAGATGCGCATTCCCCTCGACACGCTGCCCACCTTCCGGATCGCCGCCCAAAGCGAGAGCTTTTCGCAGGCCGCCCGCGCGCTGCATCTGACCGACAGCGCCGTCAGCCATCAGATCAAGCGGCTGGAGGAGAGCCTGGGCGTGGCGCTGTTCGAGCGGCATGGGCGCTCGGTGAAGCTCAGCCCGGAGGGTCGTCTGTTTCTCGGCACCGTCCAGTCGACGCTGGGGGCGATCGCCGATTCCGTTCTGGTGCTGCATCAGAGTGCCGGCTCCGCCGGCACGATCACAATCACGTGTTCCTCGATGTTCGGCAGCAAATGGCTGTCGCGCCATTTGCGCGATTTCATGGAGCGCCATCCCCATGTCGGCTGCAAGCTGAAGCTCGTCGACAACAGCCGGGTGGCGGAAGAGGAAGACACCGATGTCGGCATATTGTTCGGCAAGGGCCCGTGGCCGGACCGCCTGACGATGCTGCTCGGCCAGGTGAAGCTCGCCCCCGTCTGCAGCCCGAAATTGTTCTCCGGCCGTGTGGGCATACCTCAGAATGCGCTCGATCTCGCCGACTATCCGATCATCCACCAGGATGACGGGCTCGAATGGCGGCAATGGCTCGAGGCTGCAGGAGCGCCGGGACTGGGGGCTTTTCGCAAGCATATCTATTGCAACGATACCGGTTTCGCCATCGACATCGCCTATCATGGCGGCGGCATCACGCTGGCCAGCGAAGAGCTTGCCGGCTCCTATGTCCGGGAAGGCACGCTGATCCGCCCCTTCTCGGTCACCAGCGACGCGGATGGCGGCTGGTATGTGATCTCGAACCCTCGCCGCTATCAGGAGCCGCGCGTCCAACTCTTCTGTCAGTGGATGGCGCCTTATTTCTCCGCGATTTTGCCTTCTGTCCCGGCCTAGGGGGATCTGCGCGGCACGCGGTCACAGAGCCGACGGTTCCCAGGTAAATCCTGTTGCAATTGCTGGTGAAACCGCCACAAGCTGCTGGCATGTCCGATTCCGAAGGTCGTAAACCTTTGCGGCGGCGGACTAGCCTGGGACGGCAAAGTGGCAACGGGGCCGAAAGAGACGCTTCGCAGTGAAGGCGGGAACAAGAAAGCTGTTCCCACTAAGACCTTCATTTTGCCGACTATTCCCACTTCCGCCCAGTTGCTGGAAGCCATCCAGCGCATGACGCCCAACGAGGCGCAGCAGGCTTTCCGCTACCGCGTCCTGCCCATTTCCTGGGAACCCGGCAAAACGGGCTATGTAGCGGCAGGCGAGCGCGCCAAGGCCTATGCCAAGGACCAGGGGCTCGAGGTCACCGCCATCACCAATGAGCGCATGATCCTGCGCGAATTGCAGCGCGGCCAGGAAAACGAGCTCAGCCAGAACGCGCTCTGGGGCCTCAAGACCCGCTTTCCCATGCATTCCGCCGCCCAGCCCCTGGCCGCCCAACAGGCGCTGTGGCTGATCTTCGCCGTGGCCTTTGTCGCCTTCGCCCTGATGTGGGACAGGGAGCCGAGCCTCGTCGCGGGCTTCACGGCGATGCTGGCGCTGTTCGCGCTTTTGGGCGGCTTCCACATTTGGTGCATCCTGCCGGTGAAGCTCCCGCATGCGCCGGTCTCCAAGCTCATCCCGGATGCCGAATTGCCGGTCTATAGCGTGCTCGTGCCCTTGTTTCGCGAGAGCAAGATCGTCGAGCAGACGATCGCGAGCCTGAAGGCGCTCGACTATCCGGCCGCCAAGCTCGACATCAAATTGATTCTCGAGGCGGAGGACGGGGCATTGTGCAAGAGCCTCGAGGACATGCGCCTGCCGGCGCATATGGAGGTCATCGCGGTGCCGAAGCTCAGCCCTCAGACGAAGTCCAGGGCCTTGAGCTATGCCTTGCCCTTCGCGCGCGGCGAATTGCTTGTCGTCTATGACGCCGAAGATATTCCGGCCGCCGATCAGTTGCGCCGCATCGCCGGCGCTTTCGCCGTGGCGCCCAAGACCGTTGCCTGCCTGCAGACCCAGCTCAGCTTCTGGAACCGCAATGAAAACTGGCTGACGCGCCAGAGCGCCCTCGAATATGCCTTCCAGTTCAAGCTGCTGTTTCCGCGGCTCGCGAAAACCGGGGCACCCCCGCTCTTCGTCGGCTCCTCCAGCCATTACCGGACCGCCACCTTGCGCCATGTCGGCGGCTTCGATCCGCATAATGTCGCGCGCGAATCAGGCTTGAGCCTGCGCCTCGCTCGTTTCGGATTCCGCACCGTTCTGTTTCCATCGCCGACGCGTGAGGAAGCGACGACACGTCTCAGGCATTGGATGGCGCAACGCATCCGCTGGATCAGAGGGGCGCTCCAGACCACGATCGTCAACAGCCGCTCGCCCTTCCGCATGTGGCGCGAGCTCGGCCCGCGCAACTTCTTCCTGACGCAGATCGTCACCAGCGTGAGCCTCGTTGCCGCTCTGGCGCATCCCTTGTTCCTTCTCTGGGTGGCGTCGAGCGTCGCCCTTCTGCTGCTCGACCTGCCGCAACCCGGCCAGCTCTGGCTGTTTCTGCAAGGCCTCTATGTGGTCGTTGCCGTCTTCGCCTTCCTGGCGGCGATGGCAGCCGCCGTCAGGACATCCTTGTTCCTGGGCAGCGGTGCCTGGATCAGCACCATCCTGACTCTTCCGGTTTATTGGCTGCTGATCTCGGTCGCGAGCTGGGTCGCGGTGGTACAGTATTTTTCCGGCGTCACAAGCTGGGCCAAGACGCCGCATGGCGTGAGCCGCGTCAAGCCACAGATCGTGGCGGAGAAGAAACCCGACAAGACGCCGGCCATCAAGCCGCTGATCGCCAAACCGGCGGCCAACAATCCGCTGGCCGTCAAACCGCCGGCCAACACACCGCCGGCTGCCAAACCGCAGAGCGCTCAGCCGCGGCCGACAAAGGGCATCTGATTGGCCATCACGGTCATGAACAGCACATTCACATCGAGCGGCAGCGACGCCATGTGGACGACGGCGTCGACGACATGGCGCACATCCATGGTCGCTTCGACCGCGGTCGATCCGTCGGCCTGAAGCACGCCGGTCTTCATCCTGGCGGTCATGTCGGTTGCTGCATTGCCGATATCGATCTGGCCGCAGGCGATATTGTGGATGCGCCCGTCGAGCGAAGCGGCGCGGGTCAAGCCGGTGATGCCATGCTTGGTGGCGGTATAGGGCGCCGAGAAGGGCCTCGGCACATGGGCCGAGATCGACCCGTTGTTGATGATCCGTCCGCCTTTCGGATCTTGCGCTTTCATGAGCCGGAAGGCTTCCTGGGTGCAATAGAAGGCGCCCGACAGGTTGGCATTGACGACCGCTTGCCACTGCTCAGGGGTTAGCTCGTCGAGCGGGACCGCCGGCGCATTGACGCCGGCATTGTTGAACAGGACGTCGAGGCGGCCGAAGGCCGACTTGATCTCGGCGAACAGCCGGGCGACGGATTGCGGATCGCCGATATCGGCAGCGACCGCCAATGACGGTCCGCCGATACTCTTCTTCGTTTCCTCGAGCGCATCCTTGCGGCGCCCGGTCAGGACGACGCTGTAGCCGGCCTTGCCGAGCCCGATCGAAACGGCGCGCCCGATGCCGGAGCCCGCGCCTGTGACCAATGCGATCTTGGATTGAGCCAATGAAACCTCCGTAACTGCGGCCTGAAGCCTAGCGCATGATCCGGAAAAGTGGGTGCCGGTTTTCCGAAAAGATCATGCGCAAACAAAAAGATAAAGCGCGATGGCGACTCAATGTAAAGCCATCGCGCTTTAGCGAGCGATAATAGGTATCAGCATCGCTGGAACAAGGGGATTCTCGCATCAAGGGCGTCCTGGCCCTCTGCGGAATGGCGTCCCTGCCGCGTAGCCCTAACCGATTTCAATCACGCGCGCTTGCGAACTTGCGCCTTCTTCGACGTGGTGCTCTTCCGGCCTGGCTTGCGCCAGAGCCCAGCTGGACGTTTTCGGGAGGCCCGCACCATTGGCCTGAGCTCGACGCCCACGGCCTTCATGACCTTGAGCACGGTGTCAAAGCTCGGATTGCCCTTGCCGGAAAGTGTCTTGTAGAGGCCTTCGCGGTTTAGACCGGTCTCGTCGGCGATTTTCAGCATGCCCTGGGCGCGCGCAGCATCACTGAGCGCTGCCACAATAACGCGGCTGTCGTCGCCATAGTCCTCGAAGACGGCTTCGAGATAGGCGGCGATTTGCTCCGGGGTCCGCAGAAACTCAACGGTGTCATAAGGGGAGAGTGCCGCCCCGGCAGGCATTTCCTTCTTTGCGGTGCTCATAGATTTTGATCTTTCCAGTGGGTTAAAGGTGAAAATGTGTCAACTTTAATCTACGCGCTGAGCGAAGCGCCGACACTTTGAGGACCGCACGCAGCGGACAAGGGAAATCTGCCGACATGGCTCATGCTGGAACGATGCTGTTTCGGCATCGGAGCTTCGCGCAATCAAGCCTTGTCATCGGTGCCGACGGCTGTTCCACTGGCGAGAATCGCTTGCCACGCAAACGGGACTCAAGGGGAGTATAATGGTGGACACGGTTTTTCTTGCCGAGGTGAGCTGGCCGGAATTCGCCCGGCGCATTGCCGCGGGCGCCCCGGTCTTCATCCCCGTCGGCGCCACCGAGCAGCACGGCCGGCATCTGCCCTTGAGCGTCGATGCCATCATCCCGACCTGGATCAGCGCCGAGGTCGCCAAGCACTGCGGCGGCCTCGTCGTGCCGCCGATTGCCTATGGCAACCGCTCACAGCCGCGCTCGGGCGGCGGTCCGGCCTTTCCGGGCACCATCAACATCACCGCCACCACCCTGTCATGGCTGCTGCGCGACATCATCACCGAGCTCCATCGCCATGGCGCCCGCCACCTGGTCGTGGTCAATGGCCATTATGAGAATATCTGGCCCTCGGTGGAGGGGATAGAGCTCGCTCTCGATCATATCGGGCGCGAGCGAACCCAAGGACTCAAGATCCTGCGCATCGATCATTGGGAGCTGGTGGGGCCCGAAACCCTGGCGCGCGTCTTTCCCGAGGGCTATCCCGGCATCGAGCTTGAGCATGCGAGCGTCATCGAGACGTCGATCATGCTGGCGCTCCGGCCCGAGCTTGTCGACCTCGCCCAGGCTGCCCATGACGGGCCGGCGCGGTTCAAGCCCTATGACCGCTTTCCGGGGCCTGTCGCCGAGGTGCCTGCCTCGGGCGTGCTCTCCGAGACCAAAGGCTCGTCGGCGGAAAAGGGCCGATGGCTGCTGGCCGATGCGGTGGAGCGGATCAAGCAAGGCATCGCCGAGGAGTTCGGCAAAGAAGTTGGGTGAGGAAGCTATGCGCCTGTGGATACGCAATCCCTTGGCCTGTCTCGCCGATGATGCCGGTGGCGGGTTCGTCATCGAAGACGGCAAGATCGCCGAGCTCGTTGCTTCCGGTGCGCAACCGGCGAAGCCGGTTGACGAGACATTCGACGCCCATCGCCATGTCGTGCTGCCGGGTCTGGTCAATGCGCATCACCATATGTATCAGACGCTGACGCGCGCCCATCCGCAAGCGATCAACAAGGAGCTCTTTCCCTGGCTCAAGACGCTTTACGGCTACTGGTCGCGCCTGACGCCCGACGCGCATCGTCTCGCAACCCGGCTTGCCTTGACCGAGCTTCTGATGTCGGGCTGCACCACCGCCTTCGATCATCATTATCTCTTCCCGCAGGGCTGCGAGGAGGCGATCGACATCCAGGTCGATGAGGCGCAGAAGCTCGGCCTGCGCATGGTGGTGAGCCGCGGCTCCATGGATCTCTCCGAGCGCGATGGCGGCCTTCCGCCCGACAGCGTGGTGCAGGACCGCGACGCTATCCTCGCTGACAGCGAGCGGGTGATCGGGCGCTATCACGAGAAGGGCGAGGGCGCGATGATCCAGATCGCGCTCGCCCCGTGCACGCCCTTCACGGTCACGCGTGAATTGATGGCCGAGACGGCGGCGCTGGCGCGCCGGCATGGCTGCCGCCTTCACACTCACATCGCCGAGACGCGTGATGAGACCCAATATTGCGAGGAGCGTCTTCACTGCCGGCCGGTCGACTATCTGGAACAGACGGGCTGGCTCGGACCCGACGTCTGGCTCGCCCATGGTATTCATTTCAATGACGACGAGATCGGCCGGCTCGGCCGGCATGGGCTCGCCGTCTGCCATTGCCCGACCTCGAACATGGTGCTGGCTTCCGGCCATTGCCGGACCCGCGACCTCGAAGGAGCGGGCGTCGCGGTGGGCCTCGGCGTCGACGGCTCGGCCTCGAACGACAATTCCAATCTGATCGAGAGTGTGCGGCATGCGCTGATGATCAATCGGCTGACCTACGATGCGACGATCACCCATCGCGATGCCTTTCGCTGGGCGACGGAAGGCTCGGCCCGCTGCCTCGGGCGCGACGATATCGGCAGGATCGCGGCCGGTTGCCAGGCGGATCTGGCACTCTTCACCCTCGATGAACTGCGCTTCTCCGGCGCCGGCGATCCGCTCGCGGCGCTGGTCCTGTGCGGCGCCCATCGCGCCGACCGCGTCATGGTCAGAGGCCGCTGGCTGGTCACGGACGGCATGCCGGTGGGCATCGATATCGAGCGGCTGCGCCACGAGCATGGGGCCGCGGCGCGGCGCTTCTTTGACTAGCTCGATAGGTCGAGCAGCAGCTTGCCGGAGACCTTTCGCGATTCGAGGAGCTTATGCGCCTTGCCGGCATCGGCGAGCGGCAGGATGGCTTCGATCGGCATGCGCAAGCTGCCATCGGCCAGATGGCCGAGGATCGCCTTGATGCCGCGCCGCCAGGCGGGTGATCCGGGCCCCGCCTGCAGGAACTCGAAGCCGGCGAGCGACGTCGAACGCTCATAGAGCTTGGCGCGGATATCGAAATCGGGATAGCCCGCCGCCTCGCCGATATTGATCACGCGGCCGAAGGGTTTCAGCGCATCGAAGCTCCGCTCCAAGATATCGGCGCCGAGTGAATCGATGACGAGGTCGACGCCGCGACCTTTCGTCAGGCGCATCGCCGCGGCGACGAAATCTTCACTCGAACGGTCGATGACATGGTGGGCGCCGAAGGCGAGCGGACGCTCGGCCTTGCCGGCCGAGCCCACCGTGCCGATCACCTGAGCACCCTTGAGATGGGCAAGCTGCGTCAGCATCAGCCCGACGCCGCCGCCGATCGCATGGATGAGGATGATCTCGCCGCGGCGCAGCCGATGCGCGCTGTGGAGGAGGTGCCATGCGGTGATGGCGGCGGCCGGCATGGCGGCGGCGAGATCGAGGGGGATCGTGTCCGGCAAGGCGATCGCATAGTCCTCAGGCACGATGCAGTGATCGGCATAGCCGCCGAGCATTTGGGGCCCGGTGATCGCCGCGACCGGCTGGCCGATGCGCAAGCCCCGCACTTTGGCGCCCGTCGCCTCGACATGACCCGACACTTCGAGCCCGATGACGGCCGGATACTCGATCGGGACGGGATAGATGCCTTGGCGCTTCTGGATGTCGCCCCAGTTCACGCCGGCATAGCGCACCGCGATCCGGACCTCATCGGCGCCGGGCTCGGGCGTTGCGAGCTCCTTGAGCTCGAAACGATCGATATCGCCGGGCCTCGAGAGGACGAGCGCCCGCATCACGCGCGGTCCCAGGATCGGACCTTGCCGGCCTTGCGCGCCGCGAGGCAGGTGATCGCCTCGGCCATCAGCTTCGCGGCGAGCGTCGAGGTATGGCCGCTCTTCGAATCATAGTCGGGCGAGACCTCGACCACGTCGAAGCCGGCGAAGCCGCGCTCGCAGCCGAGTCGCACCCCATTGATGATTTCCCGGGCGGTGAACCCGCCGGGCTCGATGCTGTTCGTGCCCGGCGCGAAGGCGGGATCGATCACGTCGATATCGACGCTGACATAGGGCGGCCGTCCGTCCGGCGACACGATGCCGAGCGCCTCCTCGACCACCGCTTCGATGCCGCGCTTCTGCACCACGCGATCGGGATAGATGGTGATGCCGAGCTCGCGCGCGAGCGGCGTCCAGTCGGCGAGATTGCGCGCGCCCTTGGGCCCGATGATCGCCATGCGCTCAGGATCGACCTCGGGCAATTCGCAGATGCGCAGGACCGGCGAGGCGCGCGTCAGCCGGTCATTGTTGAAGCTCTCCGAGAGATCGAGATGGGTGTCGAAGAGGAGGAAGCCCAAAGGCCCGCCTTGATGCGCCGCCACCGCCTTGACCGCGGGATAGGTGACGCCGTGATCGCCGCCCATCATCAAGGGGACCGCGCCGATTTTCAGGATCTCGCCGATCTTCGCTTCGAGCCGGCGATAGCTTTCGGGCGTGTCGCCCGGCACGACATCGATATCGCCGCAATCGGCGATCTTCACATGATCATCGACATTGAGATCCCAGTCGAAATGATAGGAGCCGAAGAGCAGCGAATATTTGCGGATCTCCTGCGGCGCGCGCCGCGTGGCGCCGCCGCGGAAGGTGGCGATGCCGTCATAGGGCATGCCGATGACGACGGCGTCAGGCGACCCGCAGGTCGAGAGATCGCGTGCGTAAGTCGAGGCCATGAAGGCCGGCACGTCGCCAAAGATCTTCGGGACCTCCGAAGGCGAAAGGGCCATGTCGTCTCTCCCTGTTCAGTGGCCGGGCTTGCGCAGCATGGGCGAGGGCGGCGGCGAGGGGATCTGGAGCTTGTCGTAATAAGGCAGCTTGTCGACCCGCGCCTGATAGGCGCCCTTCTTGCGCTGCGCCTGGACATGGTTGGCGATGTCCTCGAGCCGCGCGAACCACACATCGCCGGTATTGAGCATATATTCGATCATTTTTTCGATCCGGAGCCAGCGCGACAGGCGGCCGCTGACGAAGGGATGCCACACGCCGATCCACAGGCCGCCGCCGGCACTCCTCATCGCCTCGAACTCGGCCATGAAGGTCTCCATGGCGCGGTCCGGCGACATGATCTGGAACATGTAGTTGAGGTCGATCGAATGGACATAAGGCGGCCAGTCGTCGAGCGCCCAGCTCGACGGCAATTCGACGATCTCACCCTTGCCGTTGTCGAGGATATAGGGGACATCGTCGCCCATCAGCGATGAATCATAGAGGAAGCCTTCCTCCACCAGGAGGTCGGTGGTGTGGATGGAATAATTGTAGAGCGGCGAGCGGTTGCCGCGCGGGCGCTTGCCGGTGTGCTTCTCGATGACGGCGATCGAGCGCTGCATCCAGTAGTGCTCTTCATCGCGCGACAGCGCATTGGGCGCCTCGTGGATATAGCCATGGAAGCCGACCTCATGGTCGTCCTTGATCATGGCATCGACCGCTTCGGGATAATGCTCGATGCACCAGGCGGGCACGAAGAAGGTCTGCTTGAGGCCGTAGCGGCGATAGCCTTCGAGGATGCGCGGCACGCCGACCTGCGGCCCGTATTTCAGCATCGAGATGGTCGAGACGCGGGTGATCGAATCCTGCGGATGCTCGATATGGACGAGGCTGTCGGCATCCATGTCGAAGGTGATGGCGACGGCGACTTTGGCGCCGTTCGGCCAGGGGACGGGTCGTCTGATCATGGGAGTCATCCTCACGAAAGAATCTGGTAGTGCGCTTCGACGGTCTTGCCCTTGTTGATCGGCAATATGTCCTGCGGGCAGGCCGACATGGCGATGATGCAGTCCATCTTGGCGCGCAGGATCACATAGTCGCCCGCTTTCGAGACGGGCTCGCCCCAGCCGGTCTTGCCCTCCTTGTCGACGGGAATGTTCATCCACAGATTGAGCGGCGAGGGCACTTCCGGCGGCGCGAGGCCGATCTGGCGCATGCCGGCATGGAGATTGTCGGTGCAATTGTCGTGATATTCGGTGCAGCCGAGCAGTCCGTAGCGATAGTCGTCGCAGGCCGCGAGCAGCGTGTCATGGATGCCGGGCGAGGTGTCTTCCTCGAAATGGAGGATGGCGCGCCTGCGGTTGGTGAAGAGGTCGTGCCCCTTCCTGGGGAAGATCGTGCCGATCGTCGGGCGCATATGCTCCATCGACATGAACTCGTGCAGGTCCTCGGCGCTGAAGGCCCAGGTGTCGACCACCTGGTTGCCATGGGTGTTGATGATCTTGATCGCCTGGCCTTTGCCCAGCCGGCAGGCCCGGCCCCGGCGCGCCGGAAGGGTGAAGATTTCGGATGTGGACATGGTGCCTCCGTTATTGGTTCGAAGTGACTGAGGTGAGCGCGATATCGCTCGGCAAAAGGGTACGGAGCTCGCCCTTGAGGACGAAGTCCTTCACCGCCGCGATATCGGGCGCGAAGAACCGATCTTCCTCATAAGCGGGCGCGAGACGCCTTATCCTTGCATGGACATCTTCGAGGACGTCGCTCGATCGCCGCGGCCTTCTGAACTCGATGCCCTGACAGGCGGCGAGCAGCTCGATCGCGACGATCGCAGCGACATTGTCCGCCATGTCGGCGAGGCGGCGGGCGGCGAAGGTCGCCATGCTGACGAAGTCCTCGTGATTGGCCGTGGTCGGGATCGAATCGACACTCGCCGGATGAGCGAGCGACTTGTTCTCGCTGGCGAGCGCTGCCGCCGTGACCTGCGCCACCATGAAGCCCGAATCGAGCCCCGTCTCCTTGACCAGGAAGGCGGGCAGCCGGCTGTGCTGCGCATCGGTGAGCATGGCGATGCGCCGCTCCGCCATGGCGCCGGTCTCGGCCAGCGCCAGCGCGATGCCGTCGGCCGCGAGGCCGACCGGCTCGGCATGGAAATTGCCGCCATAGATGATGTCGCCGCTCTCCGCGTCGACCATCGGATTGTCGGTCCAGGCATTGATCTCGGCGGTGAGGATGGTCACGGCCTGGCGCAGTTGATCGAGACAGGCGCCCATCACTTGCGACTGGCATCTGAGGCAATAGGGATCCTGCAGCCGCCCGCTCTGCCGCGCCTCGACACGGATTTCGCTTCCCGCGAGGAGAGAGCGGAAAAAGCGCGCCACCGCGATCTGGCCGGGCTGGCCGCGCGCCTCATGCAGGCGCGCATCGAAAGCCATGTCCTGGCCATGGGCGGCTTCGACGCTCAAGGCGCCGGCGATGAGGGCTGAAGCCAGCATGTCCTCGGCGGCGAAGAGGCCATGCACCGCGAGCGCGGTCGAGGCCTGGGTTCCGTTGACCAGCGACAGGCCCTCCTTGGCTTCGAGCACGAAGGGCTCGAGGCCTTCAAGCCGCAAGGCCTCGGCCGCCGGCAGGATGCGCCCCGCATGGATGACATCGCCGGTGCCGATGAGGGCCGCCGCCATATGGGCGAGCGGGGCGAGATCGCCCGATGCGCCGACCGATCCCTTGCAGGGCACCAGGGGCGTGATGTCATGATTGAGCAGAGCGAGGAGCGCTTCGGCGAGCTCAGGGCGGGCGCCCGAATAGCCGCGCGCCAGGGCCGAGGCCTTGAGCAGGATCATGCGCCGCACATCGGCGATGCGCATGGGCTCGCCCGTTCCCGCGGCATTGGAAAGGACGAGGCGGCGCTGCAGGTCGGCCAGATCATGAGCGCCGATGAGATGCGAAGAGAGCGTGCCGAAGCCGGTATTGA
>Ga0187894_10001341_pt1 | contig 31869 bp, 23 predicted proteins | sample GBC1701081metaG_FD_136650 | JGI IMG/M metagenome (GOLD analysis project Ga0187894, IMG submission 136650) | White microbial mat communities from a lava cave in the Kipuka Kanohina Cave System on the Island of Hawaii, USA - GBC170108-1 metaG ...
AAGATTCCAGCGTCCCCTTCATTCTATGCTCGGTTTCTCTGGCGCCTGCCGGTTTGAGTTTGTACGACGCATCCCCTGCCTTGTAGTCCATCATCCCGCGCTGTGTGGCTGTTCGCAGTCCCAGATCATAAACAAAAGATAGCGGAACCATTGGAACCCCGCTTTTTGAATCCAGAGGTTCCATAACTCGCGCGCTCGCGCGGCACAACCATTCGATCAAGAGAAACCGCCATCGCCCGCCGTGTGACGCGACTCCGTCAAGTGGCAATTCAGGATGCTTCTCTTTCACGTATGCCGTCGCTATTCCGATCCTGTACGAACGATTCAATCTTGCGCCGAACCGCTCAATAAAATGGTGATGAGTGGTAGCCTCAGTGGCGAAGCGGACGGAAACGCCCGCGGCGGACAACCGCAACCCGAAGAGCATGTCCTCCCCACACCGCAATTCCGCGAGGGCTTCGCTGTATCCTCCCAGTCCGAAATAAAGCTCTCGCGAGATAGAAACATTCCCCGACCAATAATCAAACGGGCCGGGAGCGCGCCGCGCAAGAGCGGACATCGGACCGTCGTAGATGTACGCCATCATTCGTTCAAACGGGTGACTGCCCGGCGCTGAGAGCATCCGGCCTAAAACCACTCCTCCCGGCGTTTCACGGTGCATCCGTAGATGTTCCGCCACCCAATCAGGCTCGGCCCGCATATCGTCATCGACAAAGATCAACAGCGGAGATTGCGCGGCCATAGCTCCCGCATGCCGCGCTCGCGCGGCGCCGGGTTTTGCTTCGCTGATCATTCGGATGTGTGGCCATCGCCTCGCCATCCTCTGTACAACCATCGCAGTCGTATCGGTTGATCCGTTATCCGCGACAATAACTTCGTAAGGCTCCGACACGTTCTGGTCGGCCAGCGACGGCAGAAACCGCTCAATGAATTCAGCGCGGTTCCGCGTCGGCACGATCACGCTCGCGACGAAGTTGTCACTGCTCAATCCAGCGGCCATAGTACCATTCGGTAAAGACGAATCTGTCCCGTTCGTTTGAATGACGAAGCGCTGATTGCGCCGCCCGGCGGCGGTTCAGCAGGTGAGGCAAAGAACTGGCGATTGTCCACAACCCTTCCGCCACAGCTTTGCGTCTGAGAATTTCCGTTCGCGGCGAGCCAAGGTACCTGAAGCCACGGATCAGATGCCTCAACAATCCCTTGGGAGTGTCGTAAATAAATCGCATTGCGAAGCTGTAGCGAATGGAAAGGCGAATTTCAATTGGCTTCGGCCCGCCTTCGGGCAGAGTGTAATGCCGGACCTTCGCTTCAGGTTCATAAACGCATCGCCACCCGGCCAACCACATTCGCCAGCTCAGATCCACATCCTCGCAATAAGCCGGGTAAAAGAAGACATCGAAGCCGCCCACCGAATCAAAAGCCTTCCTGCGAGCCAACAACGCCGCGCCCGAGCACCAATCGGTATAATGACGCGCCGAGTCGCGCCACTTCCGCAGTTCCAACGGTTCCTGGGCGGCTTCAACCAGCCCGGCCTCAGGTTCTCCTGCAGCCCTTTCAACAAGGCATTGCAACATTTCAGGAGCGACCGAGGCATCAGGATTCAGGAAAAGGATGTACGGGGCTTCGCCTCGCTCGGCGCCTTTATTACAACCGCCAGCGAATCCCAGGTTATGCCCAAGGCGGACCAGATCGGAAGTGAATGGTAGATCTTGTCGCATACGATCTAGTAAATCCGCGGAACCATCGCTAGATCCGTTATCAACAAGTATCAGCCTGATCATTTCTCCCGGATAACCAAGATTCTTCAACGCCTCGAAATATTCGGAAAAATAAGCGGAACTGTTGTAGCTTACAGTTACGATGTCCACATACGGTAGATCGGAAATACTCATTTCCCGAAGTCTAAATGGCCTGAGCTTTTGCAGGCGTTCTTGTCAAACCGGATGCGCTGTTGTCCACAACCTCGCGGCGCCACAATTCAAGCATCATCAGCAACCAAGGCCGCGCCCAGACAAAATCCCCACGCCCAACCTCGTCTCTGATCATCGCTACTTCGCCGACATTGAACAGGCCACGCGCTTTCACCTGCTTCTCGGAAAGCGTATCCATCAGAACCTCCCGTAACGGCCCCTTCAGCCAGGAATCAAACGGCATGGCGAACCCACGCTTAGGCTGGAGGTCAAAGCCGTCGGGTAACAACTTTCTACCAACGTCGAAAAGGATTCGCTTGGCGCCGGAGTCTTTGTAAGTGTATTGCCGCGCGAACGGCGTGGAGACATCGCCCAGCTTCGCGCTGTCCGGCAGCGAGAGCGATGTGTCGGCCACAACCGGGTCGAGGAATGGGACTCTAACCTCCAATGAGTGCGCCATCGATACGGCGTCGGTATCGCGCAAAAGCTGATTATTGTTGTAACCTCTCAAACAAAGCCCTGACACTCGCTGTATCGTGGTGCCATCGGGAATTTCGTCTATCTGCTTCAGGTCTGTATCAAGGGAACAACCCGTCCGAGCTTCTTCTCTGAGATCAGGCGCCAGCAATCTCGACGCTCCGAGAGCGCCGAAGATCTGATACGTATTGCCATATCTGGTTACAAAGCCAGCCAGCCCTCGCGCTTTCGCGATGGCTCCTCCAGCCCTGAGCGACATATACCGATCAAAAGCGCGGTGTCTGGCCACCGAAGCGATGAGCGATCTCGCCGCGGCCTCCAAAGGATTCGCCTGACGACGGCGCTGATCCATCGTCATAAAGATAAACCACGGATACCCTGCGAATAACTCGTCACCGCCGTTGCCGGAAATCGCCACGGTGACAGCCTGTCTTGAGGCTTTGGACACGAAGTAAGTATTCACGCCATCCACGGAAGGCTGATCCAGGCTCCACGCAATGTGTCTGATGCGGTCGCGCACTTCAGCGCCGCTCACCAGCACTCTGGAATGGTCTGTTCCGATAAAGCGCGCCGTTCTTTCAGCCTCATCGCTTTCGTCCATATGCGCGCCTTCTGCTTCAAAACCTACCGAGAAGGTTTTGACATTGTGGGAAACCTGCTGAGCCATCATCGCTACCAGCAGCGACGAATCCACTCCCCCGCTGAGGAAAGCGCCCAGTGGCACGTCGCTTACCATTTGCAGCCTGACCGACTCCTTGAGCGCATCCGCTACCTCGGCGACCAGTTCTTCATAAGAAAGCTTGCCGAACTCCGCCTGCCGATTGGCGCCGAGCGACCAATAACGATCGATCCTTTCCTTACCATCTTCAATGATCATCCGATGCGCCGGCGGGAGCATCCGCACGCCTCGAATGATCGTGCGCGGTTGATAAACCGATCCGTAGGTTAACAGCAGCCGCAACCCCTCAGGATCGATCTCCGGATTGACAAGACGGCTGGCGAGCAGCGATTTCATCTCAGACGCGAAGATCAGCTTCCCGCCGGCGTGAGCGTATAAAAGCGGCTTGATCCCCAGCTGGTCACGCGCCAGCAGCAGTCGCTCGCGGCCCGGCCCGCGACGGCGGTCGTAGATCGCCAGCGCGAACATTCCGCGAATCCTCAGCAGGAAATCATCTCCGTAATGCTCATACATCCGCAGCGCGACTTCCGTATCCGAAGAGGAAGAGAACGTATGCCCTTTCGCTTCGAGAATTCTCCTCTCGCTCTGAAAGTTGTAGGCTTCGCCGTTGTAAACGATCCAGACCTCGCCGTCGTGATTCTTCATCGGCTGATGGCCGCCCACGCTCGTGTCAATGATCGCCAACCGAGTCATGCCAAGCGAAACCCGCGCGTCGCTGAAAACACCGCTGTCATCGGGTCCCCGATGGTGAAGGGCTTTTACCATCGCCCGGACGGCCCGAGCGTCTTCTCTTCCCCAAATTCCACAGATTCCGCACATTATGACCTTTCAGGCCCTTCCAACTGTAAAATCAATACGGACGTGTTGTCCCAACTAGTCGTCAGATACCTCGCAACCGCTTGACGCAACAATTTGCGCCAAGTAGTAGGTCGCCTCCAGAGATGACCAAGGTTCACGCATATGATTAATCGTCGAAGCCCGCGCGCCATTTCATCGACCGACTCTATTTCGTCCGGAATCGAACGCGCTAAATCAGGCGCAATAACCACACAATCCGACTTCAGATCACACGCGTCCAGACCCGAAAATTTGTGACGGATACTCCGCCTCCGCACAGGCTGTGGCACAAACCCCGACGCGGTTACCTCCTCAGTCGAAAATCGCCGGTGGAGACATTCGACAACCTGCTCATCCTCAGTCAAAGATTCCAGCGTCTCAGCGAACCAAGCAGGCTCTGGCTCATTTAAGCCATATAGTCGCTTACTCAATCCCCGCATACGATACCGTATGCGATCAGACACACTCGGGCCTTTCTTCGCCCAGCCATACAGGTCGGGCAACGTTCCGCAAGTAGTGTAAATTCGCTGTAGGTCGGATTTATGTTTACGCCAGACATACGCGTGAGCCTCCGCCAGCCCAGGCAAGTTCGTAGATGCGGAGTCGTGCCAGATGGGTAAAGGAATCACATAATTCTTCTTGCCTGCTCGCAGCGCGGCGCAGCAAGCATCCACGCCGTAGGCATGCCATCCCGGCACAGCTTCATCAAAGTACTTCTGCCCCTGGAGCAGTCGCCGATGAATGAGCAAACATTCGTCAAGTGTCTGTACTTCGGATAAAGCGTCGAAAGGTTGGCCGAACAACGCAGCGCGGTCGAGCATAAACCCCTTCAGCTTGCCGCGCGTATCGCAACCGGCTAATCCCACCCAACCCGTCGGAGAGTCGCGTTCAAGGATATCCTCAGCGCAAGCCAGCCAATCTTGCGAGAGCAAAGCAACGTCTTGATGAACGAACAAGATCCACTCACCGCTGGCTCGCTCCGCGCCGTGGTTAAGCGCCTTGGCTGCGCTGGCGAATGCGCCGCCTCGGTTGTCTACGGTGACAACATCGTAACGCGTGTTCTGTCGTTCAAGGCTGTTCAGCAAGCGCTGCTCCAGCACATCACGGTTGTTATAAACGCAAACGACCGAAATCATGCCGGTTGATCGCTCCGCGAAGTTAATCCGGCGATTTCTCTGCTCTGACCTGGCTTTGACAAACGAGGCTTTTCCAGAACGACGAACAATTCTTCCCCGAGATGAAACCCCATCGCGATCAGCGCGCCTTCACAAAACGCTAGGAGCCTATCCGGGAAAGTAATGGATTGGAAAGTGAATTTAACCGCCGCGCGACTTCGATAAAGCCTGGAAGAGGTGAGAGCCCATTTTGCATATCGAGCCGAAGACCTGAACCGTAATAAATTCAGCCCCGAATCGTTAGCAAACTTCGCGAGAGTTCGGACAGGCGGCATAATCAAATGTCTCGGGGGGTCCCAATGAACCCAGTTCTGGCGAAACACATACGCCCCCAATGAGTCCGGGTTGGGGTAGACAAGAACGGCGCGTCCGCCCGGCGCCAATATCGCCTCGATCTTGCGCAGGTCTGATCTTAGGTCCGGCAGATGCTCCAGAACATGATGCAGAACGACCATGTCGTACCTCTCACGAGGTATGTCCAATTGCCGAAAATCGCCCGTCTGCACTTGCTGTCCGCTCGTACGCCGGGCAACTTCCGCCGCATTCGCATCCCACTCCACGCCTTCAACCCGCCAGCCAACCTGGGTGAGAGCTTTCAACATCTGCCCGGCGCCACACCCTACTTCCAAAACACAACCTGCGCCGAGTTTGAAAGGCAGCATCTCGTCTATCACGCAAGAATGGAACGCCCGCTCTCGCAGATGGCGGCTTTTCGCCAGCGCTTCACCGAGCCAGCCGATTACGCCGCCCGCTGGCTCCCGCCGGACCGCCGCCATAACTGCTTGCCGCAGCCGGGAGCGCATACTCAAATCCGTTTTTGTCGTGGCGATTGGCGCTAAAAGCTCATCCGGCGATTGATGAGGCATGTATTCATCGGGATAACAATGCGGCAAATCTTCAGCGATGACCCTCGGATCCTGAAATACAGTTCTACAGTCATGACATCGCTGGTAGGTAAACTCCCCCGACACCCCGTGTAATCGGTCAGGCGAATGGAACATTATCGAACGCCTCGTGGAGTCACAAAGCGGACAAGCGCCGAGAGCCTCAGTCCGAGGCGCCACAACCGATAAAACCCGCCCCTCTTTACCTGCCCTCACCCTATTACTCCTGCCGTCTTATTCTCCAATCCTTCGCCGCTATAATCTACTTCCCATTCAAGCATTGGCCGTATTAACCCAGGCCACTTTCCACCTGTGTTGCCTCGAACTCCATCTCCATCGCTCTGATCAACAATTTGAAATGATACCGCGTCCAGCTCAATGGCGTGTATGACATCAGGGTTATACGTAACAACCGCGGCTAGCACTGAGAAAATCCCCTCTGCAAGAAAATTACCGGGGATTCGGCAAGTAGCTCGTACCAGGCCGGGTTTGAGCGGCCTTTCGCGCCAGGCGGTATTATTAAACTCATTAGTCGCAAACAGGCGCGCACCGTCCTCATTCAACACGTGGAAAACCGCGGTAGGTCGGACCTTACTCTGCAAATTCCAGTACTCTATTTCCAACAACACCGGCTTTCGAATATCAATTGTGTGCCCCACACTTCTCTGCTCATCAATTACTCGCACGGCATGCAAGCGGGCTACGGAATCACCGGGGGCGTCCTGAGGATCTGACCATATTCTCTCGGCGGGGCTGCCAACCTCCGATCTCAAATAATGCCTCGTAACGTCTTGTGGCGCGCCATCTTCAACAAGCTTTCCTTTTTCCATCAAGAGAACCCGGCTGCAAAGTCGCAGCACCATCGGAACATTGTGGGAAACAAAAAGAACCGTGCGTCCCCGCGCCCCGACTTCTTCCAGCTTTCCCAGACACTTTTTCTGGAAAACGGCGTCACCGACCGCCAAGACTTCATCCACAATCAATACTTCCGGATCGAGATGAGCGGCGATACTGAATGCCAGCCGCATATACATTCCACTTGAATAAAACTTGACCGGCGTATCGACAAACTCTTCCATGTCGGCGAAGGAAACGATCTCATCAAACTTACGATCAATTTCCTCACGCTTCATTCCCAGTATCGCGCCGCTAAGATAGACATTCTCCCGCCCCGTTAACTCGTGGTGAAAGCCCGTGCCGACTTCGAGCAAGCTGCCGACACGCCCGTAAAGGTCTACCTGGCCGGTGGTAGGCTCGGTGATGCGCGAAAGTATTTTGAGCAGCGTGGATTTGCCCGCGCCGTTGCGTCCGATGACACCCACGATTTCCCCTGGAGCCACATCAAAGCTGACATCCTTGAGCGCCCAGATGGTGTTGTCTTCATAATTCCCGTTTCGACGAAGCCAGCCGAAAGGAGCGCGCAACGTTTCGGCGATTGAATCGCGAAGCGTCGAATAGGACGCCCGCCTGCCGCCTATGCGGTATTGTTTGCCAAGGTTTTCAACCCTGATGATCGATCTCATAAAACTGACTTCAAGCGGGTTTCGTTACTTCCAGGCATGATGAATCGCCGCGGACCTTAAACGACTTTTTCAATTCGCTGACCGCAAACAGACCTTCGTTATAGCCATTGCGCCTCTTCAGAAACTCAAGAAACCTCCCCCAGGTCCACTCCAGTTTTAAAATTTGCGGGCTGCCTTCGCCCAATCCGTCAACCAGCCGAACGTCCTGTAGCTGCCTCAGCAGAAGCTTCAGCGTCCCGGCGGCCTTCCACTGCCAGGTCCGTCTGAACGGCCGGCCTGGGTCTGAATCTGGCGTAAGCAGGTGTTCGCTATAAGGCTCCAGCCCCACTGTTGACGCGCCGAACCCGCGGTGCAGCCGTCTCAGATAACTCCACTTTAAGCGATTGGACGGAATATAGTGCCGCAGATTCAGGCGCTCGTCATACCACAACCGCCATCCAGCCAGGCGGAGCGCGAAACAGATTTCGGAATCCTCTCCTGAACTGAGAGACTTTCCCCGGCGGCCAACGAGCAAAGATTTGAATCCGACGCGCTGCAAATGCCGCCAGGCGCTCTTACGGATGCTGAGACCCGCTCCCCACAGATAACCCCGAGTAAAAGTAATGTCGCCGGCTCCTTCTCCCTGAAACCCGACGGCATAATCGCCGGCATAATCGCCAAACCACCACGGAGGAGCTTCTTCACAAGCAGCTTCGCTCATACCGCCGCAAGCGCCGACATCCGGGTTGCCGCGCATAATTTCCGAGGTCGCCTGCACCCACTCAGGACACACCCAGTTATCATCATCCACAAAACTGACGATCTCATACTTCGCCGCTTCAACGCCGCTGTAGCGCGCATAGCTAAGCCCGAGCTTCGGTTCATGGATGATCCGCAGCGGAACGGGAGGGTTCCGGGGCCAGAGTGATTCGGCGACGACCGGGGTTTTATCCGTTGAGGCGTTATCAACAATTATCACTTCCCACTTAATATCCTGGCTTACCTGCTGGGCAAGAAGGTGCGACATGGTTTTCGGCAATCGCCGCTCGCTATTATGGCAACAAATAACTACGCTAACCCCTGGCCACATATTTTGTCGCTTCCATATACAAAGAGCCGGGTTTGTAAATTGAGCCGTCAGGCTCAGTATCGAGATGGTAACTTGCCCAATCCGGTATATTACTTTCGGCGGCGTCAACCCGTTTCGGCGACGCAAATCCGGCGTCAAGCAAGAGGCGGCTTAAAGAGTAACGATCATACATCCAGAGATGAACTTCGCCGCCCCTGCGAAAGCGCCCCAATTTAAGCAACTCGTATTCCGAGCCGAGCGCCCGCTGTATTGTCCATTCCCTGAAAGCATGCGGCCCATTCAGAATTTGGCGAAGCCTGTAAATGAGCCGCTTCCAGACCGGCGCTCTTGCAGGCTCGGCGGGAGCGGCGTTCCGGCTCTGTTCGGCTCGTTTGATTATGCGCTGTTCTTCAACGCCGATCCGGCCGAGCACAAAACCTTGGTTAGGGATACTTTCCTGGCTCAGATAAGCGGCCATTTCACCGCCGGAATACTCTCGGACAACCTGGTCATATAATTCGAGCTTGATCCATTCATAATTGGCTTCCCACTCTTCATCTCCCGCGGTTACTCTTTCAATCGCCTTTAAATACAATTCCGCGATGCGCTCCAGATCAGGAACGGCCACGCGGATTATTCCTTCTTTTTTTGTTACGCGATAACACTCTTTCAAGAATGGCAAAGCTTGAGCTTTTGTAAAATGCTCAAGCAAATGCGAGTGGTAGACAGCGTCAAATTTTTCATCTTCAAATGGAATCCCCGTGCGAAGGTTGTGTCCGATTACGCCTTTTCCGGCGCCGACAAAATCAACATTGACCCATGATGGATGATACCTGGCGCCACAACCCAGATTCAGAAGAGCAGGCATAAGCGCTGTCAGATCATTTTTCAGACGCCTATTCAGGAAAGGCTTTGGCGCTCTCGGATTTTTCCATCCCATGAGAGGCGTCTTGCAGTCGCTCGACCGCCCAGGTGAAACGAGGAGCGACCGCGCCTTCGCGTAGATGCCAGTCCGTGGCATAGATTGCGCCGACGCTGGTGACGTGCAGCCTCAAAACATGAGAGACGACGCAAAGATAAGCGGCGCCGTGATCCACCGCGCCGACAGTCAATTCGTAATCGCCGGGCTTGAGAAGATTCGGCCAAACCTGACAGCGGCTTCGATACAGCCCGACGCCTCTCGGCAACACCGCGTCGTCCGAACTATCAACATCCGAAGACGAGAAAACCGGTTGGTCAAGGCCGTCGTTTAAGTTGAAAAAGACTCGCAACTGCCTCATCCACCTGAAGACTTCATACTCCGCCTCGATATAGAACGGCCTCTGCATATCAATGACCGACTGTTCCTTTCCCTCCTCGTCGGCAATGCGAATCGATCGCAACCGGAAGTCTTGATTACCAGGCGCGGATTCAGGCGACCAGGCGCGCTTTCCGCTCTGAATAGCGGACCTGTTGACCAGGTAGTTCGAGATGACCGCGGACGCCGCCCCTTGTTGAACCGGCTTCCCCGGCTGCAGCCAAAGGGCCTGTGAACAGACCTGCGTAACAGCCTGCATATTGTGACTCACAAGCAAAACCGTACGTCCGTTACCCGCCACGTCCTTCATTCTTCCCAGGCATTTTTTTTGAAATTCCGCGTCGCCCACGGCCAGCACTTCATCGACCAGCAGAATCTCGGGTTCCAGGTGGGCGGCGACGGCGAAGGCCAGCCGCATATACATCCCGGTGGAGTAATGCTTGATCGGGGTGTCGATGAACTTTTCGACTTCGGCGAAGGCGACGATTTCATCGAACTTCCGGTCCACCTCGCTCCGCTTCATGCCGAGGATCGCGCCGTTCAGATAAACGTTCTCCCGGCCGGAGAGCTCATGGTGAAAACCCGCGCCTACTTCGAGCAAGCTGCCGACGCGCCCATAAAGGTCAACCTGACCGGTGGTCGGTTCCGTGATCCGGGACATGATTTTCAGCAGCGTGGATTTGCCCGCGCCGTTGCGCCCGATGACGCCCACAACTTCGCCGGGCATCACTTCAAAGTTTACGTCCTTGAGCGCCCATAGGGTGTTTTCCGAATCTCCGTTCCGGCGGAAGGGCGCGCGCAAAGCGCCGGCTATGGAATCGCGAAGCGTCGAGTAAGCGGCCTGGCGCGGGCCGATGCGGTATTGTTTGCCTAAGTTTTCGACCTTGATGATCGGTCTCATGTTCGGCCCGAATCCGCGGACAATGACTTAATAAGCTCGGCGTGACGATCGGCCACCGACAAGGGCGCATGAACCCTCTCGGTGGCTCGGAAAGCGGCGGCGCGCACGGCCTGTATCGACTCGGCGGTCAGCAACGCATGAATTCCCCGCGCCAAGTCCCGAGCGTCGCCATTCGCCGCCAGATAACCGGTCTCCCTGGTCTTTACCAGATCCGGAGCGCCGGTCCCGTCGAAGGCGACCACCGGCGTTCCGCACAACATCGCTTCCGGAATCATCATCGGGCCTGAATCGTCGAGCGACGGGCAGACGAAGATGTCGGCGGATTGATACGCCAGCGCCATCATCAGTTCATCGCCGGCGTGGCCCAGATAACGGCCCGCGAACGGAAGGCGTTGCATCAGGCCCTTGCCATTCAACCCCACGGCGAGCAGGAAGACGTCATCGCGTTGAAGCTGCTCGCTGTGGCCGCGCGCATCGATCGACGACGCAAGCATATCGAACGCGGCGATCAGGCAATCAATGCCTTTGCGCCGGTCTTCCAGGTAGGTCGCGCCGAAAAAGACGATCTTTTTGTCCTGAGGCAGTCGCATCACGTCACGCGCCGTGCGTTGGCAAAAAGGTCTGAAGACGCGAGTGTTCAATGGATACGGTATTCGTTCGATTCGGGCGTGGCGGAACAACGAACTTTCGGTCATGCGTTTCTCGCCCCAAATGGTCGGGGCGACGAAACATATAGGCAGGCTCGACAAGTATTTGCGCTTGCGCAACCAGGTTTGATGCGACAGGTCATTGCTGTCCGCGGAGCCGATTCTCGGGCACGCGCCGCACTCTCTGGTGTATCCGTCGCAGCCGAACGAATAGTGGCAGCCGCCGGTGAACGGCTCCAGATCGTGAATGAGCCAGACCAGCGGCGAACGGAAATGATCGTAAATCAGCCGTATGCTTTGCGCGTCCAGCAATCCGTTGATCCAATGCAGGTAGATGATTTCGTCAGGCGACGGCGCGATCTTCAGGATCGGCTGCAGATCGACTTCCGGCGGGCGGTGGAAATTGAACATGTAATCGGCGTTGATCTCACGCGGCTTTAATCCGGGTATTCGTCTCTTCAGACGATTCAACTCCGTCCGCCAGGGGTTGTGGAAGACTGGCGGCAATTGCAGCACGTCATCATCATCAGATTTCTTGCGCCGGACGATCATTTGCGACCGGCGCCCCGATTCGCGCAGCGCCGTGTGTAACCGGAAGGCCGCTCTGGCGGCGCCGCCTTCGATATCCTCGGTTGAAAAATGCCGGATCAGCAAACCGGTTGTCGATGAACGCCAAGTTGTCTGGCAAGTCTGCCGGCCAGGCGTCTGACAATGTTCCATCGCGACGCTGGCGGATTTCGGTAGCCTTCAAGTTTGCAGAAGTATTCGGTGATCTGCGCGTCCGCTTCAAAACAACGGGTTACTAATTGAGGGTGTTTGAGCGGGAATTCGATCCTCATCGCCCGGTTGTCAAAAGGGTTCTGCCCGAAAGTGTGGGTGGCGTCTTCGCTGAATCCCAGGTTCGAGATCAAGCTGGTTTGGGGGAAGACGCGGTAACCACTGTTGAACCAGCACGCCAGTTGCCACTGATAATCCCAGGCGTCAGACAGACGTCCATCGAGTATCTGGGCGAAGGTGTCATACCAGTACCGCGTGTGAACCGGATCCGGAAAGAGATGCTCGATCAGCTTCGATTTAACCACGAGCGGCCATTTCTCCAGATCGGGGTCATTCAATCGCCAGGCTCTGCGCCACGTGGCCCATCCCCAGGTGCCGCCCAGAAGCGAAAAGTAGTAGCTCTGATGCGGCGAATGCATCCGTCCGAAGAAGTTGTAGCCGCTGATCATCATCACGCGCTCGTCGTCTCGATAACGTTCGAGCATCTCTTCGCAAAACTGGAAGAACGATGGGTCAGGCAGGCAATCGTCTTCCAGGATGATCGCCTCTTCGACATGTTCAAAGACCCAATTGACGCCGGTCAAGGGACGCATCTTGCAACCCAGATTGACATCCGAAAAATCGGTCAGGACCTCGCATTCCCAGTCCACACTCTCGGCGATAGCGCGCGCCGCGGCGCATTTTTCCACGTCATCCGGCCTGTTCGGGCGTGGGCCGTCGGCTGCGATGAAGAGTTTGGGGGGTTTCGCGGCGGCGATGGCTTTGAGGACGAGCCGCGTGCAATCCGGGCGATTGAAGACGATCAGCGCAACGGGAGTTTTCATCAAGGGATCAGTGAGAATGCGGGGCGTCCGGGAATAAGGGAAGCGTCATCAGTCGTCAAACAATATCGGCGAACGTGCGCTCCATGCGGCGGAAGTAAAAGGCCGCGTAACCCAAAAGAGCTAAAGTAATCGCGGCGGAGATCGCTAGCATCGGCCAGTTGAAAGGCCGTCCGAAAAACGCCGCCCGGTATCCTTCGATAATTCCCGTCAACGGGTTGAGGTTGAGCGCCCAACGCCAGCGAGCCGGAATGATGCTGACCGGATAGATGATCGGCGTGGCGAACATCAACAACTGGATCGCGAATGGGAGCGCGTAACGAATATCCCGGTATTTCACGTTCAACGCCGACGTCCACATCCCCACGCCGATTGCCAGCAGCGCGGTCAAGACGATCAGCGCGGGCAGTATCAACAGGTTCCAGGTAGCGCCGACGCCGTAATAGATCATCAGAGGCGCCAGGATTCCGAATGCTACCATCAGATCAACCAACCCCGCGGCGACGGCCGCGCTGGGGATAATCATTCGCGGAAAATAGACTTTGGTGATCAGGTTGGCGCTTCCGACCAGACTGTTGCCGCTGCTGTTGATGGCGTTTGAAAAGAAAGTCCAGGGCATCAACGCGGCGTAGGCGAAGAGTGGATAAGGGATTCCGTCCGATGGCATGTTGGCGAGCCTGCCAAAAAAGATCGAGAAGATGATCATTGTGAAAAGCGGCTGGATAACGGCCCAGGCCGCGCCTAACGCGGTCTGCTTATACCTGACCTTGACGTCACGCCAAATCAGGAAATAAAGCAACTCGCGGTAAGCCCATAATGATTTCAGGTCGAGCGCCGCCAATCTGCCGCCCGCGCGGATTGAGACCAGCGGTTTTTCAGGCAAATCAGGCGCATCAGGCTTCGCGTGATCGAGATTGTTATCGGAAACGGACTTGAGCTGTTCTGTGGCGTTCGCGCTCATCGGCTTCAACCGGCGTTTGCCCCCCTGTAACCCTCGTTGTAACTGCTAGTGTAACGGTAGTAATCATAATCGTCGTAGCCTTCGCGTTTGATATTCACGTTGTTGAGCACGACGCCGAAAACCTTGGCCCCAACCCCGGTCAGTTCCTGTCGCGCGCGGCGAACCAGTTCCCGCGTGCTCTTTCCCGACTGAACCACGAGGATCGAGCCGTCAACCATCGTCGAAAGGATCACCGGGTCGGTGACGCTGATCAGCGGTGGCGAATCAATCAGAATGTGATCGAATTGCTGGCCGAGAATGCGGAGCAGGTCTTTCATCCTATCGGAGCTGATCAACTCCGCCGGGTTGGGCGGAATCGGCCCGCACGGCAGCACGGACAGGTTCGGAATAGGAAGTTTGACGATCAGGTTCTCCAGCGGCGTGTGGCTCGACAGATAATTTGAAATCCCGCGGGCGTGCGGGATTTTGAACGCCTTGTGAACCGCGGGGCGGCGCAGGTCGGCGTCAATCAGCAGGACGGATGCGCCGAGTTGGGAGAGTGAAATCGCGGTGTTGACCGCCGTCGTCGTTTTGCCTTCGCCCGGCTGGCTGCTTGTGACCAGAATCGTTTTCGGCGGAGCGCCCGCGGTTGACAGCAGGACGGATGTTCTGAGCATTCGGTAGGACTCGACCACGGACGAAAGCGACCCCAAGGCGGCCAGCTTGTCACCCGACGGTTGCATGCCCCGTGGCGCCAGACCGCCGACTATTCCCGATTTGGCGCTGGAACCCTTGATGACCTTTTGCCGGCCATTCTTTTTCCCGCCTACCACGCGCATCGCCTCGGCGTTCATCGAAGGAATCAGCGCCAGGGTCGGGAGTTGGGTCGCGCGCGTCACGTCTTCGATGCTCTTGACCGTGTTATCCAGATATTCGAGCAGCAGCGCCAACCCGACGCCGCCGACCAAACTCAGCAACAGCCCGATCATTATCGCGCGGCTGCGTCGAGGGCCGATCGGGCCGCCCGGAGTGCGCGCCGGTTCGATGATGCGCAGGTCATTTCCCTGCTGTTTCTGTTCGATCTGGGCCTGGTTGGTCTGTTTCAGAAAGTCATTGTAGAGGGCCTTGGATGTCTCGACATTCTGTTTGTAGATGTTGAATTTGATCGAGGCCTGATTCTGTTGAATGGCTTCGACCTTGGCGACTTCGAGCGACTCCTTGATCGACTTCTCGTCGCGGATCGAACGCTCGTAATCGGCCTTGAGGCGGTCTTCCAGGTTTTTGGTGCTCTCCTTAAGCGACCGCTCTATCTCCGTGATTTGATTTTGCACTGCGATGACCTTCGGGTTTTCCAGGCCGAAGGTAGCGGTCAACTGCGCAAACTCGACCCTGAGGGCGCCCAACCTGGCTTGATTTTGCGTCGTCCCCGAGTCAGAGAAGGCCTCGGGCAACTGCGCGACGCGGCCCTGCTTAACTTCCTGGTAAAGCGACGATTTGATCTTGCTATCCAGCTCGGCCTTCATCGCCTGGCTATAAAGATCGGAGAGTTTGCCGATGACCAGACTCTGCTTCTCGTCGGTCGAGAAGAAAATTTGGTTGTTGTTGCTGTAATTCGCCAGCTCCTGATCGGCCTGCTCCACCTTGGCTTTCAGCTCGCGCGTTGTTCGATCCAGCCACGTAGTGGAACTGTCGACCTTGGCGGTCTTGTTGGCGTAGCTTTCAGCCACGAAAACCTGAGCCACGCCGTTCGCAACCATGGCTGTGACAATCGGATTCGTATGAGTGAAGCTGATCTGGATCGCCTGCGTTTCGTCAATTTGCGAGACGAAGAGAGCGCCATCCAGAGCGGCGATATACGGCGTCAGGCGCTCGACCTCTTCCGGCGACAGGCTGCCGTCAAACTGCGGCGGAAGAGGATCGGATTTCGGAGCTTCGGCCTCAGAGTCGGCGCTTCTGGAAAATTTCGCGAGGATCGTTTGTACCGCTTCCTTCACCGTCTTGCGCTCATCCGATTCGAGGAAACGGGCGTCCTCATTGAGCTTCAACCGAATGACGACTTTCGCGAGCAATGGATAGGTTCGCAGCAGCAACAAGTCGGTCTTGATGCGCTCTGTAGTGTCCATCCCAATGATCGTGTCGCCGAATTTGAGGACTGTCGGATTATCATTGGCGATAGCGACTTTGGCGGTCGCCTGGTAGGTCGACTTCGTGCGGAAAGCTTCGATGGTGACGATAGTCGTCGCGATGACCGCGACGACTATCACGAGCCATTTACGTTTACGGACCTTACGTAAAACCTCGCGTATGTTAAATCCCTCTTCGGGTGGAGCCGCGTTGTAATAATTGTACGCGAACTGATCCATCGAACTGAGGGGGGCAACCCCGCTTGGCCTGATCAAGCTGGTTTCGTCCATTCGAGAATCCGGTCGAGAATCCGGTCGAGAATCCGGCTGGGGGATCCTGTCAATCTTGTTCTTATCGTCTAAATTTCTCTCCTCTGACATAACTTCACCTTCCGCCGCGTTTGGGGCAAACACAGAATGTTTGATACAGGGTTACTGACAATGATAATGAACGCGTTGGGAGCGAACACAGTAAAGAGCGACTTTGTTAATGCAAGGGGTTAACACTGAAACGAAATACGAATCGCCGCCGCCGATCCATTCCATGGGATCATTTGCGCCCGGCTTCCTCTCTTATATCTCCATAGCCGTAATTCCCGTAGGTTGCGATATAGCTATCGTAGCCTTCGCGTTTGATGTCGAGGTTGTTCAGCACAACGCCGAAGATCTTCGCTCCGACGCTGCTTAGTTCCTGCCGAGCGCGTCGCAGGACATCGCGAGTGCTGCGGCCGGCTTGAATGACGAGAATCACTCCGTCCACCATGGTCGAAAGAATCACGGGATCGGTGACATTCATCAAAGGCGGGGAGTCGATCAGGATGTGATCGAATTTCCCGGACAAGGCGCGGAGAGCGTCTTTCATACGCTCCGAGCTGATCAACTCCGCCGGGTTCGGCGGAATCGGCCCGCACGGAAGCACGGATAGATTCGGCACCCAAAGTTTATTAATCAAGGTATCGATCTCCACCTGGCGCGAGAGGAAAGTCGAAAGCCCTTGAGTCTGGTTCATCTTGAAAATCCTGTGCACCGTCGGGCGGCGCAGGTCGGCGTCAATCAGCAACACACTCGATCCGAGCTGCGCGAGCGAGATCGCGGTGTTGATCGCCGTTGTAGTCTTCCCTTCGCCCGGCTGCCCGCTCGTGAACAGGATGGTCTTCGGCGGTTGGCCGGCGGCCGAAAGCAGGACCGATGTGCGAAGCATTCGATACGCCTCGACAACCGAGGAAAGCTGGTCGAGCGTCACGAGTTTACTCAGTTTTCCGGGCGACGTGTGACTGGTCGTGGCCAGGCTCAGCCCGGCGCCGATAGAGCCGCCTCCGTTCTCCTTTTTCCTCGATTGCAGCGCGCGAGTGTTGACGGTGTTGATTGAAGGGATGACGGCGAGCGTCGGCAATTGCGCGACCCGCACCACGTCTTCAACGCTCTTGACCGTGTTGTCCAGATATTCGAGGAAGAACGCCAACCCAACGCCGCCGATCAGACTCACCAGAAGCCCGATCAGGATCGTGCGCAATCGCATCGGGCCCGTGGGCGAGCCGGGAACGTCAGCCGGTTCGATGACCCGCACGTTGTTGTGCTGCTCCGCCAACTGAAGATCGGCCTGTTTCGTCTTCTGCAGAAAATCGACGTACATAGCGGTCATTGTCTCGGCGTCCGCTTTGAGAGCGCTATACTGGCTGGCGGCCTGATTCTGCTGAACGGCTTCGCCCTTGGCTCTTTCCAGCGCCTGTTTTATGGACCGCTCATTACGTACCGCGAGTTCATAATCGGCCTTCAATCTACCCTCAAGCGCGCCGCGGTTTTCACTGATCTGCTCACGGTAGGTCTTGACCTTCTGTTCGACTTCGGCCACGCGTGGATTCTCAGGCCCGAACTTCACGCTCAACTCGGCGGCTTCGACCTGCAGTCTTCCAAGTTCCGTTTGCAACATTCCGATCTTCGGATCGGAGAAGGCTTCGGGCAGTTCCGCGACGCGCCCCTGCTTGACCTCCTCGTACAACGACTCCTTCAGTATCCGATCCGTCTCGGCCTTCGTCGCGTCCGCATGCAGCCGCGACAGCTTATCGGTGGTGAGATTCTCTTTGCCCTCGGTCGAATAGATGCCGTTGCGCTGGGTGTAATCGGCCAGCGCGGCCTGGGCCTGCTGCACCTTGCTCTTGAGCTCGCGCGTCGAACGATCCAGCCAGCCCGAGGTGTCGGTGAACCGCGAGGTCTTACGCTCGAAACTCCGGTCTATGAAAATCTTCGTGGTGGCGTTTGCGATGGCGGCGGCAAGCTCGGGATCGGTATGCTCGAACGAGACCCGAATGACCTGAGAGTCGGGCAACGCGTCGACTTTCAATTTGCCTTTAAGAACGTCAACGAGAGGCTTGAGCCGCTTGCTCTCTTCGGGCGTGCGCTCATTCCTGGCGCCGGGGATGGATGAGACGGGAAGATCGAGGTCTCGCGCCTTGGTACGGATCATGCTGCCCGAAATGCGATGCCAGATGTCTTTGACGGCGTCCGTGAACGTCTTTTTCTGAAGGCTCTCCATGAACCTCGGATTTTGATCAAGCCCGAGATTGACGACGACGTCTTCGAGCAACGGGCTGCTCTTGATAATAATCTTGTTCGTGTTGAGGTTGTCCGAATCGTCGATCTGGATCACCTGATCCTTGGTCTGCACGACCGTGGAGGATTCCTTGCCGATCAGGATGTCGGTATGCGCCAGATAAATCGAGGGCGTGCGGTGTACCTCAATCGTGAGGAGGATCGTGGCGACGCCCACGATGAGAAAAATAAGCCATTTGCGTTTGCGGACTATGCGCCACAACTCTCGCAGATGGATGCCATCGGTATTCGGATCTACACCGTAGTTGGTATAACCCTGACCATAAGGCGCGCCGCCCAGCCTCGATGTCGTGAACGGACGCATCAAGGCTGTTTCTTCCGGCGTCAACGCCTTCTCCGGTTCTTCTCTTTCTTCTGCCATAAGATTCTTTCGTGAATCGGATGCCATTCCGGGTGGCCAGCGATCAACGCCCACTATCCGGAAGGCATTTTCAGAGGGTGCCTGGGATGCGGACGAAGGGGCGCAGTCCCCTCGACGCAACCGCTGCCCCGGCGGCTTACCTGATTCCCGGCAAGCGGAAGATGGCGGTGGGAAGAAATGAATTCAGGACCGTGGCGCCGAACGCTTTCAGGTTGCTGTTGGGAACCCAGATTACGTCGTTGCCCAGGATGGGGATATCCTGCTTATCGCCCTTCAACACCGCGCCGATGTCAACTGAAACCTCGGAGAAATTCCCCGTAACCGGATCCGTACGGAAGATGACGCCCTTGTCGAGTTTGGCTTTGAAAAGGTGTCCCCCCGCCAGTGAGAGGGCTTGGCGCAATGTGAGCCCTTGCCTGAGTTGAAACTGCCCGGGCGCTCTCACCTCACCCGCGATGTAGAACACGTCGGCGGGTGGGACGTAAACAACATCGCCCGGTTGAACAATGAGGTCATTCTTCAGACGGCCTACCAATATCCCACCGATGTTCGCCGTGATCAGTTCATAGTCCGGCTCGCCTTCGATCACGGCCTCCGGGTCCGTTCCCTTGGCGTTATTGACGATCTCTTTCAACCGTTTATCTTCGCCGCTTTGCTCGCCGGTTTCCATCTTCTCCGGATTGGCTTTCTTTTCGCGGAAGATATACGCGGTCAGCCCGTGGTTTTCCTGCAACCCGCCGGCGATCGTCATCAGACGAAACAATGAGGGCTTCCCGGAGATGACATACACACCGGGCGCTCTGACGGCGCCTTGAATGAAGAACGTGCGGCTGTTGTATTGCTTGACTGACACGTAGACCTTCGGGTCTTTCAAATAACGGTTGCGCAATCCATCGGTGATTAATTTACTGACCTCATCGGTCGTCAATCCGGCGACCGGTGTCGCGCCCAGAAAACGCAGCGGGATTATCCCGGCGGCATTGATCGTGTAACTAACCGACAACTCCTGCGCGTCCTCGACAATGACTTCGATCACGTCTCTTGGAGCGAGTTTGTAATCATCGGTGTCATACAGGATCACGTCCGGGCTGGCGCGCTCACCGCGAGGGACGCCGGTGGAGCCGCCGCCCGAACCGGAGCCCCGCGAAGGCGCGCCCGTCGTTCCGGAGCGTTGCGGTTGGGTTTGGCCGTAAACGGCGCCTGATAAAATCAGACAAGCCAGGCAAGCGACGCTGAGAGTTTGTTTGACGCTTATCAACTTGGTTTTCACAATAACACCTCCATCTTTCACACGGCCGCTTTCATCCCCAAGAATGGGCGGCGCGTCCAGGAAAAGCTTGATCGCCATTCTCCCCCTTCTCCGAGGTCGCGGCCGCAGCGATCTGCGAAACGGCCGAGGTCAAGACCAGGAAGAGCAGAGCGTTTGATGGAATCTGAAAATTGAAATCGAACAGACTGTGAACAAGCAAGGCGAATAAACCGCCTGCGGCGCCCAAAGCCGTTCCAGCCATTACCGGGTTCCTGTGACGGGACGCCCGCACGGTATCACGCGCCACGAGGAAGATAAACCACAGGGCAATAATCGCTCCCAATATCCCACCGTCGGCCAGGATCTGCAGGTAATCGTTATGCGCCTGACTGACCACCAGCGTTCCGTCGCGTGTGCTGTATATCGGATAAGTGGTATGGAACGCTCCCAACCCCACGCCCGTCACCCAGTTTTCGCGGATCATCGCCACGGTGTCGCGCCAGATCCACCCACGGCTTTGAAAGAACGTCTCTTTGCCCGGGTCTTTGCTGGGCGCATCCATCACCAATTCGCCTTTTTCCACGCGTCTGATCACGGAATCGGCGCCAACCCACCAGACGCCGGCGCCAATGGTAAAAAACATCACTAGCATCGCGCCGATTCGTGAAGGGGCGATCGACCATTTGCCTGCGTAATGCTGTAAGGACGATCTCCTGGCGCCGAAATCCTCGCCGGCCGCGCGTTTGAATCCGAACGCGACGACGAACATTAAACTAGCGGCGAGGCTGATCATCCCACCGCGCGAAAGCGACATCACGACCGCCAGCCCCATTATTGCCGCGGCGAAACCGTACAGGAACGCCAACTCTCCCCGAACCGCCCGCCGTAAGATCAACCCCACCGGAATTGGCGCGATCATTTCCACATACCCGGCGAAGTGGTTGTGATTCACGAAAGGGCCGAACGCCGACGAGACCGGCGCGCTGGTTTCGATCAACCAATAGAATTTGCCGGTCCAGGTAAAACGCTGAACCAATCCAAAGACCGCCAGAGCCAACCCGAAGAAGATCAGGAAGTTTCTGAGCCAACTCAGCCTGTTCGCGATGGTCAGGAAGTTCGCCGATAGCAGAAAGGCGATTAAAAGAACGAGCAGGATTTCCAGGGTGAGCCACGTCGCTTCGGCATCGAGCGAAATCGAAGATCTTTTGCCCGCCGAATCTGTAATAGCGCCTGCCTGCAGGACGCCGAGCAAAAGCAAGGCGATCAAGGGCATCGCGGTTGAAGGCACGCTGACCTTAAGACGCCGGTTGACCGCGCCTTTGATTACCCATAAGGCCAGGAACAAGGCCATCAACAGTCCGAGAGTCGCTATCGACCACGGCTCAACAGAGCCGAAGGCGAGGGCGGCAAACGCCATCGCGCCCATCAACCCGATTACGATAATCGAGTCAATAAAGCCCAGAGGCTCGGATTCATGACCGGTCGTAAGGGCTTTTGTCGGGAACACAGCAAAATACTCCTTTACCGCTCAACCAGCGTAAAGTCGTCAAACCAGATTATCCCTCTCGTAGGGTCGTCATAACTGAACTTGGGAGTTCTCACGATAGCCAGCGTCGCGGAGGGCGAATTGGCGGGCGCGACAAAGCTGACGCCCAGACGCTGCCAGCCGGACGAATCGGCGGTCACCGGGTCCGAGACGCCAATCACGCCTCCCTGCCCGATAACAGCGACACGAGGCCCTTCCGGAGTAACCAGGTCTCTCACCTTCGCGTAACATTCAAGGTGGTAGCTGGCCCCAGGCTTGAGAACCAGCGTCTGCTGAACCTGGTCTCTCATGGAGGTGGTGTCGAGACCTGAAAAGACCACTCTTAGCGAGCGCGCGCCGGTCTTGGCAAAGCTTTGGTCAATTACGATCCTGGCGTATTGATTGGGACGAATCACCCAACCGAATTGATTCATACCCTCTACCGAATCCGCTTCAAATCCGCCATTCCAGACCAATCCGCCGGTCATTTGAGCTTCGGGCTGGAACGCGGCCATCAGATCGAGCCAAGTGGCCTTCGCAAGGCCGAATTGCCCGGCTCGCCACAGCGTGGCAATCAGATCCGGACTTTGTGGCGAATTCACTTTCGCCTGTTTATCAATCGAGTTGAAGATTGGGACGGCCTCTACGACCAGATTCTGCTCAATCAAAAACTTCACGATGGTGAGCTGGGACTCGGTGTCATTTCCGGCGAAGGCTTTTAACGTATCGAGGTTCCCGGCCGAAGACCGCCAAATAGTTTCGATAGCTGAAAGTAAAAGGCCGGCTTTCGCTCTGGCTGCGACGCGGAATGGCCCCATGGATTCGCCCAGTTTCCCCCGCCGCAGCAACAGATTCGCAAATGACCAATTCAATTCCGCGTGATTCGGCGCAAGTTTGACAGCCTCGCGGAGCGAATTCTCGGCTCCTCCGGGTTTGCCGTTCAATTCCTGCGCCGTGGCGAGCAAGCGGCGCGCCCGATAATCCCAGGGCGACAGATTGACAGCCCGTATCGCATGGCTTTCAGCCTGGGCGTCAAACTGCCTATTACTGACACTGGCGGCTATTTCAGTATTGGCCAGCTGGAAATTGACCCGCGCGGAGTTTGGGAACCGGTCCGCGGCGGCGGCGAGCCACTCGCGCGGCAATGCTACTCGCCGGTCCGCCACTCCCCTGATAATAAAGTTTGAAGTGATTGCCCAGCCGAGACCCAGTCCGATGACTGTAACCAACAAAATGGCCGCGATTCGCTTATACAGGTTGTCCAGATTTACTGTGAAGTTCAAAGCTGCTCACAATGCTCCGAGATCACTGGAAAGCGCGGCAGGGGGCAATAGGGGGTGCTTGAGATTGAGGATTGGCAGGCGCTCTTTTCGCCTCAAGAGCGTCTGCAATCAGGCCAGTTAATATAGCAGAAACAAATTCCAATAACCCGGGGCCGAGTATTGATCGATATCTAGATTCTGACTGTTATTCTGAAGCTAATTACCACTTGTAATTATGGGCGGTAGTATAACTTGTGACGCCACGGCGTCCTCCTCCGCGGCTGCGACGGCGGCCGCGGCCGCGACTCCTCCGCCTATGCCGACGAGGATCGCGCCAAGAGCGCCGCTGCCCAAAACAGATGGGGAGCCGCCACTGCCTGCCGTTACAGGAACGCATCGAACACCGCGTTGCGTCGCGACAGGCGTTACTGCAGCCTCTGCGCCATCAGTTGAAGAAACTCCGTCCGGAGTATTGACTGCGACTTTCACCCCCGCCGGAGTGCTAACCACCGCTTTACCTTCCAGAAGGTCGCCACTGATCAGTCCATCGGTGAACCGCAGCATCAATTTGGCCCCCGAAGTGAGTTCGATACGTCCTAACCTTCCAAGATTAACAATCGCCGTGCTTCCCTTAGCGCAAGCAACAGCGATACGGCTATCAGTAAATATTGTGGTCCCGGTAATGGCCTTCTTTTCATTCACTGTGACAGAGCCTGTCACGATCATTTGGCCGACCTGCTGAGATGGTTCGTTCGTATCTTCAGCTTTTGCATTTTCTGCTACCGCATTTTCTACTATCGCAGTTTCCGCAGTTTCTTTAGCCTCAGATTCTTTAGATTCTTTGTTTGTATTTTCAGCGGCCAGGATTGAACTTGTTGTGTTGAAAGCCCCGAAGTTGCTAAGCGCCAACGATAGAATGAGAGCTATTACCATGCGCGCTTTAGGTGAGTGGTTTGACATGTGAATTCTCCCGTTTGCTAAAACAATTGGACAATTGGGGGAAGCAGGGGCGGGCGAAGAGTACTTCAGTTTCGTTTTTTTTTCAAACTCAATTTCTCAAAGACTTTACGAGGGATATTGATCAAGGGAAGAGTCTACAAACACTTATCCTTTAAATGAAAACCGTAAAGGAAACCTCGTGTCGAGGCAGCATTAAGACGCAAGCAAAGAACTGTCAAAAAAGTTAATGGCTCTCGATCTTTGTAGTCAAGAAAAAAGCCGATTTTCCCCGAAGTTTTTCACTGAGAGCCTACTGAGAGCCTATTGGGAGATGGACACCGGCTGCCCGGAGACGAGGTTTCCCGGAGATAAAACAACCGGCGTGCCTGCGTCCAATCCTTCCACAACCACCCAGTCATCCTCACGCTTCCCGACCACGACATTTTTTTCAATCGCCTTGCCATCCTTCACCGAAAAAACTTTCTGAATGCCGGCAAACGTCACGATCGCTGAAGCGGGCGCCAAGACGGCCTCGGAAGTCGCTGTAGTTTGAATTTCCGCCTTGGCGAAAGACCCGGGCCGCAAACTTCCCCGCTGATTATCCACTTCGGCTTCAATGATCAGCGTGCGGCTTTGCTCTTGAAAGGTAGGGCTCAATCTGGCCACACGCCCCGAGTAAGCCTGCTGATTATCACCTTCCACCAGAACGCGCACAGACTGACTTATCTTGATCCCCTGAGCCTCGCGTTCGGGCACTTCGACTCGCAGCCGCAACGGATGCAACCGGACGATTGTCACTACGGGAGCGCCCGAATTCAGATATTCGCCAAGCGAGGCCCGGCGCTCGCGCACGGCGCCGTCGAAAGGAGCGTACAAAGTCGTCTCGACAAGCTGCTGCTGAGCGATCGCCAGTTCGGAACGCCGCTGCAAAAGTACCGCCTGACGGTTCCTGACCTCCTCGATGGCGTCCTGGTAACGGCTTTCGGCGACCTTGAAAGCGGATTCGACGCGGTCAAGCTCAGCCTTCGATTGAATGCCCTGGCTAACCAGTTGAATTGTCCGTTCACGGTTGGATTTTGCTTCCTCCAGGACCGCCTGCGCCTGGCGCGCGAGCGATGTGTTTTCAGGCTCGATCGTGTCGTCGGCGCCTTGTGGAGGAAGTCCAAGCCTGGCTCGCGCCTGCTGTAATGCGGCTTCGGCCTGCTGCAACCTCACTTTGAATTCGGTGGTCTCGAGGTTCGCAAGGACCTGCCCCGTGCTAACCAGACTTCCCAAATCAACCTTGATCTCGCTCGTTCGGCCCGCGACTTTGAAGCTCAACACGGCCTGCTCATCGGCGGCGAGCGTCCCGGGCGCGGTGACTGTAAGGTTCAACCGCCTGACTTCGGATGTCGCCAGCTTGACCTGTCTGACAGGCAAATTCGCCGAGCCGCCGTCTCTCCCTCTGGAAGCGGCGACTTGCGGCTCGCCGCCACGGCACCCCGCCGCCAGGGACAGAATGGATAACAATAGAAATGAGATTACGAACCTGTCTTTTGCTTGTGCCATTTTCTATTTCATGAATTCCTATGATATGTATGCTGCGCGTGACGGGCATTATATCCTGCCGGGCGTTTTCTTCCACTTAAACCAGGCAAAAATTATTTCCGCGAAACTTTCGTCACATTAAGTTGTATGAGAAGATGCGGCTGGAAGCTGTCATCTCTACTCACGCTGCGGGAGACACAGATCGATGAATCAGGTAATTAAGCCGCTCCTTGCCGCCTTTGGCGTTTTCGCATTGATAGGCGGTGCGGTTGCGATTGCAAACGGGTCAGACTCAGCGACAGGTAAACCATTTCTCGAATCGGAATTGATCTTTCCTCTCGAACACTGGCACAACCATTCCTCGTGCATAGTCGAAAGCCCGAACGGGGATCTGCTCGTCTGCTGGTTTCACGGGTCCGGAGAGCGAACCGCCGATGATGTGAAGATCGAGGGCGCGAGGAAAAGACGAGGCGCGCGGGAATGGAGTCCGCGCTTCACCATGGCCGACACCCCCGGCTATCCCGACACCAACTGCGCGATGTTCATTGATCCGCAGCGGAGGTTGTGGCTGCTCTGGCCGACCATCCTCGCGAATGAGTGGCATACAGCCTTGATGAAGTACAGGATTTCATCCCGCTACCAGTCCGAAGGGCCGCCCATCTGGGACACAAACGAAGTTATGCACATCACTCCCGGACCGGAGTTCGAGGCGACGGTGAAAGACACGATGGACGCTCTGGAAGCCAAAATACAAAGCGAGCCGCAAGACCGGCAGGCGAATCTGCGCGATTACATCGCAAGGACGCGTAAGAACGCGGCGGACAAACTCTTCCGCCGCATGGGCTGGATGACGCGCGCTCATCCTTTCGTTCTCGACAACCGCCGATTGATCGTCCCTCTTTATTCCGACGGCTTCTCGTTCTCGCTGATGGCCATCACCGACGACTGGGGCAAGACGTGGAAGACCAGCGCCCCACTCGTCGGCGGGGGCAACATACAGCCCAGCATTGTTCGGAAGAAAGATGGAACGCTCCTCACGCTGATGCGTGACAATGGCCCCGCGCCGAAACGCCTGCATCAAAGCGAATCGCGCGACAACGGCGAGACCTGGTCGCCTGTAACCGATAGCGACCTTCCCAACCCCGGGTCCGGCGCCGAGATCATCTCTCTTCGCAACGGCCACTGGGTTTTGATCTACAACGACACAGAACGAGGCCGCAACAGCCTGACCGTGGCGATTTCGGAGGACGAAGGCAAGACCTGGAAGTGGAAACGGCGGCTGGAGTATGACCCGCCTGGCGCCGAGGCCGGCGCTTACCATTACCCCTCAATCATTCAGGCCCGCGATGGGACACTGCACGCGAGTTATAGCTATCACCTCAACCGCAAAGACGTTGAGAAAGACGCCGAAGGCAAACTGCGACGCAAAGCGATCAAGCACGCTCATTTCAACGAAGAGTGGATTATGGCTGGGGAAAAATGACGCGCGACCGTAGCTCATTGAATATTTCCACTCGCCAGAGTAACGATCAGTCGTTAGAATTGGAAATCCGGATCCAATCCCGTGTTTGATTCCGATTTTGAGTTCAGATTTAGATCACCTAGCAGGTAAGACTTAAGCGACATGATGTACAGCCAACAAGAATACGACATGGTTCGGCGGCAAACGATGCAGATCGAGGCCGAAAAACGCGCGTTGCTCAAATGGGTTTTGCTTGGCGTAACGGCCCTCCTGGTCGCATCGCTGATCGGCACCGGTTTTATGTTTCGCCGGTACAGCACGGCGGAGAACCTTATCGAAAGCGCCAATGAGAAGGCCGCAAACGCGGAGAACCAGCTACAACGGGTCAGCCGCGAGCTCGCTGAGAAGAAAGCCATTCTGGAGAAGAGTTCCGCCGCGCTTGCCAAACAGGACGCCGCGATCACATCAATCGTGCCTAAAATGCTCAGCAAGGCGGCGACCAATGTTGAGTTGGCTGAGCTGGCGCAGGCAATCCACCAGCAACCGGGCCATATGATAGAAGTGCCCGGCGTTCCGCCTGATGCGATCTTTCGCCGCTTTTACCGCGCCCGCGTCGACGGGAAGCCGCACAAGTACGCGCTGGTCCCGGGACAAATTGACGACAAACAGGTGGTGTATTCCCTGCTGGTGAAGAATCAGGGAGATTGATTCCTCCGGGCCGTCATCATTCTTGAAGTTCACATTTCGAAACGTTGGAGATCGAAAAGCGCCCCTTGTCGTTGACTGATCAAATTCGATCAGGTACTTTCCCATCACCCTCACAATCCAAGATAGTTCAATCGTCTACCCCAACCTGATTATTCCAATCCCGGCCTGTAAACAAAACGGAAGGAGTTGTCCATGCTTTCCTCTCCTGCCTTCAGACGTCCCGTTAAACATCGGGCGTGTTCGCCGTTTGTCATGACGCTGGTCGCGGCGGCAATCATCGCCACGGCTTCGGTAGCGCCGCCGGCGGCAAACGCGACGATCATGCAATACCTCGAAATCGAAGACCTCGCCAGACTCTCTTCGGACATCTTTCGCGGCCAGGTCGTTTCGGCCAGCGTTTACTGGAACGCTGAGCGCACGCACATTTACACGGCGATCCGCGTGCAAATCAACGAAACGTTCAAAGGGTCGACTTACCGCGACCAGACCGTCACCGTCACGCAACCTGGCGGGGAAAAAGACGGGATCAGGATGGATTACGCCGGCCGCCCGGAATTCACCATGGGCGAACCGGTGGCGCTCTTCACCATTCGCGGCAAAAATGACGATTTCATCATCGTCGGATTAAAGCAGGGCAAGATGCGCATTGAACGCAATGAAGTCGTGCGCGACTTTTCAGGAATTCTGCTGGTTGACGGAGCTGGCCGCGGGAAAGGGCTGCGTCCAGCTACTCTCAAGTCAACGCGTTTGACAGTGGACGAACTTCGCAATCGCATCACGCGCGGCAGGTAACCGATGAAGTATCTAATTCGATTTATCCTTCTAATTGTTATCTCGACAGTCATCTTTTCCATCGCCAGCCGAAGGACGGAATCGTTCGTGCGCAGCCCTCTCAGCGGCTCAAGCGGAATCCCGATCTCGTGGAATCTGAGCGATCCACTGACGACCGAGGTTGTGGGAGGGCGCATCGTCTACAACCTCAACCCGGCGGGCAGCGACAACGTGCCCTTCCCGCAGGTCGAACAGGCTATCGCCGCGTCATTCCAGTCCTGGGAAGACACGCCCACAAGCGCTATTGCGTTCATGCGCGGCCCAAACACGACTTCAACCACGACGGGCAACGACAACCTGCTCCAACTCTTCTGGCTGGAAAATTCGACCACCACCCCGGACGGATTGAATGTCGCGGGGGCGCTGGGCGTCGCGCGCCTGACAGCCATCGCCAGCGGGCCGCGCACGGGCGAGATCATCGACGGAGCGCTGGTCTTCAACGGCAATCAGTTTCAGTGGGCCGTGGATGGGCGCGCCGACGCGGCCGACATCGCCGAAGTCGCGACCCACGAGATCGGCCACGTCATCGGACTCAGTCACACCCCGATCGGCGGCGCGACGATGTTCCCGCGTTTTCTCATCGGAAGAAACAGAGGCCGCACACTCGAGTCTGACGATAGGATCGCCGTTTCAGTCGTTTACCCGGCAGCCGGATTCGATTCGTCAACCGGCGTGATTCGCGGGAGAGTGACCGACAATAACGGCGCTGCGATTTTCGGCGCTCACATCGCAATCCTGGACGCCAACGGAACCGTCATCACGGGCGCGCTTTCGCAGCGCGACGGCGGCTACTCGATCCAGGGATTGCCGCCAGGCGGTTACACCGTCTACGCCGAGCCGCTCGATCCGATGAGCGGAGCGTTCTTCAGCCGCGCCGATCTGCAGCCGTTTTTCAGCGGCGTCGCCACAGACTTTCAGACGACCGGCGATTTCCAGGTAAACATCGGCGCCGGCGCATCGACGACGCTCGACATCTCCGTCGCGCGTGGCGCGCCTCTCTTCGACGCGCTGGCGGTTTATGATGCGGCCAACAACGCTTTTCTCAACGTGGCGACGGTCGTAGCGCAGGGCCAGAACAATGTAACCATCGGCGTGGCGGGACCGGGTCTTCCCCAATCGGGATCGCCGCTGAGCGTCAGCGGTTCGGGCGCGACAATTTTGCGGACAGAATTTAGAACCCTCGGTAATGGCCTGCGCGCCGTGCTGGCGGATGTCAACGTCAGTCCAGTGGCGCCGACCGGAATGCGCAGCATTATCGTAAGCGACGGCGCACAGCGAACGATCCTAACCGGCGCCATCGAACTTACCGCCGGATCGACGCCGCCCGTGGCCACCGTCAACGCCGCCAGTTTCACACCCAGTATCGCCGCGGAATCCATCGCCGCCGCTTTCGGCGGTTCCCTGGCTGCGGCGACGGCCTCATCCCCCAGCAATCCGCCGCCGACCTCGCTAGGCGGAACTCAAGTCAGGTTGCGCGACAGTGTTGGCGCCGAACGCCTGGCGCCCCTATTTTACGTTTCGCCAAATCAGGTCAATTATCAAATTGCTCCGGGGACTGTGACCGGAAACACGGCCGTCACAATCATCAGCGCCGACGGCGCGGTCTCGACCGGATCGATGTTGGTCGAGCCTGTCGCGCCTGGCGTGTTCAGCATGAGCGCCAATGGACAGGGAGTCGCGGCGGCCCTGGCGCTGCGATTCAGAAACGGAGTTCAAAGCTACGAAGCCATCGCCCGCTTCGACCCGCCGCAGAACCAATTTGCTTTTGTCCCGATTGACCTGGGACCTGCGACGGATCAGGTTTTTCTGGTTCTGTTTGGCACTGGCGTTCGGTTCCGCAGTTCGCTCTCGGCGGTCGGCTACAACATCGGTGGCGTTACGGGAAGCCCATTGTTCGCGGGAGCGCAGAATGAGTTCGTTGGGCTGGATCAAATCAATATCCTGCTGCCGCGCAGCCTGATCGGGCGAGGCGTCGTAAATGTCACATTGACGGTTGATGGCAAGATGTCAAACACGGTGACTGTAACTATTAAATGAGAGAGACAAAGAGAGAGTACGGAACAAACGGAAATAACGGAACAGACGGAAGATTTTCTGTTTTTTTTCCGTCTGTTCCGTTATTTCCGTTTGTTCCGTACTCTCTCTTTGTCTCAACTTCAGGCAAATTCATCCAGCGAATTCAATGCCATTACCCTTTCAGAGAAGTTTCACGCAACCGGCGCCGGTTTCGCCTGATGGGGAAACAGCCGCAACAACACAAACTCGATAATGAACAGCGTCACCGCCACCAACAGAGTGTTCACGACCCAATATTTCCAATAGCTGCTAAACAGGACCCATTGTCCATAAGCGAAATGAGCCACATTGACATTGGTGTACGGCCCCGGCTCGGTCAGCAACCGCGTGATCTGTTGAAGGATGACAAAGTAGACCAGCGACGGAATCCAGCTCCCCCGCTTCGCGCCCACCTGGCGAATTGCGATTATCGCCACAATAACCCCGCCCAGGTGTGAAAAGATTGAAACCACCTTGATCAGTCCACTCACCACCGCGTCCAAGATCCATGGCGGCACGCCCAGAATCAACCAGAAGACCGCGACGCGAATCAGAAAGGGGTTGCCCAAAAACATTCCCGCGGCCAGTATCAGGTTTGAGATATGACAGCTCCACAAAATCTGCTCAGGCGTCTTTGCGACCGCGGCGTATTCGATCGCTCGCGCGATGAAAAAGCAGAGCGGGAGAATGCCGAGCAGACGAAAACGAAATGTCTGCCAAGGGGGAATCAAAATGGCTTCGTTTGCGCTCATCACGTGGTTCTCCATACAAATCTGTTGCAAATTTTTCTGGTCTGCTGCTTGCATTCCATCATTTCATGGGCTCGCGGCGCAAACGGTTTTACGCTGGCGCAAGGCGTGGTTATAATGGCGTTCCTCAACACACACACCTTGCTATCCCGAAAAGCAAGCGCAAAAATCGGGTTATATTTAGCGTATCCAGAGCATATAAGCGGAGCGTCTAAGAGAGTGATAGCGGTCGAATCAACTCATTCAGTAGCGGAGTGACGGCGAATGGATCAACTCATTCAGTTCTTCTTCAAACACAAGTGGTCGACTTTTGCCAAGGGGCAGCTCGGGTTCGCCAACCGCCCTTCATGGATATGGCTCGCGCTCGCCGCGCTCGCCCTGGGGCTGCTCGTCTATTTCCTCTACGTCCGCCCCGGCTACCGCATCAATTCAAAATCCAAATTCGGCCTGATCGCGCTGCGCGTTTCCCTGCTGGCGCTGCTGCTGATTCTGCTCATGCGTCCGGTGGTCGTCGTGCCCTCGATCATTCCCAAAAGCACTTCGGTCGCGGTG
>Ga0187894_10001342_pt1 | contig 31861 bp, 28 predicted proteins | sample GBC1701081metaG_FD_136650 | JGI IMG/M metagenome (GOLD analysis project Ga0187894, IMG submission 136650) | White microbial mat communities from a lava cave in the Kipuka Kanohina Cave System on the Island of Hawaii, USA - GBC170108-1 metaG ...
ACGCTGCTCCTAACGCCGAGATTGAGATCGACCGCGCCAAATGCATCGGTTTGACGACCGAGCGGGTTGCCTTCCATCAGGGTAAACATCTCGCCGGTGTATCGATAACCTCCCCCAACAAAGGCCTGCCATTCACCGCCTAGGTCCCAAGCGTAGTTGGCGATAAGCGACCCTGAGAGATTGGGCACGCCAGGCAGTTCCGATCCTTCGACCGCGCTTAGTCCCGGCGCGGACTCCGTCAGCTCGGCGCGGACGTAGGCAACGTGGCCACCGAAGGACAATCCTTCGATCGGCGAGTAGGCCAAAGTGATCGACGCGCCCTCGCTTCGTGCGGTGCCGGCATTGCCGATGGCGACGCCACCGGGCAAGAAGACGGGAATCTGAATATCGCTCCAGTCGATGCGGAAGACCGAAAGATCAAACGCCGCGCGTCCGTCTAAGAAATCGCCCTTCAGTCCGACTTGATAGTCGATGAGAGAAGAAGAATCGAACTGCCCCGGAAGGCAACCCGCAGGCACGCCGGGCGAGGCGCAAGTAGGTGTAGGCGGCACGACGAGGTTCGGCCCGCCGGGCTGATACCCCGTAGCGACGCGCACGTAGGCGATTGCGTCATCAGTAAGTCGGTAACGAGCGTTGGCGAGGTACGTCCATACATCCTCTTCCGAACTCCCCGGGGTAACGGGCCCAGACACGCCAGCATTGAGCGACCATTGGGCGAAATCCTGCTCGTTGTGCGCGTAGCGCGCACCTCCCGTTACGTCGAAGCGATCGGTGACATGAAAGGTGACATTCCCGAAAGCAGCAACTTCTTCATAGGTCGTCGCAATGACAAAGTCGTTCGGGTTGATTGGCGAAACCTGTGGCGCACCAGTCAAGTCGTAGGCCGTGAGGAGCGAACTGGTGGAGGCGTCCTCGGTTGTGTAGTAGCCGCCAACCATCCACTCCAGCGTGGCGCCGGTGGGCGACGTGAGTCGGACCTCTTGGGTAAATTTATCAAGCTCACTGCTCGACAAGATGTCCGCTTGGCCGGGAGCCAAGAGACCTCCAGTTATTAGACCAAGGTATGGTCCGTAGACGGCCGTCTGATCGAGGTTGGCGGCATTGTCTAAGAGCAACTGACTCGACACTGATGTGAGCGTCGCCCATCCGAGATCCCAATTGGCCGTCAGGCTATAGAGATCGAGATTTTGATCGAACGGCTCGCCACGCTCGTTAATATTCGTAAGATCGCCGAAGAGTGGCTCTTCAGTTGTCTGATCGAGCGCCACAACCGCAGAGTTGTCCGCTTTGGTTCGCGAGGTCAGCGCCGAGAGCTGAAGTGAAAGATCGGCGGATGGGCGCCACAACACCTGCACGTGGCCGCTTGTCTGCTCCACTTCGTTGACGTCGGTATCGCCCGTGGCGGCATTGTCGATGTACCCAGGCGTCACTTGATCAAACGCTGTGACGCGCAGGCCTAGCCTGTCTTGGACGATCGGCACATTCACCGTGCCTCGAACACCGACACCTTGATCGTGCGCGCCTTCGATGCTGAAGGTATCAGCACCCAATCGTCCGCTGAACGCTGAAAGATTCGGCCCCTCGGTGACGTAGCGGATAATCCCGCCAACCGCATTCGCACCGTACAACGTGCCTTGGGGGCCCTTCAGTACCTCGACTCGCGCGAGGCCATACGGAAGGACGTCGGCGCTAAACGAATTGTTGCCCTGAAAGGCGCTGCTGCCTCCTAACGGGACGTCGTCGAGATAGAGCACGACGGTGCCGGAACTGCTGAGTGGAGCGACACCCTCGAGTGTAATCGTGTTGCCGCCTGGTCCGCCGGCGCCACCTCGATTGAACACGCTTAGACCTGGCACGTAAGGCGCCCAATCGGTCAATTGGGTGGCGTGTTGAGCCTCCAATTCCTCCCCGGTGATGACGCTCACTGCGGCCGGGACGTCTTGCAGCCGCTCCTCCCGCTTCTGCGCAGTTACGACGATGGTTTCTGAGACCTGCGCCTCCTCTCCCGGGCCGCCTTCATTCTGTGCCTGCTGCGCCTGCGCAGCCAACGGCGCCCCAAAAGCCGCCCCAGCGGCCAAAAGCGCAACGACCGTCGAGCCTTGCGAAAACCGAGCCATGCTTCGTCCTCCCCGCGCACGCTTCTACACAGTCGTGCAGTTCGTTAATCTACACAACCGTGTAGGACTGTCAATTTCAAGCTCGGACACGCACCCGCACCGTGCTGTAGTTGGCGTTTCCGGCGCGCGTGACGCACGAACGTCGGGCGAACTGGACCTGTGAAATTGGGGTTACGGCGTTTCACGCGCGTCCCGGGCTAGAGGTGAGCGCCGACCAGTTCGCTCAGAATTTCGACGACAAGTTCAGGTGTTTCATACGGGAAATTGTGACCGGTACCCTCCGGCGAATAGATGCGCCGTGAAGTGCTAGACGTCGCAAGGTAGCGATCGCGCACAGGCACCGAAAACCTGCAGAGCTTGAGTGTCTCGGCGTCACCCGCGGCAAGCGACTCTTTAATGCCCTCGTCTCTAGGCGCTACGACCAGCACCTTCAGTCCTTCCAAATCCCGGTCGTAGACCACCGTCTCTTCAGCAACCTCTGTAAGGTGCTTGGGCAGGAGTTCGTCATAGATGGAAATGGTTGCCAAGAGCGAACGCGAATTCCGTTCAACGGCGCCGGCAGCAAACACATCGGAACCGAGTTCCGCGTAGATCTTTGCCACCAATCCAGACATTGCTTCCGGCGCTTGCGTTCGGTTATAGAGGCCAAAAAGGCGAGCACACGCCCTTATCATCATTTGCCGTTGCTGAGCGCGAAACACCGATTGCGATCGGGCCCTGAATAGACGGGGCCCGAAAAAGATCCCATCAGGATGTGTGGCGTCCAGCAACACGACCGCTGCGGTGAGGTCGGGGCGACGTTTCGCAACGTTCGCGGCAAGCAGACCTCCCAGTGAGTGCCCAACGAAGATGAAGGGTCCACCTTCGCCAGAGATATCCAAAGCCCTCAAAACCGCATCCGCTTCGACAGCCGTACGAATGGGAAATGGACCGACATCGCTCCACATCGCGCCCGGCCGGTCGACCAGAATGGAACGCGTCAGGGTGCGCATCCTTCGATGCAGGTGATGGAGCGCAAACGCCCCTCCGTGCGCACCCGGAAACCAGACGATCGAAGGCCTTCCGTGGCTGTCGCCCTCAGCAAAGACGTGAAGACGATATCCTCCGACATCGACCATTCTTCCAGGCGGCGGATGCCTCTGGCGTACGCGGCTAACACAAATCAAGTGACGCGCCGCGCCCGAGAACGAGACGACGGCGGCGCCAATCATCACCCAGCCTGATGTCGCCGTCCAATCCCCGGCTAGCGCAAACGAACCAGCCCCAAACAGAGCAAGTATCCCAGCAACCACCAATCCAGCCCAGTCGCGACTGAGAAAAGCAAAGAGCCAACTCCTCATCGGTTTCACTGCACCCTTTTCCGCGCTGCAGACGCATGATCGTCCGGGGCACAGGCCCAATAGCGACCGTATACTACACATTTGTGTAGGTCCAGCCGCGCGCTTGTTGCGCCATGTCAGGCGTTGGTCAACGCCCCCTATCGTTGGTGAGCATCCCCGCGGCCTGGCCGGGCGAGCGACATTGACAGGGCGTTGCTCAACGCCTCTGGCGCGACTTTTTTTCTGCTTCTAGCCCCAGCACAATCAGCTCCCAAATCCGGCCGATCTGTAGGTTTCGGCGCTTTAGCTCAGCCACATCGAACACATCACGGCCGAGCAATTTCTTGATCTGAGGCGCCAGGAGGTAATGACCCATGACAGGAACCAGCGCATAGACGGGATCGCGCAGAATGTCTTCGCCAGGATATTCCTCACGAAGCGCGACTGCGGCCGGGTTCTCTGTCCGATTGAGAAGCGAGCGCAGAATTTCAAGCACGAACGGCCGGTTTTCGATGAGGGCGCGCGGTAAGTAGCGAATGGCGTCCGACAACGCCCAAGCGCGCTCCGCATGGTCGAATACATCTGCAACTTGATCGATCGACTCCGACGCCGAGAGTTCCTCCGTCAGTTTCAGATAGGTCGCCATGATTTGCTTTTCAGCGGCCTTCCTCAACCCTTCCTTGGAACCGAAATAGAACCGGATTAGCGCCCAGGATACGCCGGCGTCCTTGGCGATAGCGCGCACGGACACGGCCTTGAATCCATGACGACCGAAAAGACGCACCGCCGCCTCAATCAGCCGGTCTCGTCCGTTGCCCCCTTGAGTGGCCCCCTCCGATTTATTCGCCCGCTTTGCTTTGGTCTTTCGCGCCATTGACGTTCCTGAACAGTGCGCTTGAACAAACGCCGACAGCGATTCCATTTGCTCGCTGTGTCGCGAGTTGATTCAAAGCGTAGCGTAAATCAAGTCCCTAAGCACTTTATCAATCGAAGCACCCCGCGAGGATGTCCCCGCCAGGACCACCTCGACATCTCGTCGTTGGGGCGCTTCGCCACACGTGCGCACCCGCCGAGAATAGTCGGCCTCCCAACTTACAAGTCCCAGGGTCACAGATTGACTACACATTTGTGTAGCTGCTAGTTGTACCGAGCCGAACAGAGACCATCCTTGAGTTCGAGTCATAACCAGGTGTGAAAGAGCCCATTATGAAGGTGTTCTACGCCGCGCTGTCGACGGAAACGAATTCATTCTCTTCCATTCCAACGGCCAGGGCCGCCTTCGCTCTTGGTCAGCGCCGCGGCGCTGAGGTTCTCGATGACAATCTTATTTTTGGGCCGAGCGCACGGCATCTCCGCGACTTGGTGGAAGCGGAAGGAGGCGAACTCGCGCTAGGTGTATTTGCATTTGCTCAGCCGGGGGCGCCCACGGTGCAGGCCGTGTACGAGGAGTTGCGCGATGCCTTGCTTGAGGACCTGCGCGCGGCAGGCCCCGTCGACATGGTCGTTCTGCTACTTCACGGAGCGATGATGGCAGATGAGGTTTGGGACTGCGAAGGCGACATACTGCAACGGGTTCGCCAAGTTGTTGGAAACAACACACCGGTCGGCGCTGTCCTCGACCCGCATGCGCATCTCACAAACGACATGATCGAGAGCGCGACCGTCCTCGCGTTTCAAAAGGAGTATCCCCACACAGATTTGTTGGATCGATTGGGCGATGTGTGGCGGCTCTGCGTCGAAACGCTGCGCGGAAGGATCGCGCCGGCGGCAGCGGTTCACGACTGCAAGATGGTATCGATCTGGCCAACGGGCCGGGAACCGATGCGTGGGTTCGTCGATCGGATGATGGCGCTTGAGGGGGTAGACGGAATACTCTCGGTCTCGTTTGTTCATGGCTTTGCCTGGGGCGACACGCCCGTCACCGGCGCCAAGATGCTCGTCTACGCCGATGGCGACGCGGAGAAGGCGCAGATGCTCGCCTCCAGGCTTGGCCGCGAGGTTTGGAACCTTCGGAATGAGGTGCTTACGCCCCTCGCCTCGTTATCGGATGCGCTTAAACGCATCGAGACCGGCGCGGGCGCTCCGCTCGTGTTGGCGGATGTCGCCGATAATCCAGGCGGCGGCGCGCCGTCCGATGCGACTCACGTGCTCCGGGCGGTCCTCGATCGCGGAATCACCGGTGTTGGCTTCGGAATTTTTTATGACCGGGTCGCCGTGGAGTTTTGTCACGAAGCCGGCCTGGGGTCCAAACTGAGTTTGCGGATCGGCGGCAAGATCAGTCCGGAGTCTGGCGCGCCTATCGATCTTGATGTCCAAGTCATGGGCCTCGCCAAAGACGCAAGCCAAAGTGTGTTGGGCTCTGGTCATGCGCCGCTTGGTGACGCCGCGTGGGTGCGCGGACGCGGCATTGACGTCATCCTCTCATCAGAAAGGGTGCAATGCTTCGACCCGACCGCTTTCAGCAATCTGGGTCTCGACCCCAAACAATTGGACGCGGTCGTAGTAAAGTCGACCAATCACTTCCGCGCCGGCTTCGACCCGATCGCCCGCGACACCATCTACCTCAACTCGCCGGGCGCAATTCCGAACAATTTTGCGGAAATCCCCTACCGCGTGTTCAAAGCGCCATATTGGCCGAAAACAGAGCACCCGGATCGAACCCACTAAGCGCGCCCGCGCTCGCTAGGAGCGAAGAGAACGGCGAGCTCTTTATAGCGTTAGATTGAACATTTTGACTCACGACATCCACATCCGCCGTCTTGCTTCAAGAACGAAAGGACGTAGCGGTCGCCTCCATGTCGTGACGGTGGGCGCAGGGATCATTGGCCTCGCGGTCGCCTATCATCTGCGGTTGGTTGGCGCGGAAGTGACGATCGTCGATTCCGATCCCGAGGGCGACAAGGCGTCCTCCGGCAACGCTGGAGGCATTGCCACAACGGAAGTCATCCCGGCCTCAGCGCCGGGCGTGTTTTGGCGAGCGTTCCAATGGATGCTTGATCCGCTTGGACCGGTATCCGTTCGCCCGACGCACATTCCGCGGCTGGCGCCGTGGCTCGTGCGCTTCGCCAACGCAAGTAGCAGAACCGAGGGACGACGGATTGCAACGGCTCTCTCGGCCTTAAATGGACGAGTGTACGACGATCTTCTGCCAATGCTGAAGGATGCAGGCCGAGCAACCGATCTGCACCGCCGCGGCGCTCTAACAGTGTATTCGACCGGCAAGGGATTTCATGCCGATCGACACGAGTGGAGTGGCAAACAAGAACTCGGCGTCGTGTGCGAACATTTGTCGGGAGATGAAGCGCGGGCCATGGAGCCCGCACTCGGCCCGCTCGTGCAATCCGCGGTATTTACTCCGCAATGGTCGCACGTGAGCGACCCCAATCGCATCCTATCTGGACTCCGTACTTGGCTCACGAAGCGAGATGTCGCTTTTGTGCGAGGCGACGTTCGTGGCGTAGCTCTTGGGCCCCTGACGCTTGAATTGTCGGACGGCGGGCGCGTCTCGCCGGACGCTGTCGTCGTCGCAGGCGGCGCTTGGTCAGGAGCTTTGGCGCGAATGTTTGGCGACCGGATCTCGCTTGAGAGCGAGCGGGGCTACAATACCACGATCACGAATCCGAACACCTCTCTCTCGCGCGAAATCATCTTTGCGGAGCACAAATTCGTGGCCACGCCACTTGATTGCGGCCTTCGCATCGGGGGCGCAGCCGAGTTCGGCGGCTTGAACGCAGCCCCGAACTGGAAACGCTCGCTCAATCTTGTCGCACTTGCACAGCGATTTCTTCCAGACCTTAGACCAGATGGCGCAACTGTCTGGTCCGGCCATCGGCCCGCGACTCCAGATTCCCTGCCTGTCATTGGCAGGTCGAAACACCACGCCAATGTCTTCTACGCGTTTGGGCATGGTCACCTCGGACTGACGCAAGCGGCGACCACAGGACGCTTGATTGCGGAGCTCGTCCAAGATCGGAAAACAAGTGTCGATATTACCCCCTTCAGCATCGAGCGGTTCGGATAGAACATGGCGCGCCACACATTCTTCTGCATCGACGTTCACACCTGCGGCAATCCGGTTCGTGTCGTCACTTCAAGCGCCCCGCCTCTGCCCGGCCTCTCAATGGCGGAGCGCCGCGAAGCGTTCATTCACAACCACGATTGGATTAGACGTGCGCTGATGTTTGAGCCGCGCGGACACGACGCCATGTCTGGCGTCGTGCTCTATCCTCCCACTCGCCCCGATTGCGACATCGGCTTCCTCTTTATTGAGGTCAGTGGATGCCTGCCTATGTGCGGTCATGGCACGATCGGCGCCGTCACTGCCATAGTCGAGGAGGGACTCGTCAGCCCCAAGGTCGAGGGCCGCCTTGTCATTGACGCTCCTGCTGGGCCGGTTGAGATCGAGTACGTTAAGACCGGAGAGCGCGTCGAGAAGGTCAAGATCTTCAATGTCGCGAGCTATCTCCACGCCGCTGATGTCAAAATCGATGTCGATGGCGTCGGCCCCCTTGACCTCGCCATTGCATATGGCGGCAACTACTACGCAATCATCGAGCCGCAACTCAACTGGCGAGGACTCGATGGGATGTCGGCCAACGACATCTTGGCGCTCAGCCCACACATCCGACGCGCGGCGGAGCTGAAGGTTTCGCCACGTCATCCTGAGCAACCGGAAATCGCCAAGGTCAGCCACGTCATGTGGTGCGATAAGCCTCGCGAACCGAAGGCACACGCGCGCAACGCGGTGTTCTATGGAGACAGAGGTATCGATCGCTCTCCGTGCGGAACCGGATCTTCAGCCCGCATGGCTCAACTTGTCGCACGCGGCGACCTGGGCACAGGAGATGACTTCGTTCATGAGAGTCTGATCGGCACGCTCTTCCATTGCCGCGTGGAGGGCGAGGCGCACGTTGGCCCCTTTTCAGCGATAAGACCGAGCGTAACGGGCTGGGCCCGCGTCATTGGCCACCACACTATCTTTGTCGACGATCGCGATCCTCTCGCGTTCGGATTTCAACTCGTCTAGCCAGAAGGAGCCCGATCATGCGCGATTGGAAGGGTGTCTTCCCGGCTGTCACTACCAAGATGACCAAACGCGGGAAGCTTGACCTCGATGCAATGCAGGTGAGCCTCGATCGCCTGATTGGCAATGGCGTGTCGGGCATAATTGTCCTGCCTATGTTGGGGGAAAACGCCTGCCTGAATATGAACGAGCGGGAGAAGGTCATTCGAGGCGCGGCAGAAGTCGCGCGCGGTCGGTTGCCACTGCTATCCGGCCTCGCTGAGATCTCATTGGACAACGCACGCCGACATTCACTCCTCTACAAGAAGTTCGGCGCTGATGGATTGATGGTGTTTCCGAGTCTCAACTACCGCACTGATCCGCGCGAAACCGTCCATTGGTACAGATCCATCGCCTCAGCCACATCGATGCCGATCATGGTCTACAACAATCCCATCGCCTATGGCGTCGACGTGACGCCAGCTATTCTTGAGCAACTCTCCAGTGTGGAGGAGATCGTTTGCATTAAAGAAGAAACCGGCGACAGCCGACGTGTGACAGATATTTTCACTACCCTTGGCGATCGATACGCGGTGTTTTGCGGAATCGATGACCTTGTGCTGGAGAGCGTCACGCTTGGAGCGACCGGCTGGGTATCGGGAATGGCCAACGCTTGGCCGGCGGAATGTGTGGAATTGTTCAATCTTTGCGCCAACGGCGAGATATCGCTCGCGCGCGCGCTCAACCGCATTTTGATGCCTGCTTTTCACCTCGATACGCAGGTGAAGCTGGTGCAGCACATCAAACTCGCAGAATCACTCGTTTATGGAGCGCCGGAATGGACGCGCGCCCCTCGTCTGCCATTGACCGGAACGGAGCGGAAAGAAGTCACTCGAACGATCATCGACACGATAGAAACGTTGAACCGTCGTGATCGAACTCATTATGTGCGAGGATGAGCGGTGACAACGCCAGCAACTCTTCCCGGCCTGATGCAGTCAAGGCCGTTGCGCATTATCGACATCCTGCTGTTTGCCGCCAACGCTCATCCGCGAGTAGCGATCGTGTCACGTCTCGTGGACGAGCCGATTGCAAGATCGACCTACGCTGCTGAGTTGAAACGGATCGAACGCGCCGCAAAGGCGCTGACGAAGCTCGGAGTGAAAGGGGGCGACAGGGTCGCGTCGCTCGCCTGGAACACGCACCGGCACTTCGAACTCTTCTACGCCGTTGCGGGCATTGGCGCCGTATTGAATACCGTCAATCCGCGCCTGTTTGATGAACAGATCGCCTACATCTTGAATCATGCCGAACCGGCGGTGCTCCTGTTTGACAAAACGTTTCTGCCTTTGGTGGAGCGGCTGGCGCCTTACATGAAAACTGTGAGGACCTTCGTCATGTTAAGCGGCGAGACCGCGCATGTTTCGGGGGGTATCGGCGCGCACTGCTATGAACGTCTATTGGCGGCGGAAACAGATGGCTTCGAGTGGCCAACATTCGATGAGAATGCGGGTGCATTTCTTTGCTATACCTCGGGGACCACCGGCGATCCAAAAGGCGTTCTCTATTCACACCGCGCCGTCGTGTTGCACGCGCTGGCGTCCAGTCTAAACAGCGCGTTCGGGTTCGACACGTTCGACGTGGTGATGCCGTGTTCGTCGCTTTACCATGCGACTGCGTGGGGCCTGCCCTTCGCCACGCCCATCAATGGCTGCAAACTTGTACTACCGGGCGAAAGGATGGACGGCGCCAGTCTTCAGGAGCTGATCCTCACGGAGGGCGTCACGTTCTCGGGCGGGGTGCCAACCATATGGACGACCTACTTGGCGCACCTTGAAGAAACTAAACAATCGTGCGTCACCTTGGAACGCGTAGTAATCGCGGGCTCCGCCGTACCTCGATCCATGGCAGAGGCATTCAAGCGAAAGCATGGCGTTCAAGTGCTGCAGCTTTGGGGCATGACTGAAACTACTCCTCTGGGCGTCATCGCCACGCCCACCGCAGAACTCGCCGCACTCGGCGAAGAGGCGATGGATGAGGTGATCTGGACGCGCCAGGGACGGCTTCAGTTCGGTATCGAACTCCGCATCGTCGATGAAGAGGGAAAGCATGCGCCTCGGGACGGTGAAAGCCCTGGGGCGCTTGTTGTCCGCGGCCCCTGGACGATTCAACGCTATTTCTCCGCCAATGAGGATGCGACAGATGAGGAAGGTTGGTTCGACACCGGCGACATTGCGACGCTCGACCAGTTCGGCTTCATGCGAATTACCGACCGGAAGAAAGACCTTATCAAATCCGGCGGCGAGTGGATCAGTTCAATCGACCTCGAAAACGCTGCGGCGGCATGCCCAGGCGTCAGAGTCGCCGCCGTCATTGGCGTTGCTCATCCCAAGTGGGAAGAGCGTCCTCTGCTAATTGTCGAAACGCACGAGAGCGCCGACTTGAGCGTTGAAACCGTCCGCGCCCACTTGGCGTCGTGCGTGGCCAAGTGGCAACTGCCAGACGATATCATTTTCGAAACCGTCCCGCTCACCGCGACGGGTAAAATTGACAAGACGACTTTGCGCCACAAGCACGCCGGTAAATACAAAGACGCCTGGTAGCCCGGCAAAGTGTGGACCCGGCAACGATCACAAGCGGCGCTGGTCGGCGAATCTTGCCTCTGTCAGGACGCAGTGCTAAGACCTACACAAACGTGTAGGAATAAGCGGCGATTGAGGCCGCCTTGACGTTAGCGCCTGGCCTCGCGGCGTCAGGGGGTTGATCAGTCAGACCACAGCCGTGGGGGCAACATCTCGTGTTCAAGTCATTTTTTCCTCGCCCAAGGCTCTTTCTTCTTTCGGCAATTATTTGGATCGGCCTAGCCATGGCGCTTTGGCACCTGGGCGGAAGCGTTCTAGGCGCCTATATTGGCCTGCCGCTGGCGCCGCCACACGCAGTGCTTCCAGCAAATGCGTCTGTGTTTGGGTCCCCGCCATTTCTGTGGCTCTACATTTACTACGCCGCGGCCACAGCGGCATTCGCCCTCTTCTGGCAACTGGTTTCACCACACCGCTGGTGGGCGTGGTCTATTCTCGGCACGTCCGCTATCCTGTTCCTGACCTATCTGTCGGTGGAAACGCTCGTGGCCACGACTCGATGGGACGGCGTTTTCTACGACATGTTGCAAGTGGCGCTCACGCGTCCTGGCGTCGTCTCCATCAAGCAACTTGTCGACGGAATGATGGACTACGCCTACATCGTCGTCGTCTACGTCGTGGTCAATGTCGCCTCCGCGTTCCTCGTTAGCCATTTCATCTTCAGATGGCGCAACGCGATGAACGACTACTACGTCGCCAATTGGGACAAGCTGCGCCTAATTGAAGGCGCCGCTCAGCGCATCCAAGAAGATACAATGCGTTTCTCCACCACGATGGAGACGTTAGGTGTTAGTTTCGTTCAAGCGGTGCTTACGCTCATTGCATTTCTGCCGGCGCTCGCAGCGCTCTCCGTACACGTCCCTACTTTGCCTTTTGTCGGCGCCGTGCCGCTTCCTTTAGTCGTCGCGGCGGTGTCATGGTCGCTATTCGGCACGCTTTGCCTGATCGCCCTTGGTGTGAAGCTTCCTGGCATTCAATTTGCGATTCAAAGGGTGGAAGCCAGCTACCGCAAAGAACTCGTCTACGGTGAGGATGACCCGGGTCGCGCTCAGCGACCCACACTGGATGAATTGTTCGAAGCGGTTCGGCAACGCTATTATAGTTCGTATTTTCACTACACCTATTTCAATGCGGGTCGGTTCGCGTTTCAGCAAGCCGATACGGTTTTCGCGCTCTTTGCCTTGATGCCCACCATCGCCGCGGGCGCAATCACGTTTGGTGTATTGATGCAGATCATGTCTGTCTTTCAGGTGGTGCGGGCCTCTTTCCAGTACTTGATAACTTCGGCGCCAATAATCGTAGAACTGATGTCGATCTACAAGCGCCTGCGAGCGTTTGAAGCGACACTGAGCAATGAGCCGCTGCCGGCTATTGAAATGAAGGATCCGGCGACAGCTGGCCGATAGCCGTGCCTGAGATGAGCGGCCTCGACGGGCGCCGCCTTCTCAGCAGGGGCTGTTGTTGAACGGTTGGGCCAAAAACTCAGTCTTGACGCTGTGCACGCGCCCGACGACGGACCTCGAGGGGTCTCAGGCCGAAGTGCTTCTTGAACATCGACGCTAGGCGCGCGCTGGCGCCAAACCCGCACGCGAGGCTGATTTGCGTCATTGTGTCGTCGGTTAGTTCGATCATTCGTTTCGCGTGTGCGAGCCTCAGCTGGGTTCGGTACTCACGCGGGCTGATTGCGACATCCGCCTTGAAACGCCGCTCCATCTGACTGACACTCACACCGAGTAACCGAGCAAGCGCGCCAAGCGAGCGCGGCTCGGCGAGATTCTGCTCCATGATCAACATGGCTTCGCGCACGAGAGCGTCGCGCGCCTGATGGGTAACAATAGCTTCCGGTTGCCACGCGCTGCGTGGCAATGGTTGTTCCTCTATGAGGATGCGCAACGCCTTCAGCGCCCGCTCCCGCCCGCAGTGCTTCTCGATGAGATGCGTTGCCAAGTGCACAACACTTGTGCCCCCCGCGCAGGTCATTCGGTTGCGGTCAATGACAAATCGCCGACTCGACTCCACATGCAGGTCTGGAAACTCGTCCACGAACTCCTCCCTGTGTAGCCAGCTCACGCAGACTTCGTAACCTTGCATGAGGCCGGCGCGCGCCAGGATGAAAGAACCGTTGCAAAGACCGATCAGCGGCACGCCCGCCCGCGCAGCAGCGCGAAGGAAGCTGTAGGTGCCTGGAAGCACCTTCTGTCCGCCATGCAAAAGCCCCCCCACCATAACCACATAATCAAAGCGCTCGGGCTCAATCAGCGGGGCCGGCGCTTGAATCAAAGCGCCGCAACTCGACGCAACCGGCGTACTGACGCCCCCCAAGACCTCCCACCAACAATCGATCTGGCGGCTGCGATCGGCGTCATCGGCGGCAAGCCGGATCGCATCGGCGAAGCCCGCGAAGGCTGTCAAAGTGAAGCGCGGTGCAAGCACAAAGCCCACGGCCAATCTTCCCTTAGACTGATTGCGGCCGAATCTTTGCGCAGGCGCCATCACTCCTCCTGTTCGGCGGCGCCAAGCGCCTTCCAAGCGCGCCCCCTTGCAGAATATCGTATAAAACACGCCGAAAAATCGAAATATCCAAAATCGATCGCATGCTTCACTAATGTGCAGTAGGAGCCGCACGCCCCATGACCCAGGCCACTCTGCACATTGAAATCAGGAAATGGCCTCTTAAAGCGCCCTTTCACATCACCGGCTACAGCTGGGAGGAAGTCGAAGCGCTCGTCGTGCGAGTAGAACAGGATGGCGTAGCCGGTTGGGGTGAGGCCGCTGGCGTCTATTATCGCGGCGAAACCGTCCTATCGATGGCCCAACAGCTCGAAGGCGTGCGCGAGGTCGTTGAGAGTGGATTGGATCGCGTTGCAGCCCAAAAAATCTTGCCGCCGGGCGGAGCGCGCAACGCACTTGATTGTGCTCTGTGGGACTTGGAGGCCAAGCAGACGGGACTTCCGGTTTGGCGGATCGCCGGGCTAAGCGAACCACGTCCATTGGTCACGACATTCACCTGCGGAGCTGATGCGCCAAACGCCATGGCAACGGCCGCCGCCGCCCACGCTCAGGCGCGCGCGATCAAGCTCAAACTGACGGGCACGCCGGATGACAAGGATCGCGTCACGTCCGTGCGCGATAGGCGTCCCGACGTTTGGTTGGGAGTCGACGCCAATCAAGGCTTTACCCGGTCGTCGCTTGAGAAACTGATGCCAACACTCATTGACGCTCGTGTTTCACTGATCGAACAGCCATTCCCCATTGGAGAGGAAGCGTGGCTCGACGGCTTTGCCTCACCCATCCCAGTCGCTGCAGATGAGAGCATGCAAAACCTTAGCGACCTCCCTGCGATGGAGGGCCGCTTTTCTGTTGTAAACATCAAGCTAGACAAGTGCGGCGGCCTGACGGAGGGGCTGGCCATTGCGCGCGCAGCGCGTGAGGCCGGCCTTGACCTCATGGTCGGCTGCATGGTGGCGACATCGCTCGCAATGGCGCCGGGCTATGTCTTGGGCCAACTTTGCACCGTTGTTGATCTCGACGGCCCCATCGCGCTCAAGTCAGATCGCACGCCATCATCAACGTACGATAAAGGTCTCTTTAGCTCTCCGCCTTCTCTTTGGGGCAATCCTTGAGAGAAGACGAGCAAAGGACGGCGCAGGACAACATCACCCGAGCGAACCCTGCCATTCGCCGAGGCAACCATAGTGTGCTGGACGGCGCCTTTCTCGCGGTGCGCGCATCAGTCGCCGCTTGGGCCGCATGAAGGAATACACCGGCTGGCGGCTCATCCGCGAGGGATTGCGCGACCATCGCGGTTGGAAGCCGTTGTGGCGTTCGTCGCCGCCAAAGACCCGTTACGAGGTGATCGTGATAGGCGGCGGCGGCCACGGGCTTGCAACGGCATATTACCTTGCGCGCAATCATGGAGTGACCAGCGTGGCCGTGCTGGAGCGCGGTTGGATTGGCGGGGGCAACACCGGTCGCAACACAACCATTGTGCGCTCCAATTATTATTACCCCCAAAGCGTCGCGCTCTTCGAGTTGTCGCTAAAGCTTTACGAGACACTCTCATCGGCGCTCAACTTCAACATCATGTTCAGCCAACGCGGGTTGGTCGTGATCGGCCACTCACGTCACGATATGGAGCAAATGCAGCGTCGCGTGGGCACGATGCGGGCTCGCGGCGTCCGCGGCGTTCGAATGCTCGACAAGTCAGAGATAGCAGGACGAGTGCCGCGTCTCAACTTTGACAGCCCACATCTTCCGATCTGGGGTGGTTTCACGCAGGAACCAGCAGGCACCGTGCGCCACGACGCGGTCGCGTGGGGATACGCCCATGCAGCAGACCGGCTGGGCGTCGATGTCATCCAGAACTGCGAGGTACGGGGCTTCAAGTTCGATGCGCAAGGCGGGATTAATGGCGTCGAAACAGCACGCGGCGATATCTACGGTGGCGCCATCGTCTCGTGCGCAGCCGGCGCGTCGACTTTAATTGCCGATATGGCGGGATTCGACCTGCCGCTGACCAGTTGTGCGCTGCAAGCCTTTGTGACCGAACCGGTGAAGCCGGTGCTCGATTGCGTTTTCTGGTCGCTTGGCACGGGGCTCTACGTCAGCCAATCCGACAAAGGCGGCCTCGTACTTGGAGGCGGACTCGATCGTTACGCGTCCTATGCTCAACGCGGCAGCTTTCCAGTTGCTGAAGCTGTGGTCGGCGCCTTCGCAGAACTCTTCCCTTCGCTTGCTCGCCTACGCGTCCTTCGCCAATGGGCGGGCGTCGTCGACTTGTCACCCGATACAAGCCCAATCCTCGGGGCCGCGCCCGTTCGCGGCCTTTACCTAAATTGCGGTTGGGGGCTTGGCGGTTTCAAGGCGATCCCCGCCGGGGGCACGCTTCTTGCCCATCACATCGCCACGGGAAAGCCCCACCCCATTGCTGAACCATTTGCGCTACAACGCTTCGCAACGGGCGCGCTTATCGACGAAAGCGCCGTCATCGGCGCCGAGCACTGATCCCGGCATGCTGCTTATCGCTTGCCCATTCTGCGGTCCGCGCGACGAACTCGAGTTTCGATGCGGCGGGGAAGCCCATCTTGTCAGACCCGATCCCGGCGCGAGCGAGGAGATATGGGCGCGCTATCTCTTCTACCGTTCCAATCCCCGGGGCGTCGCACGTGAGCGCTGGGTGCATTCGCGCGGTTGCCGTCAATGGTTCAACGCGGTGCGCGATACGGTCACGCACGAAATCCTTGCCGTCTACGCGATGGATGTTTCGCCGCCGGAGGCCTTCTCATGACGGCGCAGCACTTTCGCAGTCCGCACAACGGTCACATCGACAGAAGCGCGCCGCTCACGTTTCGGTTCGACGGCCGGCGCTATGTAGGCTATCGCGGCGACACGCTCGCGTCGGCGCTTGTCGCAAACGGCGTTCGCCTCCTCGGCCGTTCGTTCAAGTATCATCGTCCACGCGGCTTGCTGAGCGCCGGCGTTGAAGAGCCCAACGCTCTTGTGACCGTGGAACTGGGCGCGCGAACGACGACCAATCTGCGGGCGACTGAGGTTGAACTGTTTGACGGTCTCATTGCCAGACCCGTCAATTGTTGGCCGAACGTGAGGTTCGACGCTGGCGCCGTAAACGATGTGTTGGGGCGCTTCTTACCCGCGGGCTTCTACTACAAGACGTTCATGTGGCCTCATTGGCACTTCTATGAATGGGCCATCCGCCGCGCGGCGGGCCTGGGCGCACCCAACCTCGAACCAGATCCGGATCGCTATGAGACTCGCTTTGCGCACTGCGATGTGCTCGTCATCGGTTCTGGTCCAGCGGGGCTTGCAGCAGCGCGCGCGGCTGCGCGCCCCGGGGTGCGCGTGGTCCTGGTCGAACAAGACACGAGCTTCGGTGGTTCGCTGCTGTGGCGACAGGCAGTCATCGACGGCAAGGAAGGCCTGGAGTGGGCCCAAAATGTCATCAACGCGCTTCGCGCAAACGAGCACGTTCGCCTACTCAGCCGAAGCACAGCGATTGGCTGCTACGATCATAACGTGGTCGCCGTCGTCGAGCGCGCGCTTCCTGACCCATCGGGGGCGGTCCGGGCGCACCAACGCCTCAGGTTGTTTCGGGCAAAGCGCATCGTGCTCGCTTCTGGCGCCATTGAACGGCCGCTTGTCTTTGCTGGCAATGACGCGCCAGGCGTAATGCTGGCTGGCGCTGTGCAGCACTATGCAGACCGATACGGCGCGCGCGCCGGTGCGAGATGCGTTGCCTTCACAAACAACGACACCGCTTACGAAGCGGTGCGCAGCGCATACGCGTCGGGGGTTGCGATTGTCGCAGTGGTCGATACGCGCGAGAGCGCTCGGCAAGAAGATACCGCGTGGTGTCGTGAGCGGGCCGTCGAGCATCTCTGTAACGCCGAGGTGGTAGCCACAAATGGTCGCAAGCAACTGTCTGGCGTGACAGTGCGTTCCGCCAACGGCGCGATGATGAACTTCACCTGTGACCTGCTCGCTATGTCCGGCGGCTGGAATCCGACCACCCACCTTTTCACTCAAACTGGTGGCGAGCTCCGCTTCGATGAAGCGGGCGCCATGTTTCGGCCAGACGCGCGCACGTCGCGCGCCCTCGCCTGTGTCGGCGCCGTGAACGGTACGTGGACGCTGCAGGATTCTCTAAGCGAGGGCCACGCCGCTGGCGAAGGGAAAGCAAACTACGTCAGACTGGAGGGAGCGCCAACGTCGCGCGCGCCCCCCACCGCACGCCATCCTGAGGTTATGGCGCATTGGCGCGTCGAAGGTCCCGGCAAGGCGTTCGTCGACTTTCAGAACGATGTCACCGTCGACGACATCGCGCTCGCGGTTCGTGAGAACCTCATCTCAGTCGAGCATTTGAAGCGTTACACTACGCTTGGCATGGCGGTTGACCAGGGCAAGACCAGTAACGTCAACGCCCTTGCCATTCTCGGTGCGATGACGGACCGGACGCCGGAGCAGGTCGGTTCAACGAAACCGCGTCCGCCTTATACCGCCACAACGATCGCTGCATATGGCGGTCGCAAACGCGGCTACCTGTTTCAGCCCTACCGCCGCACGGCGCTGCATGATTGGCACATTCAGCATGGCGCGCATATGGAGCGATACGGTGCGTGGATGCGCCCATCTCACTACCCCAGACCGGGTGAAACTTGGCATGAAGCGGTGCTCCGTGAGGGACGCGCTGTACGCAACGATGTGGGCTTGTTTGACGCGTCTTCACTGGGCCGCATCGAAATTTGCGGCCGCGACGCGGCGCTTTTTCTCGATCGAATCTATGCCAACACCATGTCAACGCTGCGGCCCGGTGAGATGCGTTATGGGCTTATGCTGAACGAGCGCGGAATCGTTCTCGACGATGGCATATGCGCGCGATTCGATCAGGAGCGCTTTTTGCTTACCACCACCAGCTCCAACGCCGAGCGCATCATTGAGTGGCTGGAAGAGTGGTTGCAATGCGAGTGGAGAGAGCTAGACGTGCTCGTCGCGCCGGTGACTCCGGCATGGTCCGTGATAACGATCTCGGGTCCGCGCGCACGCGCGATTTTACGCCAAGCTGGCGCGACAACGGATCTCTCTTCCGAAGCTGCGCCGCATATGTGCTTTCGGGAAGGCCTCCTAGGGAATGTTGCGATGCGGTTGCTTCGCGCAAGTTACTCTGGAGAACTCTCTTTCGAGATCAATGTCGCGCCTGAGCACGCCTTGTACGCATGGGAGAAACTGAGATGCGCAGGCGCCGCCACACCTGTCGGCATCGACGCGTGGCTTGCATTGAGGACGGAAAAAGGATTCTTGCACATAGGCGGCGATACCGACGGTACAACGACCGCCCTCGACGTTGGATGGCGCGGGGTTCTGCGCAGACGTGGTGACTTCATTGGCAAGTGCTCACTGCTGCGTCCGGCCAATCAATCCGACGACCGAATGCAATTTGTGGGACTAGAACCGCTCGATACACGTTCTGGGCCGCGAGTAGGCGCACACCTCTCAAGCGCAGAGTATTGCTCCGAGGGGTATGTCACATCGAGCGTCATCGGTCCCGGTCTTGGGCGGCCGGTAGCGCTGGGATTTGTCCGTGGAGGGCGTGCGCGAATGGGTGAGACACTTAGCGTGCGAGAGTCGGACATGCGCGTCCGCGTTGTGTCCCCTTGTGCCTACGATCCCAACGGAGCGCGATTGCATGGATGAATTGGACGTGTGCGCGCGCTCGGACATTGCGCGCGTCGATCTCGGGCGCCTTGTTGGCGTTCGCGTGGGACGTATCGGGAACCAAGAGCTTGCGGCCGCCTCGACACAACTCGGATTTCGCTTCGACTCGGATGTTAATCGGTGGAGCGGCTCCGCGCCGCGCACCCTGCGGCTTGGTCCTTCAGAGTGGATCGTGGTCGCTTCGCCGCACGCAACGAGAGTAAGCGAAGCATTCGCTTACACGCTTCATCACGTCTGGGATCTCGCCGACGGTTATCGCGCCTGGAAGCTTTGCGCTACGCTCGGGGCTGACTTGCTGTCGCTCGGCTGCACCCTTGATTTCGACGCGGGTTCTTTTCCCGCAGGCGCATGCACCCGCACACTGATTGCGCAAATCGACGCAATTGTGTTTCGTGAAGAGAGCGCCCTCACGGTGATCATCGACACATCCAGCGCCCATTACTTTCAAGCATGGCTCGACGACGCTTTGGCTGGTCTACAATAATGCCAGATAGGTCCCCAAGTGCGATATTGACGGTGCGCTGCCCCGACCGCAAAGGCATCGTCGCCTCGGTCACGAGCTTTCTCGCCGACAATGATGCAACGATCGTCGAAGCGACTCAGTTCAACGATCCGGCAGACAACCAGTTCTTCATGCGGCTTGAGTTTCGGGCGGATGGTGAAAGACTTCCGGATCCGGCCGGCTTTGGGTCACGCTTTGCATCGCTTGCGAACGCGTTCGCCATGGAGTGGCGCCTTCGTGAGGCTTCGTTCCGGTCAAGAACGCTAATCGCAGTTTCCAGATTTGGCCATTGCCTAGTCGATCTGGTAAGCCGATGGAAATCGGGCGCACTTCCGATCGACATCGTTGGCATCGTCTCCAATCATCAGGATCTTCGCGCCTTTGTCGAGTGGAACGGACTTCCGTTTCACTACCTCCCCGCGACACCAGAAACCAAAGCTGCACAGGAGTTGAAATTCCGCACACTCATAACAAGCCTTAGCATCGAACTCGTCGTACTGGCGCGCTATATGCAGGTGCTTTCGCCCGCCTTTTGCGCTGATGTGAGCGAGCGCTGCATCAACATCCACCATTCATTTCTGCCGAGCTTCAAGGGCGCAAGGCCCTATCAGCAGGCGCACGCGCGTGGGGTAAAAATCATTGGGGCCACCGCGCACCACGTCACCTGCGACCTCGACGAAGGCCCCATCATCGAACAAGCAGTCGAACGCGTAGGACATAACCATTCAGCGGCAGATCTCATCGAAATCGGTCGAGACATCGAAAGCGATGTGCTCGCGCGTGCCGTTCGCCGGCATGCAGAGAGCAGGGTCATGGTGCACGGCTCACGCACGGTGGTGTTCAGATGAAGTCCACAGCAGCAAGCATCGTCACGCCAACAACCGTTAGCTCTCGAAGCGCCAAAGCCGACGGATAGACATCGGCTTCGGAGAGAATGACCAGATCAGCCTTCCAATTCGATTGAAACGAACAGCATTAGACCGCGATCCGCTCTGCCCCGCCCTTTTATGTGGCCCACAACACTGGAATCTCTTCGCGCGGGGCCTATCGCCGGCCTGCGCTCCGGTTATATGTTAAACGGCCGCTCAAATGACCAAAGGTCTCCCCTCAAACGCGGCTGTGCTGGCCTGGGCGCGCCTCATGGCGCGCCGCCCAGCGTCGTCCTTTCTAGCGCATCCCATAGGAATCGATGTGTTCAGGGCCAAGACAATGACGCCGAGTGAAGTCCGGTATCGAGGATGGGTAGATTGTCGTTGGCGCCGTTGCCGCCGAACGAAAACGCGATGCGTCGAAGGCGCATAGACATGCACATCGACGGCGATTCCGCAGGCGCCGTCAGGAACAAATACGTGACATTCGCGGCCCGTGAAGTGAAAGAGGAGTTCAGGCACCATGGACTGCGTCCCCTCGCGGATTTTCGCGGCGCCTCGCTACATGCTCCGTAGAGCCGCTCCGACAGCGGACACGCTTCTGTTCCAACCAACTGAATGTCGACGTGGTGCGGCTCCAAAGCGGCCAGGAGCGCGCCTGGTTCGCTCAACGCCTTGCCGCGCCATCGCGCCTCGCCAGCAGCGTCAATCACGCAGACCGAAATCGAGTTGAGAGAAACATCGAAACCAAAGACCGACATGCAGCACTCTTTCAGGGTCAGTCAGTGAGGCTAGCCCGCCGGCAGTGCCTGGCGCGGGACGTATTACCCAAGCTGACGCTGCTTCCGCTTGCCATCGTGCTCGCCAGCGTCAAGCGACGCGTGCGCTCTGACGCCCTTGACGCTGGCTTGCGCGCGACGGCGGCCTGGAAGGCGTTGGGACGCGGGGCGCGTCCCTGATCTTTTGCGCGAGCAAGCGCCTCCGGCGCGAGCTGAACTCGGGGCTAAGCTTAGGTTTGACGATCGAACAGATCGGGCTGCGGCGCGAGCGCGGCTGCGGCTCCAGACACTCATGCCCAGCCTTCTTGTGTTCATCACATCAGGCCACCTCTCCGCCACTGAAGAGGCAAAGCAGATCAAGAACTTTATCGCCAAGCCTTACGACGCGGCGCAGTTGGCGAGGCGCATCAAGACGTTGCTGGAAAATTAGCTGGGCCTCTCGCGCTCCGGGCGGTCGGTCAAGCCTGTTCCGCGCCGAGCGCCCGCACCAATTCTATAACGCGGCGGCGCACCTTCACGCTCTTGATCGAGGCGAACAGGGACATCAGCTGGGCGCCTTCCGGTGTAGCCAACGCGTCCTCGATATGATCCTTGCGCCGTTCTTCCGCCACACCGCTGACCCGTCCGCCTGCCAATCCTTCGAAGAAACGCGCGACCGGCATGTCGAGCGCGTCGGCTATAGCGAACAGGCGCGAGGCCGCGATCCTGTTGACGCCCCTTTCGTATTTCTGCACCTGCTGGAAGGTGACGCCCAGGAGATCGGCCAGCCGCTCTTGACTCATGCCAATCTCGAGCCGGCGTGCTCGCACGCGCTGGCCCAAGCGGCTGTCTATCGCTTTTGCGGCGCGCTCGTCGGCCATACGATCGTCCCTACATCATCAGCATAGAGAAGTGCGAGCAAGGCGTCCGTGCGCTCAAGTCCGCTCGCTCGAAACGTGTGACGGCGCCGCCCTGGCGCATCATGTGGAGAAATGATAGGGAGCCGTCGCGGGCCAATAGTGTCCGACATGCTTCTAAGACGAGGTGTGACATCCGATTGCTGGCGCGCGTCAGCCCATAGCCCCAATTGCGCGCCGGATGACTGGCGCCCGCCGCTGTCCGTGTTCGAGGACGGCGGCGGGCTTGCTTTTGTCTCTGAGATTTCTTAGCGGCTTACTCTACTCACGCTTGTAGGCGCTCAAGCCGTACGGTTCACAAATGACGAGTTATCGGTTCGTGCAGCAGACCCTCGATGAAGAGGTCCTCGGCGAGCAATTTTCCTCGTGCGGCGACGATGATGCAGCCCTCGCCTTCGCGGCCGCTCTGTTGGCGGCCCATCCGGTCATTGAGGTCTGGCGCGGTCAGCGCTTCGTTGGCCGGGTGGTTCAGCCATCACGCCCCGAGACGTCGACCAAGGCGTGACTCTCTTAACTGGCGCGAAGGCGCTGAAACGCTCTCAGATTCAGACTCATTGCTACGGAGAGCCGTCGCGGGCTTGCCGCCCTGGAGGGAGAGTTTCAGGGCCTCGCGCGCCTTCGGCGCGCCGGGCTCTTGCGCTTCGCGCTGAGCCGGCGGTGCCGTCTCAGCCCGTTGGGCTGCGATCCCTGAGGCTACCGCCTCTTCCGCGACTTAGCCGCGGCATCCGGCGTCACTAGATCGACGTGTGAGACGCCCAACGCCTGCGAGAGTTCATACAAGGTGACGATTGTCGGGTTGCGTTTGCCCTGCTCCAGATCGCTGATGTACTGCTGGCTGAAGCCTGATCGTTCTTCGAACTGCTCCTGGGTCAGCCCTTTCTCTCGTCTGATGCGTGCAAAGTTGCGCCCCACGAGCGCGCGCATATCCATGCAGCATGCCTCGCGCGCTACGCACTATAATGTTATCTACTATAGTATGTATTCGTGCTCGCTAGGCCGGCCGATTACTTCGACTTAAGCTCCCGAACGGCGATCTCGTCTATTGTCACCAAGTCTACCGCCGAGGCGCCTACGGCCTTTGCTAACCCAAACAATGTTTCAAGCTCAGGATTACACTTTCCGTTCTCAAGCTCACTCACATATTGCTGAGAAAAGCCTGCGCGTTCTTGGACATCCTCTTGGGTGAGGTCTGCCTTTAGTCGGAGTCGCCTAAAGTTGCGCCCAACCAGCGCACGCACGTCCATGGCGAAAGCGTGACGCGCCACATACTTTGATGTTATCGTCTATAGTATGTATTCGACGCGAGCCGACGTTTGCGATCAGCTCAACTTTACTGAGCAGCAGGTGAAACTTGTGGCGTCGCTTGATGCGTTTGGTTTGCGTCCGCTTGCCTCTGTCTGTTCGGATCGTGGGGATCACACAGACGTCGCGCTCATAGATGACGGACGCCGGTCCATCCTCCTGCGGTTCGTCGACAAGGCGCCAAGCGCCTCCTTGGAATTGACCACAATTCTTTGCCAGGGGCCATTCGAAGCCGCGTTCTTTGTAGACGGCGATGGCATCCCATTCGACCACAAGTGTGCACCTATATCCGGGAACGCCGCGAGAGCAATCGCATTGCGGGGCGTTACTTAACGTGGCGCCTCCGCCCGATCTTGTTCATTTCTTCCGCGCGGAGTCTTCAGGACTTCGGCGCTTTCTGCGTTCATTTGGGCGAGTTGTGTCGCCAGACGACATTGCGCAAGACGCCTTCCTGAAGCTCTGCGCGGTGGACGCCGGACAGATCGTTTCGCCACGCGCCTTTTTATTCCAGACGGCCAAAAATATGGCGGTAGATGCGCTTCGAAGGCACAAGGCAGCGCCCTATCGCGCCGTCGCGAGCATTGATCTTGTGCCGGCTGCTGCGAACGCGCCCAGCCCCGAGGATCATTGCATTGCCGCTGAAGAGGCGGCAGCCCTGCGTGCGGCGATCGCGGCGCTGCCGGAACTTGAGCGCAAGGCGCTGCTGATGCGCAGGGTTGAGCTCTTGCCGCCTGCCGAGGTCGCTGCGTCGCTCGGCGTGAGCGAGCGTCAGGTGCAACGGCTTGTACTAAGGGCCATCGCTTTTTGTCACGCCAGGCTCACCGCCGCTGACGGCGGCGCCTCGGCGCCTTAAGACAGATCGCCATGGCCCACCGCGAGCCAACCCAGGCCGAGTTGGAGGCCGCGCACTGGCTCGTGGTCTTGGACGAGCCCCGCGTCAGCCGCCAAGACATTGACGCGTTCCAGGCTTGGCTTGCCGCGGACGACACCCATAAGCGGGCCTATGAGGCGGTCTCCGCGACTGCCGACAAGATAGATGCCGTCCTGGCGACAGAACCAGTCGTCGAGGTTCGCCATCGGAGGACACGGATTCCAATCCGGCCGATCGCGATCGCCGCGCTCTCGGCGGCAGCAGTGCTCGCCTTGTTCGTGATCTCTCCGTTCAGTCCGCTGCGAGACGGGGCGGGCGCCGTCTATGCCACCGCGCCGGAGGAAGAGCGTCTCGTGCGGTTAAGCGATGGCACCACAATCGAAATGGCGCCTGGCGCGCGGTTCCGGGCCAGCTTTGAGGGCGATGAACGCCGCGTGCGGTTCGAAGAAGGCGTGGCGCTCTTTAATGTTGCGCACGACGCCTCGCGGCCCTTCGTCGTGACGACCAGGTTCGGAGATATCCGCGTGCTCGGCACCTCGTTCGTCGTGCGGCTGGGACCCGACGCCGCCATCACCACGGTGCTAAGTGGACGCGTCGAAGCACGGCGCGAGATGCTGTTCTCACCTGACAACAGCGTGGCGGCTTCAGCCGATCAAGAGATCGAGCTGGCTGGTGGCGCTCCAACCGTTTCAGTTCTGGAGCAGGACGCCTTGGATCGCAGGCTGGTGTGGCGCGAGCGTATGGTGGCGCTCGACGGCCAGTCCTTGCGTGAAGCAGCTGCTGAGGTGACGCGCTTTTCGGGCGTGCGCTTCGCATTCGCCGACACCGCGACCGCGCAGGTGCGCCTCGCTGGCTACGTGGCGGGGGACGACGTTGAGGCGTTTCTCGGATTGTTGGAAAACAATGTCGGGGTTAGCGCCGATCGGCGCGCCGACGGAGTGATAGTGCTGCGCTCTGATTGAGCGCGTGAGAAAACTTCTCCGTCGTTGTCGTTTTTGCCAAGCCCGTTCGTCTCCCCTTCTTGAAGACCGAGCATGCGGTCCAAGGGGAGGTGAGCTTGACCAAAGCCGTCAAGCGCGCGGAGCGCGTTTCGCATTGGATCGCCGGGCTGTTGTTGGGCGTGTCGCCATTGGCGTTTGCGGCTGACGCATGCGCTCAGACCAACGGCGCTTCGGTCTCCGAGGAAACTCGGATTGAATACAACATCCCCGCTCAGCCGCTCTCCAGCGCGTTGGCGTTATATGCGCAACAATCCGGGCTAAGCACGCTTGTCCCAACAGATCGCTTTGCGGGCCAATTCGCGCCCGCCGTACGTGGCCGATTAACGCGTGAAGAAGCCCTGTCGCGATTGCTTTCCGGGTCGAATTTGCGAGGGGAAATTACACCCGCAAATACGCTTGCGCTGGAGCAAGATCAGAGCCCCCAGCCCGGCCGCGCGAACGCTGAGACGCGCGTTCGCGCCGAAGCGACCACCGGCGCCGAGGCGGACGAGGAAATCGTAGTCACCGGGACCCGTATCCGCGGTACGGCCCCTGTCGGATCTAATGTGGTCACCATCGACCGGGCCGAGATTGAGCAAAGCGGCCTCTCCACCACTGAAGAACTGATGCGGACTTTGCCACAGGTGTTCAACGGTGGATTCGCTCAGCACATCTCTTTCCAGAACGGCAATATCGGCGGCGGTTCTGGTCTCAATCTGCGCGGATTAGGCGCGGACGCGACACTGACCCTGGTCAATGGTCGGCGTCTTCCGGTCATGGGCCTGCGCGGCAACTTCACCGACATATCGAGCATTCCCGCGAGCGCCATCGAACGCATTGAAGTATTGCCCGACGCCGCGTCGGCAATCTACGGCAGCGACGCCGTTGGCGGCGTCGTCAATTTCATTTTGCGGCGCGATTTCGAAGGTTTTGAATTGGGCGCCCGGTTGGGGGCAGTCACTGACGGCGACCTGGAAGAGATGCGCATTAGCGCGGCAGCGGGCCGACATTTTGGTCCCTTGCGCCTTTTTGGCGCTTACGAATTTTTCGATCGGACCGCGCTTCAAACCGAAGACCGGGATTACCTAGCTGACAGCGACCTTCGCGCGCTGGGAGGCGCCAATTTTGACTCGCTGCGCGGCAATCCCGCGACATTGATCGTAAGCGGGCTCGGCAACTTTGGTGTGCCGTTCGGGCAAGACGGGAGAAATATCCGCCAGACTGACCTGATCGCCGGCCTGGTCAATACCGCCAACGCAAATGAAGGCCTCGACGCCCTTCCCGAAATTGAGCAGCACGCCGTCGTGTTGAGCGCCGAACTCGACCTTTCGCCAAACATGCTGATCTTCGCCGATGGCCGCTATGCGTCGCGTAGTTTTCTGTCAGCGAACGCACACACCACACAGCGCATCACCATCCCCGCTAGCAACGCGTTCAGAGCGCGCAACAATCTCTTTCCTGGCCGCACTGTCCAGGCCGACTACGATTTCTATCGCGACCTCGGCCCCCGCTTGGAGGATGGTGAAACCACAACACTCGACTTGGCCGCGGGCGTGCGCTGGGACCTGAGCGAGGCTTGGCGCCTTGAGCCGCAATTGGCCTATGGGCGCATCGCCAGCGATCACACCAGACGCAACTTAATCAACATGCCGGCGCTCACCGCCGCGCTCGCCAGCAACGATCCCAACATCGCCTTTAACCCGTTCGGCGACGGCGCCTTCACCAATCCGGCAACCATCGCGTCGATCCGTGGCTTTGGCCACAGCGACCTCTTGTCGGAAACCTGGAGCATTTCCCTCAAAGCCGACGGACCGCTCTTCTCTTTACCGGCGGGCGATGTTCGCTTGGCGTTGGGGGGCGACTATCGCCACGAATTTTTCGAGATCAGCGAAGTAAGCTTCACCACAACGGCCGCGCCGACGCCGTCGACATCGAGCAAGAACGACCGCAACGTCGAGGCCGCGTTCGCTGAAGTGTTAGTCCCCCTGTTTGGTCCAGGATTGCCTCCGCCGATCGGTGAACGCGTCGATCTTTCGCTAGCTGGACGATATGAGCGCTACAGCGACTTCGGCGAGACGTTCAATCCGAAGGTTGGCCTTCGGTGGGACCTTTCAGATGCGCTGAGCTTGCGCGCCTCTTATGGCCAGTCTTTCCGCGCCCCCAATCTCTCCGACTTAGATCCAGATGGCACGCTGGCGCGCCGGCAAGTGCGCGGTCTCAACATCACAGATGCAGGCGCCCCCAGCGGACGCAGCAACATCATCTTGGTGCTTGGCGCGAATCCCGACCTGCAAGAGCAACGCGCTGAAAGCTGGTCGGCGGGCGTAACCTATGCGCCGCCCGCGTCGGGCTTTCGCGCCGACCTCAATTACTTCGACGTCCGGTTCTCCGATCGCATCGCCAGCATCACCAATATCGCAGGGGCGCTCAATCCCGCGTCAGAGTTTGCGTCACTAATCGATCGCAGCCCCGATCCATCCCAGATCGCTACGCTTCTTGCCGAAGCGCAGGCGCTCGGCACTAGCGGCGGCTTCAGCGCGAGCGATATCACCGTCATCGTCGATGCGCGTTCCACCAACTTGGCGCGTACGGACGTGCGCGGCATGGATCTGGCGATGTCGTATACAACAGACATCGGACCTGGCGAACTCACGCTACGAGCGGACGCCACCTACCTGATGGATTTTCTGCGCGCAGCTTCCCCCCTCGCAAACGCCGTCAATGTCGTAGACACGGTTGGCAACCCGGCGGACCTCAAGGCCCGCCTCGGCGCGACCTTTGACATCGGCCGATTCAACGCCTCGGCCTTCGTCAATTACACCGACGCATTTACCGACAATCTGAGTGCGCCCTCTCGCGCAGTCGATGCGTGGACGACGATTGACTTGCACCTGGGATGGCGGTTTGGCCCGCCCGATAGCGGCCGCGGTCCTGAACTGTCGCTCTCGGTCGTCAACGCGTTCGACGAGGATCCGCCGTTCGTCAACAACGCAGCGGGCGTAGGTTACGATCCGAGCAATGCCGATCCACTTGGCCGTTTCGTCGCCGTTGAGCTGCGGACCCGCTTTTAGCCATGCTGACATGGGCGATCGCCGCGGCGCTATCGTGTGCGCCGCCGCAAATGGAGCCGGCGGCGACGGTGGGCGTCGCTGAGCTTATCTCCCTGCGCGACATTTCGGGTTTGAGTCTGTCCCCGGACCAAACTCACGCGGTTTATCAGGTTCAGCAAGCCGATGTCGAACGCGACGACTATCGCTCCGCGTGGTGCTTGATCGACTTCACCACTGGCGATATTCGCGAACTTAGTGACGGCGGAACGATCGCGATGCCAGTTCTCGCCGGGCTTGGGCGGCGAACCGGAATGTGGATGACGCTGCAGCCGCGTTGGACTGCTGACGGACGCGCCGTCGCCATGCTGGTGCGCCGCGATGGGCGCACCGCATTGCAGACCTGCGAAGTGCGGCGGGTGCGCTGTCGACTTTTTATGACGAGTGGCGACGTTGAAGACTTGGTGTGGAGCGGCGATGGCCGGGGCATCCTCTTCACCAGCACACCGTCAGACGCAGAGCGAGCAGCCGCGCGCTCAGAAGAAGGCGACCTCGGGTATCGCTTTGATGACCGGTTCGATGTGTTTCACACTCTCTTTCCGCTCCGCGGTTTCGAGACGAACCGCGAGGTGCGTCATATCGATGTGCCTGCGGGTCGCGAACGGACCGCAAACGCGCAAGAGATTGAACGCTTCGAAACTTACAGACGCAGTCCTATTTCAACTACAATGGGCGCGGGGCGGAGCGCCACATTATTCGCATCCGCCCCCGTACCACGGCCTGCCTTCTTGTCAGGGCGCGATGTACGCGACTTCATCAGGCTTGGACGCGGTGGGACCGCGTGGACCGAACCGGCTTCCCCCGACGAGGCAGGAAGCGCGCCACCGCTCGTGCTTTTTGCCTCGCAGGAGGGTGATAACGTGCGGTGCGGCGCGCCCGAGTGCGAAGGCTACATTTTGGAACTCGCCGCGCGTGACGAGACAAGCGTCCTCTTTATCCGGCGCGAAGGTTGGGGGCTCAGCCGCCACGGCCTGTATCTATGGGATATCGACACGAACACCGTCCGTTCGCTGCTCGTGACAGATGACGTCATCCGGGTGTGCGCGCCAAGGCGCATGGATGCGATTTGTCTTCACGAGGGCCCGACGCGCCCGCGACGGATCGTATCCGTCGACTACGCCAGCGGCGCAGTGCGTACGCTTGTCGATGCCAATCCGGCTTTGCCAGAGGCCGCCTTCGCGCCGGCGCAAAAGCTCGAATGGCGTAGCCCCCGGGGCGATGAATTGTTCGGCTATTATCTGACGCCGCCCGATGCACGAGGTCCTCGCCCACTCATAATTGTTCAATATCGCGCGAGTGGCTTTCTGCGCGGCGGCGTTGGCGACGAGTACCCTATTCAAGCTTTTGTGCGCGCCGGCTTTGCCGTGCTGGCGCTCGAGCGGCCCGATCCAATTGCCTTGCGCGCTGTTGTTCGAGATGCCGACGAGATCGATCGACGGGAATGGGAAGGACTAACCGAACGCCGCCGAACGTTGGCGGCGCTCACCTCAGGAATTGATCGGTTGGTCGAGATGGGAATCGCCGATCGCGCTCGCGTAGGCGTAACCGGTCTTAGCGATGGCGCCGAGACCGCGGTCTTTGGCCTAATCCACTGCGCCTGCTTTGCTGCGGCCGCCATCGGCAGCGGCGTGCACGACCCGATGTCGTATTACTTGACCTCAGACCGCCAGCGTGAGGCCATGCGCCTCAACGGGCGAGGGCCTGACGATAGTCAGTTCTGGGACGATGTTTCGCTGTCTCGAAACGCGGCCCAGGTAACCGCGCCCATTCTAGCCCAAGTCGCCGATCGCGAAGCGCTCTTCATGCTGGAGGCGCAACGCACGTTCTCCGACCTGGGCAAGCCCTTCGACCTTTTTGTGTTTCCCGATGAGTACCATGTAAAATGGCGGCCTCGACATCGGCTCGCCATTTACCAAAGGAGCCTCAGATGGTTCGAGTTCTGGCTGTTGCAGCGTGAGAGCGAGGACGCGGCGTTCGGCGATGAGTACGCACGCTGGCGTGCCTGGCATGCGCTCCTAGCCGAGAGCGACGCCCCGCGGCAGATTGCGCAGCCAGGCCTCCACACTCAATAAGCCGACGATGCGAGGCAAATTTTCTGAGGCCCGCAATATGCTGGCCTCGCTCAATATGGCGGACAACGCGCCGTGAGAGATTAGACCATGCCCTACCAGCGCGCCTTCCAAAAGATATCCGCGCAGAAACGGAAGCTGCCGCAGCAGAATCTGAGCGAGGTAGGCGCTGGTCTGCCCTTTAGAGCGGCGCTGCAGTATCTGCGGGGCGATGCGCTCGCCAAAGGCGTCTCGCACGAGACCGCGGTCTTTCCCGCCGGGTGACAGCACAAAGGTCGGAAGGCGGAGACACGCTTCAAGAACCGGTTGGGCGACAAGCGGATAGATATAATCTGCGTGCGAACGCCAATCGAAATAGTTGAGGCGATCTTCTATCAGCGCGAGATGCAGACGTTTGCCTGGGAGCAGTCCTTCGGGCGCTTCCTCGGCCGCCGGCAAAAGGCCAATAGCCTTGGACGTGAGGTACGTCGGATGAGTGCTGGGCGCCGCTGCATCGCGGCTCAGCGCCTGACGCCAAGCGCTAAAGGCGCTTCCCCAAAACGGCGCGCCGGTCTCTGCGGCGTGCGACCAGCAGCGGCGCCAAAACCCGAGGCCCGGTCCGCGGGCAATCAAGCGATCGGCTAGCACGTCATTTCGCAATGTGCGGAAAAAAACGTTGTCACCACCTCGGCCTGAAAACAACGCCGTAACACCGTGTTGAGCGGCGAAGGCCGCTTCGATCTCATCGGTCTCACCATCAGCCAACCATAAAGGCGGATTGAGCACCGGTTTCAGCTGGACCGCGGCTTCAAGATTCACGCGCGAAGGATCACGCTGGGCCTCGCAAAGGGATGCGCCCGCGAACTCCGCCGCCGCGCGCGCGTAAGCGCGCTCATCTCCTTCAAGATTGGAGGTCGCGAAATTTATAGTGCGCACCCGCGATGGGTCAGGCATGCACGCAAGCACGATGCTTGAATCCAGCCCACCTGAAAGGCGCAGACCGAACCGGGGAAAGCAATCGGCCCAGGCGCCACATGCCGTCTCCACAGCGTCCCGAAGCGCGGACTTGGCCGCTTGCTGCTCGGCTGGCGCCCTCGCAAGCGCTTCGGGGCGCCAGATCTGCTCTATGGACAGCCGTGACTGGCCGACGCGAGCCACCGCGCCAGGCTTCAGTTCTGATACCCCCTCTAGGCCCGTCTTG